>Ga0335079_10008861_pt1 | contig 11466 bp, 5 predicted proteins | sample Lox_Sample_33_FD_206719 | JGI IMG/M metagenome (GOLD analysis project Ga0335079, IMG submission 206719) | Soil microbial communities from Loxahatchee National Wildlife Refuge, Florida, United States - Lox_Sample_3.3 | ecosystem: Environmental > Terrestrial > Soil > Wetlands | place: USA: Florida... | reverse complement strand
TCTCAGCAACCGTCGACAAGAACTCATACGAGATGCGATCGGCGTCGGCGTTGTAGCCATAGCGGCGCAGGCCGTCGATGGCCACCATTTCGATGTTGCCCCAGCCGTAAGGCAAGTCCCATTGCGTCCCCTCCTCCTGCGTGCTCATGGGGAGACCGCCGGGCTGCTCGAAGGTCTTCAGATTGCCGACGACAGCCTTGGCCTGCTCGGACGTCGCGAGACCGGCCCATAGCGGGTAGAACATCGTTGCGTATCGATACGACGAAATCCGCTTCGTCTGGAAGTTGAAATCAAAGAAGAGACCTTGATCGTCGTTCCAGAGATAGTGGGTGATGAGTTTCTTGCGCTCTTCGGCGCGCTTGTTCCATTTCTTCGCTTCGTCGCCGTGGCCCAGCCAGAGGCTGATCTGCTCCAAGTCCTTTTCGGTCTTGTAGAGCAGGCTGTTCAGGCATACCGGAGCGTAGTGGTGCGTGGCCGCGCCAAATGGGCCAAAACGGAAACTGACATCGAAGCCGGACTCACGCATGGAGCGGTCGCCCTTGTAATAGTCAGCGCTGAGTTTGAATTGCTTGGCTTTCTCGCACTCCGGCCGCGCCATGGTGAGCGGGACGTCGCAGACTTGCAGGGAATATGGCATGCCTGCAACTGCCTGCGCGGTTCCCGGCTTCGTCTCGACTACATAGTCGCCGGCTTCGGCCGGGTGCAGGAAGAAATACTGCGCCACCTTGCGGTAGAAGCCAGACTCGTCCTGTACCGCTTCTGCGGGAGGACCGTCACCAAAATCGTAGTAGCGCGATAGACCGGTTTCTCCGGCGAGATGTGGATCACGCGTCCACATCTCATAGTCCTTGTTGAGGTCGGCGTAGGCGCGTTCCAGCCAGGGAATGTCAGGCTTGTCGCGCGGCGTCGCCCGGTAGACATCCACGAACATCGAACTGAGAAACGGCGGCTGCGATCGCGTCAAATAGTAGGTTCGGTTCGCGTTGAGCATCGCGCCGTAGTGCTCAATCTCGAAAAAGAAGTTATCAACCATGCCACGGGCCAGTTCCACGCGACCGGAGCGCAGAAGGCCGCGCACGATGAAGTAGCTATCCCATCCGTACATTTCGTTGAAGCGTCCGCCTGGGACGACATATTTGTTTTCGAGGTAGAGCAGTCCATGGGGTTGAATCTTGGAGGTATCTATCTCGCCCAAGCGATGGATTTCGATGGGCAGATGCTCGACGCGTACATTGCAGTCTGCAGTCAGCTTCTGGACGGCGGGGGGCTCGGGGAATCCCGCAGGCAAATAGAGAACAGGGGCCACCTTGATCTTCGGGTCGACAAAGCTCTCGCAATTCGTCATGGAACGGGTCAGCGTGTCCCACGCCGTGGAGATGTAGCTGAGAATCGGCTTCAAGCCTTGACCTTCGGGTTCGGCGGCGGATGCAGCCAAGCCGCAATCGGCGAGTGCACCAAAAACAGCGACCATGAGCAAACATCGAAAGGCGACGGAAACAGGACGGCGCAACCGCGAAGCGTGAAATGAGGAGCCTTGAATACTCATAGATGTGGAAAGCTTCGCCATCATAAATGCGTTTGAGTGAGGCGCCAAACAAATTTGGCCGGCGGCTGACGGGGACTCGCAGGTATCGAACTGCGCTCGCCGGACAGCCGAAGGCGGCGGTCCCCACATACAGAACGGCACGATCACTGCGCTTTTGGTTTAAGCTATGTAGTTTGCCGTTTGGTCGAGGGGGCGCAAGTGATTCGATTTCGGGTCGTTCTCCGTCTGTTCCTGTGCGTTTCCATTTTCCTGTCCGCTGCCGCCGGCTGGTCGCAGGTTCCCGAAAACACTTACCAGGAACTGCACTGGCGCATGATCGGGCCATTTCGCGGAGGCCGGACGCGCGCGGCCGCGGGCGTCCCGAGCCAACCAAACGTCTTCTACGTCGGCCAGGTCAACGGGGGAGTCTGGAAGTCCGACGACTACGGCCGCACGTGGAACCCCATCTTCGATCACGAATCGAGCCAGTCGATCGGCGCGATCGCAGTAGCGCCGTCCGATCCCAACATCATTTATGTCGGCAGTGGCGAGGGACTGCATCGTCCCGATCTCTCCGTGGGAAATGGCATCTACAAGTCCACCGACGCTGGCAAGACCTGGACTCATCTGGGGCTGGTCGACGGGCAGCAGATCCCGGCGCTGGCCGTCGATCCGCGCGACTCGAATCGCGTTTTTGCGGCCGTGCTTGGTCATCCATACGGACCGAGCGAAGAGCGTGGAATCTATCGCTCGACCGACGGCGGCCAGAATTGGCAGAGAGTTATTTCCAGGGACGAAAACACCGGCGGTTCAGACGTCGAGATCGATCCGTCGAATCCTGACATCGTTTATGCGTCGATGTGGGAAGTCCGCGAAGGGCCCTGGGAGGATGGAAACGAATTCAACGGAACCGGCGGCGGACTATTCAAATCCACCGACGGGGGAAGCACGTGGCATTCTCTGAAGAAAGGACTGCCAGATGATCTCTCGCAAGTCTATGTGGCCATCGCGCCCAGCGATCCGCGCCGCCTGTATGCAACTCTCGCCGAAGCGTCGGGAAAGCTGAGCGTCTACCGCTCGGATGATGCCGGGGACAGCTGGGCTCAGATCACCACAGATGCACGCCCGGCCGGACGTATTGGCGGGGGCGATCTCTCGATTCCTAAGGTCGATCCGAAGAATCCCGACCTTGTTTATGTGGTCAGCACAGTCACCATGAAATCCAGCGACGGAGGAAAGACCTGGTCGGGGTTCCGCGGCGCACCGGGCGGGGACGACTACCAGAATCTCTGGATCAATCCTAACAATGGCAACATTATTCTGATTGTCAGCGATCAAGGCGCGATCATCACAGTGAACGGCGGCGCGAGCTGGAGTTCCTGGTACAACCAGCCGACGGCGCAGCTTTACCATGCGATCGCCGACAACTCATTTCCTTACCGCGTGTGCGCGGGGCAACAGGAGAGCGGCTCGGTCTGCATTTCGAGCCGCGGCAACGATGGCGCCGTCACCTACCGCGAATGGCACCCGGTCGGCGTAATCGAGTATGGCTATGTTGCGCCCGATCCGCTCGATTCCGACGTTGTTTATGGCGGCGGCCGAACCGAGGTTTCCAAATTCCATTGGTCAACGGGACAGGTGCAAAACATTACACCGATTCCGCTGCGCAACCCGAAATACCGCACCAACCGGACCGAAACGCTGATGTTCTCTCCAGTGGACCCGCACATCCTGTACTTCGCCAGCAATGTGCTGTTCAAGACGACGGACGGCGGTAACTCGTGGCAGACGATCAGTCCGGACCTGACGCGAGAATCGCCGGGCGTGCCCGGAAGCGTGGGCGCACTCGTTCCCAAGGGAGCTGAGAAACAACGCGGCGTTATTTATGCGCTCGCACCGTCGTTCAAGAACGTGTCAACCTTGTGGGCAGGAACGGATGATGGCAAGGTATGGATCACTCGCGATGCCGGCAAGAATTGGGCGGACATTACTCCCAAGGAACTCACGGCATGGAGCAAGGTCACGCAGATTTCGGCATCGCACTTCGACGAGCAGGCCGCTTACGCCTCCGTCAGCCGCTTCCGCCTGAACGACACGCATCCTTACATTTACCGCACGCACGATGGCGGGAAGACGTGGGCACTGATCACCGCCGGACTGCCGGATTTCGGTCCCGTGGATACCGTGCGTGAAGACCCCGTGCGCAAGGGACTGTTATTCGCGGGGACGGAGAATGCGGTCTGGGTTTCGTTCGATGACGGCGACCGCTGGCAGTCGCTGCAACTGAACCTGCCTCACACCTCGATGCGAGATCTCTGGATTCACGAAGACGATCTGATCGTGGCGACGCACGGCCGTTCGTTCTGGATTCTCGACGACATTTCGCCGTTGCGCGAGGTGTCGGCGACGACTGCAAGTTCCGTACATCTGTTTGCTCCCGCGCCAGCGTATCGTGTTCAGCGCGACACCTACACCGACACGCCACTCCCCCCGGACGAACCGGCCGCAGCGAATCCTCCCGATGGCGCGGTGCTCGATTACTACCTGCCAGCGTCGGCAGGCACAGTCTCAATTGAAATTCTGGATGCCGAGGGCCATCTCGTTCGGCGTTTCTCGAACACGGACAAGCCCGACGTCACAGAGGAAGAATTGCGGAAGCAGTTGATCCCACTGTACTGGGTGCGCAAGAACCGGCAAATCTTGACGGAGGCTGGCATGCACCGCTGGGTGTGGGACCTGCATTATCCAGCTCCAACGGCGACGCGCCACGATTACCCAATCTCGGCGATTGCGCACGACACACCCCGGTTCCCGCTTGGGCCATCGGTTCTTCCCGGAAGCTACCAAGTCCGCCTGACAGTCGATGGGAAGACCTCTACCGCGCCACTCACGGTGAAGATGGACCCTCGCGTGAAAACTCCGGCGCTCGGCTTGCAGAAGAAGTTCAAGGCGGAGATGAGCCTGGCCTCGATGATGACCGAATCCTCGCAGGCAGTGCTGCAGGGTGGCTCGATTCGCACGCAACTTGAAAAGCTGAGTTCACAGGCGAGCGCTGCGGCCAAGGACGCAATCGAAGCATCCGAGAAGAAACTGGCGGCTCTGCTAGGCTCTACCGGCGGGTTCTTTGCGCCGCCGGCACAAGAAGTCACACTGAGCCGGGTCAACGGGCAAGCCGGCACGCTGTACCAGCAGGTATGGCAGGCCGATGCGGAGCCAACCTCTTCTCAAATGGAAGCGCTGGCAGTAACCGGACGAGACAGCGCTGAGATCCTCAAGCGTTGGAGCGAATTCAAGAGCGCTGATTTGCCCGCCCTTAATCGTCAGCTACGCGAATCGAACGCTCCTGAAGTCCAACTGGAATCGAATATTCAAGGCGAAGAACCTCAAACCGACGAAGAGTAGCGCGGTGGGCGCAGGTCTCCTCAATTCACATCGGGGGCCTGCTGCGATTTGGATAGCTGCAAGATCTTGCAGCGTCTCTCACTTTGTGGTTGCAGATTCTTGCAACGTTCCTAATTAACAAGACTGCCCAACAAATTTTTGTGATCCCATTTGTCTTTGGTGCGAGCAACCCGGGGTATAATCCTCGAACTTTTGGATTTCGAGTGGACTGCCCTGGGGCCTCTCATTTTGTTCGTGGGTAGATCAGTCGAAGTCCGCACGACAACCAGTTCTCCAACCATCAAATGCGAGGTCAATTATCTATGAAGGTCTTCCGAACACTCGGAACAGCTCTGCTCGTGCTCGTGGCATGGTCTGGGATCGCGGGCGCCCAGGAACCGTTCAGCCCTGGACAATGGACGAAGGTGACAGCAGTTCCACAGTCTGGCGTAGGCCACACCCTGCTTCTAACCGATGGTTCTGTGCTCGCCATCAATTCCGCATGCAACGCGACCGGAAACTGGTTTCGCCTGGTGCCTGACAGCACGGGGAGCTATGTCAAAGGGAAATGGGTGAGTGGCGGCACTTTGCCCGCCGGCTACAATCCTTTGTACTTCGCTTCGGCGGTGCTACCAAGCGGAAACGTCATTATCGTGGGCGGAGAATATAACGCCTGCAACTCCGTCTGGACCACGTTGGGCGCGATGTATAACGCCAAGGCCAACCACTGGACGAGCGTAACGGCGCCCACCGGTTGGACCACAGTAGGCGACGCTCAGAGCGTGGTGCTGCCCAATGGGAAGTTCATGCTCGCCAATTGCTGCACGACCGATGAAGCGATTGCCACCATTGGCGGCAGCGTCACGTGGACAACCACAGGCGCGGGCAAAGCTGACATCAACGACGAAGAAGGCTGGACGCTGCTGCCGAGCGGCAACGTTCTCACCGTCGATGCCAACGGCACCGGCAAAGGCCTGACGAACTCGGAGATCTACAACACCGCGAAGGGCACATGGGCCTCCGCGGGAAGCACGGTGGTCCAAATGGACGATACGGGCACGTCCACGGACTCTCATGAGCTTGGGCCGATGGTTTTGCGACCCGATGGAACGGTAATCGCCGTGGGAGCGACCAAAAATAACGCTGTTTATACCATCTCGACCCACAAGTGGGCGGCGGCTCCAAAGTTCCCTGGAGCCCTCGACGCGGCGGATGCTCCGGCGGCGTTGCTGCCCGATGGGAACGTGCTCTTCGACGTCAGCCCTGGCATCTTTGGCACCGGCACCAAGTTTTTCGAATGGGACGGCGCCGCATTCAACTCCGTGCCCGGAGTGCCGAACTCGGCCGTCGACAGCTCCTACTATGGAAACATGCTTGAGCTACCGACGGGGCAGATCCTATTCACAGACTTCTCGCAGGACGTCGAAATCTACACGCCCTCGGGGAGTCCATGCGCCGGTTGCGCTCCGGCTATCACGTCGGTGGCCGCCAGCCTGACCCATGGATCGCTGAACAATGTGATCAAGGGGACGCAGTTCAACGGGATGTCCCAAGGCGCGGCATATGGAGACGATGCCCAGAGCGCGACCAACTACCCGCTGGTGCGCATTACCGATTCGACTGGCAAAGTGGTCTATTGCAGGACGCACGCGTTCAGCAGCATGGGAGTGCAGACTGGAGCGAAAGTAGTTTCGGCGCAGTTCGACATTCCGTCGACGATCGCCCTCGGCGCAGCATCGCTCGAAGTCGTCACGAATGGAATCGCCTCCGCTGCTGTGTCGGTGACGATCATCTAAATTCTGCGGAGCCGTTGAGCGTGATCTGCAGGGAACCTTGGGCGCCGCGATCTTTGCTCTTTCCGTCGCGGCGCCCTACTTTTTCCTGATTACAGTGAGCTGACCGCTTGTTGCAGGAGCGCGGCAATCTGCTCGGGAGTGGTCCGAGGTTCGAATTGCATCGGTGTTCCGATGCGTACACGGATGCGCCAGGGAGCGGCAAATCGCCGGCCGGCGTGCTTCACCTCGAATAAGCCTACGATCCGCATCGGCAGAACTGGAATGCCGAGATTGGCTGCCAGGAGCCCAATCCCCGCGCGAAACGGATTCATCTTTCCGTCCACGGTGTGGCGCCCCTCGGGAAACACAAGGACGCTGTAACCGCGATCGACGGCTTCTCCAGCGTAGGCGAAGCTCCGGCGGAATCCTGCCTCGCGCGGCAGCGGAAACAGGTTCAGCAACGAGACTCCGAGAAACCATTGGGCGCGATCGTAGATCCGAGCGAACAATCCGCGGCCCGGTGGCGGGGTGCGCAACGCCTCCAGTGCTTCACCGCCGGTGGCTGTGGCCAGGCGGTGCCGGAAGCGCGCGGGCAGTGCCGTCAGGATAAATCCGGCATCAACGTCTCCGATATGATTCGAGATTACGAGCAACGGCCCCTTTACGTCGCGCAGGTGTTCGCGTCCTTCAATTTTCGGCCATCCCAGCAGCATGATCGACGGACGAAGAAGAAGATGATGCACGAGAACACGCAGCCAGTTGACTGGCCAGCGTAGGGTCCAGCGAGGATAGTGATACCCTGCGCCGGGGGCTGTTTCACCGCGCAGCATTCGCTCAAGATCGCCCACGGTCCGCACCGCGCTGAATCGAGTCTCGCTGAGGTCAACTTGGTATCGGTCTTCGAGCGCGCCTAACAACTCGACGCGGTCGAGAGAACTCAGCCCAAGGTCGGAATCGAGACTGGTATCCGGGCGCAGCGCGCCCGACGATCGCCCGGCAACTTTTGCGATGAGATCCGCCAACGGACTGCTCTCACCGCCGTTCTCGCGTTCGTGAAGCAGTTGTGACTGGGCCACGTCGCGGATCAGATTGCGGCGTGGCTTCTGCGTGCTGGTACGAGGGAAATCCTGCTGCCGCCAGTGCACAAACATCTTCATCCGCTGATATTCCGCCAGCGTCTGATTCGCTCCCTGCACGGCCGCCTCGACGTCCGCGTCGTCGCGCGTGATGACGACCGCGCAGGGTTCGGCGTTTCCTCCGCGCTCAATTCCAACTACGATGCAGTCCTTCACTTGAGGCTGTCGTCGCAAGACTGCTTCCAAATCGTCGGGGTACACCTTCATACCAGCCGGCGTAACAATGACTTCCTTCTTGCGGCCTTTGAAATAGAGGTTCCCTTTTTCGTCTAGTGTTCCGATATCGCCGGTGCGATACCAGCCTTCGTCGTCCGAAACACTCTGCATTCCTGTTTTATCGCGGCTCCAGTATCCGGAGGACACGCCACCGCCGCGCACCATAATCTCCCCGTCGTCCGCAAGTTTGAGTTCGCGTCCCGGCAGCACTTTGCCGATCGATCCCTTTCCCAGGCGAAACGGGTGGTTCACGCTAATCAGCGAAGTCGTTTCGGTGAGGCCGTACCCTTGTATCGCTGCGTAGCCGAGGCGATCCCAGAACTGTTCGGTCTCGCCGTCGAGCGCCGCGCCGCCAGATATAAACGCCAGGAATTTCCAACCGAACTGCCGGCGAATCGTGCGGAAAATCCACCATCGTCGAAGAAAATGCTTGCCCTCAGCCGACTGGAACCGCCGGCGGAACTTCCCGATTTCCCCGCGGTCTTCCAGATCGCGCTCGACTTTCTGCCTGAGCGATTGCAGCACCCGAGGCACGCTCACCAGCACAGAAACGCGCTCGCGGCGGATCGTGTTCACAACTTCGGAGGGCTTGAGTTCGTCTTGAAAAATCACCGTGCCACCCAGCAAAGGAGGCAGGAACAGCCCGAGGAACTGCCCAAACACGTGGCTGAGCGGCAGCAGGTTCAAGAACCGAAGTGGATGCACCAGACGTTCGTATTTCAGATAGCGCTGCATCTCTCGTTCGAGCGGAGCGACGTTCGCCAGAACATTGCCATGCGTGATGACCACGCCTCGAGGCTCGGCCGTCGTGCCGGAAGTAAAGACGATTTGCAGGACATCGTCGTTCCCGATCGCGACGTTCGGCGGCGCGGTCGCCTGCGGCCCCAGCGTTTGTGACAGATCTTCCAGGGTCAAGGATGCGATCGAGAGTCCGGCAGCCGCGCACTCGTGCACATGCCGACGCGACCCCACCAGCAGCTTCGCTTCGACTTGATCGAAGACTCGCATGGCGAAGTCGGCTGCTGCTCCGTCATCCATCGGAACCACGACGACCCCAGCGAGGGCGCATCCGAAGAAAACCGCGACCCACTCCGCGCAGTTCTCGCCCCATAGCATCACGCGGTCACTTTTGAAAATTCCACGGGCCTCCAGTTTGCGGGCGAAACCGGCCGCCGCATTCGCAACGCGGACGTATGACCAGCGCTCGGTCCGGTAGCCCCGCCGCTGCAGGTAGGCGCAGTCGTCGCCGTGGCTCCAGAAGTCCTTCAGACAATCCGCGACCGATGAACGTTCTTTCATACGATTTTGCCGAGGAGACACCCGACCCTACGCCGCCGAATCCATCGAGCAGGTGCGCGCCAGCAGGTTAAGAAACTCCGTCACGTGAGGCGTCATGGGTTGGCTGCGCAGGGTCACGGCGTACCACTTCCTGCGGAATCCGGATTTGCTTAGAGGACGAGCAACAATCTTGCCTGACGCAAGGTAGTTCCTGATCGCCCAGCGAGCCAGAAGCGCAACTCCCATGCCCGACGAAATCATGTCGATGATCGATTCGGTCAGCGGAACTTCCATCACGCGTCCCGGTTCCACCCGCGCGGGACGCAGCACCTTCAGAACGAGGGTGCTCTCTTCTTTTGGCGGATAACAGAAAACCGTTTCGCCGGCGAGGTCGCGAGGTTGGATATGCGGAGAGCCGGCCAGATGGTGATGCTGGCCCATGACCACAACTAACTCATCCTCGCAAGTCGGGGTAAGGCGGAGGCTCGTGTTCCGCATGACGCAGCTCGTTACCGCCACGTCGAGTCTTCCGTCGAGCAAGGCCTCAACCGGACGCGACGTGGCTTCCAGCACGATGTTCACCTCGACGCCGGGAAATTTCGCATGAAATTTCTTGAGCACGGGCGGGAGCCAGTGATAGCACGTGTAGCACTCCGTGCTGACGCGAATCACTCCACGGGTGCCGCCGTTGAGGCCTTCGATCTGGCTTTCCGCGGCGCGCATTTCGTCAAGCACCTTGCGTGCTGAAACCAGCATCTTTTCGCCTGCGGGCGTCAGAACCATCTTTTTGCCCAGCCGCAAGAACAGTGCAGTGCCGAGCTTCTCTTCCGCGTCACGCAATTGGTGACTTAGAGCGGATTGGGTCACATGCAGGCGCCGTCCTGCTTCGGTGACACTTCCTTGTTCCGCTACTGCGGCCAGCAACTTCAGATGGCGGATCTCCAGCTTAACTTCAGGATTCAGCATATTGCGTTCCTCATCATCGAATCATCGGTCAAGTCGTCGGCAGTTCACAGGAATCACACAACACCCACAATCTGTCTTTCGGCCTGTGAAATCAAATATGAACATAGCTCATTCAAAAGATGAAAACAAACAATAGTTCTCATGGATCAACGCAAACGTCTAACCCGTCATGCTGGACAAAACACATTGATCGCAAGAAGCGGATAGCGTCGCAAAAAAGTTTCCAGCACACTCTTCCCCTGTACGTGACGCTGCGCCGGCGCGATCACAGCCAGACTAAAAGGCCAGACAAAGGAGAATGTATGTTCAAGCAGAATTTCCGCATCATGACAACTCTTGTGGGGGTTGTCTTGTGGCATGCCGGCGCAATGCAGGCACAAGATGTACCTCACTACGTCAAGGTAACTGTTCCGTTCGAATTCACAGTTGGCAACAAACTACTCCCCGCCGGAGAGTACAAGTTCGCGTGCACTCCCAGGGAGATCGAGTTGCGAGACGCGAACGGTCACGTCGTTGCGTCCGCGGTTCATCATTCTGTGCAAGCGGCCGACGCCCTCGTACCGCCCAAGTTGGTGTTCACCACCGGCGGCGGCCACGCACTCAGGCAAATCTGGCCGGGAACAACCACCTACGGCTACGAGCTGTCGCCTTCTAACACCGCGATTGCCCTGGCCAAACAGCGCTCGAATCCGCCTAGCCAAATCCGGGGAAGTGGAAACAAGTAAATACGAGGGGGAATCTTGATGGACACGAAAGTGGAACAAGACGCACCCGCTATGAACGCCGCGTTGCCGCATGTGCAGGAGGTGCTCCGGACAGCCGAGCACGAGCTGGCCGGACTCCTCCAGCAACGCGACGAACTGATAAGACGTATCGGCACTATCAAACAGATGCTGTCGGGAATGGCGAACCTCTTTGGCGAATCCATCCTCTCCGCCGAATTGCGAGTCACGATGGATGGACAGGCATCCGATCGCCGCAAAGGATTTACACGCGCCTGCCGGCAGATTCTCATGCAATCGCGCGCTCCGTTGCCGCTCCGCGACTTTCTTGAAGAGCTGCGGCGAAGGTTTCCGGAACTGGCCGACCGGCATAAGGATCTTTCCGCGTCGATGACGACGGTCTTCCACCGTCTGGCTGGCTATGGCGAGGTGCGCTGCTTTGCAAACGAAAAAGGAACTCGCGTGTG
>Ga0335079_10008860_pt1 | contig 11471 bp, 11 predicted proteins | sample Lox_Sample_33_FD_206719 | JGI IMG/M metagenome (GOLD analysis project Ga0335079, IMG submission 206719) | Soil microbial communities from Loxahatchee National Wildlife Refuge, Florida, United States - Lox_Sample_3.3 | ecosystem: Environmental > Terrestrial > Soil > Wetlands | place: USA... | reverse complement strand
CCTCGGCGCGCGCCGCATCCTCCAGCCAGCCGCTTCCGGCCTCCGGGTGTGCATCCGTGTAGGCGACGTAGGGCTTCAGATCGAGCACCGGCGTACCGTCGAGCATGTCGGCGTCGCGAACATGCAGGACCAGACCCGCCACACGCTCCAGGTGCACGACGGAAATGCCCAGCGGATTGGGCCGGTGTGGGGAGCGGGTGGCGAACACTCCCTTGCGACCGCTCGTGCTGCGCGGCGGCAGCACCTTCGGTCGCCAGCCCGGGTTGTGGTGAAACCAGAAGATCACCCAGATCAGCTCCCAGCGCGCGAGGTCCTCGAGGGCGTGCTCGAAGTTGCGCCCCGGCAGCAGCTCGATGCGCGCTGGCGTGCCCGCCGCCGTCCGCGGCTGGCGCGCAGCCTGCGCCTTGCTCGTCAGGGCGCTGCGCACATAGCCGATGGGTTCAAGCACGAGGCTGCGCGGGGCAGCCCCGGAGCCCGCTTTTGCGCCGAGTGGTTCGCGCCGCTTCTGCATGTGTGCGGTCCCCCGCCGCTGCCAATCCCGACCAACACCTGAGGATATCCAAATGACCGGGTACGCAGAAACCTAGAAGCCGCAGCACGCCCGCGGTTCCGGCGGGTACGCGCACCAACGCCCGGCCCGGCCCGCAAGACCTGTACAGTAGCGGCGACGACGCAGGACAGGTCATGGCACTCGGCGACACCGTTCATGCATTCGAGATTGAGCTGGCAAACTCAGACAACGGTGTTTACGAGTCGGTGCGGCTGCGGATCGCGCGCCATCCATCGGAGACTCCGGAGCATATGTTGACCCGGGTGCTCGCCTACTGCCTCGAATACAGCGAAGGCATCGCGCTTTCAGACGGGTTGTCCGAGCCTGATCAGCCGGCGATCGCGGTGCGCGACCTGACGGGCGCATTGAAGGCATGGATCGATGTCGGCATGCCGGAAGCGATGCGCCTGCACCGGGCGAGCAAGGCGGCGCCGCGGGTTGCGGTGTACACCCACAAGGACCCCGCGCAGCTGGCCGCACGGCTTCGCGCGGAGCGGATTCATCGCATGCAGGAGCTCGAACTTTACGCCATCGACTCGGCCTGGGTGTCACGGCTGGCGGGGCGGCTGCAGCGGCGAACACGGCTCGCACTGACGGTGGCCGAACGGCATCTGTACGTGTCGCTCGGCGAGGAGACGCTTTCCGTCGCCATCGAGCGCATCCCCCTGGCGCCCTAGGATTCCCGGCGGCCGCGCACCGGGAATCACCCCGCCGACGCGGCGTAGCGCGCTGCGCTGTTCGGGGCGACGCACCGGCCCGCAGATACGCGATTTACGCCCCGCGCTAAAGGATTAAACTCGGAACGAGCCAGCACCATGCGCGACCAGAGCCGCATCGATCGGGTCACTCGTGCATGCCCGAGCAAGTTGCCCCTGTAGTCCGGACAGTGGAGTCGGCAGTGAAGCAGCCCGAGAGCGTGTTTGGACCCGGCGTGCACCATCATGTCTTCCTGGGGACGGGACACGAGCGCAACGAACGCAAGACCTGGGCGGTGATCGCCCTGTGCGCCGCGATGATGGCCCTCGAGATCGTTGGTGGCAGCCTCTTCGGCTCACTGGCCCTGGTGGCCGACGGCCTGCACATGTCCACACACGCCGGCGCCATGCTGATAGCCGCCCTCGCCTACGGGTACGCGCGGCGTCATGCCGAGGATCCCCGCTTTGTGTTCGGCACGGGCAAGCTCGGAGATCTGGCCGGCTACACCAGCGCGATCGTGCTGGCCATGATTGCCCTGCTCATCGGTTACGAGGCGGTGGGGCGCTTCCTCGCCCCGGTTCCCATCCATTTCACCGAGGCCATCCCGATCGCCGTGCTGGGACTCCTCGTCAACGTCGTCAGCGCCTGGCTTCTGAGCGGGGACGAGCACCACACACACGGCGCCGCAGCTAGCCACGCTCCGGCGCACGCCCATCACCACGACCATCATCATGACCATCATCATGATCATGACCACGTGCACGGCCCACACGCAGGACATCCCCCTGCCAGTACCGCACACCGGGACCACAACATCCGCTCGGCCTATGTGCACGTCATGGCCGATGCGGCCGTGTCCGTCCTGGCCATCATCGGCTTAACGCTCGCGCGTATCTTCGGATGGCTCTGGATGGACCCGCTGGCGGGTATGGTCGGCGCGCTGGTCATCGCCAACTGGTCATATCGCCTGATTCGCGACACCGGCCGCATCCTGCTCGACGTCAATCCCGATGAGCATCTGACTACGAGGATCCGCGAAGCCATTGAGCGCGACGGCGACCGACTCACCGATCTTCACCTGTGGCGCCTGGGGCCCGGACATCTGGGCGCCGTGGTCTCTGTCGTGACCGCTGAAGCCCGCGACTGCGATTTCTATCGTGGCCGCCTGCAGCAGTTCCCATCGCTCTCGCACGTCACGGTGGAGGTCATGAAGCCAGGCGGGTCCGCCACCTGAGCGCTCCCCGGCTGCCTCTGCCGGGTCGCACGGCATGCGAGGTAGGCTATGCTCTTCGCCTGTGCCCGGACGTTGTATTCTGGCCGTCCGTCTTCAGAATCTCGGTAAGGCAAACCATGAAGTCTTCACTGGCAGCTCTTGCGTTCACCGGCATGTTGCTCAGCGCCGCGGCGGCCGCTGCCGACGAGAACGCCATGACGGCCGGGGACCTTCAGCAGCTGTGCCTCGGCTCAGACACGACCAGCAAGAACGTGTGCCGCATCTACATCCTGGGCGTCGTGCAGGGCATCGAGGTGGGCCTGAACATGCGCGGCCGCCGCCCGTGCGTCCCCGCCACGACGTCCGCGGAGTCCCTGCAGCAAACCATCAAGTCCAAGCTGGACGAGGATCTGGCCGCCGTCCCGGGCGACAAGAACCTCGTGGCCTCCGGCATCATCGGCGGCATCGTGGCCAGAGCGTACCCGTGTCACTAGGTCTACCCCGGGCCTGATCCGGCGAAGCCCGCCCGTTCAGGCACTACCGTGGGTACGACGCGCACCGAGGCAGACACCGTACCTGCGCGAGGGGACGTTCGCCGCTCGGGGCGTGCACCGCCCGTGGCGTGCGATTGCCGATGAGCAAACCAAAGCTCAAACGCGCACTCGGCCTCACGGACGTGACCCTGTATTTCGTCACCGCATGCAGCAGCCTGCAGTGGGTCGCCACCGCGGCCGCCTCCGGACCCAGCGCCCTCACGGTCTGGCTGCTCGGGGCGCTGACCATGTTCCTGCCCCTGTCGGTGTGCACCGTGTGGCTCGCCTCGCGCCATCCGGACGAGGGCGGCCTGTACGTGTGGTCCGGCCGGGCGTTCGGCCCGTTCGCCGCCTTTCTGACCGGCTGGACGTACTACACCGCGAACCTGCCCTACTTTGCCGGCATGCTTTACTTTGCCGCGAGCAACGCACTGTGGGTGACCGGCGGCGGCCACCATGCGCTGGAGAGCTCACCCGCCTGGTTCATCTCGTTTGCGCTGGTGTCGCTGGTGCTGGCGACAGTGCTCAACGTCCTCGGGCTCGGCATTGGCAAGTGGCTCAGCAGCGCCGGCGCCGCGGCACGCTGTGCAGCCACCGTGCTGCTGCTGGGGCTTGGCTTCCTTGCGTGGCGGCGCTTCGGCTCCGCGAGCCCCTTGACCTTAGGAGCGCTGCTGCCGCGCTTAAGTCTCAACGATCTGATCTTCTGGGCGGCGATCGCGTTCGCCTTCGTCGGCCCGGAATCGGCGAGCCTGATGGGTGCGGAGATCCGCGATCCGCGCCGCACGGTGCCACGCGCGCTCGCGCTCGCCGCGCCCCTGATCCTGCTGGTCTATGTCGGCGGCACGTTCTCGGTGCTGGTCGCCGTGCCGTACCAGGACATCAACGTCATGAACGGCGTCATGCAGGCGGTCGACCACGCCGGAGTGCGCCTCGGGCTCGCGTGGCTCACGCCACTCGCGGCCATCCTGGTCGTGCTCACCTGCCTCGGCAGTGCCAGCGCCTATCTGGGGTCTGTGGCGCGGATTCCGTTCGTGGCCGGCATCGATCACCTGCTGCCGAAGGCCTTCGGCCGCGTGCACCCGCGCTACGGCTCCCCGGCCAACGCGCTGATCACGCAGACCGCCATCGCGATGGTCTTCGCGGTGCTCGGTCAGGCCGGCACCACCGTCAAGGGGGCCTACGAGGTGCTGGTCAACATGATGGTCATTACGACCATGCTGCCGTTCCTCGGCGTATTTGGGGCGGCGATGCGGCTGTCGCGCGGCAAGGTCGCGGCTGATGAGGCGCGGATCCCCGGGGGCCGCAACACCGTTCGCCTCTTCGCGGTGATCGGGATTCTCACCACGACCCTTGCCATTGCCCTCTCGCTCGTGCCCAGGGCCGACGAGCCTGACAAGGTGCTCGCGGCGAGCAAGGTGATCGGGCTCACCGCACTGCTGCTCGGCGGTGGCGCTGCGGTCTACTGGAGCGGCATGCGCCGGCGCGCCCGGCTGCTGCGCACCAGCGGACCGGAAAGGGCTTCGTGGGAAGGTTCGACGACGGCGGTTTGAGCACGCGCAGACCCCACGGATGTAAGCGCTGGCTGACTCACCTCTGAGCCGGCACGAAGTCCTCGAGCACTGCCTTGCGCATCAGATCCGGCGGCAGCAGTCCCTGCTTCAGGATGAAGTCGTGGAACTTCTTCTGGTTGAACTTCGGGCCGAGCTGCTGCTGCACTTCCTTGCGTAAGGACAGCAGCCGCGTGTAACCGTAGAAGTAACTGTTGGCCTGTCCGGGCGCCCGGTAGGTGAAACGCTCGACCTCTTCCTGGGCAAAGGCGTGGCTGATCACCACGTCCTTCTCCAGCACTTCGTAGGCGCGCTCCGGGGTCACGGCGCCACTCTGCAGCTCCGGGTCAAGGAACGCCCGCGCCGCGCGCAGCAGCCGCAGATCCAGCGTCATCAGCTGGCCCTCGATCGGCTCGTACGGCTGCATGATGTATTCCGAATACAGGCCCCAGCCTTCCGCGTTGGTGGAATTGAAGGCGAACAGGGCGCGCGCCAGGCTCACCCCCTGCTCGACCATCGAGTCGAACTGCAGCTCATGACCGGGACGCGCCTCGTGCGCGGTGAGGGTCCAGGAAACGGCCTCGAAGGTGAAATCGTCATAACGATCGGCCGCAGCGCCGGCGGTGGCGGGCGCGTTCAGGGGCAAGACGAACTCGCCACGCTGGCCGGTGTTGTGCAGGAAGGGCGGCGGTGACATGTGCGGCGCAGGCTGCTGCGCAGTCTCCGCCGGAGTGGCGAGGCGAATGATGGCGGGCCGGTCCGGCAGGGTAACGAGCTGACGAGCGCGGATGATGCCCTCGATCTGGTGCAGCCGGCCGTTGTACAGCGGCAGGATCGCCTCGCCCGTAACCTGGTTCTTCTTCAGCTCCGCGATCACCGCGCGGTAGTCGCTCGAGGGATAGCCGTGGGCTTTGGCGATCTTCGCCGCAAGCGGCGCCATCTCGGCCTGGTACTGGCTGAAAGCCGCGTGCGCCATCGTGGCAATCTGCGCCGGCGGCAGGTCGATCCCGTACTCCTCGAAGGCGAGCGCGTACTTCTCCGGCGCCAGCTTAAAGTCGGGGCGCGCCTTGGGCAGGATCTCTTTACGCACCCAGGCGTCGTAGTCGGCCAGCTGGCCCTTGAGCTTCTCGTACGCGGGCTCCCAGCCGCTCAGCTGGTACTTGCGGAACAGGTCCGGGATCCCCTCAACGTAGGCCGCGTTGCGGCCGAGTTCGGTCTCGATCTCGCCCCGCGAAGGATAGACCATGCCCGGCTTGGCGATCTGCAGAACTTCGCGCTCCCTGAGCAGCACGGCAAAGGGCTGGTAACCGGGCTCGACGCCGGCATACTTGCGCAGGCGTACGAGCGCGGCGGGCCGGCGTTCGGCGGCTACCTGCTCATCCAGCAACCCGCGCAGGCCCTCAAAGATGATCGCGCTCGCGTTGTAGAAGGGCACTTCATGCTGCAGCCCGTAGTCCTGCTTGCGGAACTGCAGGTCAAATGCCTTGTGCAGAATCGCCAGGTCCTCCTGCACGCGCGGATCGGACTCCTTCGCGCCCTCGCTCTGGACTGCCGCCAGCACCGTCTCCAGCTCCTTGCGCTCGGCGAGCTCGTCCGCAAGCCCCGGATCCGAGATGCGTTGATCGAATGCCGCCACCCCCTGCCGCGAGCCGCGCTCCGGGTTGTGCTCAAACTGCACCAGGAGCAGGCGGTTGGTGTAGGTGTTGCTGCGCTCGACCCAGGCTTTCTCGGGGGGTGCACCGCCTGAAGGCTGCGCGCCAAGTGCTGCAAGGGAGATACCGCTGATCAGGAACGCCGTCGCCAACGGTCGCATGACCACCTCGGGGGTCGAGCCTTAAAGGTTGGCAATGGTAGCGCAGGCGACCGCCGCCGCCGCCTCGGCCGCGCGCTGAAGTGACCGGAAGCTGCGCTCAGCCGAGGGTGCGGTCGCTCAGGGTGAGTGATGCGGGATGCCGTACGAGCGCCGCGTTGGTAATTCCCAGCATCGAGGCCAGCTGATCCGCAGGCACCTTAAGCGGTCCCGGACCGGCGCCCTCCCCCGGGGCCGGTTGCGGGTAGGCGGTGGAGCGCGCGGTGTGATAGGTGAGGTTGCCCTCCACCTTCTGCACGATCTGATGGATGTGCCCGTTAAGCACGGTGACCGAGCCGAACCGGCGCAGTTCGGCAATCAGCGGCGCGGCATCGTCAGTGCCCCAGCCCCAGGGCTCATAGATGGTCCACAACGGCATATGGGCGAACACCACGACGGGGGTGCTCGCGGAGCGCGCCTTCAGATCCGCGCTCGCCCAGGCGAGCTGCTCAGCGCCCAGCGTACCGAGTCCGCCGGGCTTGAACTGCAGCACGTTCACCAGCGCCAGGAAATGCACGCCACCGTAGTCGAAGCTGTAATAACCGCGGCCGTCGGATGCCTTGCCGAAGCGGCTTAAGTACTCGCTCACCCCGGGATCGGCGGTGTCGTGCTCACCGGGAACCGTGTGCAGATCACCGGCCTGCAACCCGCCGAGCAGCTGCTGCGCCAGGTCAAACTCCGCCGGCTTCGACAGATGGGTGATGTCGCCGGTGTGCAGGGTGAGTGCCGGTGGCTGCGACATGCCGTTGGCGAGCGCGATGGTCTGCATCAGGGTCGCGGTAACGTCCGGGTTGGCCTCCTTGCTGAAGCCGATGTGCGTATCGCTGATCTGCAGGAAAAGCGGCCGCCCCCCACCCTGCGCGCCCGGCTGCGCGGCAAGCGCGAGATCGAGCGGCGCCAGCACCCCGCCGGAGAGCGTAAAGAGCGTGCCCGCGCCCCCGTAGGCCAGGCACTTGAGCGCGCTGCGGCGTGAAATCGTCCGTATTTCATCGGTCACATCCGTTCTCCTCGCTGCGGGGTTCACAGGCGCAGGACCCCGCAAGCTGCGGCTTTATTCCGTCCGGGGCGCTGCTGCCACTGGAATAAACTCGCCGGCGGACTGGTCTTTCCCCTCGAGGCCAGCGGAGACGACGGGGATTCCAGGGTGGCAGCCGGTCGGTGCGATGGACGGTAGGCGCGTGCGTTTCGAGGCGCAGGTCATGCCGCACCTGGATGCGGCCTATCGCTTTGCGCGCTGGCTCGCGCGCTCGGGCGCGGATGCCGATGACATCGTCCAGGAGGCGCTGCTGCGCGCTTACCGCGGATTCGACGCACTGCGCGGCTCGGACATCAAGCCGTGGCTGCTGACCATCGTGCGCAACTGTCACGCGACCGCACACCGCAGCCAGCAGCGACACCCAAGCGTGCCGCTGCCCGAGGACAACGAGGCGAACGAGGGACATGCCATGGCTGCGAACGAGCCCGGCCCCGAGAGTGCTGCCATCGAGCGCGATGCGGCCCGCAACCTCGAGCGCCTGCTGTCGGGGCTCTCGCAGGAGCACCGCGAGGTGCTCGCGCTGCGCGAGCTCGAGGAGCTCAGTTACCGCGAGATCGCGGACATGACCAGTGTGCCGATCGGCACGGTGATGTCGCGTCTCGCCCGCGCCCGCAGCGCGCTCAGGGAGCTGTGGCTGCAGGACTGCGCAGGAGAGCTGCGTGGCGTGCGCTGAAGCACTGCGGGTGCAGGCCTACTTCGATGCCGAGCTGGACGCGAGCGGCGCGGCCGACGTCGAGCGCCACCTCCTGAGCTGTCCTGAGTGCCGGGCGCTGCTTGCGGATCTGGCGGAGCTGCGCAACACGCTGCGGCGTGAGTGCGCACCGGCGGCGCCGGCATCACTGCGCGCAGCGCTCAGTCGCGCACTCGATGCGGAGGAGGCTCGCGGTCAGCGTCCGCGCCCGAGCGCGCCCTCTGCCTGGCGCACGCGCAGCTTCTGGCTGGGGGCCGGCAGCGGCATCGCCGGCAGCGCCCTCGCCGCGGCACTCCTGTTGGTGCTGCTCTCGCCCCTGCTGGGCGGTGCGCTGCTGGATGAGCTGCTCGGCGCGCATCTGCGCTCACTGACGCCTGCGCACCTGATCGCTGTCGAATCGAGCGACCATCACACGGTGAAGCCGTGGTTCTCCGGGCACGCCGACGTGTCCCCGGTCGTCGCGGACTTTGCCGCGGATGGCTTCACCCTGGTCGGCGGCCGCGCCGATACCCTGCAGCGCCAGCGTGCGGCGGTGCTCGTGTACCGGCACGGCGCGCACGTGATCAACGTGTTCAGCTGGAAGGCCGGCCACCCTGCGCTCACCCGGGAGGCGGTGCGCAACGGCTACCACATGGTCTTCTGGAGCGACGGCGACCTGCAGTACTGCGCGGTGTCCGATGCCGCCTGGGATGAGCTGCGAAAGCTGGCGCGGCTGATCCAGGATCAGGGACTGCGGGAGCGCCCCGGCTAGCGGCGCGGTGGGCGTCAGCCGCGGCGCGCGCCGGCGCGGGGTTGCCTTTTGCGCCTGCTATAGTGCGCGCCTTCCCAGCCGGAGCCGCCATGGAAATCCACCTTCCGGGGCACATTCGCACGTTCAGGGATTTCTTAGTTCACCTCGGGATCATCACCCTGGGAATCCTGATCGCACTGGGGCTCGAGCAGCTCGTCGAGGCGCATCATCGTGCCAAGATCGGCCGCGATGCGGTCGTGAGCTTTCGCGGCGAGCTCGCCTACGACCGAGAGCAGGTGCTCGAGGTCATGAGCGCGACCGCGGGGCTGCGCGGGCAGCTGCAGAAGCAGATCGAGGTGATCGAGGCCATGCGCGATGTCGCGCCCAAGGGGGCGATCCCGATCGAGTACCCGCAGATCCATTTCGACTACATCTCCAGCGCGAGCTGGGAGACGGCGATCGCCACGCAGGCGCTTTATTACATTCCGGCCCCCGACGCCAAGCGCTTCAGCGAGGCCTACGGGGTGTTCCGGTTGTTCCGGGACGAGGAGCGCGCCGGACTTGCCGCCTGGCAGGACCTGCGGCGCTTTGGAGCCGATGCCGCAGCTCTCACCCCCGAGCAGCGGCGCGCCCTGGTCGAACAGCTGCGTCGCTACGAAAGCTTCACGTACGTGATCGACATGATCGGCAAAGGTACGCTGCAGGCCTGTGACCGGGCGCTGCAGTAATGTCCGGCGGCGCACCCGATCGCAGTCAGATGCAGGAGCTTCATGAAACTTGCCATTGAGATCATCGGCTGGACCGGCGCGGCGCTCATCCTCGGTGCGTACGCGCTGCTTTCCGCCGGGAAGCTGCGCGCCGAGACCCTCACCTATCACGTGATGAACATCCTCGGCGCCGCAGGCTTCGTCATCAACAGCGGCTGGAACGGCGCGCTGCCGTCGGCGGCCATGAACGTGGTGTGGATCGGCATCGGGGTGTACGCGGTGGCCCAGCTGCGCAAGCGCCCCCAGGGCGCCTAGAGGCGGGGACGTGCGCCAGGTCCATCCGCCGGGGGCACAGACTGTGGCACCATTGGGCATGTGCGCACCCAGCAGTAAGCGGAGACGCCTTTAAATGCGAGCCCTGTCGTTACCCCTACCCGGCCGCCGGACCCTGTTCGGCGCAGCGCTCTTGGGGGCTGCGCTCGCGGTAACCGCCTGGGGGCAGGCCCCGGCGAGCGCCACGGACCTGGAGGGCACGGCCTGGGAGCTGGTCAAGATCGAGGGGACCGACGCCAAGATCCATGTGCCGACGGAGCGCGGCCACTACCTGCTGGCGTTCACCCCGCACGGGGAACTGAGCGCGCGCATCGACTGCAATCGCGGCAGCGGCACCTGGAGTTCACCGGAAGCGGGCCAGCTGGTACTCGGACCGCTCGCCAGCACCCGCGCCCAGTGCCCGCCGGGCTCACTGTACGATGAGATCATTGCGCACTGGACCGAAGTGCGCTCGTACGCGATCCGCGAAGGTCACCTCTTCCTGACCGGCGGTGGGGGCGTGTACGAATACGAGCCGCTGCAGGTGACCGCCACCCCCGGCGGCACTACCCACTGATTCGCCGCGCTGACATAAAGCGCTTCCAAGTCGCTCTTTTGCACCTGCCGGCACTGCCGTTGATCCATTAGACTGCGGCTTCATGTGCGTTCGCGCGTATGGTTTGACAGCTGCACCCGCACGGCGCGGGCTCCGTAATTCCAGGGTCGGCCGATACCCGGCGCGGTCCGTTGCGCCTCACTCTACGGCGCGGTGATCGGATCACTTGCTTTGACCTAAAAATCCAGCGCCCCGCTGGCGGGGGCGTCCTTGCGGACGGATGGGGGTTGATCATGAGACGAACGACATTCGGGCGCGTGGCTGCGGTCGCGATCGCACTCGCCGCAGTTCTCGGCGGCCCGGCGGCCACCTCGGCGGTCATGCCGCATCGGCATATGGCGCAGAAGACCCCCGTGGTCGCCCCGCTCGTTGTGTACGGAGGGCGCAGTCCTGCGCAGCAGCGCAGCGGCGTGGGTGCCAAGCTCGATGCGGCGCTCGCAGGTCTTGCACGCCATGCCGAACAAGTGCCGGCGGGCAGCGCGCTGCGCGATCTCAAATCCCTCAACCCGGCGGCGCGCTTCATGGTGATGCCGCGTTCGGGCACCGCCTACGTGGCCATCGACGCCATCACGCGCGGGGATCCGCAGGCGCTCAAGCGTGCCCTCGTCGGGCTCGGCCTGCAGCATCCGGCCGTCTATCTGAACGACGTGGGCGGCTGGTTGCCCTTGTCAGCGATCGAGACCGCGACGCGCCTTACCGAACTGCATTCGATGCGCGCGGCGCTGTCGCGCACGCATTCCGGAGCAGTCACCTCCCAGGGCGATCTCGTGCAGGGATCGGCGGCGCTCCGCAGCAGCAATCCGACGCTGATGGGTACCGGGATCACCGTCGGAATCCTCTCGGACAGCTACGACTGCTACGCCGTGTACGCCACGCCCGGGAGCGGCGTGCCCGCCAGCGGCAACGCCGGCTACGCCTCCAACGGCTTCACCGCCGATGCCACCGGTGACATGACGACCGGCGATCTGCCCGCCACTAGCAGCATCAACAT
>Ga0335079_10008855_pt1 | contig 11473 bp, 4 predicted proteins | sample Lox_Sample_33_FD_206719 | JGI IMG/M metagenome (GOLD analysis project Ga0335079, IMG submission 206719) | Soil microbial communities from Loxahatchee National Wildlife Refuge, Florida, United States - Lox_Sample_3.3 | ecosystem: Environmental > Terrestrial > Soil > Wetlands | place: USA: Florida... | reverse complement strand
CAAACGCTCAACGGCAAGTCCGTCGCGGTGGCCGGTTCGGTGATGGAGACTCTGCCGTCCATGACCGCGCCGTTGAATCCCGCGACCGGAGCGATCCAGTCCGGACTGATCGACCTCAGCCAGCAGTATGCGCCCGTATACATTGCCGACACCGGCAACAACCGGATCGTGCGTACGGCGGACATCCTGGGATCGAATTGGACCAGCCTCGGCGCCCTCGGATCCGGGCCGAAACAATTTTCGGCGCCGTGGGGCGTGGCGCTGGATGCCGCCGGCAAAATCTATGTTTCCGACAGCGGAAACTGCCGGATCGTCCGCGTGGACAACATCACCGGGACGAACTGGACTTCCTACGGGGCGTGCGGAGGGGGAGCGGGGCAGTTCTCCAATCCCGAGGGCCTGTGGGTGGATTCCGGCGGCAAGATCTATGTCGCCGACACTGGGAACAATCGCATCGTTCGAATGGACGACATGGCCGGCACGAATTTCACTTCGCTGGGCAGCCTGGGCAGCGGCGCGGGGCAGTTCAGCAGTCCCGCGGCCGTGACCACCGATGCGGCGGGGAACATCTACGTCGCCGATAACGCCAACGCCCGCGTGGTGGAGTTCTCCGACATGGCGGGAACGAATTGGGCCGTCTGGCAGTTTCCGCTGAACTATCTCACCCCGGATGGCGTGGCGGTGGATGCGGCGGGCAAAGTCTACACCACGGACTCGCTGCAGAACCAGGTGCTTCGCGCGGACAATATTTCCGGAGCCAATGAGGTTTCGCTCAACGTGAACTACTTGCTCTACCTGAATGGCGTCGAGTCGCCGTCGGGCATCTTCGTCTATCCCGATGGGACCATTTACATCGCGGACACCCGGAACAATCGCGTCGACCGGCTTTTCGGCATGAGCTATGACGGAGAGATGGCGCTGGGCACGGCCGGAACCGGTGTGGGCGATTTGAGCCTGCCGCACGCCGCCGTGGCGCAGCCCATATTGAAAAGCGCCGCCGTGTCCGCGGTAACGCCGCCCAGCTTGACGTTCCCGACGGAACTGGTCGGCGCCACCAGCCCGAGCCAAACCACGATGCTAAGCAATATCGGTTCGGCGCCCTTTGCCGTCGCGTCGGTCACCTCGACCCTGGCGGATTTCCCCATCACTCACAATTGCCCGTCCGCGCTTTCCGGCGGACAGAGTTGCACGGCCACGGTGACCTTCCAGCCGGTCGCGGGTGGGTTGCGGAGGGGAGCCGTGGATTTCACGCTGACCGGTGCGTCCAGCAAGTCGACACAGCTAGCCGGCAACGGCGCCCTCGTTACGCTCTCGACCAACTTACTGGTCATGTTTGCCTGCGCCCCGGGATCAGTCACTGTCACGAATCCGTTAAGCTCGACTACGTCGATCAAGTCGGTGAAAGTCACCAAGCCCTTCCGCCAGACCAATAACTGCGGATCGCTGGCTCCGGGCGCCAGTTGCACCGTGACGGTGAACTGGTGCTCCGCCACGCCGATCACGGGAACTCTGGCGGTAACCGACGCATCCGGCGCCGCGCAGTATGTCTCGTTGACCGGCGAACAATAAGCGCCTTTCTCGTTCTTTGCGTTTCGCGCCGGCGGGCCCCCACACCGCTCGCCGGCTCGACCACCGAGATCCTTCTCCGGCGGCATCCCGGCCATAGGCACGCATCACCGCGGAATTGTTTCGAGGGGTAAGCCACATCCGCGCGGGGGGCGGCGTCTCCAGTAGCTTGTCCAGTAGCTTGTTGAGAAACGCGCCCGGGGTTACCGCTTGCTCACGGTCGCGGCTAAAGGTTGTTGCGAAATCGAGGCTTCGTTTCAGAGCCACGCGCGTCGGCGAACGGTGCCGCGCCTTTCGCCGGTGATCCGTACGCGCGCGATTGCCAGGCGCGCCGCGGCGTCGCCAATCCTGCCGGCATGGCGGTACCGGCGTTCTCTGTGCGCGGCCGCGGGAAAGGCCGGCAACCGGCCGGATCTCGAAGCGGGGCTACTTCCGCTTCTTCAGCGTAATCGGCACCTTCAAGTTGTCGCGGTCCGCAATCTGAATCGTATCGGTTTCCGGTTGATAACCGTTGGCGCTGAAGGTGATGTTGTAAGTCCCGGTCGGCACGGAGAGCTGCGGGGGAAGCTCGGCGAGCTGCCGCGGGCCGTCATATTCAACCACGCCCTGGGAAGGATCGATGCGCGCCGTCATGCCGGTCTTGGGCTCCTGGGCGAGGAAGGTGATGGTTCCCGTCATGCGCTCCAGCACCGATTGCGGCGCGTCAATGGCGTTGTCCCCGCCCGGACTCAGCGAAACCGTCACGGTCTTGGACCGCCATCCCTTCTTGCGCAGTTCGACGGTCTGGCTGCCCGCGGCCACGTCGGTCACCGTCACGCTGCCATCCGCGCCGGCGGCGCCCGCCTGCTTTCCTCCCACCAGTACTTGCGTTCCGCGGACCGCGCCCCGGATCACCAATTGCAACGGCAGCGGCGCCAGGGTGAAAGCGGCCGGCGCCACCTGGTTGAGGGTCACCTCCACGGACTGGTTTTCCGGGTCTGCGCGGAAGCCCGGCTTTTCGATCTGAACCGTGTGCTTGCCGATAGGGACGTTATAGACCATGAAGCCGTCCTTGTACTTGCGGTAAGCGACTTTCTTGCCGTCGACGGTAGCCTTGAAGCCGGGTTCGTTGGATTGAATGAGTACGCCGCCCGCCTGTACGGACGCCTGCGCGGAATAGATGAAGGCGTTGAGCGCCGGCCCCGGACCCACGGTCACGTTTTCGTTGCGCATCCGGTTATCGCCGAGATCGATCGTCAGAGTCACGGGGCCGGGCTTCAATCCATCGACGGCCGCTCCATCGTCGCCGGCGTCGTGGAAGTTCTGGCCGTCCCAACTGACCTTGACCGGCTTGGAAGCGTAGAAGCGTCCCCGGCCGCCCACCAGGCTGAGGACGAAGATGTCCACATCTTTGGGCGCGGTAAACGGATTCACCGAGGGCGCATTTCCGGCCACGGTCGTGAAGGTGAGCTGCGTCTGCCCCGCCTTGGCATTCAGGTTCAGAGTGTGGTCTCCGGGCAACAGTCCGGGAAGCTCGAGAGGCGATCCATCTTCGGCCGGCGGCTTGTCCTGGCTGTCGAGGGTTACCGTCGCGTCGGCCAGATCGGTCGAGAGCCGCACGACCGCGGGCAGCGGCTGCAGCGCGACGGGGTTGCAGCAGTGGGACGCCGGCCCGACGGTGATTTTCTGTTCGACCGGCTGATACCCATCCAGGCTCACCGAAAGCGTGTGCTCGCCCGGCGCCAGCGACGGATGGATGCCAAGGTCCTGGCCATCGACGCGAATGACGGCGTCCGGCGGATCCGCCTTGATCTCGACGGCGTAAGTTTTTGGCGGGGGAGGCGCGGGCCGGTGGAGCGACTTGACGGCGGCGAAAACGACGATCAACACCGCCAGTGCGGAGCCGGCCATGATCAAAATATTCTTCCGCGATACCGGCACCCGGGGAGACTTAGCCGCCATGCCGGCAACCTTGGCCGGAGTTGCGGCAACCGGAGCCGGAGCCGCGGCACTCGGAGGTATGGGATAGGAAATCCGAGTCGTTTCGCCGGTCGGACCGGGGGGGACGAAGATCCGGGTGGTCTCGCCGGTCGGACTGGGGACGGCGGCCGGAGACGGCTTGGACGGGACGGAAGGCGGCGGGGCGGGAGGCGCGCCCTGCGATGCGGGGACTGCGGGCGGCGCGTTCACCGGATTCGGTGGCCGGGCCTTTCCGCCCAAGTCGACTTGCGGGACGGTCTCGAGCAGGGCGGTTTGGGCGTCAGCCAGCGCGCCCGGCGCCGTAGGCGCGGCGGCTTCAGAAGAACCCGGACGAACGGGCGCACCGGCCGTGGCCATACGCTGTTGCAGGAACGAGACGATGGACTCGAAGTCGCGGTCTCCAGCGTACTTGTTGGCGAGGACGACGCTCTGCGCCAGCAATGCCTGGAGCGCCGCCGGATCGCCGGCCTTGGCGGCCTGCATCTCCAGTCCGCGGGCCTCCTCGAGGTCGCCGCGCCGGACCTGCGCGCGCTGCTGCTCGGACATGCTGCGTTCGAGGGCGCTTCGGGCCTTGAGCAGCCGGGATTCGTTGGGGTAGGTCTTCAACCCCTCGTCCAACTCGCCGATGGCGCCGGGAAGGTCGCCGTCGGCTTGCTTCTGACGCGCCATGCCGACGAACTTGTCGACGAACTCGGTGCGGCGGCGGTCTTCGAGCAGGGTGCGCAGGCTCTTGGCCAGGGCATTGTTGGGCTCCATGTCGAGGATCTGCCGGATCAGGTTATCGGCGGCGCGCCAGTCGCTGTCCAGAACCGCGCGGGCCTGCTTCAACAGCGCTTCGACAAAGGCCGCCCGAATGCTGCCGTTGCGTTCGTCCAACTCGTGGGCCCGGCGCAGGGTGGCCAGACCATCCTCGACGCGGCCTGCGGCGCACATCTCCTGCCCCTGCTCGAGGAGGCGCTGGGCTTCGTCGGTCCGCTCCAGGCCCTGGCGGGCGAGTTGATCGAGGGCTTTGAGCTCCGCGTCGCCGCGAAATTCGGCCAATGCGGTAGTGGTAATCTCCAGGGCGCGGCGCCACTCTCCCAGGTTGAGGTTGAGGTCGATCTGCTCCACCCAGCGGGTCTTGGCTTCCGAACGCACCTGCTGCTCCCGGCGCCGGGCCACCCGCTCGATCTCGAAATTCAGGCCGGGATAGAGGGCGTAAATGGTCCGCAGCATCTCCCACTGGCTGAGCGCCTCGTGAAATTGGGCGCGCTCTTCGTAGCTGCGCGCCTTGGCCACGATGGCGTTGACCAAGTCGCGTTTGGCGGTGGTCAATTGCAGGGAGCGCGCGAAGTGGGTTTCGTTGGCGTGTACGTCGAGCGCCTCGCGCAGGATGCTCACGCGGCGGTCGAGATCCGGTTCCGACTCCACCTCCTGGTCGATGCGCGCGATATAAGCCGAGAGCTCCTGCCGTTGAGATTCCTCCACATCGACTTTCAAGGCCTGGAACAGAGCGTGACCGGGGTACTTGCCCAGGTACTCTTCGCAGATGGCCAGGGCCGGCTTGAAATTCCGTTCGTGGAGCTGCTTGCGCGCCTCGTCGTAGGCGTTCTTGATGGCGTCGTGATCCGAGCGGACCTGGTTGTACAAGGTCTGGTAAGACACGGCGCGCTCGGGGACGGAGGTGTCCGGCGCGCGCCGGTCGAGTTCCAGCACGCGCTCGAGTTCGGAGAGCGCGGAGCTCACTTCGCCTTTGCGCCATGCCTCCACGGCCGCGTAATACAGCTCCTCTTTCTCCTTGTGCAGCCGCACGTACTCCTGCTCCTGGCGGTTCACTTCGGCCAGCAGCTTGCGCGCCGGCGCATCGCCGGGCTTGATCGCCAGCACCTTCTCCAGGGCCTGCCGGGCGTGGCTGTAGGAGTGGTTCTGGAGGTGCTGCTGCGCCAGCTTGACCCACTGCGTGATCTGCTCCGCGCTGCGTTTGTACTCGATATCCGCCTTGAGCGCCATGCCGTCGGGATGGTTCGGTTCGATCTGAAAGACGTCCTGCAGCTTCTGGAGGGCGAGCTGATATTCTTCTTCCTCGAAGCACCGGCGGGCGTTTTCGAGCAACTGGCGGATGTTCTTGGTGCGGACCGATTGGTTGATCTGCCGCCGCAGCGGCTCCATGTCCGGATGCAGGTAGCCCTCGGCCTCCAGGCCGGTGAGCACTTCACTGGCGAAGTCGTACTCGCCGTTGGAGAAGGCCCGCTGCGCGCGCTGGATCCGGGACGCGATGCGGGACTCGTCGAAGACTTCGATGGGATCCCCGCGCAGCGCTTTCTGCAGATCGTCGGCGAATTCCCGCACGCTCGAAAAGCGGTGAAACGGCTGCTTGGCCATGGCCTTGTGGATGACCTGGCTGAGAACCCGGTTGGCGGCGGGATTGAAATCGGAGACCGGCGGCGGAATGTTGTGCAGGATGGCGTGCACGGTGTCGTCGACGGTGGCGCCTTCGAAGGGGCGGCGGCGCGCCAAGGCCTCGTAGCAGACCACCGCGAGCGAGAACAGGTCCGAGAGCGGCGTGGGCTTCTGCATCTGGATCTGTTCGGGAGCCATGTAATGCAGGGTGCCCTTGAGAGTGGTGTTGGTGCGGGTCTCGACCAGGTGCGCCACGCCGAAATCGATGATCTTGACGGAATCGTCTTCAAGGACGAAGATGTTGCTGGGCTTGATGTCCCGGTGTACGAGCCCGCGTTCGTGGGCGGCCTGCAGGCCGCGGCAGGCCTGGGTGACGATATCGACCACGCGTTCGACGCTCAGGCGGTAGCTGGCGGAAGCGATCAGCCTGTTGAGCGTCGCGCCGGGAAGCAGCGGCATCACGAAATACGGCTTTTTGCCCTCGGCATCCTGCAATTCGCCGATATCGTAGACATCCACGATATTGGGGTGGTTCATGGAAGACAGGACCTGGCATTCTTTTCGAAACAGCGCCAGGATGGCCGGATCGTGGATATCGATCAAGGTCTTGAGGGTGACATCGCGCTTGGTTTCATTATCATAAGCGCGATACACCACCCCCATCCCGCCCTTGCCGAGGACCTCCTTAATGACGTAGCGTGATGATTGCGGGACGGATGACACGCCCAATCGGACCTCTCTTTGGTTAGTGATATTTATTCTACGCCCGTTTCCAACCGGAGGGCGGAGTTGTTTTTGGTCCTTCCCGGTCCAGTACTGCAGGTACGGGCTGCTGGACGAACTTTCTTGGAAGGAGCTTGAATGGAACCCCGATGGCTGAAGTGGGCGGCTCGGTTGCAAGCGATCGCCCAGACCGGTCTCACCTACGCACCCAATGAATACGATGCCGAGCGGTATGAGGCCGTGCGGGAGATCGCGGCCGAGATGATGGCCGAGGGGTCCGAAGGCGACTTCGCGACGATCCGCAACCTGTTCGCCCGCCAGGCGGGCTACGCCACGCCCAAGGTGGATGTGCGCGCCGTGGTCTTTCGCGAGGGCCGTATTCTGCTGGTGAAAGAGCGGGAAGACGGCGGATGGACTCTGCCGGGCGGCTGGGCGGACGTGGGCGAATCCCCAGCCGGCGCGACCGTGCGCGAAGTGCGCGAGGAATCCGGATTCGAGACCCGCGCGGTGAAGCTGCTGGCGGTGTACGACCGGAATCGCCACGGCCATCCGCCCATCCCGTTCCATGCGTATAAGCTGTTCTTCCGGTGCGAGGTCACTGGCGGCAGCCCGGCCCCGAGCCTGGAAACGGAGGGCGTGGATTGGTTCGCGGAAGACCGGGTACCGCCGTTATCGCTGTCGCGTGTGACGCCGGCGCAGATTCACCGGTTCTTCGAGCATCTGCGCAATCCGGGATGGCCCACGGATTTCGATTGAGGCGCGCGCGGCGCTTGAGGGCATTTTCAGATGTTCCTCGTGGAGTGGCCCCGCTTGACAATGATCCGGCGGGACGCGAACTCGATGTCCGGCCAGGCGACCGATCCACCCTTGCAATTCCTCGCCCGCTGCAACATAATCGCGATATTGAAAGGAGATCGACATGAAAGCACGCCTGCTCCTGCTATGCGCGCTTCTCAACCCCATCTTTGGCGCCGACCTGCCCTACGTCGGCAAGTGGAAGACGAACCTGGCCAAGAGTGATTTCGGCCAATCGACGATTACCTACGAAAGCCTACCGGGCGGCGAATGGCAGAGCACCGGTTTCGGCATGACCAACAAATTCAAAATGGACGGCAAGGACTACCCGGACGGCCTGGGCGGAACCAACACCTGGAAAGCCGTCGACGCGAACAGGTGGGAAGTCGTGGGGAAGCTCAATGGAAAAGTCACTGCCACCGATACGCTGCAGCTCAGCGCCGACGGCAAGACCCTCACCGACAGTAGCAAGCAGGTGAAACCCGACGGCGGGACGATGGATAGCAGCACGGTTTTCCGGCGGGTTTCGGGAGGTCCGGGGCTGGCCGGAAAATGGCAGACGAAAAAGGTATCCGGCGCGGCCGGGGTCATAGAGTTCGCGTCGTCCGGGACCGATGGGCTGAGCTTCAAAGATTCCGAGATGGACATGACGTGCGACTCTAAGCTCGACGGCAAGGACTACTCCTGCGCGGGCCCGATGACGCCTCCGGGCTTCACCGTTGCGATCGAAAACGCGCCCCCTCGCTCCGTCCATCTAACGGTAAAAAAGGACGGCAAGCCGTTATTTGAGGCCACTTACACGGTGGCGGCGGACGGCAAATCGATGGTCGAAACCGGCGGCGCGGTCGGAAGTCCCGAAAAAATCAAAGTCGCGTTCGACCGCATGTAGCCAACGGACAATCCAAGGCGGGTGAATCAAGCGCGCACGCGTAACGCGCAATGCTGAAGCGGCCGCCACAAGCTGGGGCCACGCTGTAGAGAGCCGGATCGCGCCGCGTTTTCGAAACCGGTTTGCCTTCGGCACAAGAGAAGCCGTGCCGGGCTCGGGATGCGTGGTTCTCGTTGCGGGCGGCGGGGCGCAGGCGGCGAGCCGGCGGCAAGGTCAACGCCGCCGCGCATCCGGAATGCGCCCCGCCAAACCACGTGGTATGATTCGGGCTGAGCGCATCGGGCGCCGCCGTGTCCGCGGGAAGGGCTGAGCCCACCGATCTTCGTTGTTTCGGCGATTTCACGACGAATCTTCTTTCCGCCCGCCACGCGGACACCGGGCAATTGAAAAGGAGATCGTCATGCCCCAACACGGAAACGTTTCCCGCCCCACGCGCCGTCTACCGCGTCAGCCCAGCCTGGAGCAATTGCGCAAGCAGGCCAAGGAGCTACTGGAGCTGTATCGAGCGGGCGATCCCGCGGCCGCCGCGGAGGTGCAACAGTTCGAGCGCCAGCCCGATTCCGCGGCGTTCGCCCTTCATGACGCGCAGCGCGTGCTGGCGCGGGCCTACGGCTACCAAAGTTGGACCAGGCTCCGAGCGTTCGTGGACGGAGCGAACATGGCTCGCCTGGCGGAAGCGGTCAACGCCGGCGATGCCGCCCAGGTGCGGACCCTGCTGCATGCCCGTCCCGAGCTGGCCGGCATGGACATGGCCGGCGACAATGAACACCGCGCCCTGCATTACGCCGTATTGCGCCGCGATGCGCCGATGGTGCGGCTGCTGATGCAAGCCGGCGCCGACGCCCGCAAGGGAATCTTCCCGCACCGCGACGCGACCACCTCCTTCGCGCTGGCACGGGACCGCGGCTATCAAGACATCGTCGCGATCATCGAGGAGGAAGAGCAACACCGCCGCGAGGCCATGAGTTGCCCGAATGCCACGGTCTCGCCGGTCCAGGAGCAAATCAACCGGGCCATCCGCGGAGGCGGCAACGCCACGGCCAAGCGTCTGCTGGAGGCGGACGAGTCCCTGATCCGCGCCTGCGACCGGGACGGCGCCTCGCCGCTGCACATCGCCGCGGAGGAGGCCAACGAGGAGATGGCCGGGTGGCTGCTCGGCAAGGGGGCCAACGCGCGGAAGCCGGACGCCAACGGCCTGACGCCGCTCGATCGCGCCGCGCTGGCAGGGGATCCGCGCAACGAGGGAGCCAAGCGGTTTCCGGCCGTCGCCAGGCGGCTGCTGTATCACGGCGCGGATATGACGATCCGGGCCGCCGTGGCGCTGGCCGATGCGCCGCGCATCCGCGAACTGGTGAGCGACAATCCCGGCGTGCTACGGGACATCCACTGGCAAACGGGCGGTCTCCTCACGCTTGCGGTGAAGCACGGACACCTCGAGATCGCCAGGCTGTTGCTCGACCTGGGCGCCGATGTCGACGAGCGGACCTTGCTGGAAGAGTTGGAGGAGCCCACCTTAAGCTGGGGCGCCCCATTGTGGTTTGCGGCGCTGGCCGGACGGCGGGACATCGCCGAGTTGCTGCTCGATCGCGGCGCGGATCCGAACGCCAACGTGTACGCCTCCGGGTGGGCGCTCGACCACGCGTACCGGCGCAAGGACGAGGCCCTCAAGCGGCTGCTGCTGGAGCGCGGCGCCAAGCCGGAACCCTGGACCGTGACGGTGGCGCAGGACGCGGCCGAGGCCCGGCGGATGCTGGAAGCGGACGCCGGCGAGGAACTGGCGCGCGAGTTCAGTTGGTCGGCGGCGCAATTCGGATGCCCGGCCATCCTGGAGTTGGCGCTGGCACGGTTACCCTGGCAGGCGGGCGACGTACGCTGGCACCAGATCCTGATTCAGCCGATTCGCAGCATCGGCTACGACAATCCGGACCGCGAGGCCTTCTTCGTCTGCATGACGATGCTGCTGCGGCGCGGGATCGATGTAAATGTGGCCGGCCAGTTCGGCGACACGCCCCTGCATTTTGCGGCCGCGCGCAGGAATCTGAGCGAAGACGAGCGCGCGCGCTTTGCCGCGATGCTGCTCGATCACGGCGCCAAGCCCGGCGCGCGGGATGGCCTGCTGAAATCCACGCCCCTGGGTTGGGCATGCCGTTGGGGACGCCAGGGCATGGCGGAGTTGCTGATCGAGCGCGGCGCGGCGGTGGATGAGCCGGATGCCGAAGCGTGGGCTACACCACTGGCATGGGCCACTAAGATGGGGCATGCCGCTATCGCTGGACTGCTGCGCCGGCGGGGAGCGGCGGTGTGATTCGCGGGCGGCCGTGGCGCGAGCTGGAGCTCGCGGCGGCGAAGTTGAGCTCGCGGCGGCGAACTTCCGTTCGCCGAAGACCGTGGGCTGAAGCCTTCGGCGGCACGCTGAAGCGCGCGCCACGGCTGCCGCGGCCGCCCCAGGTCAGCGCGTCACAAAATCCCACTCGGCCGAGGCGCGCTCGATCACGCGCGGCAGGTCGCGATCGAGCAGATAGCCGTCCTTCACCAAGCCGTGCGCGGCGGATTCGACCTTATCGAGGTACTCCGGCTTTCCGGCGTAGCGCTCTTCAATGGAGAGCCGCGGATCGCCCGTCTGGGCGCGGCCGGCTTTGGTGCGGGCGAAGGGAATGAACGAACCGGCCATGCTGTACAGCTCATCGGGCGCCCCGATCGACGGCGCGCGCAGGTTCCATCCCGTGTAGGTGGCCAGCGGAACCAGCGTCGCAGGCATCCGGATGCCGGCGGTTTCGTTGCCGTCCGCATCCACTTGCGGCAGCCGCACAGGGAAGGCGCGGCCCACCTTGGGCGGCTCGATGGTGACGATTCCGGCGCTGCGGAATTCCTCGCCGTAGTCCACGCGCCAGGCCTGTTGGATGCGGGTGGGGAACGGGACGCCGGCTATCTTGGGAAATTCGACCGCGCCCAACGGCACGAGGTTGCGGTCAGCGATCCTGGGATAGCGCGAGGGCGGCGGTTCCTTGCCGTCCCGCACCCAGGCATCCATGGCGACGAGCAGGGCGCGCAGGGTCCACCGGTAGTTGTTGGGGTTCGCCAGGTTCTGCGCCTCGCCGCGTTCCGGCGGAAACGGGGCCGGACCGTGCTGGCATCCGGCGAGAAAGTAGATGCGCGTGGTGG
>Ga0335079_10008853_pt1 | contig 11475 bp, 13 predicted proteins | sample Lox_Sample_33_FD_206719 | JGI IMG/M metagenome (GOLD analysis project Ga0335079, IMG submission 206719) | Soil microbial communities from Loxahatchee National Wildlife Refuge, Florida, United States - Lox_Sample_3.3 | ecosystem: Environmental > Terrestrial > Soil > Wetlands | place: USA... | reverse complement strand
TAGGTGACTGCTGCCGTCAACCTTGAGGGGGAGTTTGTCTGTAAAGCACGTGAAGCCGTGGCAATGGGACCTTGGGCCAATCAGCGCCTCACGAGACTGTACGAGCCGTTGGGGACGAGGGCTTCGGTTACGGATCCACGAAGCGAGGTTTCGGGCAGCCCTCGCGTCTGTCGCGTCAAGCGCAAGGGGTGCGGCGTTCACGTCGAGCGCGCCGGTGCCGACGATTCTTATTGCGCAATCTTGCTGATCTTCGCCCCCTGGAGTGAGGCATCACCCATCAGCCCCGTCTCACCGAATATGAAGGCAAGCACGGGCTTCTGCAGTGACTGCGTATCGTAGTCTCCGCCGACGCCCTTCTTCATGACAGCAACGGACGCGTCGCCGCCGACCGACCAGTCGCCGCCCTTCAGGAACTTGTCGCGAGCCCCGGGCGTCTGGAACACAATGACCTCGCTGTGATGCGAGAGCCCAAACGTCAGCCCGATCGAGGCGCCGGAGATCGAGTAGTAACCCACGGTCTTGCCATTCTGTAAAAGCGCACCGTCCCCGTGCTCACCGCCGATGCCGATGCCGCCTTTGGTGACGTCGGGAAACACCAGAGTCGCGGCCGCATTCTGCGCCAGTGACTTGTTCTTGGGGTGGAGTGCGTAAAACTTGTCGAGAGTAGCAGTCACCTGCTTATCGAGCGTAGCTGTGTCGAGCGCCCATGCGGTCGTGCCGATCAACGCTGCAAGCAATACGACGAGGGCCGTGGACCTATATGAAGTGAGTTTCATTGTTGAAGCCTCTGCGACTGAAGGAGAGTTATGGTCGATCTGCACCCGTGTCACTTGGCCGGTGTAACGTTCGCGGCCATTGGTCGGGCCCAGCGGACAGCCACAGGCGATCTTCGTCGGTCCGGACGTCAAGCTTGACAAACTGCACGCCGGGGACAAGGTAAACGTCAACTACTATCAGGGGCGTATCCTGCCGTGGCGATCAGGAGAAAGATTGGAATCTGCCGTCGGGGCATCGTCTTCATATCAGGTCCTGAATGCGGAAACTGCTGCGGCCAATCATAATGCAGACACTTGTGCCCCCATTCCTTGTCGTTCGGCGACAATAACTTGGGTGCTTGCGACTAGGTACAGCAAAGTTTCCGAGCGTACCGACAACATGGCCAAGAACCTCGCCTGGACGTCATCGTTGGGCGAGGCGTACCACGATCAGCGGTCGGAGGTCATGACGGCGATACAGAAGCTGCGCACCGAGGCCAAGGCGAAAGGTACGCTCAATTCGAGCTCGCAAATCGAGGTGGTGCAGCAATCACCGGATGTCATCGTCATTCAACCCGCGAATCCGCAGGTCGTCTACGTCCCGGTGTACGACCCGGCCTTGGTCTACGGCACCCAACCACAGTCACAGCTCCAGTCACACCTGCCACAGCGGCGGCACAACTGACGTTCGCGACCCCCGAGGATGCAGGCGCGGCAGGACCTGCGAGGCTCACGCCGGCACTTCGTCAACCTGACGCTTAACGACTCTCCACGTATACCTCGTGGATGGCCGCGACGACGAAGTCCGGTTGATCGAAGGGTATGTATTCGGAACTGTTGACAGTGAACAGCTGCTTGGCATTCGAGGAGAGCGCGAGCCATTTGGCCTGCGCGTGCGCAACCTCGTCTCCGTATTTCTGCTGCTCAGCGCTCCTTGGTCGCGTCGGATCGAGCGCGTGAATTCCATGGTAGCCGGTCGACAACACTCGTACAGGCCGTGAACCCAAGGACCCATGATGCTGCTCGAGGTAGGCTTCGTCCACCGCCATTTGCTCCATTTCCGAAATAAAGGCCTCGTACATCGCCACCTTCGTGCGCGCGAGCTCCATTAGCGCGGCATTGAGCTCGGGCGACCACATTTGCTCCGGCAAACCACGGAAGAACTGCTGAGCGCAGCTGCGCGTCGGCTCGCCGGAACGCTCGGGCAAGGATGGCAGGGGCTCACCCGTTGCGATTGCGTCGCGACATTCGCGCAGCCCCGCAACCATGCGGGCATCTCCCGGATGCTCGTCCGGGCCGCCCACGTTTGCTTCGACCAGCACGATACCGGCGACCTCGCTCGTGTGGCGCTCGGCAAACGTGCGCACGTTGTCGCCACCGAATGCGTGACCGACCAGAATGTACGGCCCTTTGACGCCAGCGTTGTGGAGCGCACTGCGCAGCTCGTCGGCAATCCGCGCGCTCGTGCGTGGCATCGGTCCGGATCGCTGAAACCCGCTCCGGCACGATCGTAGCTGCAGGCTCGCGTCCACTGTGCAACGCGTGGCTGCACGATGGCGCAGGCGGGTGCCCAGTCCTCCCAGCCCGAATCGAACACGACTGTCGGCGACCCGCTTCCCATGCAGTAGAGATTCAGTCGCGTTCCCTCGATCGCCACCAGCTGTCCGGGCCGTGCGTAAATGTCGTCTCCCGCAGCAGCATCTGCCATGTGTGGCGTGCCGAGAAGCAGACACGTCGAAACGGCATATCGAAACCGTTTCACGCGGTCGCTGACCAATGGCGTCCCGCCCGTACAGCCGCGTGCGTTCATTCTCACTCTACTACGTATGTAGTTGATGCTACTATATATACCGTTTTACACAAGCCGAGCCGCTCTGCAGGTGTTCCCGGCAGGCAGCGGTGCGCGACGCGAGCCTGCCCAACGCTATCAAGCAGAGTGACGATCACGCGCAAATGTCCCCCCGTCTGAAGCGAGGTTGCTTGGCCTTGGCGGGATGGACGGGTGCAGGAACTCCGCGGCCAACGCCGAACTCTCCTTGTATAGGCAACTCTCGCCATGGAGTCGATGTGCGCTTGACCGGAGCAACGCCGATGGGAGTCATCGCTGCGTTTGCGGTCGCGCTGTCTACGGTTCCCGCTTCAGCAAAGTCGGCGCGCCGACATGGACATGCTCCCGAGCACGTCACCGGGCCGGCGACTGTGGATCTTTCGGCGCGAAAACGGCTCGGCAAGGCCTCCTACTACGCGTCCCAGTTTTTTGGTCGAACCATGGCCGATGGGACTCCAATGAATCCTCGGGCTAACAACGCCGCGAGCAGGACTCTTCCCCTGGAAACCGTCGCGAAGGTGACTGACGTTGCCACCGGTAAGAGCGCCATCGTCGAAATCAAGGATCGCGGTCCGTACATCAAGGGCCGTATCGTTGACCTCTCGCCATCCACAGCAAGGAAGATCGGAATCACACGGCGCATCGGGGTCGCGAACGTGGTCGTTGCGCCGATCGCGGTCCCCTTGCCGGACGGCCGAGTCAAGCGTGGGCCGGCGGCAGATCATGCGAGCTTCCTCTCGATCGCGTCGAGCCCTCACCGCAGGCCCAACACGCCGGCCTCTCTGCGCCGAACGGCACCGCAAGACCGGGGCTCGCCGACAGTCGATAATAAGGCCCGGAGGCACGACTCGACTGGAGCACTGCAATGACTAAAGCAGCGAATGGGCCGACTCTGTTTCCGCGGACCGACTTAACCGGGGACGGTAAGCCGAAATGTCGGGTCATCGTGCCACCCGTCGAGGGAGGTTGGTCCGAGCCGGTGCTATTTGAGTGGGAACTAACGGGCGAGTCCTGGAGTGACCGGCATCCGCACAGCGAGTTCAACTTCGTGATACAAGGGCAGCTATTCGTCGAATGCGGTGGCGTCACGATCGAGGCGCGAGCGGGCGACGTCGTGCACGTCCCGGCCGAGTCGGTCGGTCGGTATTGGGCGCCAGGCTATGCGCGCCTGCTTGCGATATATGGACCCAGTAAGGGGGGCGCCAGCAGCAGCCTCGCTTACGAGAAGTTAGGCGCCCTTCAGCCGCAGACGACTGAGATGTAAACAGTCACCAGCCCTTCTCACAGCGCGCGCATCTGCTGCGCGAGTCTCGCGACCTCCTTGAGGAATTCATCGTGGAGCTCCGGCTTGATGGCCCGGCGCATGGTCGCCTCCACGATCCCCGCCAGCATCATCGCCAGGTCAAGCGGCCGGCCATCGGCGGCACGCACCCGATCGATGAGTGCCGGCGGGATCGTAGCCCGCAGCTCGTTGATCGCCGCAATGACCGCATTCTTGCGTACGTTTTCTGCGACGAAGCCGCTGATCTCATCACGGGCTGCCGCATTGATGGTGTACACCCGCGAATCGACCGGGACTTCGAGGGGATCGGAGCGCTTCATCCAGCCCATGGCGGTCATCTGCGACCACAGCCGGTCGTTGTTCGACCCGGGCGTGGTCGTGAGGAGTGGCGGCTGCTCGGGCCTTAGATCGCCGAGCGCTGCCTCGAGGATCGAGAGGTCCGCGGGCGTCATGTGGCGGGCGATCGCTTCGAGGGCTCGTCTTTGTTCGTCGCTGCTCATCGCGTAACGCCTCGTCAAGTGGTTACCGTCGCGCCATACGAGGTAGCGTATCGATGACGTCCTGAATCGACTGGAACCTCTCCGGGTGCGTCAACAGCGTGCGTGCCATGGCCAGTGCGCCGGCTTCGCAAGCGGCGCGCACGCCGGCGTCCTGGATCTGGTCAAAGTCGATCACATGGGCGAAGCCGACGATTCGGCGGATCATTTTGCAGGCAGCAAATCCAAGCATGTCGGCAAACAGCCCATCGAGGAATGCGTTCCGCGCCAGATCCAGCGTTGTGGCTTCTTCGGAGCGGGCAAACATGGAAAGCGGAAGCGCATCGCCGTGTGCGTTCTGGGTGCATAGCGCAAAAAACCGTCGCCGGAACGACTCCCAGAAGACTTTCACCTGCTCGAGTATCCAACGCTGGTAGGCGACACGGTCGTCGCGCGGGCTCGCATGCCCTGGTTGCGAGTACCAGCTCAACAGAAGATTGCCGAGGAACGCCCCCAGGTCGAACCCGATGGGGCCATAGAAGGCGAATTCCGGGTCGATGACTCGGGTATCGCCTGCGGTCACCATCACCGAGCCGGAGTGGAGATCGCCGTGGACCAGCGCCTGCGCCTCGTTGAGAAACTTCTGTCCGAAACGCGCGGCCGCCACTTTGAGCCGGCCATCATCGCGAAGCTCGGCCACTACCTCGTCAAGTTGCGGTGAGGTGTGACGGTTGCGCTGGTTCAAGCGGTAAGGATCACAAAAGACGAGGTCCACCGTGATGCGCAGCAGCGCCTTGTTCCGGGCGAAGAGCGCGACTCCATCCATCTTGTGCTCAAAGGGTCGCGCCAGGTCAGAGGTGAAGAAACTCGCACGCGCGATGTACTCACCGATGTCGTGGGCCACGCTCGGGTAGCGGCGTCCCGCAATCAAACCCTGCCGCAGAATGATGTGCGGCGATAAGCATTCCATCACCGTGCAAAAGAGCTCAGAGTCGTAGTGATAGACCTTGGGTATCAGCCCGTCCACGAACGGAGCGACCGCTGAATAGTAAGAAGCTTCGAAGAACGCCCGCTCGAGCGTCATCGGCCAGGACGCTCCGGCAACCCGCACGTACGGCAGCGCCTGTTTCACGCAGACGGACCCGCCCGCACCCTGCACGATGAAAACGAGATTGAGATTTCCATCCCCGACCTCGTGAACGCGCCAGCTCTCCCGCGGACCGCCCAGCAGGGCGGGAACCTCCGGAAGATGCTCGATGAAGGCCGGAACAGTATCAGTGTCGAGGATGCGGTACGTGGAAGGTGCGTCTACCCCCGGCATGCTCAGCGTCCTTCGAACGTACCGGGCTGAGCTCCGCCGAACACGAGATCGGGGTCCGCCCCATTTTGTTGCCCGTAGGTGCGGAACTTCTCGAGCACGCGGCACATCGCTGCCGCATCGAGAATGCGGACTCGGCCAAGCGACAGCGCCGCACAGTATTGCAGCGCGAGGTTCTCGACCTCGCCGGCCAGCGAAAGCGCTGTGGGCAGATCCGCGCCGGTGGCGATGACCCCGTGATTGGCTAGAAGACATGCCTTGCGATCCTGCAAGGCTGCCAGCGCCGCCTCGGAAAGTTCCTGGGTACCGAATGCGTAGTACGGGGCGCAACGGATGTCGCAGCCGCCTGCAACAGCCACCATGTAGTGGAACGCCGGAATGCCGCGAGCGGTGCAGGCGAGTGCAGTCGCGTGCGGGGAATGCGTGTGAACGATCGCGCCAACGTCCTGCCGCGACCTGAAGATGTCGCGGTGGAACCGCCATTCGCTCGAGGGGCGGCGATGGCCGAACCAGCGTCCGTCGAGGTCCATGAGAGGGATATCCTCGACTTGCAGCAGCTCGTAATTCATGCCGGTAGGGCTGACGAAGAAATGCCGCTCATCGTAGCGCACGCTGACATTGCCCGAGGTGCCGTGCGTGAGACCACGCCGCGTCAGCTCGCGACAGGCGCCGATCACCACCGCGCGCAGATCCGTGCCGCTCGAGCCTGCGTGGAGCTGCGTCATTCGGCAGCCCGCAGATCAGGATACAGTCGTTGTAATCCTGCGCGACTTGCAGGGCAAACTCCGCGCTCCGTTATCAGCCCGGTTACCAGCCGGGCGGGCGTCACATCGAATGCGAGGTTCAGAGCAGCGCTCCCTTCCGGGACCAGCCTGACGGTTTCAATCCGCCCGGAAGAGCTTCGCCCGGTTATATGAGTGACCTCCTCCGGCGACCGCTCCTCGATTGGAATCGAAGATCCCGCATGTAGCGACCAGTCGATAGTGCTGACCGGCAGTGCCGCGTAAAAAGGCAAGCCGTTGTCCCGGGCAGCGAGCGCCTTGAGGTACGTGCCCACCTTGTTGCACACGTCTCCAACCGCCGTGGTTCGGTCGCTTCCAACAATCACCATATCCACCTGGCCACGTTGCATCAAATGTCCGCCCAGATTGTCTGCAACAACGGTGTGAGGTACGCCGTGCGCTCCAAGCTCAAAGGCTGTCAGCCCTGCGCCCTGGTTACGCGGGCGGGTTTCATCCACCCATACGTGCACAGGGATGGCAGCGTCGTGCGCCATGTAGACCGGCGCAAGCGCGGTACCCCAATCGACGCATGCAAGCCAGCCAGCGTTGCAGTGCGTGAGAATGTTCACCTTCCGGCCGGTGCTTCTGGCAAGCGCGCGGATGATCTCCAGACCGTGGACCCCGATCAGGCGGCACTGCTCGACGTCGGCATCACATATTGCGGCAGCTTCGCGAAAGGCAACAGTAGCTCGCTCCTGCGGGGCAACCTCCGTCAGGACCCTGCGCATTCTCGTCAAGGCCCAGGCCAGATTGATGGCCGTTGGACGCGTCGCTTGCAGGATTCGTGCTGCTCGTGCCAGGTGCGAATCCGCGGGGTCCGAGCGTGCCGCGAGCGCCATGCCATACGCCGCGGTTGCTCCGATGAGCGGCGCGCCACGCACGACCATGGTCTTGATCGCGCGCGCTGCATCGGCAAAGGTTTCGAGGTCAATGGTAACGAACTCGAAGGGCAGCCGGGACTGATCGATTACCCGGACATCTCCGGATTGTGTCGTCCAGATTGTGCGGAAGTACGTGCCGGATACTTTCATGGTCCAACCCCCGCTGCCTCTTTCTGCAGCGTGCATCTCCTTCTCAAACAGGCGATCTTCTCGCCGCGCACCGCATCGCTTGATGCGTCCGAGGCTACGGCAGGTCGCATGGTCCCGCCAACTGGCTGCGCGCTGCAGGAGTCCCCATGCAGCTCAGGCTCAGGCCTGGATGCACTCGGCGATTTACGTGTCTCGCTCGAACGCTCTTGGCCGGGAGTATTTGGACTTACCGAAGCGGCCACGGGAGTTTATTAATCAATCACTTGCAGCGCTCTTCGGCGGAGCCGTCGGCCACGGCGGCACGCTTCGGACACGCCCCGCCCTCTCGCATGCCGCGCCCTACCTCGCGGTCGCGACGCAGCCCCTCCTGATCGATGTCCGCTATTGCCTCGGCGCACGCTGTGTGCTGGCATTCAAAGGGTCTGGCCGCTACGCAAACGAAAGTTCGGCGCAGCCTGTTGATGAGGCTCCGCACGGGCTGACGTCGGGACCATGCGCTCTCGAGGCGCTGCGTCGTAAAGGAGGTGAGAGTGCCAACTGGCTTGTCGCCTCGCTCGGGCAGGTATGCCTTCGCGGTCATGGTGAAAGCACCCCGCAACGGCGAGGTTAAGACTCGTCTGGTCCCGCCACTGTGCGCCGAGGAGGCTGCGCGGCTCAGCGTCTGTTTCGTCAAGGACATCGTGGCGAATCTTCTTGCGGTCTGTGAGAGCGTATCGGTCGACTGCTACGCAGCGTATTCGCCGCCCGGTAGCGAGGCACTATTCCGCGACCTCCTTCCGCCGCAGATCCGTATGCTGCCGCCGCGGAGTGTCGGACTCGCCAACAGCCTGCCCGATGCCATCGAGGACCTGATCGCCGTCGGCTACGAGGGCGCCTGCCTCATCAATGCCGACAGCCCGACGCTGCCGCCCTCAGTGCTCGTCGACGCCCTCACCAGGCTGCGCGCTCCGGGAGATCGCGTGGTCCTCGGCCCTGCGACCGACGGGGGCTATTACTTGATCGGCCTCAAACATCCGCACCGTCAGCTGTTCCATGACATCGCCTGGAGCACGGAGCAGGTGTACCGGCAGACGGCCGAACGGGCCTCCAGCATCGGACTCGAGTTAGTGACGCTGCCCGCCTGGTACGACGTCGACGATGCGGCTTCGCTCAGCTGGTTGTGTCGAGAGCTGCTCGGCGGTCAACGGCCACCGCAGTGTGTGCGGCATGGCTACGCCGCCGTACAGACGCGCGACTTTCTGTGCGCGCTGCTAGCCGCCGGCGGCGAGCGGCTGGGTATCCCTCACGCGCCGGAGCCAGGATCGCAATGAATACGGACCGATGGCGCACATGGGCGTTGACGGCCATCGGTGCGATGCTGCTGATGCTGACCGGCGTTGGCCTCTGGCGCCAGCACGTTTACGACACCGACGGCTTTACTATCCTTGCTCTGGTGCAGGGCGCGTTTTATCTCTCAGCGGTCGCGCTGACTTTGCGCGGCGGCCTGTCGCGTCGCGCGCTGCTGGCGGTGTTGGCGGTGGCGGCGCTCATGCGCCTCGCAGTCCTGCTTGCCCCGCCCTATCTGTCCGACGACGTCAATCGTTATGTCTGGGACGGTCGGGTCGAGGCAGCTGGCATCAATCCTTACCGGTATGTGCCGGCGGACGGGCACCTTGCGTCGCTGCGCGACGAAGCGATCTTCCCCCGCATCAACCGCAGTGACTACGCGCCAACGATCTATCCACCCGTCGCCGAGTACATCTTCCTTCTGGGAACGCGTCTGAGCGAATCGCTGACGGCGATGAAAGGGACGCTGCTCGCCTTCGAGCTGGTCGGAGTGCTGCTGCTGCTTCGCCTGCTCGATGAATGGCATCTGCCGCGCGAAAGAATCCTCATTTATGTCTGGCATCCGCTGACGCTCTGGGAGTTTGCCGGCAGCGGTCACGTCGATGCTGCTATCGTGGCGTTCCTGGCACTCGCCTTATGGGCGCGCAGGCGCGAGGCCGCCTGGCTCACCGGTAGCGCGCTCGCAGCCGCTGCGCTCGTGAAATTCTTTCCGGCCGTCGTATTCCCGGCTCTCTATCGACGCTGGGATTGGAAGATGCCGCTCGCTGCCGTCGCGACCGTCATCGTCGCATACCTCCCGGTCATCGGCGCCGGGGGCTCAGTGCTCGGCTTCCTCCCGGGGTACCTGGAGGAAGAGGAGCTGCAGAGCGGTGCCGGATTCTTTCTGTGGAATGCCCTCAGGAGCGTGGCGCCCCTTGAGCACGTGGGACCGGCGCTGTATCTCGCGCTGGCGGCCGCGACGCTCCTGGCGTTCGCAGCCCATAGCCTCTTCACGGCGAAGGACCGCTACCTGGCCTCGGCGCTGACGCTCGCGGTCGCGACCATGGTCCTGGTGTCGCCGCACTACGCCTGGTATTTCGCCTGGATTGTGCCGCTCATCTGTTTCACACCTCGTCCCTCGGCCTTCTACCTGACCGTAGCCTGTCCGCTGCTTTATTTCGTGCCCGGTGGCCCGGATCCCTCGGGTGCACGCATGGCGTTCGAATGGGCGATCTACGGACCCTTTGCGGCGCTCGTCGCCTTCGAGCTGTGGCGGCGCCGCGCGGGACGCGCCGGCATCGGCTGCGTCAAGGGGGCGGGATGAGTGGCGACCCCCCCGTTGCGGACCCGCGGGCGCCGAGCCCAGCGCGATACTTCGAGCACGTGGATGAGAACCGAAGCGCGCTGGCGGAGGCCGAGCCGGTCTGCCTTTATCTCGAGACCACCAATCGCTGTAATCTGCTGTGTACCACCTGTCCGCGCACCTTTGAGCAGCTCGAGCCACCGGCCGACATGAGCTGGGAGCTCTTCACCTCGATCGTGGATCAATTCCCGCGCATTGCGCGCGTAGTGCTCCACGGAGTAGGCGAGCCGATGATGGTGCGTGCGCTGCCGCGCATGATCCGCTATCTGAAGGATCGCCGCGTCTACGTGCTGTTCAACACCAACGGGACGCTTCTCACGCAGCGTGCCGGACGGCAGCTGATCGATGCGGGATTGGACGAGCTGCGCATCTCGCTCGACGCTGCGACGCCAGAGAGCTTCATGCTCGTGCGCGGCCGTAAGCTGTTTGCTCGCATCCTGCGCAACGTCCGGGCATTCACTACGTTGCAAGCCGAGCTGCAGTGCAGCGCGCCGCGCGTGTCGCTGTGGCTGACGGGTCTCAAGGAGACGATCGCTGAGCTGCCCGCCTTTGTGCGGCTGGCGCGCGACATGGGTGTCCTCGAGGTTTATTTGCAGCGTCTCGTATATTTCTCTGATGCGCAGGGGCTGGCGCGCCCCGAGTCGGCCCTGTTCGGGCAGGCGAGCGCGAGCGAAGCAGCACGCATTCAAGAGGCCGAGGCGCTCGCGAAGTGTCTGGGTATTGCCTTCAACGCCTCGGGGGCGAGTGAGCCCGGCACGAGCCTGCGACGGCAGCGGGACAATCAGCCCTGGTCGCTGTGCCGCCGCCCTTGGACCCTCATGTATTTCACGGCGCACGGCAAAGCACTGCCCTGCTGCATCGCGCCGTTCTCGCTGCGCGGCTACGCTGCCTTCACACTGGGCGACGCCACGCAACAGAGTCTGCGCGAAATCTGGAACGGCGCTCGCTATCAGGAGTTTCGCCGCGCCCTGCTGAGCGAGCAGCCGCCGCTCGCCTGTGCGCGCTGCGGCATGCGCTGGAGTCTGTGATGACACAGCCGCAACAGGCGCACGCCGCCGAGGCCGCAAGGCTCGACCGCCCGCGGGTCGCCGTGGTGATCCCGACGCTCAACGAGGAAGAGCCGATCGGTGAGGTGATCCGCGCCATTCCGCGCGACGCGGTCGATGAGGTTATCGTGGTCGACAGCGGTAGCGTGGACCGTACCGTCGAGCGCGCCCGCGGTGCGGGCGCCCGTGTCATCGAAGAACGGCAGCGCGGCTATGGCCGGGCCTGCGGAGCCGGAGCGCGGGCGGCGCGAGACTGCGGCATCATCGTCTTCCTCGACGGCGATGGTAG
>Ga0335079_10008851_pt1 | contig 11476 bp, 8 predicted proteins | sample Lox_Sample_33_FD_206719 | JGI IMG/M metagenome (GOLD analysis project Ga0335079, IMG submission 206719) | Soil microbial communities from Loxahatchee National Wildlife Refuge, Florida, United States - Lox_Sample_3.3 | ecosystem: Environmental > Terrestrial > Soil > Wetlands | place: USA: Florida... | reverse complement strand
ACGGTTGAGAATGCTTTCGAGATAGTGGGGCAATTCTTGCCGTAGCCCGGTGTCGCGCAGCGAAGGACGCCGGTCTTTATTGGAGAAGACGGTATGCACGAGAATCCTGGCCAATGATTGCGGCATGGCGGCAACAATGGACCAGTCGGGGCGCTGAGACAACCCTTTCAGGGTTGGGGGGTTATTGGGCGCACACACCCAGGGTAGCGCGCCGCGCGCAACCCTGGGCTGAGTGACACAACCCCTTCGGGGTTGGGCTGGAGGAGGCAACCTGTTCGAGATTGCCGCATCTTCATTATGTAAAATGTCCAAACTCCACCACTTGGGCGTTTGCCCCGGCGTTGGCCCTGGGCTGGTATGCAGCAGGCCCCCGGCCTGAAAGCAGCGCCGCCAATCTGTCAGCCGATGCTTCACCATGTTAGGTTGAGTTGGATTTGGAACACAATGTTGCGCTGCGCGGCTGCGTTGCCGGCCGGATTCCAGATGAACTGCACGTCTGGTTGAAGGGAGGTAAACGGGGTCAGTTGGAGCAAATACATCGCCTCCAATCCGTATTCGTTTTGGTGCGCCACGGTTTCCATGACCGCGGAAGGCCGGCTCCAGATGAACCCCACGCCGGCGTAATCACTGCTCAGTTTGGGAAGGAGACCCGCGTATTGCAGCGGCGCCTTCATCGCGATGCCGGTGGCTACCTGCGCCGCTGCGCCATCGAGTGTCACCCGCGACCCGCCGACGCCGAATCGTCCGAACCAGGCAAACGGGGAGTTCGTGCCCAATTGTTGCTGCACATTCAAACCCAAGCCGGCCTGGGTCACCCCGTCCACCGTGGCCACAAAGGGCTGGACACGATAGACTCCGGATCCCAGGCCCAGGACATTCGCGGGTGTCAGTCCAAATTCCAGCAGGTAAGACCAGTTGTCGAAGCCTAGATTATTGAAAGGCGACTGGCCGGCGTCCTGATTGTTCGCGCCGGTGCCTAGCATGACATACCAGCGATCGCTGGGTTGATACTGCAGATTCAGGCCGAGGTTATTGTAGGGAAGCGGCAGCACAGTGCTGTTACAGAGCGCGCTGTTGAGGAACTGCCCCTGGCTGATATTCGCGTAGGTATTCGCATCGAGATAATTGCTTTGGTCCACCAAACCGGCGAGCGCCACGACTTTGCCGTCCGCCAGCGAGGTCTGCCACGCGAGTTCAGACATCCAGGCGCCATTCGGCCCATAGACGGTCGCCAGGGGATTGGCGACCGTGCCGAGGTTGCCCTGCGGGGACTGGGTGCGACTGGCGGGAGAAAGCCCAAGCTGGACGTTTGCCTCCGTGCTGAGCCAGCCGGCGCGGACCGGATCGGTCACCTCGGTCACTGCCCACTTTCCGAAGAAAGTCGCGGTGTAATACTGCAGCGCACTGGCGCCGGAGGCCACGTCGGTCATGCTGACGGTCGTGAGGCTCTGATAGAAACTGTAGCGCAATCCAAGCTCGGAGAGCGCGTATTTGGCTGTCTGAGCCGGGACCACCGGCTCAAAATCGAAAAGGGCACCTGGCTGGATGGCCGTATTGCCAAACTCGTCCAGGTTGGCGAGATAAGGCATCAGGACCGGCGGTGTGGACGGCAGCCACTGCCGGCCGGTTTTGCTTTCCAGGATGCGGTCGCGCACGTCGTCCGACTGCGGCGTGCCTTTGGGCGTCACCGGAATCTGTTCTCCCAGGCCGATGCTGGCGGGCGGATGCAGTGACGAAGGCACCTCATTGGTCGGCACCCGAGTGGCTTTGCCGAACCGGTCATTCAACAGGAAGGGCACCGGGGCCGCGTTGGTCGGCGCTTCCGCGGCGGGAATGGCTGGCACAATAGCGAGACCGGCAATAAATGCCGCGGCCGCGAGACGGCACTTGGGGATTTCCGGCGTCGGCTGCGAGCAGATGTCGGCGACGCCCGTCGGGCCCATTGAAAGGGCGGCAAGTGACGGCATGGTTTTCATCCTCCGAACGCCTTCGTAAGAGCCACGAGCGTGAATCCGACGATGACCATGGCAATCCCCCTGGACCACGGGTTGCGCAGGGTGAGGCGTCCGTAGATATAACCGCTCACGAAGAGCATCACGATGGCGATGGCGTTGGAGACGCGCAGCGCCGCCGCGGCGTGGTGCATGAAAATAAACGGCACCGCCAGGGGAAACATGCTGAGGACCACCCATAGGAACACCCCGAGCCCGGCCAGCCAATCTTCCTTCCGGAGGCGCACGCGGTCGGGCGGCTCGGGAAGTTGCTTCAAACGCTGGTGGATGGATGCCAGCTCCGCCGGCTGGAGGATGGACGCGACCACCGACGGCAACGCGTCCGCAATGAGGCGCTGCGCCCGCTCCGGGTCGGTGGCTTTGCGCACGGCGTGATGAACGATGAGGCCCCGGCCCTTCTCGGCCCCGCGGCCCATGCAATAGAGCACCGCATCAATGACTCCCCAGGCCAGATTGCACCCGAGAGCGTTCACGAGCATCGTGTGCACATCATCGGGGCCCGCTGAGGCCACTCGGAGCGAACCGGTGATGGTGAGGAACATGATCACCCCAAAGAGCATTTCGGCGATGCGCTCGCTCACTTCGAGAACGTGCTTGGTGGATTGAACCGGTTCGTCAGACATGGGCTTCGAGAGTTAGACTATCGCGAATCCCGCCGGCTTTGCCGAGGAGACTCGCAGAGTTTGACGGCTCCGGGAGTCGTTTGCTTGGCTGGACAGTATTTCACTGCCTTTTGCCTTTGGGGCGATAACAGTCAAAGCGTCGTGGCGAAGATCAGATACACCAGCAGCACCAGCACCTCTGGCGGCCAGGTCGGACGCCCGATGTTCGCGACAAGCGGCGCGGTGGGGGTGGCGATCAGCAGCACGAGCGCGCTGCCCGGCCGGAATTGCAGATTCATCGGCGACGCGGAGTATCATTGCTTCGAGAGGTTGATGAGCGGGCGGCCATGGCGGGAACTTAGAACCGCCGCTGGACCAGCCGGACTTCCGAATATTTGACCTTGGCGTCCGCCTTCCTTCGTCTCTCGGCAGTGGCCACCCGGAGGCGGGCCTTCTGAACAAGGCCGGCGAGTTCTTGCGAATCTTTAATTGAACTTGCTGTCTTCATTCTTGAGGTTGTTGTTTTCAGGATTCGATTGGCTGTTTTCGCATCATAACAGTGGCCTTCGCATCATAACAGTGCCTTTCGCTTCAGCCACAGGGCTGTCGCGCCAGCGCAGGCGAACGGCAGCACCATGCCGAAAGTCAGGAATGCCGACCTGCTGCCGATCTGCTCTGCCATCCAGTTGAAGTTCATGCCAAAAAATCCTGTAAGAAAGGTGATCGGCAGAAAGAAGATGGAAACGATCGTTAGGCGGCCGATCTGCTCCCCCCGGCGTTGTGCAAGCGACGTCGCGAAATCCTGCATGACATCGGCCCCCCACGTGACGCGCTCATGCAGTCGGCTCTCCGTATCCTCCACATATTCGGCGTATTCGTTCAATTCCCTGACAGCGTCGGGATTAATGTCGGCGATAGCCTCGACTCCGACTGTCGCTGAGCGAACGGCACTGGCGTAGCCATCGAATTTCAGCCAAGAACCGCGCAGTAGTTCCAGGCTGTGGCTGAGATCGGCGAAATCGATCGAGGCCGGCTCGTTTTGGATTCTTTCGTGCAGGGCTTGCAGACGCTCGTCGATATAGATGATGGCCCGCTCGAGGTTCCCGAGGAGTAACTGTAACAGGATCGCGGCGACGTGATGGTATGACCGCGAGGCAGCGCCGACGCGCTCCACGAATTCCTGTCGTACGTAATCCAGCAATTCGGGCTTGCCGTGCCAGAGTGTCACGACACCCTTGCTGGATGCCCAAACATGGATTTCGATCATCCCCACCCCGGGTGAGGCGAGCCAAGAGACGGCGCGAATGCCGTGCCGGCTGATGGCCAGCCGTCCGGCCTGGCCAAAGCGCCGGATCCATGCGGCATCCGGCGCATCCATGCCGATTTCCAGCAGCATGGCCTCGTCTGCCAGCGCGGGCGGGCCACAGATGTCGAGCCAGACGTATCGCCCCTCTGTCATGTGCCGACGCAGGCCCGCCAGCGATGCATCCCGGTGCAGCCCACCGGTGTGGACAATCGTTGCCGTCGCCGTTACAGCCGTCGTATCGCTCACGTCTTCGGATCCTCTCTCAATCAACTCATTTGGCCGGGCTTAAGGGTGACGTCACGCCCCGCGTTCCCCCCTCTGGAGTCGGATCGGAACCGGGGGTGGGGTGGTCACCGCGGTTGATTTTGTCCTCACGGTATTAACTCCGACGAGCTGAACCGTCCTCTCGTCCAGTTACGGTTTTACCACCTCAATGGCCAACGCATCAGTGAGGCGGATTACCACGGTGTCGCCGACCTTCCGCTTGCTCAGGTCCACGTCCGGCCGCACGGCGACGATCCGGGTGGTGCCATCCTCGAATTGGAGGGTGGCCTTGCGGTGGTCGGCGTCGATGGCGGTGACTTTGGCCGTAACCCGGGTGGTCTCAGCCATGATGGCGCCGGGTTTGGCCCCCTTGGGCGCCAAGGCCACCAACTGGGCCCCGCCGTCGCTGGGCGTTTCGCCCGCGCCGGCCACAGAGACCGCCAGTTCTTCGGTGGCGGTTATTTTGAGCTGGTCACCGACGCGGATCTGGTCGAAGTTGATGACCTCCGGCCCGGCTTTCACCGTCTTCTTGATTCCGGCGGCATCGACCAGCGTGACTTTGCGGCTGGCCTGGTCAATGGCGGCCACCGAGGCGGTCAGCTCGTACGTGGCCACCGCAGTTCCTCCGGGAACCCCCTCCACCACGCCGGCAGCGACGCCGGCCTCCCCGGTCAGGCGGCCTTCAATGGGGACGAGCGGCACATTGGCGGCGAGCTGGAGCCGCAGCGCCAGGTCGAGCCGGGTTTCCACCTGGGCAAACCGCAGCGTCTTGGCCGGCGACAACACCTTCTCGATCTTCTTGAAGTAGGCATTCCTGGTTTTCACCCGCTTCTTCTCAAGGGCGCCCAGTTCTTTGAGCATGGCCTTGGCCCGATCGTCGGGAACGTTCGGGTACAGTTGGCCGTACTCCTTGACCAGCTTGAGCAGGGCGTCGCCCGGCTTCTCCATCTCGGCCCGATACTGCTCGTAGAGCGGCCAAAAGGCTTTGCCTTCGTCCTCGGTGCATTGCATGGTCTCAGCCACAGTTGCCTTGCGGTCGGCTTTGAGCGCGCTGCGGGCGACCTGGATCTGGTCGTCAACGGTCTGGGCGCTGCCCATCCAGGCCAACATGGCCATGCCGGCGATCAGCGGGACGAGGAATGTTCTCTGGTTGAGTTTCATAGTTGCGGTCCTTTTGCTCTTTGCGTACTGCATTTATTATCTTTGTTTCGGGTCGCACCAGCCGGGGATTCAATACTTCTCCGGCACAAACCTCCGTCCTTTTAACGGCGCCTGGTCATCATAGGCGTGCTTCATCTCGCGCTCCGGCAAATCGATCTTCTCCCGAGGCACCTTCTTGTAGGGGATCAATTCAAGCAGGTGGGCGATGCAGTTGAGCCGCGCGCGCTTCTTGTCATCGGAATGGAGCACGCGCCATGGCGCCCATTTGGTGTCCGTCGCCTTGAGCATCATGTCGCGCGCGCGCGAATACTCGTACCATTTGCTGAGCGAGGGCAGGTCCATCGGGCTGAGTTTCCACTGGCGCAGCGGATCGGTGATCCGGGCCTCGAACCGGCGCTGCTGCTCCTCGACGCTGACCTCCAGCCAGAACTTGATGAGGATGATGCCGGCGTTCACGATGTACTTTTCGATTTCCGGGCAGCGTTCGAGGAAGACACGGTGCTGCTCCTTGGTGCAAAAGCCCATCACGTATTCCACGCCGGCGCGATTGTACCAACTGCGGTCGAAGATGACGACCTCGCCGGCCGCCGGGAAATGCGCCATGTAACGCTGCAGGTACATCTGCGTCTTTTCCCGATCGGACGGCGCAGGCAACGCCACCACGCGGAACACGCGCGGGCTGACGCGTTCGGTGATGGACCGTATCGTGCCGCCCTTGCCCGCGCCGTCGCGTCCTTCGAACAGGACGATGACGCGCAGCCCTTTGTGCTTCACCCAGTCCTGGAGCTTGCACAGTTTGGCCTGGAGCTTCCGCAACTCCTTCATGTATTTCTTGCCCTTCATTTTCTCAGTGTTATTGTGTTTTGATTTCTTGCTCATAAGTGCTCTTGTGTTGTTGTTTGCGTGGTCAGTAACCACATTGTATCGCGTCGGGATTGGCGAAACAGGTGTCGAGCCCTGCGTCGGCGAGGGCTTTGGACAATGCTCGGGCGCCGTTCATATAATCAGTGTCCCTTTCGTTGTTTGTCTATTTGCTTGTTCTGTCATTTCTGTCCGAGGCGCGGTTTACTTCAGTCAGCCTAAGGAGCGGGGAGCGGTTGGGATAGAGTCCCTTTAGGGACGGGGGGGCGGGGGGAAGTGATCGGTGATCAGTGATCAGTGGTCAGTGGTCAGTGATCAATGATCGGTGGTCAGTGGACAGTGGTCAGTGGGCAGTGGGCAGTGATCAGTAAACGGTGGTTGGTAAACGTGGCCAGTGCGGGGGAATCATTGCGGCGAGGCTGGCCTTACTGAGATGCCCGATGGTTTCAGCGGCTCTTGGCTTGGGTCTGAAGCTGCGACGCCGGTGTCTGCCAGCCCCCGCCGAGGGCGCGATAGAGCGAGACGACGCTCAGGAGTTCGTTGAGCCGGGCCTGAGACAGGTTCAGCTCGGCGATGAACAGTTGCTGTTCGTTGTAGAGCACCTCCAGGTAACTGGTCACACCACCATCGTAGCGGATGTTGGCCAGATCAGTGGCCTCACGGTTAGCCTGGGTGAGATCTTCCTGCCGGGCCCGAAACTCGCGCGTGCGCTGGTAGGCAATGAGACCGTTCGACACCTCACTGAAGGCGTTCTGCACCGTCTGCTGGTAGCTGGCCAAAGCCTCCTCGTATTGCGCCTGGGTGATCTTCAGGTTTCCGCGCAGGCGGCCCCCGGTGAATAGCGGCATGGTGAGGGCGGGGCCGAACTGCCATGTCCGCGCGGGCGCGGAAAACAGGTCGGAGAGGGCGATGGTTTGGTAGCCATAGAACCCTGTCAGGGTAACCTGAGGATAGAATGCCGCCTTGGCCTGGCCAATGTTCGCGTTGGCGGCGATCAGGAGCTGCTCGGCGGTTTGGATGTCCGGGCGACGCTCCAGCAAGAAGGAGGGCAGACCGGCGGGCACTTCCGGGCGGACTTGCTGGGCCGTGAATCCCGCCCCACGCTGGATCGAGCCCGGGTTGCGGCCGAGCAGAAGGCAAACGGCATTCTCCTGCTGTTCGCGCTGGCGCTGGATATCCACGATGCTCGCCTCGGCCCCATAAACGAGGATCTTGGCCTGGGCGACATCCTCCATGGAGGCGACGCCGAATTCCTCGCGCGCGGACGTGAGGACGAGCGAGTTGCTGCGGACCTGGTAGGTGCGCTGGGCAATTTCGAGTTCATTGTCAAGCTCCAGCAGGTCGAGGTAAGCCGTGGCCACCTGCGCGACCAGCGTCTGGCGCACTGTCCGCTGAGCGTCCTGCGTCCCGAGTAATTGGGCGCGTGCGGCCTCGTTGGCGCGCCGGATTTTGCCCCAGAGATCCACCTCGTAGGCCGGCATGGAGGCAAACACGTCCCCGTACTCCCTTTGCGGGTTCAAAGAGGACGGCACGGGCACGGGGCCTTTCTGTGAAGCGCGGGTAGTCCACCAGTCGCCGCCGGCATTGACGTTGGGGAAGTACTGCGAACGGGCGACGCCCAATTGCGCATCGGCTTGCAGCACACGCGCCGCCGCGATCTTGATGTCCCAGTTGTTCGTCAGCGCCTCGCTCAGGTAAGCCGAGAGCTGAGGGTCCCGGAAGACCTCCCACCAACCAAGGTCGGCGAAGGAGTCCGTGCCGGCAGGGGCGTTGGTGTCCGAGCCAGCCCTCCGGTAGGCCGCTGGCGAGTCAACGCCAGGTCGCTTGTAATCCGGTCCAACGGTGCAACCGGCCAGCGCGGCGAGGAGAACCAGAGACAAAAGGCACGCCATGGGGGCCGCGCTGGAAATCCGAAGTCCGAATTCCGAAGTCCGAAAAAGCTGTCTCATTAATGCGCTCCTCCTTTCTCCGCCATGGCGGCGGCAGCGGATGCATCAGCCGGCTTGGGTTTCTCCCCACGCTCGATGATCCGTTGCACGAATACGTAACAGACCGGGATGAGAAACAACCCCACCGCGGTAGAGATGGTCATGCCGAAGACCACGCCGGTGCCCATGGTGCTGCGCGAGGCGGCTCCGGAGCCGGTGGCCAGCATCAGCGGCACGCAGCCGAGAATGAAGGCGAAGGACGTCATCAGGATCGGCCGCAGGCGCAGCTTCGATCCTTCCACCGCGGCCTCCAGGATTTCCTTGCCTTCTTCGCGCCGCATCTTGGCGAATTCGACGATGAGGATCGCGTTCTTAGCGGCCAGCCCAATGAGCATGACCAGGCCGATTTGCGCATACACGTTCAGGTCGAAGTGTCGCGCAAGCATGCCAACCAACGTGCCCAGGATGACCGTCGGCGTGGCCAGCAACACCGCAAAGGGCAGGCCCCAGCTTTCGTATTGCGCCGCCAGGAGCAGGAAGACGAAAAGCACCGCCATACCGAAGATGATAGGCGCCTGTCCCTCGGATTTCTTTTCCTGCAGCGTGAGGCCCGACCATTCGTAGCCCGTCTCGCTCGGCATGGTCTTCATCACTTCCTCGATGGCCTTCATCGCCTGGCCGGAACTGTAGCCCGGGGCGGGCGCGCCCATGATTTCCGCGGCGTTGTAGAGGTTGAACCGGGTAACCACGTTCGGGCCGGACATCATGTTGACGTTGACCAGCGTGCTCAGAGGCACCATCCCTCCGCTGTTATTGCGGACATAGAACTGGCCGATGTCGGCCGGCTGGCCGGTAAATTGCGACTCCGCCTGGAGGAAGACTTTGTAAACGCGGCCGAAGCGGACGAAGTCGTTCACGTAGAGTCCGCTCAGGTACGCCTGCAGTGTCGCAAACACGCTGTCCACCGTCACGCCGAGCGTGCGGCACTTCTCGCGGTCGAGTTCAACCTTCACCTGGGGCGACGCTGGGTTGAAGGAGGTGCTGAAGCGGCCGATTTCGGGGCGCTTGGCCACCGCCTCGGTGAGTTGCTTCACGTAGCCGGCCAGTTGCGCGATGCTGCCGCCGGAGCGGTCCTGCAACTGCATGGTGAAGCCGGACACGTTGCCGTAGCCGGGCAGCGGCGGCGGGCCGAAGGCAAAGGCGCGGGCGCCGGGGATGGCAGCGAACTTCTTCGTCCATTCGCGGGCGATGGCACTGGCGTGCAGTTCGGGCGCCTTGCGTTCCTCCCAGGGTTCGAGTCCGACGAACATCATCGCCGCGTTGGGGAAGGTAAGGGAGTTGAGGACGTTCCAACCGGCCATGCCCACGGCCGAGCGGACGCCTTTGGTGTTCCCGACAATTGTTTCCACCTGCTTCAGGACTTCGTCGGAACGTTGGACCGACGCGCCTTCCGGCAACTCGATCGCCACAAACAAATAGCCCTTGTCCTCGTCGGGAATGAAACCGCCGGGCACGACCTTGCCGAGCATCCAGATGCCGACCACCACCGCCACCAGCAGCAGCATCGAGCGCGCGGCCTTGCGGGTCAAGCCGCCGACGATGGTGCCGTAGCGGCTGGTCACCCAATCGAAGGAACTGTTGAACAGCTTGAAGAACTTCGCAATCGGACCGCGTCCCGGCGTCGGCTTCTTAAGCAATAGAGCGCACAAGGCGGGGCTGAGCGTGAGCGCGTTGATGACGGAGAAAACTACCGCCACGGCGATCGTGAGCGCGAATTGCTTGTAAAGCTGGCCCGTCACACCGCCCATGCCCGCCACCGGCACAAACACGGCGCACAGGACCAGTCCGATGGCCACGACGGGGCCCGACACTTCTTTCATGGCCTGGCGCGTCGCCTCCACCGGGGTCAGGCCGTGCTCGAGGTGGTGTTGCACCGCCTCGACCACCACGATGGCGTCGTCCACCACGATGCCGATGGCCAGCACCAAGCCGAACATCGTCAGCACGTTGACGCTGAAGCCGAGCGCCGGGAACATGATGAAGGTGCCCAGCAGCGAGACCGGCACGGTGCACATGGGAATGATCGTGGCCCGGAAGCTTTGCAGAAAGACGTAAACGACGATGAGCACAAGCACGACCGCTTCGAATAGCGTATGCACGATCTCCTCCATTGAGGCTTTGATCGGCAGGGTGGTGTCGAGCGTGATGTCGTACTTCATGTCGGGCGGGAATTTGGCTTCGGCCTCCTTCAGAATCCTCTTCACGTTGTCCGCGGTCTCGATAGCATTCGCACCGGGCGCGAGATAGATGCCGATGGCGGCGGCTGGCGATTTGTCGAGCCGCGCCCGTAAGTCGTAGGTTTGCGCGCCCAATTCCACGCGGGCGACATCCTTGATCTTCACCTGCGAGCCGTCGGGATTGGAGCGAATGATGACTTCCTCAAACTCCTTGGGCTCTTTGAGCAGACCGAGTGCGCGCACGTTGAACTGGCTTTCCTGGCCTGGCGGGGCGGGCTCGGCGCCGATGCGGCCGGCGGGCGACTGGGCGTTCTGTTCCTTGAGGGCATTCTGGATGTCTCCGGGAGTGATGCCCAGGATCGTGAGCCGGTCCGGCCGCAACCAGATACGCATCGTGTAATCCTGGGCGGTGAAATTCTTCACATCGCCCACGCCGCGCACGCGCTTGATGGCATCCACCAGGTTGATGTCGCAGTAGTTGCCCAGGAAGATGGCGTCGTAGGTCCCTTTGGGCGAGGCGAGCGCGAAGATCATCAAGGTGTCGGGGCTGGAGCGGTTGACCACCACGCCCTCCTTCTTGACGGCGTCCGGCAACTGCGCCTGCGCCTGACCGACCCGGTTCTGCGTGTTCACCTGCATGATGTCGACGTCCGTGCCCACGTCGAAGTACGTGTTCAACGTCAGCTTGCCGTCATTGGCGTTGTAAGACTGCAGGTAGAGCAGCTTGTCCACGCCGTTAACCTTCGATTCGATCGGCGTGGCGACGGATTCCATGACCGCCTCAGCCGCGGCGCCACGGTAGGTGGTGGTGACCTGGATCATCGTGGGGCTGACCCGGGGATACTCGGAGATAGGCAGTTTCTTGAGGGTGATCAACCCCACGATCACCGTCAGGATGGCGATGACCATCGCGACGATGGGGCGGCGGATGAAGAAGTCAGCCATAACAGTTACTCCTTGCCGTGCTTGGCCTCAGCCGGCTGGGCCGCTTGAGCGGCGGCGGCCTCGGCCATCTGAGCTGCGGTCCTGGGTTGCACCAGCGCGCCTTCGCGTAACTTCTGCAAGCCCTCGACCACGATCCGTTCACCGGCCTTCAGACCCTCCA
>Ga0335079_10008850_pt1 | contig 11476 bp, 8 predicted proteins | sample Lox_Sample_33_FD_206719 | JGI IMG/M metagenome (GOLD analysis project Ga0335079, IMG submission 206719) | Soil microbial communities from Loxahatchee National Wildlife Refuge, Florida, United States - Lox_Sample_3.3 | ecosystem: Environmental > Terrestrial > Soil > Wetlands | place: USA: Florida... | reverse complement strand
GAGTACACATCTCCGGTCGACCTTATCCCGGCTGCGACTTTTACGAGGTTTGCCTGCATCTTCCCTACGTCTGCGGCAATGAGGAACCTTCGGGCGTTCAGGCCGACCAGGCTCTCACTGGTCAACCCGAATATCCCGAGGCCGAACTTGTTGACGTACGTGAGGTTCGCCCCGGCATCCATCTCGAAAATGATCTGGGGCAGGAGGTCCGACAATTCCCGGAACCGTACCTCGCTCTCCTGCAGCTCGCTATGGCTCTTCTCGATCTTCGAGAGCATCCGGTTGATCTCGCGTTCGAGGCCCGCCAGTTCGTCATCACCCTTCACTGCCACCCTCCGGGAAAAATCGGTGTCCCTGCCGATGGTGTACACCTGGTGGCTCAGCGAACCGAGGCGGGAGAGGACGTTCCTGTCAAGAAAGACGAGCATGACGAGACCGAAGATGAGGCCGGACGCGAGGATGATGATGATAAACTGGAGGATGGTGCCGGACCCTTCAAGGAAGACCGTGCGCGGCTCCTGTAACCTGAGAATGAAGGCATCGTTCCCGTAGATATCCCGTACCAGGGCGTCGCCTTCAATGGTATTCCGGTCGAGCGCCCCGACGAGCCGGGGGACCAGGTCCGGTTCGGCATGGAGGCTGGCGAGGAGTGCCGGAGACAGCGAGGGATCGTCGGCCCGGATGACCTTAAGATCGGGCTGTGTGAGTGCGGCGAGCGAGCCGACCTCGTTGCTGTCGATCGCCCGCCCGATGATAACGACCCCGTCAGGTGTCCCCGTATAGTCCGAGCGGGTGATCGGCCGCGACGCGACGACCATGGGATACTCGGGAAGGAGGATGAAACCCGAGACCGAGGAGTAGACATTGGTAGTGTTCAGCAGGGGATCGGAAGGCCTGAGGGGATGGGTAAAGTATGCTGGTACGGGAACCATCGTCTTGTTCTGGAGGTCGTATGCCCCCGAGTAAAGGATGTTGCCGCGGGGGTCGGCGATGACGAAGAGGTTCAGCCGGAGGTTGTTGTAGTTCTCCGGGATCAGGTTGGTGCTGACGTAGTCGGGCCGTGTCCCGTTGGCAAAGTCGTAGGTATCGTCCCAGGGGCCCCAGTCAGCGACGATAGACGAGAGGTCGCTCTTTTCGCTGTTCATCTGGTTCACTGCCTGGATTATGTCCTTCTGGGCATAGTCGGAATCCAGGGAGGTATAGCTGGAAAGGAGGATCGAGGAGACGAAGACGCTGATGACCGCAATAAGGGCTATTAAAAGGATTACAAGAACAAGGACTGTTTTTTCCTGAAGGTTCATGCGGATCGTCTGTCTTTTTTAATTATTTCTGATACGATATATAACAGACGATTGGGCCGGGAATTCAGAATCCGGCATGTGCGGACCGGGTTATAAAGAATCCTCTCCGGCCAGCCCGGCCGGAATGGCACCGGTTTATTGGCAAGAACGACAAACCTAGGATCACCATGAAATGGAAAGACTGGGTGCATGTGACCAAACTCGATCCCGACAAGCAGCTCAGGCCCGGCGACATCGAAGCTATTGCTGCGAGCGGGACCGATGCGCTCATGCTCTCGGGAACGCTGAACGTCACGAAGGAGAACCTCGCCGACCTGGAGAGGCAGACACGGAAGGCAGGGCTTCCGCTTGTCATGGAGCCGGCAGGGCCGGAGGCGGTGCTCATGGACGTCGATTACGTCTTCGTTCCCAGCGTCATGAACACTACCGACGTCCAGTGGATCGTCGGAAAGCACCGGGCATGGGTCCAGCTGCAGGACGGGAATATTCCCTGGGAATGCGTCGTCCCGGAAGCGTATATCGTCCTGAACCCGGACTCATCGGTAGGCAGGGTCACCAAAGCCCTCTGCGATCTCGGGGCCGGGGAAGTCGCAGCGTATACCACCATCGCCGACCACTACTTCCATTTCCCGATCGTTTATCTCGAATACAGCGGTATGTTCGGCGATCCGGCCATCGTCAGAGCGGCATCGGATGCCATCGACCGATCGGTACTCTACTACGGGGGCGGGATAAACTCCGCGGAGAAGGCGGCGAAGATGGCGAAGTATGCCGATACCATCGTAGTCGGCAATGCGGTCTACGACCAGGGTGCGGCCGTCCTGAAAGCGACCGTCGACGCGGTCCAGTAGCGGTATGCCTGCAATCGACATCGTCCTCGTCTCCCCTCTCTACGAGGGCAACGTCGGCTTCGCGGCGCGGGTGATGAAGAACTTCGGGTTTGCCCGCCTCGTGCTCGTCGACCCGTGCCCTCTCGGAGACGAGGCGAAGGCCCGGGCCTCGCACGCCCGGGACGTGCTTGCCGGGGCGGAAGTCTGCACCATCGAGGACGTCTTTGCCCGGAGCAGCGTCGTGGTCGCTACCACGGGCCTTGTCAGCAAGTCGGTCTGCCACTCGATGCGGATGCCCTTCTTCTCCCCGAAAGAACTCCGGGATCATCTCGCGGATATCGACGGCAGGGTCTCGATCCTCTTCGGGCGGGAGAACTGGGGGCTTTCCAACGAGGAGGTAAAGAAGAGCGACATGATCTGCACCATCCCGGCTTCGGCGGCATACCCCATCCTCAACCTCTCCCACGCGGTCGGCGTCGTCTGCTACGAGCTCGCGAACCTCCCCCTTCCCTCCTACGCGGTCGCTTCCGCGACCGACATGGGCTACCTGTACCGGCACATCGACCGGTACCTCGACACCATCCACCATCCCGCCTTCAAGCGGGAGAACACGATGATCCTTATCCGGAGGATCCTCGGCCGTGCGCAGCTCACGGTCCGCGAAGCGAGCACCCTGCACGGTCTCCTCCGCCGGAGCGAGTGGCACATCGACCCAGCCTCGCTCGACCGGGATATTGGCGGGGGATTCCCCCGCGATGAGAGCACTAAAGAGGAATAAGCGCCCATCCTTCCGGTAATGATCCTCGTAGACTGGCAGATCCGCGACCGTATCGAACGGGGGTTCATCCGCATCGATCCCTTCGATCCCTCCCTCATCCAGCCGAACTCCATCGATATCCGTCTCGGGAACCATTTCGTCTGGTACCGGAAGGGCGCTGAGGTTATCGACCCCTATGACAGTGCGACGGTCAGCAAGGGAATCGAAGAGGTTTCGGCCGAGACGTTCGTCATCGGGCCCGGGGCGTTTGTCCTCGCCCGCACGCTCGAGGCCATCGGCCTTCCCGACAACATCGTAGCCACCATCGAGGGGAAATCGAGCATCGCCCGCCTCGGGATCACCCTCCACCAGACCGGCGGCTGGATCGATGCCGGGTTCCGGGGGACCATCACCCTCGAGATGGCCAACGTAAACACACGGCCGGTAAGGGTCTACGCGGGGATGCCGATCGGTCAGCTCGTCTTCTACACCACCGAGCGGGCCGCGACGCCGTACAACAGGAAAAGCGATGCGAAGTACCTCGACCAGCGCCAGGCTACGCTCTCGCGGTACCACGCGAACCGGAAGGAACCATAAAGAAACGTATCGGCACCGGAATACCTCATCGGGAAAAATCCGGATTGTCCACTATTTATATTTTGAAGACCCATTGTAGAGGGATGACCGGATCCAAGTGGAGATGAATGCATGCGGCTTCTTTTAATACACTCCGATTACATCGAATACGAGGCGAAGAAGAAGACAAAGATGGCCGAGGAGGGCGCGGTCCTCGCCGACAACCAGACCGAAGCCCTCACCGTCTTCTGCGCCGTTGAGTCAGTGGACGAGGAAGACCCCGAGAGCGTGGTCATGCAGGCAGTGAAGGAGATAGACGACGTGGCCGACAAGGTCAAGGTTGACAACATCGTCATCTACCCGTACGCCCACCTGTCGAGCGACCTCGCATCGCCGGATATGGCGGTCACCGTCCTAAAAGCGCTCGAGGCCGAGCTCGCCGCGGAAGGTTTCGTCGTGAAACGCGCCCCCTTCGGCTGGTACAAGTCGTTCAAGATCTCGTGCAAGGGCCACCCGCTCTCCGAGCTCTCGAAGACGATCGTCCCGGGCGACGAATGCGCACCGAAGAAAGAGAAGAAGGAGGTCACCCACGACTGGTTCGTGCTGACACCCGACGGAAAGTCACACGAATGGAAGGACTTCGCCGACGACTCGCCGTTCGGCTGCCTCGTGAAAAAGGAACTCGGGATCGCGGTCCCCGTCGGCGGCGAACCGGCCCACGTCGAGCTGATGAGGAGCAAGGAACTCGTGGACTACGAGCCCGCGAGCGACGTCGGCTGCCTCCGGTGGATGCCGAAGGGCAAGCTCGTCCGCGACCTCCTTTCGGATTATGTCCTCCGGATCGTCCTCGATTACGGCGGCACCCCGGTCGAGACACCGGTGATGTACGACCTCGGCGACAAGGCTATCTGCGAGCATGCGGAAAAGTTCGGCGAGCGGCAGTACCGGTTCAGGTCCAACAACCGGAACATGATGCTCCGGTTCGCGGCCTGCTTCGGGATGTTCTCGATCATGCGGGACATGCACATCTCGCCCAATACCCTCCCGATGAAGATGTACGAGCTCTCCACCTACTCGTTCCGGCACGAGCAGAAGGGCGAGGTCATCGGCTTAAAACGCCTCCGGGCATTCACCATGCCCGACATGCACTCGCTCTGCACCGACATGCCCGAGGCGCTGAAGTGCTTCGAGGAGCAGCTCGCGATGGGCTGGCAGACCGGCAGGGACTTCGAGACGAAACTTGTAGCCGCGTTCCGGTGCACGAAGGACTTCTACGCGGAGCACGAGGCATGGGTAAAGAAGATCGTGAAGGAGTCGGACTGCCCGATGCTCATCGAGATCCTCTCCGACCGGGTCCACTACTGGGTCGCGAAGATCGACCTCGCGGCCATCGACGGCCAGTTGCGCCCGATCGAGAACCCGACCGTCCAGATCGATGTCGAGTCCTCGACCCGGTTCAACATTAAATACCACCGGGAGGACGGGACGGCCGTCCACCCGCCGATCCTCCACTGCTCGCCCACCGGCAGCGTCGAGCGTGTCATCTGCGCCATCCTCGAGAACATCTCCACGCAGCCGGTCCCCGCCCTGCCTACCTGGCTCTCGCCGGTTCAGGTCCGCGTCATCCCGGTAGCCGAGCGCCATGGCGCGTTCGCTGCCGAAGTCATGGAGAAGATCAACGCCGCGAAGATCCGGTGCGACCTCGACGACCGGGAAGAAAGCGTGGGGAAGAAAGTGAGGGAGGCCGGCATGGACTGGGTACCCTACGTCGTCGTTGTCGGCGACGAGGAGATGAAAGGCAGTAAGCTCACGGTCACGGTCCGGAAGAAGTCGCAGCCCGGTAAGCCGCACAAGGAGGAGCTCTCTGCCGAGGCTCTCGCTGCCGCGGTGCACAGGGACACGGAGGGGATGCCGTTCCGGCCGCTCTATACCCCGCGCCGCCTCTCGAGGAAAGCGCGGTACATCTGAATACTTTTTTAAGGGTACGATTCGTTTTCACGTTAAGACGCTCCCGGGGCTTCGGCCACTTCCGCCGCTTCACACAAAGATGTCTCGAAGAACCCCGATGGGTTCTTCTCATCCTCGGGAGTCTGATGTCGCTTCGGAACCCGAAGAATCCCGATGGGTTCTTCAGGGTACCGATAGACCCTTCAGACCCCGCATCCGCCGCGAGGCATTCCCCTGATCGCGATACCGCGTCAAAAGGTTGACAAAAAATTTTAAAAACTGATCAAAGGTGATCATGGGTCTTCCCCCGGGCTGACTGGTAGTCATCAGACTGCGAAAACGAGAAGGTTGCCAGGCTTCGCTGCTTTCCCCTCCGGGTACACCGGTTTCCGAAAGATTCATTTCCCCGGGAAGGGGTAAGACGTAAACTATGGCAACCCCGATCATCCTCGTGACCGGCTCAACGAGCGGCATCGGCCGGGCAACCGCGGCGACACTCCTGTCCCGGGGTGCCGAAGTGATCCTCCACGGCCGCGACGAGGGCAGGGGGCGGGAGGCGCAGAAGGATCTGGCAAAACAGCACGGGGGCACGAAGCCCGACCTCGTTATCGCCGATCTCTCGGACCAGTTGCGGATCCGGCAGACGGCAGCCGACATCTCCTCGCGCTATACCCGCCTCGATGTCCTGCTCAACAACGCCGGGACTTACGAGAAGAAGCACCGCCTCACCCCGGAAGGAGCCGAGATGACCTTTGCCGTGAACTACCTCGCCCCGTTCCTCCTCACCGGCCTCCTCCTCCCTCTTCTCCGGAAGAGCGCCCCGTCCCGCATTGTGACCGTCGCGTCCACCGCCCACGAGGACGTGGACCGGATAGACTGGGACGATCTCCCTGCCATAACCCGCTACGATCCCTGGCAGGCCTACGCCCTCTCCAAGTTCGCGGACATCACCTTCACGTACCGGCTCGCCCGGGAACTGGAAGGCACCGGCGTCACCGCAAACTGCCTCCATCCCGGTGTAACCGATACGAAGCTGCTCAGGGGGGCGTTCCCCGGGATCCCGGGGATTTCGGCGGAAGAAGGCGCAAAAACCTCCGTATATCTCGCACTCTCGCCGGAAGCTGGCGGGGTTTCGGGAGGGTACTTCATGGAGATGAAAGCGGCACGGTCGTCGGCCCTGACCCACGACCGGGCGGTGCAGGACCGTCTCTGGAAGATGGCGGTGAAGCTCACCGGCCGGTGACACGCCCCCGCCCCCGGGGAGCCTGAAAAAACCTATTTCACCTGCGGGGTCGTTATCCATGTATGAAGTTCTGCCCGGAGTGCGGGAGCCCCGTTGCACGCGAGACCTCAAAGTTCTGCGATACCTGCGGCGCGCCGCTGGGCTACACCCCCGCCGCCCCGTTCCCGGGAAGCATACCCCGGCGCCCGGCACACGAAGAGAAGAGCCCCCTGGTCGCATCGCTCTGCTCGTCCTTCATCCCGGGGCTGGGGCAGGTCTACAACGGCATGATCGGGCGGGGCATCGCGTTCTTCGCCGGGACGCTCATCGGGCTTTTTCTCCTCCTGATCCCGGGGCTTGTCATCTGGCTCTACGGGATCTACGATGCCCACGCGATTGCGGTGAAGATGAATGCGGGCGAGATTCCGTTTTTTCCTGCAAGCAGGGCCCAGATGATCATCTTTGCCGTAGTCGCGGTCTGTATCGTAGTCATTGTAGTCATCGTGGTCGTCCTCGCGGTGCTGTCAGTCGCATCGGACATGATGCAGCAGCTGGGTACCATGCCCGGGACCCTGCCGGGGAACCTCCCCGTGACCATGCCACCGGGGTTCGGGTTCTGATCAGCGGACGATACCGCTCCCTTCGGGGAGCGCACCCGCGATCCCCGGCGCCCTCCGGTTTTCTGGCCTGCCGGCACTTTTTCACAAGTATTAAATAACCCTGCGTCAATTCGGGTGAAATAACAGAAAACCGTCTGGAGAAATTTCAAAAACTATATTTCAGATCTTAAAATAATTACTATCACCGCGGATGCAGCTGAAGGAAAAGGTGTTTGATCTCATCTTTGAGAAGGATGCAAAAAGGGCCGCACCAGCTGATGCCGCCGGAGACCGGCGGGGTGATCCCGCTGCACCCGAACCCCCCCGATCCGCCCGGTTGAGGGCTCCTCCGGCGCGACCGTTGCAGGGACCGGCACAGCCCGCAGGCCCGGAAAAGGCCGCAGAGCCTTCCTTCTTCATCATCCCGGATGCATCCCCGTGGCGGAGGCGGACGGACCAGGCCGAAGGGGTGCCCGCCGACGACCCGGAACTGAAATGGCTCGATGAAACCCGGATCCGGGATATTCTCAGGAACCTCCGGCTCGACGAACCGCTCGATGCAGACAGCCGGGCGGCGCACAACATTCTCGGCTATGCGAGGGCGGGTGAGGGATGGGCAGGGGAATGGGACGCGCTGGCGAGCTCTGCCGATGCGGTATCGTTCCCCGTCTTTGCCATCGACAGCAGCCGGCGGGTCATCGCGTGGAACCGGGCGATGGCGGAACTCACGGGCGTCCCGGCACCGGAGATGATCGGCAGGGGGGACTACGCCTACGCCGTCCCGTTGTATGGCGAAGCCCGGCCGATGCTGATCGATCACGTCATAATCCCGCCGGAGATCGCGAAGATCCTCGCATCCAGCTCCATCACCCGCTCGGGGGAGACGTACACCGGCGGAATAGAAGAGGTGGAGCTGAACGGGAAGAAGGTGCGGGTCCAGGGAAGGGCAACGAGGATATACGATGCCCGTGGCAGGGTGACGGCCGCCATCCAGTCCGTCGGGATCGTCACCGCAACGCCATCTGCGGCTGGCGGGAAGAGGGCTGCCGGTGCGGGTGCCGGCATTCCCTTTTACAGCGCGCCTGCCGCACCTATTGCGTCTCCCCCCCGCGCTCCCGTATCCGGTTCGGCGATTCCGCTATCCGGGCGGAAGAACAACGAAGAGCTGCTCCGGCAGAGGCGGGGGGAACTCTCGACTGCCATTGCGCACCTCACCGACACCGAAGAGAAGCTCCTCAACAACTACGAGGCCCTCACCCGGACCCAGCAGCAGCTCATCGAGAGCGAGCGGAAGGTCCGGGCGCAGGAGCTCTTCCTCAAGTGCGTCATCTCCGATGCGCGCGAAGGGATCATCGCCTTCGACCGCGAGCTGCGGTACATCCTCTGGAACCGTTTCATGGAGAACCTGACCGGGATCCCGGCCCAGAAAGTCCTCGGCAAGCGCGCGAGCGAACTCTTCCCGGTCCTCCGGGTCGCGGGGGCGGATCTCCTCATGGAGCGGGCCCTCAGCGGCGAGACGGTCGAGTCCTCGGACTTCTCGTTCCTCACCCCCCACTCGTCGAAGCAGGTCTGGGTCCGGGTGATCTATTCCCCCCTGACCGACGCGGGCAGTGCGATCTCCGGCGTGATCGGCGTCATCCAGGACACGACCGCCCGGAAGGTCATGGAGTACGCGCTCCAGACGACGATCGTGCAGCTGATGGAGAGCGAATCGAAGTACCGCAATGTCTTCAATGCCAAGAACGACCCCCTCCTCCTCGTCAACCCGGGGACGCGGGCGATCCTCGACATGAACGAGGCTGCATCCCGGCTGTACGGCTATACCCAGGAAGAGATGCTCGGGATGTCGCTCCTGGACCTCTCCGCCGAGCCCGAGAAGACAGACGAGGCCGTTTCCCGGCAGATCCCCCGGGTCCAGACGCGGAACCACCGGAAGAAAGACGGCTCGGTCTTCCCCGCCGATGTCTCGGCGGACTACTTTACCCTGAAGGGGGAGCAGGTGCTGCTCCTCTCGATCCGGGACCTCTCGTCCTTCCAGCAGATCGCCGAGTCGCTCCGGATCGCCAATGCCAAGCTCAACCTCATGATCGGGATTACGCGCCACGACGTGCTCAACAACCTGACCGCCGTGATGGGGTACAACGAACTGCTGCAGAACGACATCACCGATCCCCGGAGCGTGGAGATGCTCCACAAGCAGGAGAAGGCAATCCACACGATACGCAACCAGATCGAGTTCACCCGGGAGTACGACGACCTCGGCATCAGGCCGCCCCAGTGGCAGAACGTCTGCGCCACCGCATCGCGCGCCTATGCCCAGTTCGTCCACACCATCAGCTTCGCGTGCGACACCGGCGAGCTGGAGATCTACGCTGATCCCCTTCTCGAGCGGGTCTTCTACAACCTCTTCGACAACAGTTTCCGGTACGGGGAGGGGCTTACCGGGGTAAAAATCTCCTGCTCGCGAAAACCCGGCGGGCTCGTCCTCTTCTTTGAAGACGACGGGCAGGGGATCCCGGCGGCGGACAAGGAGAAGATATTCTCCCGGGGCTTCGGGAAGCACACCGGCCTCGGCCTCTTCCTTGCCCGGGAGATCCTGACGATCACCCGGATCAGCATCCACGAGACCGGCGAGTACCGGAAGGGGGCCCGGTTCGAACTCCGGGTGCCGGAAGGGGCATTCCGGTTTTCAAGTGCTGCAGGCGCCTCCCCGTACGAGTGCGCCGGAGAGACGAACCTCTCGGCGTTCCTTGAAAAGATACAGGGCAATTCCCAGCGGATCGGGACGAACTAAAAGGTTACTGTTTTCCGAGGACCCGCCCGATCCCGGCCTTCAGCTCGGAGAAGGCGACGGGTTTCTGGAGGATGCTCAGGTGCGGATCGTTGAGCTGGGCCACCTGTTCTTCCACCTGGGGCGAGGCCGAGAAGATGATGACCGGGATCTCCTTTGTCCCCGGGTTTGCCCGGAGCCGCTCGAGGAACTCCCACCCGTTGATCGGCATCATCATGATGTCGAGGAGGATGAGGGACGGGGGGGCGGCACTCACCGATTCGAGGGCATCGATGCCGTTGGAGATGAGCACGGGTTCGTATCCCAGTTTCCGGATCAGGAGATCCATCAGGTCAAGGATGGGCTGGTCGTCTTCCACGACGAGGATTTTAAGGCTCACTCGTATCTGCCTCCGCGGGCCGGACTTTCGGGATATGGATGGTGAACGTGCTCCCAAGATTTACAATGCTGTCCACGCTGATATACCCCCCGTGCATCTGGATATATTTTTTCGCAATGGAGAGGGAGAGGCCGATCCGGTCGTACTTCCTGCTGATACTGCCGGAGTCGGGGAGCTGGAACGGTTCGAAGATCTCGTCGAGCTGCGCCTCGGTGATCCCGATGCCGTTGTCCTGGATCGCGAGCCGGTGGTAGGTGTCGACGGGCCGCGAGCCGTACGAGATCCGGATCTTCCGGGGCGGCTTTGAGTAGTTCACCGCGTTGGAGAGCATCGACTCGATGACGATGGAGAGTTTGGTCTCGTCGGCCTCGAACGCGACGTCCGGCGGGATGTCGATGGCGAGGTCCGCCTTCGTGGCATACCCCCCGGCGTCGACGATGTCGCGGACCAGGGTGCTTATCGGGAACCGCGAATACTTCAGGGGGATCTTCCCCGCGTCGAGCACGGAGAGCTCGAGCATCTGGTTGATGATCTGCCGCTCCCGGTCCACGCTTTTCGCGCACCGGTCGAGGATCGCCCGCGTCTCGTCGGTGACGCCGTAGGTCTGCGGGTCTTCCGTGAGGAGGTTGAGGTACCCCATGATCGGCTGGAGGGGCGTCCGGAGCTCGTGGGCGACCGTGCTGATGATCCCCCGGCGCCGGTCGTTGTCCTGCTTGATCCGCTCCTTTAAGTGCTCGCGCTCGGTGATATCGACGAGGTTGATGAGGACCGCCGGCTCCCCCCGGCGGACGATCCGGGTGAAGAAGAGCGCCCCGAGTTTCGTTTCGCCGCTCCTGGTGCGGAACCGGAACTCCTCGACGGCCGGGAGCGGCCGGGCGGAGCCGACTGCGTCCGACACGTCGGGGAATGCCGTGAGGTCATCGGTATGGACGAGGGCCGTGAACTCCTGCCCCGTGAGTTCTTCCGGCTCGTATTCCGAAAATTTCTTGAACGCCGGGTTGAGGTACACGATCTTCCGGTCCTGCAGGATGACGATGCTCGTGGGCGAACTCTCGGTCACCTGCTTGTACTGGT
>Ga0335079_10008843_pt1 | contig 11480 bp, 10 predicted proteins | sample Lox_Sample_33_FD_206719 | JGI IMG/M metagenome (GOLD analysis project Ga0335079, IMG submission 206719) | Soil microbial communities from Loxahatchee National Wildlife Refuge, Florida, United States - Lox_Sample_3.3 | ecosystem: Environmental > Terrestrial > Soil > Wetlands | place: USA... | reverse complement strand
CAATTCCATGGCGATAAACGGCTGCCCCCCGTGCTCGTCCACGTCGTGGATGGTACAGATGTTGGGATGGTTAAGGGCGGAGGCGGCCTGGGCCTCGCGCTGGAAGCGCCCCAAGGCTTGATGGTCCGTGGACATCTCTTCCGGCAGGAACTTGAGCGCGACGAAGCGGTGGAGCTTGGTGTCCTCGGCCTTATAGACCACACCCATGCCGCCGCCACCGAGCTTATCCACGATGCGGTAGTGCGAGACCGTTGTACCAATCATGATTCGGGGAGATCGGCTGATCTTAGCACAACGGGTGAAAGGCTACGGCAACAAATCGTTCATCGTCCGCCCTTCAGATACCAGTGCTTCACGACGTCCATGGCGGTCTTGCCCCAGGGGGTATGGGAGCCGTCGGCGGGGCCGCCGAAGCCGTCGGTGCCGACTTTCCACCAGTAGACGCCCTGAAACCAGGGCTTGGTGTAGAACGCCTTAAACACGGCGTCGTAGCAGCGGGCCTGGTCGGCCGGAGCGAATGCGCGTGGCGTTTCATCCCACGGGGCACGGTTGGGATGCTCGTAGCTGCAAAAGCCGGCTTCGGTGAAGATGACCGGGCGCGCGAATTTTTTCTGGACGGCTTCTACAGTGCGCAGGAGATCGGCCGTCGAGAGATTATCGGGCAGCGGATAGTATTCGTTCAAGCCGATGTAGTCGAGGGCATCCCAAAAGCGGATGGTTTCGAATTCGGAGCCCTGGGTAGCGGAGTAAACCAGCGGGCCGGGATAGATTTCGCGCGCGCGGGCGATCAGGGCGCGCCACTCGGCGTCGTTCGGCGTCATCTTTCCTAGCTCGACGCCGACCGAGAACAGATCGGCGTGCATGCGCGCCGCGGCGGTGGCGTAATATTCCAGGAATTTGCGGTACTCGGCGAACCACTGGGCGCGCCGGCGAGGAGCGGCGAACTCCAGGTTGCCCGGAAAGCCGCCTCGCGTCCAGAGCTGCGGCTTGAGGAACACTTTCATGCCGCGCTGATGGGCCAGGGCGGTGAGCGCTTCGATGTCCTCGGTGCGCTCCATGCCACCACGCCCGAAGTAGACCGCTGGTTCTCGCGAATCGGCAAAACCGTAAGGCACGAGCGCGATGGAATCCACGCCGTAGGACTTTAAGCGATCGAGCATGGGCAAAGCGGCTTTCGGGTCGTAGCCGGCAGGACCCTCGGCGGTGAAGTTGACGCCCCGTTGGAAGAACAGCTTGGGGCAGGGAGCGGCTGCTGGGATGGTCCGGACAAGCGTGAGAACGAGTGCCAGCCGGAGCACCCGGGCTGGCGAGGTGGTCTCGCGCCACCCGGAAGCTTCAGTTCGAAGCCGTGCTGACGACCTGGCCATCGATCACGACGCCTGTGCAGTGCGTGGTGTATTCGAACGGGTCGCCGTCGTAGAGTGCGACGTCGGCGTCCTTTCCCGGTTCGATCGAGCCGACGCGGTCCCAAACGCCGATGATCTTCGCGGCGCTACTGGTAATGCTGGCCAAGGCTTCCTCGAAGCTGAGGCCGTTGGCGGCGGCGATACCGGCTTCGAACAGAATGACTCGAGTCTTCGGCACGTAGTTCTCGAAACCGCTTTGGAGCGCGAACGGGATGCCGGCATCGCGCAGCTTCGTGGCGGTGATCATGCTCAGATTCTCCGTCTCGCTATCGGAACGCTGCATGGTGGGGTGCAGGATTACTGGATAGCCGGAAGTCTTGATTTCGGGCAAGACCAGATAAGCTTCCGCGACACCGTCGAGAACAATCTTCAAGTGAAATTCCTGGCCCAGACGGATGGTGGATAGGATGTCGTTGGCACGATGGACGGTGACCAGAAGCGGCACCTCGCCTTTGACGAGGCGCGCCAGCATTTCCAGCCGCAGCTCGCGCGCGGGCGGTTCTTTGTCTTTATCCTTGTCCTTATCTGTTGCCGGCTTTTCGCGCTTCTTCGTATACTCCTGCGCCTTGATGAACTCCTCGCGCAGCATGGCGATCATCTTGGCGCGCGTGCCGGGTGATTTGCCGGTTTCCGCGCGAGCGCCCTCGCCGAGCGTGGCGGCGACCATGGCAATAGGAACGATGGTGGCCCGTTCCACGTTGTCATAGGCTGTCTTGGCGATCATGGTTTGGCCGGAAATCAAAGCTCCCGGACCGTGACCCGTGTGAATGGTGGTGACGCCGAACCCGCGAATATAGCCCACCAGGCGGTCTCGGCCGTCATACGCGTCGATCGCACGAAGCTCCGGCTGGATGGGAGCGGACTTTTCGAGCATGTCCTGATCCTGCGGCTGGTTGAGATAGCCGGTCAGACCGACAGTCGAATGCGCGTCCACGAGTCCGGGCGTGATCACTTTGGCGCGTAGCAGCTTGTAGCCCGATGGAACGGACACCTGGGAAGCCGGGCCTGCACGCTCGATCTTGCCGCCGCGCAGGAGGACGACGCCGTCGTTGATGGGCGCACCGGACATGGTGTAGAGCTTGTCGCCGCGGACGGCTAATTGAGCTTCGAGGAGCACGGGGGCTGCCGCCAGGGCGAGGCAGGCAAAAACGAATGTTTGTCGCCGCATGCTACTGCTCCTCCTTTTCCTCATCATCCAAGATCATTCCGTCCTGGTCATGACTCGCGCCGTAGCCGCCCACCGCGTAGAGATAATCCTTCGGGTCGGAGCGGTCAAAAACCTTGACGCCCTCCACCCAGGTTTCCAACACGTGTGTGTAGACGCTGAACGGGTCGCCCGAGAGCAGGATGAAGTCAGCGTCCTTGCCGGGCTCGAGCGAACCAATGCGGTCTTGCAACTCGAGAATGCGGGCGTTCGCCATGGTCAGGCCGTAAAGAGCTTTCTCGCGCGACATGCCGGCCCGTATGGCGAGCGCCGCGCTTCGCAGCAAGAGACGCGAGTCCGTAATGGGATCGTCGGTGTGAAACCCTACCAGCACTCCGGCTTTTTCGAGCGCGGCGCCGCTGAAGAAACTGGCGTCCTTGGCTTCGATCTTTCCACCGGGACTATCGATCACAATCAGAGAAACCGGCACGTGCGCCGCCGCGATCTGTTCGGCGACCATCCAGGCGTCGCTCACGTGATGCAGGACGACCTTGAAGTGGAATTCGTTCGCCAGACGAAGCACGGTAAGGATGTCATCGTGACGGTGCGTGTGAAACTGCACGACCCTCTTGCCGTCCAGCACCTCGACCAGGGCTTCCATATTTAGATCGCGCGGGGGCATTTTAGAGGCGTCGCCCGCCGCCTTGCGAATCTTGTCCCGGTACTCTTCGGCCTTTACGTACTGCTCGCGCACCAGCGCGGCGGACTTGGCACGAGTGCCGGGAAACGGCGGCTGGCGGCGGGAGTTGGTTCCGTTGGCCATCTTCATGCCGCCCGCGATGCGTCCGTCCGCAAGGTGAATGAACAGATCGTCGATGGTGCGGCCGTCTTTCAATTTCAGATAGACGGTTTGTCCGCTGAGCAGGTGACCCGAGCCAGGCATTACGTTTGCGGTGGTAATGCCGCCCGCTTGTGCCTTCTGGATGCGGGCGTCGCGGACGTTGATGGCGTCCAGCACGCGGACATCGGGCTGGATCGGCGCACTGCCATCCCCACCGGCCGGCGAGCCGATGTGGCTGTGCGAGTCGATCAGACCGGGCATCAGAATTTTCCCGGAAGCATTGATGCGCTGGGCGTTCTCCGGGATCTTCGTGGAACTCGCGGGGCCGGCCGCTACGATCTTTCCGCCCTGGACCACCAGGACGCCGTTGTCGAATTCGGGCCCGCTGATGGGGATCACGTGAGCGCCGACAATGGCGATGGGCGTCTGCTGAGCCGGTAAGGGTAGGGCGGCCAGGGCGATGGTCACAAGAAGCATGAACCTGCGCCAAAGCAAGATGTAATGTTTGGAGGCTGGCATTCCTTTGGTGTCGTTCCATGATACACATCCCGGCTTCACACCGGCGACGTCCCAGCGACGGTAAATTAACGGGATTGTCATCGAGAATTCATTGTCACCAAACACAGTTTGCCTACTATTGGACTTCCACGTTCAGGTTTGAATCCTAGGATTCTCGCAAGCAGTTGTTTATCCTCCGCGCCGCCGAGCCGGTCTGGAGACGCTTGAAATTTGCTCTGTGGATGGAGGTGTAGAGTGGCTCGATCTTTTCGCTTGAGATGGATAGCGGCAATAGTCCTCAATGCATGCCTGGTGATACCGGCAGTAGCCCAAAATACCAAAGGCGCCATCCTTGGCCGCGCCGCAGACAGTGCGGGCGGCGAGCTTCAGGGGGCCCGGGTCCTGTTACAGCCTGGAGGCTACTCTACGGTGTCAAATGGCCAGGGCGAGTTTACTCTCACAGACCTGGCGCCCGGTGATTATGAGGTCACCATCTCCTATGTCGGCTTCGCGACCCTCACCTCGAAGGTGACTGTGATGGCCGGACAGGCTACTCGCCTCGATGCAGTTTTGAAGGTCGCGTCGGTGAATGAGGAAATCGTGGTGACCGCGGATCGCCCGCGCGCTGAAGCTGAGGCGATCAACCGCGAGCGCACAGCCGACAACATCCTGGACGTTCTGCCAGCCGATGTGATTACGAGCCTCCCCAATGCAAACATCGCCGACGCGCTCGGGCGAATGCCGGGCGTTACCCTCGAGCGCGATGAAGGCGAAGGCAAGTATGTTCAGATCCGCGGGACCGAACCGCGCCTGAACAACGTGACCATCGACGGCATCAATGTGCCCTCGCCGGAGGGGAACGTGCGTCAGGTGAAGCTGGACGTTATTCCCTCCGACATTGTCGAATCGATTGAAATCAACAAGACATTGCAGGCGAACATGGACGGCGACGGCATCGGCGGATCGGTCAACCTGGTAACCAAGACCGCCGGCGACGTGCCCACCATCAGCCTGAGCGGGTTAGCCGGATATACGCCAATTATTGGCGGCCGGACTGCCGAGCAGTTCGCCGGCACAATCGGCAAGCGCTTCGGCAAAGAGAAACGTCTTGGAGTGCTGGTAGGCGGCACGTGGGACTACAACGGTCGCGGCATCGACGACATCGAGCCCACGCCCAACGCCGTCCAGACGGGGAGCACAATCACTCCGTCTTACGACAGCATCGACCTTCGCGAATACAGGTACCACCGCTACCGCTACGGCACCGCGGGAAGCGTGGATTACAAGCTCTCGGAGGGATCGAGTTTCTACCTCCGCGGCATGTTCTCCGACTTCAAGGATTTCGGCGACAAGTGGACCTACACCTTAAACAATGGCGACACCCCGAAATACAGCACGTCTAACCGCACGCCGGACTATGCAATCGGCAACCTGGTGGCCGGCGGCAACCACTATTTCGGTTCAACATGGTTGACCTGGAACGTATCCATGGCCCGCGCCCGCCAGTTGGACGCCGCGGGTAATCCTGGGGTCAAGTTCAAGGCAACTGGCGCCCTGAAGGGACTCACCTCGTGTGTATACGATCCCGCGGCCACCAACGATCCATACCGGCCGCAGTTCAGCGCGTCATGTACTGCACCAGGGTCTCCGATCTACGATCCGGACAATTACAAGATGAGCGAGTTCGACAACTCGTACGGGCTGACCGCTCAACTCAACCTGCAGGGCGCGGTATCGCTGGACAAGCGTTATCAAGTGGGCGGGCACCTGGGAATCTTCGAAATTGGCGGCAAGGTGCGAAACGGGCATAAATACCAGGATGCCTACCAGGGTGTCTATGACCCCACCGGCACGCTCCTGATGAGCCAGTTCCTTGGCAGCTATACAAATAGCAGCTACTACAACAACAGCTACCGGCTGGGACCAGTCACGGATTACGGCAAGATCACTTCGTTCTTCAACTCCAACCCGAACGATTTCAGCCTGGATGTTGGCAGCACGCGCCTCGGTTCGGATCCCAACAACTTCGACCTCATCGAGCGAATTTCAGCCGCCTACATGATGAACACGCTGGATTTCGGCAAGTTTCGCCTGGTGACCGGTGTCCGTTTCGAGGTCACGCAGTTGAATACGCTCGGTAACTATGTCACCAACGACGCCGATGGCAACTGGGTTTCCACCACGGCGGTGAAGAAGAACACGTCGTATGTGGACGCTCTGCCCAGTGCTTCATTGCGTTATGCGCTCACCCAGGAATCCGACATCCGCGCGGTTTATGGCCGAGGCATCGCCCGGCCCAATCCCTACGATACGATTCCCTACTTTCAAGAAGACGACGCCGGGCAGACCATCACGGTTGGCAATCCCAAGCTCAAGCCGGAGCACGCCAACAACTACGATCTGCTGTACGAGCACTATTTGAAGCCGTATGGAATCATTCAAGCTGGCTTCTTCTATAAGGATCTGGGCGCTCCAATTTACCAGGTTGTCACACCTCTCACCAATGGGCCGTTTGCGGGCTACAACCAATACCAGCTAATCAACGGTTCCAGCGCTTACCTATATGGATTTGAGGTGGCGTACCAACAGCACTTGTCATTCCTGCCGGGTGCCTTGGCCGGGCTTGGTGTGTCGGGCAATTATGGCCACACACTCTCCGAAGCCAATCATGTTCCGGGCCGTTCGGACAATCCTCCGCTGCAGCGCCAGGCGCCCAACAACTGGAATCTAAGTCCGACCTATGATCGCGGCCGGATTTCGCTGCGCGTCGGCCTTTCGTACAACGGCGCGAGCATCTATGCCTACCAATATCAGGACGGAGCCCAATTTGGGTTGAGGGGTCCTTTCGGCGACATCTATTTCTACCCGCACCTTCAGTTGGACGCGCAGGCGAGCATTCGTCTGGCAAAGGGCCTATCCGCGATCGTCTACGGCCTGAATCTGAATAACGAAGTCTTCGGATTTTACAACGGAGACCCCAAGTACGTGCTCCAGCGCGAGTATTACGGCCCAACTATTGGCGCTGGCGTCCGCTGGAACCCAACCAGGGAACGATTCTAGGTGATTCGCGGCCGCGTTAGCTTCTAGAACTGGCCTGCGCCAGCGGCAATTGCGGTCTCAGCCGGTGCTTTGAGACGCGTCAGCACGGCCAGTAGTTCATCGAAAGCAATAGCCCGCTTGGCTTGAGAATCCGTGAGAGCGCGAAGCACTTCACCCTGACGGTCCATACGCTCGCCATAGCCGGCCACTTTGCGCGAGATCTCCGCCACCGTCGATTTCAGCCCCGTCAGATCTTCCTGATGGAGTCCGAGCCTGGCCGAGAGGGCATCCATTTGATGCGCCACCACCGTGGCGTAGTCCTTGCCTTCTGTGCGCAATGCCGTGGTTTCTCCACGCAGAGCGCCGATGTCTTTGTCATGGCGCGCGGAGGTCTCCTCCAGAGCTGCCATGCTGGTCGAAAACTGATCCAGGCGCTGGGTCGAGGTGGCGGCTGAGGAGCGCACCTCGGATACGGCGTCCGACAGATGCTCGAACTTCGCCTGCAGTTGCTCGAGACTGCCCACCGTCGCTTGCAGACGGTCCAACTGCTGGTCGAACGAAGTACTGATCTTGCGGCTCTCGCCGACGATGTGGCGTTCCAGTTCTTCAAAAGCGCCGGTGAGAATCTTTGACAGGCCATCGGCCAGTTTGGTGGCCATGTTGGCCATCGCTTGCTCGTCCACTTTGGTTCGCTCCTCCGGTTTCGATCGGGTGACCTCGTTCGAAGAGCCGTGGACGGCGACGGGCTTGCCTGCGCGGACGGCCATGAGGGCCTCGGCCTTCTCCATCACGGCGCTTGCTTCCATTTGGCGGCCCTCGGCGAACAGCCGTCCCGCTTCCTCCGCCAGGCGCTTTACACCGTCCTCCGTGTTGCGCCGCTGTAGGTCAAAAATGGCTTCCTCAAGTTTCCGATCGGTCATCTCAGGTAGTGTATACCTTAGTGAACGAGAAGAAAAGTAGTAGAACGTTTTCTGTTTTTTTTGACGGCCAGAAAGTCAAGGTCCGGATGGCAAACCCTGAATCGTTTGAGCGCCCGGCGGGCCACTCCGTGAAATGCCCGGATGGTCAGGCGAGCGGCTGGCTCGGTCGGGAGGCGGCTTTCAGATCCTCATGCGGGTACTGGTAGTATTCGCCGAGATACGAGAACTTTTCCATGTCTCGATCCTCTACCAGATTGTCGATGATGGCGCCGAACGGAATGGTGTGATACTCGTTCATCGGCACCATGGTTCGGGGATTTAATTTTCGCGCCTCGATCGATTTCGTCAGTTCAAACTTGCCCATAGCGGATTATTTCCCCACAATCGAATCGTAAACTATATTGAGATTCGACACAACATATCTACGTTGGACTCGCCAGCATCTGTTCCGGACCAGGTTTTGATCGGCACGCAAAGGTTATATATCGAAAGACAATTGTTGTCTCGATATCTTGTAATTCCGGTTAACTATCCACCTATTAAGCGGGTTAACTTCTGGTTCCCAACTAATGGCAGTCTTGTGCCACTCCGGTGAACTCACTAAAAAGGAGATACATACTGGCGGCGAAGCTCAAAAATGACGAGATCGACTCGATGGTGCGGCCGGATTTCCGCGAGGCTCTCTCTGTTCTGGCTCGCCGCCGTAGCCGTTTCCCACGCCGCGCAGCCGTCGCTAACGCTGTCGGGGGGATCGGGTTCTCCCGGCGGTAGCGTGAACGTGAGCATGACGTTCAACGCCAACGGGACTCAGGCCACTGGGGCGGGGTGGATCCTGAACTATTCTTCCACGGACTTCAGCTCAGTAACCATTACCGCCAGTCCCACGGTCACCTCGGTTTCGGGCGAAGTTCTCTCATGCTCTACCGGCGCCGGCAGCGCGAATTGCCTGGTCATCAATCTCAGTTCGTCCAGCGTGCTTGTGCCCAACGGCACCCTGGCCGTCGCCACCTTCCACATATCTCCGACAACGAAGAGTACTTCGTCGTCCATTTCGCTCTCGAGTCTTTCTGCCACCGATGGCGGTGGCAAGAGCCTCGGCCTTTCAGGTAGCGGCGCCTCGGTAACTATCAATCAGCCAATTCCTCCGCCGGCGCTCTCCGGCCTGACGTGCGTGCCCAACACGCTCACGCCGCCGGGTAGCTCGACTTGCACGGTGAGCCTCGCCGGGGCAGCCACGAGTTCAATGAGCGTGAGCTTATCCAGCGGGAACCCAGCGGTTACGGTACCGGTCTCGGCGACGATCGGTACGGGAACCACCAGCACCACCTTCACAGCCAACGCAGCGGCCGCGGTCAGCGCGACTGCTTCAGCCGTTCTGACCGCCACATTGAGTGGAAGTTCGCAGACCGCGACGCTGACCCTGAACCCTCAGGCCCCTGTGCTCTCCAGCCTGACCTGCGCGCCAAGCGTTTTCACCCCGCCGGGCAGCTCGACGTGCACGGTGAGCCTGACAAATCCGGCATCAAGTCCCGCAACCGTAAGTTTGTCCAGTGGGAGCCCTGCGGTCGGATTACCGGCATTGATAAAGATCGGCGCCGGAGTCACCAGTGCCACGTTCACCGCCACTGCCCCGTCAGCGGTGGGCGCCAATACCTCCGCACTCCTGACCGCTGTGTTGAGCGGGAGTTTCAAGACCGCGACCCTGACGCTGGATGCGCCGGCTCCGCCTGTGCTCTCCAGCCTGACGTGCGCACCGGGCACATTCACGCCGCCGGGCAACTCAACGTGTACGGTGAGCCTGACGAACGTGACAACGAGCGCGGCGAGCGTGAATCTGTCGAGCGGGAACGCAGCGGTCACGGTGCCGGCATCGGTGGCCATCGGGACAGGAGCGTCGAGTGCCACATTTACCGCCAACGCCGCGGCGGCAGTGAGTGCGACCGGTTCAGCGTTGCTCACGGCCACCTGGAACGGAACATCGAAGACCGCGACCCTGACGCTGGATGCGCCGGCTCCGCCTGTGCTCTCCAGCCTGACGTGCGCACCGGGCACATTCACGCCGCCGGGCAACTCAACGTGTACGGTGAGCCTGACGAACGTGACAACGAGCGCGGCGAGCGTGAATCTGTCGAGCGGGAACGCAGCGGTCACGGTGCCGGCATCGGTGGCCATCGGGACAGGAGCGTCGAGTGCCACATTTACCGCCAACGCCGCGGCGGCAGTGAGTACGACCGGTTCAGCGTTGCTCACGGCCACCTGGAACGGAACCTCGAAAACCACAACCCTGACGCTCAGCGCCCCGCTACCGGCGCTCTCGAGTCTCAGTTGCACACCAGGCACATTCACGCCGCCTGGCAACTCGACGTGCACGGTAAGCCTGGCGAGCGCTGCGACAAGCCCGACAAGCGTCAGTCTGTCGAGCGGGAACGCGGCGGTCACGGTACCGGCATCGGTGACGATTGGCACGGGAACCACCAGCGCCACCTTCATCGCCAACGCGGCGACCGCCGTGAATGCGAGCGCCGCAGTGTTGCTGATGGCGGCCTGGAACGGAACGTCGCAGACCTTCTCGCTTAATTTGAGTGCGAATCAGGTGGCGCAACCTGGTGTCGCTTCGCTCGTATGTAATCCCACGAGTCTGGTCGGAGGCGGCATCGTCAACTGCACGGTAACGCTCAATGCGGCGGCCCCGGCCGGCGGAACGCCCGTTACCATATCCAGCAGCAGCTCGAGCCTCACGCCACCCGGCCAGGTGACCGTTGTGGCGGGCTCTCTGAGCGCCGCATTTGCAGTGCGCACGCAGGCGGTCGGCACCACTCAGACTCCTACGCTGACGGCGGCGTCGTCAAGTGGCGGCAAAACCGCGACCATTACTCTTCAAGCGGGCGCGGCCAACGCCAGCTTGGTGTGCAGTCCTGCGAGCGTCCAGACGCCCGGAAGCAGCACCTGCACCATCACCCTGGCGAGTCTCGCACCTACGGACTCCAGCTTCTCCCTGAGCTCAAGCAGCGCCAGCGTATCGGTGCCACCATCGGTGACGATTGGGACGGGAATGACCAGCACCACCTTCGCCGCTCAGGCGGCCGCCGTGACCCTCCAATCGACCGTAGTAGTGAGCGCCCCGGGCGCCGGCTCACAGTCACTTACGCTTCTGCCTCCGCCGGGCACGTCCTCTTCGCAGCCGGCTCTTAGTTGCAGCCCGTCCACGCTGACCGGTGGTGGTTACGCGGCCTGCACCTTGACCCTGCCGGCGGCGGCGCCTACCGGGGGTGTGGGCGTTCAGGTCTTATCCAGCAGCTCCCAGATCACCGTGCCCTCCATCGTGCAAATTGCCGGAGGCGCCAGCACGGCACAATTCACGGCGGCCACTCCGGTCATCGATCACGACGAGAACGTAACCATTAGCGCAGCCATGCAGAATTCGTCCATGCGGACCTCGATCGTGCTCGTCGGGCTCAAGCCGGTTTCGCTTTCCTGCTCGCCAAAGACCGCCGTCGCCGGATCGCAGGTGATCTGCCAGGTCACTCTCAATTCCGCCAGTGCCACGGGCACGGCCGCAGTGGCCCTTTCCAGTAGCGACTCGCACTTGACCCCGCCGTCTTCCATCTCCACCCAGCCGGGACAAGCCATCG
>Ga0335079_10008842_pt1 | contig 11481 bp, 6 predicted proteins | sample Lox_Sample_33_FD_206719 | JGI IMG/M metagenome (GOLD analysis project Ga0335079, IMG submission 206719) | Soil microbial communities from Loxahatchee National Wildlife Refuge, Florida, United States - Lox_Sample_3.3 | ecosystem: Environmental > Terrestrial > Soil > Wetlands | place: USA: Florida... | reverse complement strand
GATTGCCGACCATAATGCCGTCGGCGTGATCTTTCAGGTCGGCATCATGGCTCCACAATTTGACGCCCTGCCGGTTCCACAGCGAGTAGCCGATCATCAGCGAGTCGTAGCCGCCGTCCAACTCTACCGGGTAGGGGAAGTGGCCGGTCTGGCCGTCGCCCTTCCACAGCAGCTCCAGTTTGTTGTTGTAAATCCAGAAGTGGGTGTAGCGGTCCTTGATCAGGATTTCATGCCGGTCCTTGTTTCCCGAGAAGTTTACGAAAGCGATGGAGTCGCCGTTTTCCATTTCGTAAGGGTGAAGGTTGCCGTCGGGAGGCATTTTCGGCATCCACACCCAGTGCCGGATCTCGCCCGTGCGGCCGTCGAGAATCTGCAATTGGAAATCGCGCACCGTGACGACTTCGTTCTTGCCGTCGCCGTCGATATCGTGGATCTGGAATGGCGTGTCATTGGTGAGCAGGCCATTGCGCGGATCGGGCCGCCCGGACTGCCAAAGAACCTTTCCGTCCAGGGTGACGGCAGTCAGGCAACTGATCTGGTCGAAGGCGTCGGCTTGCACGCGCGGAATGTTCTGCGCGATCAGCATGTCGGGTACGCCGTCGCCATCCAGGTCGCCGAAGCGCACATTCCGCCCGGCCCCGAACCGCGGCGTGTCGAATTTCTTCCACAACTTCGGCTTGGGGTTCTCGTCGCGGACGCGGGCGAGCATCGCTTCGCGCGATTGAATGCGCGCGGCAATCTCGTGCGCCGCGTGGTCAGAGGTGGTGACGCGGAAATCCTGAAAGCGCGCGGGCGAGCCCGCTGTAATTCCGGCTTTGCCTTTAGGCAGCTCCGCGTCCCTTGCCTGCAACACCAACTCGCCGTCCACATAGGCGCGGATGCTAGTGCCGGCGACTACAACTCTCAGCCTGTAAAAGCGTGTGGTATCGTACTCGAAATCGGCAGTAGCCAGTTCCTTCCATGCGGGCGCGCGCAAGGCCGGCTCGATCGGTAGGTGCAGTGCAATCTGCAGCTTGTTTCCACCGGTGAATCCGCACGAGTAATAGTGGCGGTTAGTGTGATAGCGGAATACGACGCCGGCCATTCCGGCAAGAGCCAACGGCCTCACCTTCACCGCGACCGTGTAGTCGTCCCATTCGGAATCGCCGGTCATGAGAATCGGGTTGGTGAACTGGCGAGCGGAGGGATCGAGCTGTTGTTCGAGGTACGGCTTGCCGTTTTCGTCGCCGGCGACCCAGGCGTCGAGATGAGCAATGGCGTTTTCCCACGGGCCGAGCGGAACGCCTCGGTTGGGCAGGTAATGATATTCCTGGATGGCGCCGTTCAATGTGCCCACCGGGGAGGTGAGCCATCCGGGCGGAAAGCGCGAGAAGTCGTCCGAGAAGAGGTCGACGCCGGGAAGGCACGCAGCGCTGAGCAGCGCGGCAGCCGCAACTTTCAGTGGCTTCATGACGCTCCTTTCCGCAATACGAAATACGGTTGGTTCGTCAAATCGGGGCCGAAGCCGGGATGGAGCCACACCTTATCCGCAGCCGTGCGCAGCTCGAAATAATACTGGAGCGGATAGGGCGAATCGGCGTAAGTGGCGGGAATGGCCGCGCGGTAGGCCGTGCCCATCGGCAGCATTTCGAGCGATTGCCAACGTTCGGCTTGCGTCACGTGCCGGTACCACAGGCGCACGGATGAAGCGTTGCTTTCCAGAGACAGGTCCACCGCCTGGCTCGGCCGAAAATTGGCGGGCGGTGTATGGCGGCAGCCGCCGGTGGGACGCTGCGGTTTGCCGGTAGCCGCAGCGATGGCCTCGGCAACGCCGGGCCCAGAGGGCACCCCCTTGCTGCCGGCGAGCCGCGCGCTCATATCAGCGATATCGCCATCGATGGCTTCCAGCCGGTCAGCCCAATTGCCGCGCAGCCACGGATGCTCACCGACCGTGAGGTCGGCGACGTAAACCGGCTTCGCCGCTTGCGCTCCGCCCGCCCAGATCTCCCTGGCGCGGCGATAGGCCTTCAGCGCCTCTTCCAACGCGGTTCGATCGCCCGTTCTCTCGTGAATGCGATACAGCACGCCGGCACGCAGCTTGGCACCGAAGAACTGTCCAACCATTGCCTGTAGCATGACGTCATTGGCTAGCCGGCGGTCGCCGGAGTAGCGCTGCCCCGTCGCCGCAGCCGCCAGATCTTCCAGCCATTGCGCCACTTCCACGGGCGAGTACTTGCCGCTGCGCTCTCCGCTGAGCAGTTCGTCCCCGAACGCGTTGACGCTGGAGAAAAGCTGCGGGTCGAGCGGGCTGGTGTTGCCGAAGACCTTGGGTGACGGCGTATCGGTGTATGGATTCTTGCGCGCCGCATCGACGATCGGCTGGTTGGTATACATCTCCGGCCAGAATGTGTTGTTGGCGGCGGAAGGCAGGTGCGCGGTGGTGATGATGGGCAGAATGCGGCTGGCGCTTCCCAGTGCGGCAATGGCGCTCCGGTCCATACCGCGCACGGCCCCTTCGATGTCGTTGGGGTCGTACATCATGCGGCCCCAAACCTGATAGGTAGGGAGGAACTTCTGCCAGTCCCAGCGGGGATTGAGCGATTTATCGGCGTAGCCGCAGCGGCCACCCGGTAGTCCCGAGCCGCGCCGGCCCTTGAATGAAAGCGGCTCCATCAGGTCCACGCCTTCGCTGCCGCAAAAGCTGAGCGCGCGCGAGTAGGCCGCGGCAGTCACCGGGTCGGCCCACAGCAGCATGCGGTGGGTGCCGGGCCAGATGCGGTGGATGATGCCGTATTTGCGGTCTTCGCGGAGCAGGTCGGCATAGCCGTAGCGGGTGAAGCTGCGCGAACCGCTGGAGAGCGCCATCAGGCCGGTGGCCGTGCGGCCGTGCGGAATTTCCTGGTCGCGAATATCGGCCTGGTGATAGGGCATGCCCATGTGCTCGGCCCAGAACTTGGGCGACAGCTTGAGCGGCATGCCGGTGGCGAGCCCCACGTCGATCATTTGCTGATCGACTCCCTTGGGGTGCATGTCGATCTCGATGCGGCGGCCGGCGCGCGTGACGCCCTCAAACACCGTTTTCCAGAACGAGTAGCTGCCCTCGGGAACGCCGCTTTCGCCGTGCACGCGGAAGGTGACGCCGGTGATTTTCGGGCAGGCGCGCAGCACAGCGGCTAACGCGTCGCGGCAGTAAGGTGCGTGCGTTTCGGCGGTGAGGCCTTCGATCACGTGATGCGGATTCGGGCTGTTAATCCACTGATAACCGTGCATCCAGATGCCGAGCTGAAATTCGAGGCCGTGAGCGGCGGCCTGGTCGCTGATGTATTGCAGAGTTTCCAGATTGCGGTCGCGCTCGGCTTCGGGAACGCCCGTGGCGCGTACGTTGTAGCCGGAGACGGAGACAACGAAGGGGTAGAAGAACAGGAAATAGGCATCGGTGACTTCGCGCAGGAAATCGTAGCCGATGCCGAAGGCCAGGTGAAAACGATTGAACCGGTTGGCCGCGAGCATGGAGAAATACTCGGGCCACATGGCGCGGTCGTTGAACCAGGGCTTGTCTTCGATGTCGCTGCAGAAAAGGCGCGAGACGGCGCGGATGGCGTTGGCGGGCTTTGCCGGATTGAGCTGCGCCAGCGAGTTGCCGAAGGTGAGAGCGCCGAGCGATGCCCCGGCGCCCTTGATGAAATTGCGGCGTTGCATGAGTACTCCAATGGCCGCCGGCGGCAAGACCACCGGCGTTACCGGACTATCACCGCGACCGTGCCGTGAGAAGGAACCTGGGCGGTGAACTCCGCAGGCGCTTCGAGATCCTTGTGCGTCCAGACGTCGTGCACTTTGGGATTTTTCTTCGTGATGCCCAGATCCGCCCATTTCACTCTGATGCTGGCGGTGTCGGAGCCGCGGTTGACTAGCGCAACGGCCGTGCCGTTGGCGAGCGGCTTCTGCCAGACTTCCAGGTCGCCGTTCTTGCTGGCGCGCACGCCCTGTACGCCTTTCTTGTCCTGGTCGATGGCGATTACCTCTTTATTCATGAGGATTTCTTTGGTGGCGTCGGACATAGCGCGCAGGTCATTGCCCGCCAAAAGCGGCGCGGCCAGCATGCACCACAATGTCATGTGAGTACGGTATTCGGTGTCGGTCATGCCGCCGTTGCCGATTTCCAACATGTCGGGGTCGTTCCAGTGGCCTGGGCCGGCGAACTTTTCGCGGCCGGGCTGTTGATCGAGAATGCGGATCATCGAATCCCAGCGGTCGGAGATGTCGCCGGTGGTGCGCCACAAGTTGCCGCCTACTGCCGCGCCCCATTCGCCCACATCCAGCAGGCCATACTGGCAGAGGCTGAAAATGATGGGCCGTTTGGTATTGCGCAGGGCCACGGCCATTTTCTGGTACGCGGGTTTCATCTCGTCGGTGTGGTACACGGCGCGGGCGCTGCACCAGTCGTATTTCAGATAATCGAAGCCCCACGCTGCCCAGGTTTTGGCATCCTGCTCTTCGTGATTGTAGCTGGCGGGATATTGCGCGCAGGTGAGCGGGCCGGGGCCGGAATAGATGCCGATTTTCAGGCCCTTGGAATGGACGTAGTCGGTGAGCGCCTTCATGTCGGGAAATTTTCCGTTGGAAGTGATGTTGCCGTCTTTATCGCGCGGGCCCTCCCAAGTGTCGTCGATGTTGACATAGAGATAGCCGGCGTCGCGCATGCCGTTGGCTGCCATGGCGTCGGCAATTTCGCGGACGGCTTTGTCGTCCACGCGGCCGGCAAACTTGTTCCAACTGTTCCAGCCCATCGGAGGGGTGAGGGCGAGGCCGTTCGCCTTGATGGGCTGGAAAGGCCCCAAGGGCTTGTGCTGCATTTCGGGCGGCGCTTTGTATTCGGTGTCGCCGGAAATCTTTTTCAGCGTGAGCGGGCCGAAGCCGCCACGCCCGCCGCGGCCGCGTCCCGCCTGCGGAGGATTGGCGGGCTCGACCGTCAGCTCGTCTCCGTTCAGCGTTCCTTTGTACTCCATCTCGGAGCCGCGTCCGTTGTTGCCCCATTCGTCTCTCACTTTGAAAGTGATGCTGTTGCCGTCAATCGCGCCATCGATCACGTCTTGGCGGGTGGTGGGGTTGAACGAAGTGCCGGTGAATTTGTTGCCTTCCACTTTAAAAACGTAATTTGCCTGGCGGCCGCGGCCGGGTTGGCCGTTCGGACCCGGTTGTCCGGCGGATTCGAAATGCCAAGTGCCGGCCAGGTCCGCGGCGCCTAACAGGGGCGCCAGCAGGGAGAAACAAAGGACGAGGTTTCGCATGCGAATATCCTATCGGATTTCACGGGGTGAGGGGAGTGGCGCGGAGATGATAAACTGCGAAGACCGAAGGCTTCCATGAAACTGCATCGCATCGTATTGTTTTGTCTCCTGGCGGCGGGTGTGGCTTTGGCCCAACGCGGCGGCCGGGGAGGGTTCGGCGCCATTCCTCAGAATCTTCAGTTCCGCTTTATGGGGCCGGCCGTGGGCAATCGCATTTCGGCCGCGGCGGGTATACCCGGCGACCCTACCGCCTCCTACGCCGGCGCGGCATCGGGCGGAGTGTGGAAGACCACCGATAGCGGCGCCACCTGGGCGCCGGTCTTCGACGCGCAGGACGCGCAGGCGATCGGCGCACTGGCGGTCTCCACGTCGAACCACAACATTGTGTGGGCGGGGACGGGCGAAGCCTGGGCCATTCGCGATAGCGACATGATGGGAGACGGCATCTACAAATCCACCGACGCCGGCCAGACGTGGCAGAACATGGGCCTGAAGGAAACCGGGCGCATCGGGCGGATTATCGTGCACCCGAGCAATCCGAATATCGTCTACGCCTGCGCCGCGGGGCGCCTGACGGGACCGCAGGAGGAGCGCGGGGTCTTTAAAACCACCGATGGCGGCGCGACGTGGCAGCGCGTGCTGTTTGTCAATCCGAATACCGGCTGCTCTGGTCTCTCCATGGATTCGCACGATCCCGACACGCTGATCGCGGGCACTTGGGAAGTAGTGATGCACAGTTGGGGAATGTTCAGCGGAGGCCCCGGCAGCACCGTGCAGATTTCGCACGACGGCGGCACTACCTGGAAACGGATCGAAGGCCATGGGCTGCCGGATTCGCCGGTTGGAAAGATCGACGTGGCAATTGCGCCTTCCAATTCCAGGCGCGTCTACGCGCTGATCCAAACGGCCGGCCAGGGCTCGGTGTGGCGCTCCGACGATGGTGGCGAGAACTGGACCAACGGAAGCTGGCAGCGCGCGCTCATCGGCCGCGCGGGCTATTACATCCGGCTGGCGGTTTCGCCTTCGAATCCGGACGAGGTCTACGTGGCCGACAGCAGCTTCTGGCACTCCACCGATGGCGGCAAGAGCTTCACCACGCTGCAGTGGGGCGGCGACACGCACGATATCTGGATCGACCCAACCGACGCCAACCGCATCATGATGACGCACGATGGCGGTATGTTCATGACCACCAACCACGGCCAGACCTCGAACCGCGTGACCCTGCCGATCGGGCAGATGTATCACGTGGCGGTGGATAACGACGTGCCTTACAAGGTCTATGGCAACATGCAGGACGACGGCACCATGCGCGGACTGAGCACCACGCAGGAAGCCGGGCCAAACGTTCCGGGCCAAGGCGGGCGCGGAGGGCGAGGTTTCGGCGGAGGCTTCGGCGGGCGCGGCGGTTTTGGCGGCGTGGGCGAGTGGGAGCACAACCTGGGCGGCTGCGAATCGGGCTTCACGCTGCCCGATCTCACCGACACCAATATTGTGTGGGCCACTTGCTATGCCAATGAAGTGACGCGCTACGATGCGCGCAGCAAGATGGCGCGCTCGGTGAGTCCGTGGCTGCACACGCTCGATTCCGAGCCCAATAAGGCCAAATACCGCTGCCACTGGACTTCGCCGCTAGCCATCGATCCGTTCGACCACAACGCGGTCTATTACGGCTGCCAGATGGTGCTGCGCACCACCAACGGCGGTATGACGTGGACGGAGATGAGCCCCGATCTTTCCACCAAGGACCCTAGCCGCGTGGTTTCCTCGGGCGGCATCGTGGGTGATAACCTAGGCCAGTTTTACGGAGAGGTGGTGTTTGCCATCGCGCCTTCGGAAGTGCAGCGTGGCCTCATCTGGGCGGGCACGGACGACGGCAAGGTGTGGTACACGCGCGACGCCGGAAAGACGTGGGTGGACGTAACCAAAAACATCGCGGGGCTTCCGGCGTGGGGGGTGGTATCGAAGATCGAGCCTTCGCACTTCGATGCGGGAACGGCATATGTCGCGGTGGATTTCCACCTGATGGATAATCGCGAACCGTGGCTCTACAAGACCACCGATTTCGGCAAGAGCTGGACGAAGATCAGCGACAGCCTGCCGAAGAACCATCCGCTGGCCTATGCGCGCGTGATTGCCGAGAACCCGAACCGGAAGGGCATGCTGTTCGCCGGGACGGGCAACGCGCTTTATTATTCCATGGACGACGGCCAGAACTGGAAGCAGATCAAGGATGGCCTGCCGGCGGCGCCGGTGTCGTGGATCGTGGTGCAGAAGCAAGCGCACGACCTGGTGGTATCGACTTACGGCCGCGGCATCTACATCATGGAAGACATCACGCCGCTGGAGCAGGGCGCGATGGAGCCTTCCATGACGAACGCCGTATCGCTGATTGCGCCGCGGGCGGTTTACCGCGAGCCGCGCGGCGGACGGGCACTCGTGAGCTACAAACTGGCGGCGGCGCCGAAGGGGCCGGTGGAACTGGAAATTCTGGATGCCAAGGGAGCTTCGGTGACCAAGCTGCCGCCCACCACGGCACATGCCGGTTTGAACCGTGTCACCTGGGACCTGCACTATCCGCCGCCGCGCCTGGTGGCGCTGCGCACTACCCCGCCGGAAAATCCGCACATTTGGGAAGAACCGCGCTTCCAGGGGCAGGAGACGCGGCCGATTACGCACTGGGGCATCGCGCAGGCGGAAGTGGGACCGATCGCCGCTCCCGGCTTGTATACAGTCAAGCTGACGGTGGACGGCCAGAGCTTCACCAAGCCGATGCAAATTGTGCTGCCGCCCGGAGGCCATGCGGGCGAAGCGGAGGTTCAAAGCTCGGTGCGGCTGCAACTCAAAGTGCGCGACGACATCACCAACGTTTCCGACATGACCAACCAGTTGGAATGGATGCGGAAGCAGGTCGAGGACGAGAAGAAGACCAACTCGGGCAAGGCCGAAATCCTGCGCGCCATGGACGAGATCGATCGCAAGATGAAGGACGTGGAGTACAAGCTGGTTTCGGAAGCCGATGTTCTGAGCGACGACAAATATTTCGTGACGGCCGACCGGCTGTACCTGAATTTCCTTTGGCTGGACGCCGAGATTGGAACCGGCGGCGGCGATGTGCAGGGCACGGGCGACTGGGGCGCTACGGAAACCGATCAGGCGATGGTGCTGGAGCTGGAGCGTCAGTTGCAGGGCGCGCAGGCGCAGTACAAGAGCCTTATGGACAAGGATGTGCCGGCGTATAACCAGGCGGTGGCAGCCGGCGGAGTGACGCCGCTGAAGACTACCGGTGCGCCGGCGCCGCCGGTGCGGGCGGGACGGGGAGGATTCGAGCAGTAGTCCAGGCGAAAATCATGCGGTGCCGAGAGTGGGATTCGCGTGAGGGGAGATAAAACGTACAGAGAGGGCCGCATTCGTTCTGGTAGTCTTGAACGAACGCGCTATGTGGCGAGTCTTACGCACGCTCAAGAACCCGCGGCGAGTGCGCGAAATCGGTCTGTGCCGCAAGGCTACGCCCGAATGGAAGCAACTTCTGGGTGCCTACCTGGGCTTCGTGTTCCAACCGTTTTCAATCGAGCTCTCTTCCGGAAGATTTGAGTTCCTGGAGAAAAGCGACGTGGCGACGTTCTGGCAGATCTTCTTCGCGCAGGTTTACCCGCTGCGGCCTTCGGACCGGATCATCGTGGATGCCGGCGGCAATATCGGCGCGTTTTCGCTCTTTGCGCTGCTGGCAATTCCCGAGTGCCGCGTGTTTACCGTAGAGCCATCGCCTGGTTCGTTTGAGAGGCTAGGCGGCTCGGTCGGCTCTACAACGATCATGTCCGCGGGTCCGTCGCAATTCCGCCGCACGGGCGCGGCCGGTGATGCCGTCCCCATGGTGACGCTCGAATCCATCCTCCCGCCGGGCGATACCGATCTTCTGAAGATGGATATCGAAGGAGCCGAGTACGATGCGCTGGGATCCGCCACGCCGGCCGTGCTGCAACGGATCCGCCGCATCGTGCTGGAAATGCACCCTACGGAGGGAACCCCTTATCGCTGGCCCTCGCTCCGCGAGCACCTGGTTTCCGCCGGCTTCCACGTCACCATGGAAACCGATGACGGAGGAGGTTACGGCATCGCGCACCTGGAACGCTAGCGTGCTGCGGCGGCGGGGTCGGGCCAAGTGCCATTCGGCCTCAGGATGACATCCTGCCCCAAAGCGTAACTTCTTGCCCGCGTGTGACGATATATAGTAAGGGCAAGAGAGATGCTGATCAAGAATTCAAGGGAAATCCCACATTCGGAAGTTACCCCGAAATCGGTTTACCTGAACCGGCGCCGGTTTCTGGCCAGTGTGCCGGCTGGCTTGGTAGCCGGGCGCGAGCTGCTTTTGGGCAAGCGGGCGCGCGCCGCCGGCAAGCTCGGCAACCTGACGAAGAGCCCGTTCAGCACCAGCGAGCCGGAAACCAAGTACGACATCGTGACGCACTACAACAACTTCTACGAATTCGGCACGTCCAAGAACCAGCCCGCGCAGAACGCCCAAAAGTTCAAGACATACCCCTGGACGGTTTCGGTGGAAGGCGACGTGGCCAAACCGCGCAAGTTCTCGATCGACGAAATCATGAAGCTGGCGCCCATCGAGGAGAGAATCTACCGCCACCGCTGCGTAGAGGCATGGTCGATCGTGGTGCCGTGGGCGGGATACTCGCTCAGCACGCTGCTGAAGCAGGTGGAACCTACCTCCAAGGCGAAGTACGTGGCCTTTGAAAGCTACTGGAACATGGGCCAGATGCCGCTGGCGCGGCCGGAAATGGCGGGTATCGAATTTCCGTACGTGGAGGGATTGCGGCTGGATGAAGCCATGCATCCGCTGGCGCTCGTGTGCGTGGGCATGTATGGCGATTCCCTGCCGCCGCAGGATGGCGCGCCGGTGCGGCTGGTGGTGCCATGGAAGTACGGATTCAAGAGCATCAAATCGATCGTGAAAATCAAATTGACCGGCAACCAGCCGCCCACCACCTGGAACATGGCCAGTGCGCAGGAGTACGGCTTCTATTCCAACGTGAACCCCAAGGTGGACCATCCGCGCTGGAGTCAGGCCATGGAGCAGCGACTGCCGTCGCTGTTCAAAAATCATCCGACGCAAATGTTTAACGGCTATGGCGACCAGGTGGCCAGCCTGTACAACGGCATGGATCTGAAGAAATATTACTAGCCATGCTGCGACGCTCCTGGGTGAAAATCATCGTACTGTTGTGCTGCCTGGCGCCCGCCGCATGGCTGGGGTGGCGCTTCTGGCGGCAGGACCTTACACCCAACCCGCTGGAATTCCTGGAACACTTCACCGGCGATTGGACCATTCGTTTCCTGGTGATCACGCTGGCCATCACGCCACTACGCAAGCTGCTGGGCCAGCCCGACCTGATTCGCTTCCGCCGCATGACCGGGCTCACGGCGTTCTTCTACGGCTGCCTGCACTTCACGACCTACTTGTGGTTCGACCGGCTGTTCGATGTGCATGCAATTCTGAAGGACGTAGGCAAGCGGCCGTTCATCACCGCCGGATTTACGGGCTTCGTGCTGATGGTCCCGCTGGCGCTGACCTCTACACGCGGATGGATCCGGCGGCTGGGCGGCCGCCGTTGGCAGGCACTGCACCGCCTGGTGTACGCCAGCGCGGTGGCTGGCGTGGTGCACTACTACTGGCTGGTGAAGTCGGATATCCGGCTGCCGCTGTTGTACGGCTCGCTGGTAGCCGTGCTGCTGCTGGCGCGCGTCGCACTTGGGCTGCGGAGCCGGTGGGCGGCGGCGAGGCCGGCTGCAGGGCGGTCCGCGGAGGCCGTTTCCAGCTAGTTGTACGTATCCACACATTGGATGGAGCCGGCACCGTTGTTCCTCGAGCGCAGCCCGGTCTACACTCAAGGCCGGCAAAACTGCGGAGGGAACGATGCCGACTCAAATTTACATGTCGATTAGAGGGGCGGTACAGGGAAAGTTCAAGGGGTCAAGTTCGAAGGAGGGCGGGATACCCGTCTTGAATTTCTCCATGGGCATGTCGAGCCCGCGGGATGCCTCCACGGGACAGGCTAGCGGCAAGCGCCAGCATAAGCCGCTCAAACTAAGCGTGCCGTGGGGCAACTGGAGTCCGCAAATCTTCTCCGCGATGACGACCAATGAAGTCCTGCTAACCGTGGCTCTTCAGGTGAATGGCGGCAGCAACCGAACTTGCGAG
>Ga0335079_10008840_pt1 | contig 11482 bp, 9 predicted proteins | sample Lox_Sample_33_FD_206719 | JGI IMG/M metagenome (GOLD analysis project Ga0335079, IMG submission 206719) | Soil microbial communities from Loxahatchee National Wildlife Refuge, Florida, United States - Lox_Sample_3.3 | ecosystem: Environmental > Terrestrial > Soil > Wetlands | place: USA: Florida... | reverse complement strand
ACTGGTCTGCCAGCCAGCGCAGGGTCCCCCCGAGACCCGCGGTCTCGAGCAGCATGGGGCGAAGCTCGAGCGCGAGGCTGCGGACCTGCGCACCGGCGCGCTGCATGAGGGCGATGCTCTCGTCCAGGTTTGACTGGGCGTCGGGACCGGCGGAGCTCTTCACAGCCTGCAGATGCATCGTGATGGAGGCAAGGAGCTGGCCGAATTCATCGTGCAGCTCGCGCGACAGGTGTCGGCGTTCCTCCTCCTGCACCGCCAGCAGGCGGCGGGAGAGATGTTGCAGTTGATCGGCGGATTCGTGCAGGGCTTCCTCGGCTCGTACCCGCTCCGTGACCTCGTCCATGACGATGACCGCCCCGACAATGAGTCTTGCAGCGTCGTGGATGGGTGCCGCGGATGCCTGAATCGTCTTGCGCTGGCCGTCGAAGGCGTCGATATCGATCAACTCGTTCGAGGTAACCTGCCCGTCGCGCAGCGCGCGCACCGACGGCCATTGGGTCGGGGCCAGCCTTTCGCCGGAGTCGTGCCGGTAGCCGGCGCTGCGCACCCAGCGCTCATCGCCGGAGTAGATCATCTTCTCGCCCCAGATGCGCCGCGAGGCCGCATTGGACAGGACGATATTGCCTGCCTGATCGGTCACCGCGACGCCCACCGGCAGTGTCTCGAGGACGAGATTCAGCAGCTCCTGGCTCTGGCGCATCGCTTCCTCCACCCGCTTGCGTTCTGTCACATCCACGTTCGTCCCGTAAACGCGGACGCTGCGGCCGGAGGGGTCGCGCACGACCGTGGCTCGGCCGACGAGCGTATGGACACTTCCATCCGGCCACACCACGCGGAACTCCATCTCGCGCGGCCCGCCTTCCTGCAGGAGTTTCTCGTGTCGTGCGCTCACGTACGCACGATCGTCCGGGTGCACCGCCTCAATGTAATCTTCGAAGCGTTCGCCCTTGCTGCGATCGTCGCCGAAGAACAGACGCACGTTCTCCAGGGTATTGAAGATCTCGCTGCTGACGAGATCGCGTTCCCAGCTGCCGGTGTGACCAAGCTCTTCGGCCTCGCGCAGCACGCGCTCGCTCTTGCGCACCGCGCTCTCCGCGCGCACGCGCTGGGTGACATCCTCATTGACGATGACCGCCCCTACGATCTCGCCTTCGGCGCTGTAGATCGGGGCCGCGGAGTTCTGAATCGTCTTGTGCTCGCCCGTGAAATTCTCGATATCAATCACCTCATTGAGACTCGTCTGTCCCGTGGACAGCGCCCGCACCGAGGCCCACTCGGATGGCGCCACTCTCTTGCCCGAGTGGTGCCACCAGCCCTTGGACTGCGCCCATCGCGACGGGCCGCTCATGAGCGGCACCTCGCCCCAGATGTTCTTGAGGGTCGCGTTCGCCAAAATGATGTCGCCCGTCGGATTGGTAACCGATACGCCTACCGGTAGCGTGGCCAGAACCTGGTTGAGAAGCTGCTGACTGTTGCGCACGGCCTCTTCGGCCCGCTTGCGTTCGGTGATATCGAAGGCGATCCCGAGGACGGCGCGCTTGCCGCCGACATTGAACGCCCCCTCAGTGAAGTCCAGGCAGCGCTCCGCGCCGTCCTTGGTGAGGATCCTGAGCTCAAAGCGTGCCGGTACCTCTTCGCCGCCGCGGCGCGCAGCCGCGCGGGCCCGGACCGACTCCCTGGAATCCGGCACCGCGGTGTCCCAGAAACTCTTGCCGAAGAGCTCCGCGCTGCTGAAGCCGGTGATCACGGTCGCCGCGGGATTGCTGTACTCGATCCGGTCGTCCTGGCAGATAAAGATGGCGGCCGGGGCGCTCTCGGCGAGCGCGCGAAACTTCGCCTCGCTGGCCCGCAGCTCCTCCTCGGTGCGCTTGCGTTCCAGGTTCTCGGCGCGCAGCGCATCGTTGTGCCGCAGCTGCTCGTCGTGCGCGCGCGCCAGGCCCTCCGTGCGTCGGCGGTCAGTGGCGGTGACCCATACGACATAACAGGCGACGACCGCGAACGACGCAAGGCGTAACAAGGTTAGCGATTCGTCCGCGAGTGGATTGCGAAGTTGCGGGAGGAGGTAGTTAGAGCCCAGAAGGGCGAGCGCCGTGGCCAGTAAACCCGCCCCCGCTCCACCCAGCCGGGTCGTGACGATGACCGCGATCAGGAGGATCGAGACGTGCGCGCCCGCCTGCCACCGCGCCTGGATCATCGACAGGGCGACCACCGCAGCGCCGACCGATAGAACCGCCAGGCCGTAGCCGAAAACTGCCGTTTGCTTCACCGGGTTCTGTGAGCCGATTTTCAGCATTCCGCCGAGTCTACCCCCGAGCGAATATGTCTTGACCGGCGTCGGTTGCGGGATGAGACCGCAAAGCTCAAGCCGACGCAAGCCGATCGAGGCTCCAAGAACCGTGAGGCTGCGCAGAGGAAATTTCACAGTTCGCTTGGGGGCGGTACTTAGCGCTGTTGTCTTGTGTGATCACGCGCCGTTGCGATTCGGCAGGATTTGCCAATAGCTGAGCAGCTGTGATCCGGTTCGCGGATAGTTGTTGCAGCCGCGAGTCCAATCTCGTCTCGCCACGGAGGACGCGTCCATATGGAAACGGTCAGGCTGCGCCGGATACAGGAGCCCTCTCGAATAGAGAGCCTTCTGGAAGCCTACATTTCGCGCGCCCGCATCCTGCCAGACGATGCTTATAAAATTCGCGATCGAAGCGGATTGCCCAACCGCGTCCAGACAATCGTGAGTCGAGCGATTGCACAGGGACACGTCTGGTCGGGCTGGGCGCGGGGCACTCAGGTCTGGCTCTTCACATGCGAGATGTCTCTCCCCCTGTCACGAGAACGGGGAGCACCCGTATTGATAGTTCGTCTCCACAACGAGGACGGTGAAGTCACGGATTCCGGGACCTGGCGGTATGACCCGCTCGGGACCTGGAGTCGCTGCGCTGAGTGAATGCCACGCTGATTGAGCGCCCCGCCGCGCTTGCTTCCCGAACGTGCATCGCGGCGGCTCTCGGCCCCACCGGAACAACAGGTTGCGGTGGGGTCTTTTTTTGAGCGGCCGGGAAGCACGGGGATGCGCTGGTCGACTCCTCCACGAGTTCTGACGGCGCTGCTCGTGAACGCAGCAGGTGGAGGCAAGTAACGCCGGGCGAATGCAATCCGCCCGAAATGCAATGCGGGAAGATACTACACGCCGTAGGCAGCGGAACGGCCTTACCGCGATGGGAACAGAGTGTGCGCTCTCCCCGAAGACCGACCACGATGGGTTGCCCGAGTGCCAGCATGACACGCAACGGGCAGGCGATCAGCGGCCGGGATCGAAATCGTCGGCGAGGCGGCCGACGGTCGGTGTTGCTGCGGTGGCCTCCGCGCGAATTCGGCTGTGACTATTGCGCCATGCCCGGGGCATCTTCACTCTTTAACTGTGCCCCGGTAACGCGATTGCGGCCATCATGCTTGCTGCGATAAAGAGCCGCATCGGCGAGCTTTAAGAGTTGCTGGCCCAAGTGGCGCGCGACCGGCACCCGATCGACGCCGCACAAACCGAAACTGGCGGTGACTCTGAGAGTCTTTCCGGCCGCCTTGAACGCGGTGTGCGCGACCGCGGCACGCAGCTTGTGCGCCACGGCGAGCGCGGCTTCGTGGGATATTTCCGGTAGCACGATGGCGAACTCCTCGCCGCCGATCCGCGCCACCCAGTCCAATCTCGCACGCAAAGCCTGCTGCAGCAGGGGGCCGAATTGCTTGAGAATGTCATCCCCGGCGGCATGCCCCAGGGTGTCGTTGATCTTCTTGAAATGGTCGATGTCACAGAGGATCAGGGAGAGCGCCCGCCCGTGGCGCCCTGCCTGCTCCACTTCGCGCGGAAAGTGCTTGCCGAAGAAGCGGCGACTCGCGACCCGCGTCAGGTCATCCGTCGCCGCCAGCTTGCGATTCTCCGTCAGAGTGATGCGAAGCACCGCCTCCAGTTCCGCAATGCGTCGCGCGCCCCGCAGGCGCGCATTGAACTCCTCATCGGTTACCCGGCGCTCGAGGCAGTCGTCGGCGCCAGCGAGGAGCCCGGCCTCGCGCTCCAGTGGATCAGCTGCCTCCGCGACGTACAGGACGAAGGGGGCGCGAGTTCCCTGACCCGCGCGGACCTTACGCACGAACTCCGGATTATCCGTGAGCACGACCGGACGATAGTCGGTGCGGAATCGGCGCAGGGCCTCGAACTCGTCGGCGATCGATTCAAAATCGAGCACCCCGGGCGCGATGCGCCGCTCGGTGTGCTGAGCGAGCCTTGAGTCCTCGAAGACCAACAGCGCCCTCGGCGGAGGCAGCACGCGAACCATCACCGCGACGGTTGCAGTGGTCCCCTCCTCGGTCGTTGGCCGTTTTTGCGCCCGTCGCTCCAGGACTCGTTGGATGACCGTCGTATGTCCATCAGTCGGCATCTGAACCCCGCCGCCGGGCTGCACCCGGGACAGTGCCAACTGGATTCGTCGTCGACGCCTTTTGAACGCTTTCCTGTCTGTTCGGCGCGCCTGCAGCTGCCCCTGCCCCTAAGCCGAGCGCCGCCAGGATTTCCGCCCGCGATGCTCCCTTCTCGAGCCAACGGTCGGCTCCCGCGGCGCGCACCGCGGCGGTGTTTTCCTCGGTGAGTGCATTCGAAATGACCACCAGCTCAGCACTGGCGGTCGTGGGGTTCGCTCGCAAGCGGCGACAGAGCTCAATCCCGTCGATGCGCGGCATCTGAATGTCGAGGACGACCAGCTGCGGGCGGAATGATTCGGTGAGTCGCCCCGCTTCGAATCCATCGTTCGCGGATTCAATCTGGATGCTGGGGCTCGCCGCGAGAATGATCTGCCGGAGGTAGGTCACGAAGACCACATCATCATCCACCAGCAACACCCGCCGCGGTGCCGTGGCCGCCGCAGTCGTCTCGTTTTCCAGGCGAATTCCATGTGCGGCCGCGAACGTGCGCAACTCCTCTATAAGGAATCGTCGATGACCGCCGGCCGTTGAGACCGCCCGGAGCAGGCCTTTGCGAGTCCACTCGCGCACCGTGACCGGCGACACCATGAGCAGCGCCGCGGCCTCCTTCGGTGTGTAGTAGGTCCTCCCAGAAGTCGCCACTCTGAACACCACTCTCTCGAGTCCGACAAAGGGCGGAGCATGAGGTTTCGGGTGCGTTGGATCAAGCGAAATAGGCGATTTCATCGATTTCATCTCATTTGCGTTGGGCACTAAAAAGTCAGCGACGAGACCTGGAATCTCAGCGGCCAGGGGTAGACACCGGGTTTCACGCCAGGCGCCAGCGTGAATCGAAAATCGAGCGGGAGCGGCAGCATTTTTCCCCAGCGACGCTCGAAGATTTCACCTCCGTCGGCGCCGAGCTCGGCCTGGCTATCGCCGCTTCTCACGACCACGGTGGAGAACACCTGCAGTTGGGGCCAGACACTGAGGACGTAGCCGCGCCGGTTGGTGTTGGTGACGAGGAGCGAAGTGGCGCCCTGCACCTCGACGTAGCCGCGTGCCACGTCCGCAGCCGAGACCTCCAGCTGTCGGGGGCTCGATTCAGAGTCGATCAGCGTGCGTGCCATCACCGTCACGCTCACCTGAATGTCGGCGCGGGCCGTCCCGGCTTGCGCTTGCGGCATCACCCCGAGCACCGCGCAAACCGCCAGCACCAAAATTCGCGTTACCCGGCTGATCATGTCTGCATCCTCCCTTCTGTCCGCTTCCCTCTAGTGAGCAGCCGGCGGCTGCTCCACCGACCGATTCAGCGGGCGGTTGCGCTCAACCCGGACGCCGTCGTTACGCAGAAACCGCTCCAGACCGGATGGCAGAGTCGGCTCGCACAGGAGCGCGCCCTGCACCCAATCGCAGCCCGCGGCCATAGCCGAGAGCAGATCCGAGCGGGTCTCCACGCCTTCCGCGGTGACGTCGATGGAAAGCGCGTGTGCCAGACGAACGATCGACCGCAGTACTAACCGCGCCCGGGTGTTGTGCGCGGCGTCCAGGACGAGCTCGCGGTCGATCTTTACTTCCGTAAAAGGCAGCTTGTAGAGCTCGGTGATCGAGCTCACTCCGGCGCCGTAATCATCGAGCGCCAGGCCGATGCCGGCACCACGCAAACGCTCCAGCGCATCGACGCACAACTCGCGGTCGCTCACGCTCTCGGTCTCTTTCAGCTCGAGCATCAGTCGTGACGGAGGCACATCGAACTGCCTGAGGCCGTTGAGCAGCCGCTCCGGGAATCCGGTATCTCTGATCAGCCCCGGCGCCAGATTGACCGCGACCGGCAGGTCGATCCCTTGATCGCGCCACGCAGCGTGCTGGCGGATCGCCTCCGTCAGGGTGAAGTCCGTGACTTCCGTCAGCAGGTTCGCATCCCTCGCGAGCGGCAGAATGCAGCCCGGCGACAAGACCCCCATCTGCGGATGGTTCCAGCGAATCAGTGCCTCGACGCCGAGGAGCGTCCGCTCATCCGCGCAGTCAAACTTCGGCTGGTAATAGAGTGTCAGCTCGTGCTCGTGAATCGCGCGGCGAAGATCGGCGGCCTTGGGGCTCGCAGACCGCTCCGCCTGAAGGGCGGGGCCCGCTCCCACGGTGACAACGTGCGATGAGGTCTTTGTCATGGCGGCTTCCAACTCCGAGTGAGGTTCCGTTGGCAAGCACTCTGCCACATCGATTGCATCGTTTCAGGCGTTTTAAGCGTTTCTGTCGACTCAGTCGCATCTGCGGGACGTTATGGAAGACCTGGCTTTCGGAGGGCCTATCGGTTGACATAACATTCGGCCACTGGCGCGAATCGTCGCGCCAGTGGGTGTGTGCGACAAAAGGGATTAAATGCGGCTCGCGGGCAAGGCTCGTAGCGCATTGGTGTCGCTAGGGATCTCCATCGTACTGACCGCCGTCGCGGCGGGTGCGTCGCTCGCCTTGCGCAACCCGCCACTGATCCAGGGAAGGGGCCGTTGAGCGCGGCGCCCGAGCAACTCGACTACCGTCGGCTGTTCGAGCAGTCTCCCGACATTCTTCTTGTGCTGCTCCCCGATGCGCCGCGCTTCACGATGGTCGGTGCGACGCGCGCCCGGCTCGCCGTGACCCATACGACGTACGAACAGATCCTCGGTCAGGCGTTGTTTGATGTCTTTCCAGACGCCCCGACGGATCCCTCGGCCACGGGTACTCGCAACCTTCGCACCTCGCTCGATCGCGTTCTGGCCACGCGCGCACCCGACACCATGGCCGTGCAGAGGTACGACATTCAGGGAGCCGACGGACAGTTTGCCACGAGGTACTGGAGTCCGAAGAACATCCCCGTGCTCGATGAGAGCGGCGAGATCATCTACATCCTCCATCGGGTTGAGGACGTGACTGAGCTGGTTCGTGCCAGCGAGTCAAACGAAGCGTTGCTCGCCCCGGCACGTGCCATGGAACGGGAGGTCGTCGCTCGCAGCCGCGAGCTCGGGGCCGCAAACGAAGCTCTGCGCGAAGCCACGGAGAAGCTCAAGGAGCTCGATCGCGCCAAGACGGAATTCTTCAGCAATGTCAGTCACGAATTCCGAACTCCGTTGACGCTGATGCTCGGTCCTCTGGAAGACGCCCTGACCGATGAGGCCGAGCCTCTCGAACCCGCACAGAAGAATCGGGTCACGCTCGCTCACGACAACGCGCTGCGGCTCTTGAAACTCGTCAACGCACTGCTCGACTTCTCGCGTCTGCAGGCCGGTCGAGCCCAAGCGCACTTTGCGCCGCTCGACATTGCGCAATTCACCGCCGAGCTCGCCGGGATGTTCGAATCCGCGGTCGCCAAGACCGGAGTTCGTCTCATCGTCGACTGTCCACCGCTGGCCGAGCCGGTGTGGGCGGATCGGGACATGTGGGAGAAGATCGTCCTCAATCTCGTGTCCAATGCCTTCAAGTTCACCCAGGAGGGACAGATCGCCATTCGCATGCACGATGAGCCGACTTCCGTGACACTCGAAGTCGCTGACACGGGCATCGGCATCCCGGAAGGCGAGCTCCCACGCATTTTCGATCGCTTCCACCGCGTCGCTGGCGTCATTGGCCGCGCCTATGAAGGAACGGGCATTGGTCTCGCCCTGGTGCGCGAGCTGGTCGAGCTCCATGGGGGGCGCGTGAGCGTCACCAGCGCCGTCGGCACCGGCACGACCTTCCGGGTGCAGCTGCAGAAGGGATTCGCACATCTACCTGCCGAAGCCGTCGCCCAGCAGGCAAGCGCGGCCCACGTCAGCCGTGAGGCAGCCGCACACGTCGCCGACGCTGCACGCTGGCTGCGCCTCACCGATGTGAGCGGCACGGTCAGGCAGCTCGCGGACGCCGAGCGACCTGCGGCCCGTCCGCGCGTGCTCGTCATCGATGACAACGCGGACCTGCGTGAGTACATGGGCTCGCTGCTCGCACCGGCCTATGAGGTGTCGACGGCAAACGATGGTCTGAAGGGTCTCGCCGCCGCGCAGACCGATTCACCGGACATCATTGTCAGCGATGTCATGATGCCCGGTCTCAACGGGATTGAGCTCGTGCGCATGCTGCGTGCGGATCCACGCACCGCGTCGATACCTGTGATCCTGGTATCGGCCCGCGCGGGACAGGAGTCGGCGATTGAAGGCCTCGATGCCGGCTCCGATGATTATCTCGTCAAACCGTTCTCGGCGCCGGAGCTTCTCGCCCGTGTGCGTACCCACGTGCAGCTCGCCTCGAAGCGCCGTGAATGGATCACCCAGCTCGAGAGCGCCAACCGCGAGCTCGACGCGTTCACATACTCAGTGGCCCACGATCTGCGGGCGCCGCTCCGTGGGATCAATGGCATGGCGGAGATCCTGCGCGAGAGCAAGCTCGAGCAGCTGGATGCCGATGGCCAGAAGTATCTGCAATTCATCCATGAGTCCGGCACTCGCATGGCGCAACTGATCGAGGATCTGCTGAAGCTCTCACGCATCACCCGTGGGGAGCTGACGCGGCAGTCACTGGATCTGTCTGGGCTGGTACGCGAGGTCGCAGAGCAGCTCAGCAACGCGAATCCCAACCGGCGGGTGGAGCTCGTGGTTGCGGATGGGATCTTTGCCGCGGCCGATCCCCGGCTGCTCCGTGTCGCCCTCGAGAATCTTCTCGGCAATGCCTGGAAGTTCACGAGCAAGCGAGCCACCGCGCGCATCGAATTCGGCGTCCAAGAACAACAGGCTGCACCCGTGTACTTCATCCGCGACAACGGCGCCGGTTTTGACATGACATACGCGGGGAAGCTTTTTGGCGTCTTCCAGCGCCTGCACCCGATCACTGAATTCGAGGGAACCGGGGTCGGCCTGGCGACGGTTCAGCGCATCCTCACAAGACACGGTGGCCGGATATGGGCCGACAGCGCGATCAACGAGGGAGCCACCTTCTTCTTCACGCTGGGCTCGCCTTCAAACGGGGCGGCAGTCGAGAGCCCCGCGGAGCGTTCAGCCGTGCCGGCCGAGCGCTAGTTTCCCCACGGCCGTCACGGCAAGGCGCTTGTTCACTACCTGTGACGTTGCGCGCTGTCCGCTCCGACCGGCTTCCTCTCGCTCGTCACCACGCCAATCAGGTCAACTCACCACGTGCTCGGGTCAAGTGCCGACGTCAATAATCTGGTTGAGGCTCTCGGAGGCTCGAGCGTACGGTTCCTCAGGAACTCTCCTCAGTGGATGTGGCTTTGCCTTTCTTGCTCGCCAATCAAATGACTTTGGTTGATGGCTGAGGATGAAGCTAGCCACGCCTTTCGGACCCGTGAACTTTACGGCGAACGGATTGGTTTCGTTATAAGAGGCGGTCGTCATCGGCAGACCGATAACGATCCCGGTTCTCTCATTGAATTCGCGCGGCGACAGCACCACCAAAGGGTGTATGTCTCTCATTTCGCGACCGGCCTGAGGATTGCAGTCAATCCAAATCATGTCTCGCCGGTCGGGGCACCATGACTTTCTGGCGGCCACTAGAGCATCTCGTTGCCCATCGGGCCAGTGGCCATGACCTCACCACCGTGCAGAGCTGGATCAAATGCCGCGAGCTTCTGCGCGAGCGTCAGCTTGGGCTCACCAAGCGCCTTGACCAGAATGTTCGAATCCTGAGCTGATACTTCGACGGGTTGGCCGACCCTAAATCGGGCAGATCGAGCCACAGCCGCAGGAATCCGTACAGCAAGGCTGTTTCCCCACTGCTGAACGGTCAACGTCGCGCTCTTTGCCATGATCTCTCTCCAATGTATAAACAAGTCTATACGTTGGATTTCCATTGTCAATTTAACCGTTGAAAGCTCGCCGCAGACTTCGGCGTCGAAACCAGCCCGGGCTTTTCTGCAGAAATACGCCGGACCTTGGATCAGGACGCCGCTAACCGTCGGATTTCCCGCGGGAACCTCCGCGAACCCTTGTGGAAGACCCACGACATATTCAGCTGACTTTGGATCAAATCCGCCGCAAGTAGCCGTCCGGCGCGACGGTGATCAGGAGCTTGTGCTCAAGCACGCGATCGATCTCGAATTTCAGGGGCTCACCGTCGACCGCAGTTCGCCCTGGTGTGGCAAGCAGGCCGAGGTAGCTGTGCACAGCCGTTTTCGGATTGCAGCCTTTGCCCCAGGGCCGATTTGGAAACGAATCCTCCGGCAGATCTTCGATGACCGTGTCGAAGACCACACAGTAGCTTCCCTTGCTGACCAATGGCGCGTAAGCCTCGAGCTCCGCAAGAACGTGCTCGTGCGTGTGATTGGAATCGAGGACGACCAGCACTCTTTCATGCTCACCGGCCACGCGGCGCACTTCCTCGACGATTGTTCGATCGGTCGACGACCCCTCCAGCATGTCGATGCGATTCGCCAGCGGATGCGATTCGATTGCCGAGCGATTGTGGGCGCGGATCTCGATATCCACGCCGAGAACCCGGCGGCGCGGGGTCCGCGGATCGAGCGGCGCGGCACCGCTGACCGCATCGCAATACTCGAGCAAGGTCAGCATCGACGCGCTCATGATGAGCGAACCACCGTGTGCGATGCCGCATTCTATGATCAGGTCGGGCTTTACACCCCAGATCACCTCCTGCAGCGCCACCACGTCCTGCGGGTACTGGATGATTGGCCGGCCCAACCAGGTGAAGTTATACGAGTAGCGGTGTCTGAGCGTGCGACGGAACCATAACTTGCTCAACTCCTGGGCCTGCTCGTCGTCCGCAAGTCCCGCAATGTTCGCCCGGACCTCGCGCTGAAACTCATCGAAAGGATTCATGATGATTCTTGCGTGCTGGTTTACCTATGGCGAGCGGGGTTGCCGACGACCGTCGCGCGATCCGGCACGTCCCTGGTCACAACGGCGCCCGCGCCCACGATGGCATCGGCCCCGGTGTAAAACCGTGGCAATACTACAGCACCCGTGCCGATAAATGCGTGGCAGCCCACTTTGACCTCGCCGGCCAGGCGTGTACCCGGCGCGATATGGGCCCTGTCACCGATGCAACCGTCGTGATCGAC
>Ga0335079_10008839_pt1 | contig 11483 bp, 11 predicted proteins | sample Lox_Sample_33_FD_206719 | JGI IMG/M metagenome (GOLD analysis project Ga0335079, IMG submission 206719) | Soil microbial communities from Loxahatchee National Wildlife Refuge, Florida, United States - Lox_Sample_3.3 | ecosystem: Environmental > Terrestrial > Soil > Wetlands | place: USA... | reverse complement strand
TCCCGAAATCGAGGTGCCGGCGTTCCAAGTCAATGTCGCGTGATGGAGGAAGCAAGCTGACCCAAGAGCCGCGTTGACTACGGTCTGCACGACTTGAGGCGTGCAGACGCCAGGTCCGGCGATATTGGCTGTGCACGGCGTTGTTTGGAGGTACATATTGGTCGCCAGTTGCACGTCAACGACGTTGACCACGCCGTCGTTGTTCACGTCGCAGGCGCTGCTCTGCGCCACGGCCGGAACCGCAGCCAGGACGAGACCAAACGTCCAACAAACCATCGCACGTTTTAGCATTGTCGGGACCTCACACGAAAGATTCCAGTCACGCGGCCAATCCTGGGTCCCCGGGCTCCGGCAAGGTTCGCCGTGAAGCTGAGGAGCAACGCAGAGGCCGCCGCATTGCCTATAGCTTACAAGGTCTGAATTTACCAGGCAATACTGACAAATGTCAGCTTGGATGGGATTGAACAGTCCATATATCTTATTGATAATAAGTAGTTTAGTCGGTTTTCGAGGCCCGAACAATGTACTCAAGATTCCGTACAAGCATTTCGACTGAAAACGTCCCTGGAAAGACCTTGAATTCTCTGATTCGAGTCGGCCTGGCGACCGGGCCGGGAAGTCGTTTCTCACAAATTGGGAGCAAGTCCGAATCGTCTTCCTGGCGTGCCCATTTTAGTGGTTCGGTGACGGCACGATGAACGCCCATAAGCCATTGGATCTACATGATTTGTCTCATATTCAACAAATGGCACACGAACTGCGATAAAGAGGACAACTGAAGGCAGGGTGGCGACAATTCCGCCTTGTCATTCTGCTTAAAAGTCACCAGAAAGTGGGGCTGAAAGGGCGGTAGCTTGTGCCAAAGCGCGGCTCCGATCGACACTCCTGTGTCCCGACCGAACGAAAATTGGTACGCCCTGCGCGTCAAGGCAAGATCCGAACGGCTGATTGCGAGCGTAGTCCGGCAGAAGGGCTACGAAGAGTTTGTGCCGGTTTACAAGTGCCAGCGGCGCTGGTCGGATCGAATGAAATCAATCGAGATGCCCCTGTTTCCGGGGTATGTGTTTTGCCGGCTGAACCCGACGCACCGGCTGCCGCTGTTAACGATCCCCGGGGTTTTGCATTTTGTGGGAATTCGGAATACGCCCATCGTGATTGATGACATCGAAATGGCGGCTATGCAGATGGCGACCCAGTCGGGCTTGCCTACCGAGCCGTGGCCGTACATCGAAGGGGGAAAGCCGGTAGCGGTCGAGGGCGGACCCCTGCAGCGGCTGGTGGGCCATTTGGTCGAGAGTCAAGATCAGTGCCGCCTGGTGGTTTCGATGAGTGTTTTGCGGCGGTCCGTTGCGGTCGAAATCGACCGGAAGTGGGTCAGCATGCAGTGGAAGGGCGTCGTATCATCGCTGTCCGCTAGCTCCGAAAAACAATACCCGAGTAGCGGGATGGAAGGTAGATAAGCCGATGTCGCAGGCCGAATTGAACCCTCGAACCGGGCTGGAGGTGGAGACTTCGCTCGAGCGCGAAATCTTCGGACAGCATCAGTTTCTCCGGATCCTGACCCTGGAGCGGAAAAGAACCGAACGCTCGCGGCGATGCTTCGTGCTGATGCTGGTGAAATCCGAGACCCTGTTCCGGGGTCCTCACAAGACAAGCGCCTTCGACAAGATTCTGTGTGCTCTTTCGAGCTCGACTCGGGAGACCGATGTTACCGGCTGGTACAAGCAAGGCTCGATTATCGGGGTGATTTTCACGGAGCTTGGAGAAGCCGGCCAACAGGCAGCCGCAAGCGCGCTTCTCAAAAAAGTGACGAACGCATTAGCTGGAACTCTGGAGCTGGCGCAGATGAATGAGCTGAGCGTCTCGTTCCATGTGTATCCGGAGGATTCCAGCGAAGACGGACCGTCGAATCCAGTGAACAGCGTGCTGTATCCGGATCTCGATGGACGATCGTCAACAAAGAAATATCACCACCTCAAGAGATCGATTGATATCATCGGCAGCCTCGGCGGCCTGATCTTTTTCCTGCCTCTCTTTGCGGTGATTGCGGCGGCCGTTAAGCTGACCTCAAAAGGGCCAGTGCTGTTCCGGCAGCAGCGCCTGGGTCAATACGGCAAGAGCTTCACGTTCCTGAAATTCCGGTCGATGCATGTGCAGAATGACCATACCATCCACAAGGAATATGTGAAGCGGTTTATCGCTAAGGAACTGGGCAACGGGCATGGCGGCGAGCATGGGAAGCCGACTGTGTACAAGCTGACCCGTGATCCACGGATCACCTCGATCGGGCGATTTCTTCGCAAAACCAGCCTTGACGAGTTGCCGCAGTTTATCAACGTCCTGCTCGGAGACATGTCTTTAGTGGGGCCGCGGCCACCACTTCCCTACGAATTTGCCGCGTATGACATTTGGCATCGCCGGCGCCTTTTGGCGGTGAGGCCGGGAATCACCGGTCTGTGGCAAGTAGAAGGACGAAGCCGCGTCACGTTTGACGAGATGGTACGTCTCGACCTGCGCTACGCGGAGACTGCCTCGTTCTGGCTCGACATGAAGATCCTACTGCAGACGCCAGCAGCAGTCGTGAACGGCGCGTATTAACCGCAAGCCGAAGGAATTTCCCAAAATTATGATACGTATTGGTGTAATCGGTTATGGATACTGGGGCCCGCGGATCGTCAGGAATTTTCATGGGATCGAGGGCGGCGAGGTCGCGGTTATCTGCGATAAGAACCCGGACACGTTGAAACGCGCCAAGCGGGCATTTCCCGATGTCCGAGTGACAACGGATCTGTGTGACGTCATTGCCGCTCCCGATATAGACGCGGTAGCGGTGGTCACTCCGGTGTGGACGCATTTCGAACTGGCGAAGGCGGCTCTGGAAAACGGGAAGCATGTTTTCGTTGAGAAGCCGTTTACGTCAACTGCGCAGCAGGCCGAAGAGCTGGTCAACCTGGCGGAGCAGAAGGGCCTGCAGATCATGGTCGACCACACGTTTCTGTTCACCGGGGCGGTGCGGAAGATTCGAGACATGGTCGATTCCGGCACGCTGGGGAAGTTGTACTACTACGATTCAACGCGGGTAAACCTGGGGCTTTTTCAGCACGACGTCAACGTGATCTGGGATCTTGCGCCGCACGATCTGTCGATCATGGATTATCTGATCAAGGGCAAGCCGGAGTTTGTAATCGCCACGGGCCAGTCGCATCTGAACGGACACGAAGACCTGGCATACATCACGATTTACTTCCCCGACCGCGTCATCGCGCACATCAACGTCAATTGGCTCTCTCCCGTGAAAGTGCGGACCACGCTCATCGGCGGGGAGAAGAAGATGCTGGTCTGGAACGATCTGGACGCCGACGAAAAAGTGAAGGTCTACGACAAGGGCGTGGAGATGAGCAGCAACGGCCAAAAGATCTACGATCTGCTGGTCAGCTATCGTTCCGGCGATATGTGGGCGCCCAAGATCGATCAGACTGAGGCGTTATCGGCGGAAACGAACTATTTCATTGAATGCGTGGCAAACAACCGCCGGCCCTTCAACGATGGCGTTGCCGGAATGCGGGTGGTTCAAATGCTTGAAGCGGCGGACCGATCGCTCAAAGAGATGGGGAAGCCGATCCGGTTATGAGCAGCTATCTGTGCATCGCACCCGACGTCAGGCTAGGCGCTGATGTCAAGCTTTCGAAATTCATCAATCTTTACGGCTGTGAAGTTGGGGACCGGACCAAGATCGGCGCATTCGTAGAGATCCAAAAGAATGCGAAGGTCGGCAGTAATTGCAAGGTTTCGAGCCATACGTTCATTTGCGAAGGGGTCATGATCGAAGACGATGTGTTTATCGGTCATGGTGTGACGTTCATCAATGACAGTTATCCGCGTGCGACGACCGCGGATGGGCAGCTACAAACCGAAGCCGACTGGAAAGTGGAACCGACGCTCGTCCGGAGGGGCGCGTCGATTGGCTCGGGAGCCACAATCTTGTCAAACGTGACTATCGGCTGCAACGCGATTGTCGGGGCGGGCAGTGTAGTCACTAAGGACGTCCCCGCTAACACGGTCGTGGCGGGGAATCCGGCGCGGGTCTTGCGGACGATCGAATCAAAATAAAATTCGAAAGAAAACAATGAATAACAAAGACATGCTTCCATTTTTGGATCTTGCCACTCCGCATCAGGAGCTCAAGGAGGAGTTGTGCCGCGTTTTCGGCACGGCACTCGACAGCGCTGCGTTCATTGGCGGGCGGGCTGTGGATGAATTTGAGAAAGCCTTCGCGGAATTTTGCGACGCTCAGTATTGCGTTGGCGTAGGCAGCGGCACCGATGCGTTGCGGTTCGCGCTAATGGCGGCGGGCGTTAAGCCGGGGGAAATCGCGATCACCGTACCGAACACGTTTATCGCGACGGTCGAGGCAATTTCTCAGGCCGGGGCATTTCCGGTATTTGTCGATGTCGACGAACGGACCTCGAATATGTCGCCTGCCAAGCTCGAGGCTTATCTGGCGGAAGAATGTCAATTCGACGCGGCAGCCGGCAAAACCATTCACCGGACCACGGGACGCGTCGTCAGCACGGTGGTGCCTGTCCATCTTTACGGGCAGATGGCGGATATGGATGCGATTCTCGACATTGCCGAGCGCCACAAGCTGATGGTGGTGGAAGATGCTTGCCAAGCGCATGGCGCCGAATACTTTTCGAGCAGGGACGACCGGTGGCATCGGGCCGGATCAATGGGCAAAGCGGCGGCGTTCAGCTTCTATCCCGGCAAGAACCTGGGGGCGTGTGGAGAAGCTGGTGCGGTGACCACGAACGATTCGGACGTCGCACAGCAGATTCGGGTGATCCGCGATCACGGGCAAGCGCAAAAATATTATCACCAGGTGGAAGGCTATAACGGCCGCCTGGACGCGATTCAAGCGGGCTTCTTGCAGGTCAAGCTGGGGCACTTGGCGAAGTGGAATAATCAGCGGCGGCAGAGCGCAAGCCGGTATCACAGACTGCTCGGCTCGATCGAAGGAGTGCAGTTACCTTGCGAGCCGTCCTGGACTCGATCGGTGTATCACCTGTACGTGATTCAGGTGGAGGACCGGCAAGGACTGCAACAGCATCTCACGAAATCCGGCATCGGGACGGGTATTCACTATCCGGTTCCGCTGCATCTGCAGGCAGCCTACCGCAATCTAGGCTACGCGCCGGGCGATTTTCCGGTGGCCGAGAAGAAGGCGGCGGAGATTCTCTCGCTGCCCATGTTCCCCGGTTTAACTTTCCAGCAACAGACCCGAGTAGCCGAAGAGACGCAGGCATTTATCTCCCCGAGGGCGCGCGCTCTCTCGGCGGCCGGCGACTAAGCCAGGCAGTCGAACATCGCTCAGCAAGAAAGGCGAGCGACGAGCAAAGAACGGCTCCAGAGGCGAGAACACGTGAAAATTGTGTCGGTAGTCGGAGCGCGGCCCCAGTTTGTCAAGGCCGCTGCGGTAAGCCGAGCCCTGCGGCAACAGCACCGCGAATTCCTGGTTCATACGGGTCAGCACTATGACTACGAGATGTCCGGGATCTTTTTCGACGGTCTTGATCTGCCGCGTCCGGACGCGAACCTTGAAGTGGGATCGGGCGGCCACGGCGCTCAAACCGGGGCAATGATGAGCCGCATCGAGCAAATCCTGCTGGAAGATACTCCCGATTACGTTCTGGTCTACGGTGACACGAACTCGACTCTGGCCGGCGCCTTAGCGGCATCCAAGCTGTCGATACCAATTGCACATGTGGAAGCTGGGCTGCGAAGTTTCAACCGCCGCATGCCGGAAGAGATTAACCGCGTTTTGACCGATCATGTATCGGACCTGCTGCTATGTCCGAGCGAGCAGGCGGTCATCAATCTCGAAGCGGAAGGAATCAAGCGGAACGTACATGTGGTAGGGGACGTGATGTTGGACGTCCTGAACTGGGCGACGAAGCGAAATGCGGAGAACCCCCGATCGATTCTGCCGAACTTAGGCCTCAGCCGCGGACAATACCTGTTAGTAACTGTCCATCGCAGCGAGAACACCGACGAGAGCGGGGGGCTCCCCCGTATTCTCGCGGCTCTCGATTCGCTGCGGGAGCAGGTGATATTTCCCGTACATCCACGCACGCGCAAAATCATCAGCGACATCGGGTACCGACCCAGCCCGCACGTTCATTTGATCGAGCCGGTCGGATATCTCGATATGCTCGAATTGGCCAGCAGCGCGCGGATGATTTTGACGGATTCCGGAGGGCTGCAAAAGGAGGCCTATTGGCTGAACGTGCCCTGCGTGACCCTGCGGGAGCAGACGGAGTGGGTAGAAACGGTCGAGACGGGATGGAATCAGTTGGTGGGCACGGATCCCAGCAAGATCGCGGCGGCGGTGCGGTCCTTCGCACCCTGCGGCGAGCACCCGAAACTATACGGCGACGGTCTGGCAGCAGGCCACTGTGTGGAACTGCTGAGCCAGAATGCGAAGCCGCAGCCTGTTGAGAAGAGCAATTCTAAGGATACGAATCTATGCCAGATGCAGCGATGAAGCAATCGGGGACCAAGGTCGCAGTAGTGGGAGTGGGATATTGGGGCAAGAACCTGGTCCGTAACTTCCACGAACTGGGCGCATTGAGCACGCTTTGCGACGCCGATGAATCAATTGAGCCTCGATACCAGCGTGAATATCCGGGTATCCAGTTTCGCACCAAGTATAGCGAGGTGCTGAGTGACCCGTCGATTCAAGCCGTAGCGTTGGCGACGCCGGCGGTGAGCCATTACGAAATGACCCGCGCGGCGTTGGAAGCGGGGAAGGACGTGCTTGTCGAGAAGCCACTGGCGATCGATGTGAGGCACGGTGAGGAGTTGGTGCGACTGGCCGAAACGACGGGCCGAATTCTGATGGTCGGGCACATCTTGCGCTACCATCCAGCCATCTTGCGCCTTCAAGAGCTGATTCGAGAAGGCGTGCTCGGAAAAATCAACTATCTCTATTCCAACCGTCTGAACATCGGTAAGATCCGGACGGAAGAAAACATTCTTTGGAGTTTCGCGCCGCACGATATTTCGGTGATGTTGTCCCTACTCAATGAAATGCCGACGCGTGTGTCCTGCCAAGGCGGCGCGTACTTGAACCGGGACGTGAGCGACGTGACGCTGAGCGCGTTCGATTTCCCGAGCGGCGTTCAGGCGCACATTTTCGTAAGCTGGCTTCATCCGGTGAAAGAACAGCGGCTGGTGGTGGTGGGGTCGCAGAAAATGGCGGTTTTCGACGATACTGCCGAACACAAGCTGGTCTTGTATCCACACCGAGTCGAATGGAAGAACCGGATTCCAACCGCTGTGAAAGCGGAAGCCGAAATCGTGAAGCTCGAACCGGGCGAGCCCCTGAGGGCAGAGTGCCAGCACTTCCTGGACAGCATCTCGACGAGGACTTCGCCCGTCAGCGATGGCGCGGAAGGTCTGCGCGTCTTACGCGTACTGGACGCCTGTCAGCGCGCAGTAGGGAACGGGCCGATTCCGCTGGAAGTTGACGGCGCGGCGAAGCCGAAAAAGGCATTACCGTATTTCGTTCATGAGTCGGCCTATGTGGATGACGGAGCTCAAATCGGAGCGGGAACGAAAGTCTGGCATTTCTCCCATGTCATGAAGGGTGCAAAAGTTGGGGAGAAGTGCGTGATTGGCCAGAACGTGAATGTGGACGGTGGGACCGTCATCGGAAACAACGTCAAAATTCAGAACAACGTGTCTGTGTATACGGGTGCGACAATCGAGGATGATGTTTTTCTCGGACCGTCCTGTGTGCTGACCAATGTTACGAACCCCCGATCCCAGGTCAACAGGCACTCTTTGTATGAGAAGACGACTTTCAGGCGCGGGTGCACCATTGGCGCGAATGCGACCATTGTTTGCGGAGTGACAATCGGCCGGTATGCATTCGTGGGCGCCGGCGCCGTGGTGACCAAGGATGTGCCTGATTTCGCGCTGGTGCTGGGCAATCCCGGGCACCAAGTGGGGTGGATGAGCCGTCATGGCCATCGGCTGGAGGCGCCCGATTCGGAGGGAATCATGCGGTGTCCCGAGAGCGGCTACCGGTATCAGGAAGTCGAGCCGGGGGTCGTTCGGTGTCTCGATCTGGACGAAGAGTCGCCGTTACCTTCGGGCTTGAGTTTGGGCACCAAGACTTATAGACAATTAAAAGAGGAGACCCGATATGAATGTTCCGTTGCTGGATCTTAAGGCGCAATACAAGACCATCAAAGCGGAAGTAGACGCCGCGATTGGAGAAGTGCTCGAGAGCCAGCACTTCGTTTTGGGACCGAAGGTCGAGCAGTGTGAGAAAGCGATTGCGGCATATTCAAAGTCGGGATACGGAATCGGCGTGTCCTCGGGAAGCGATGCGCTGCTGGCGTGCCTGATGGCCGAAAACATCGGCCCCGGCGACGAAGTCATCACAACTCCCTACACGTTCTTCGCAACAGCGGGCGCGATTGCCCGCCTCGGCGCGACGCCGGTGTTCGTCGATATCGACCCGAACACGTACAATCTGGATGCGGCGCAGATTCAGTCGAAAGTCACCGCGAAGACCCGAGCGATCATCCCTGTCCATCTGTACGGACAGATGGCCGACATGGACGCCGTGATGAGCGTCGCCGAGAAGCACGGGCTGGTGGTCATTGAGGACGCGGCGCAAGCCATCGGTGCGGAGTACAAGGGCCGGCGAGCCGGTTCGATCGGCCAGTACGGATGTTTCTCGTTCTTCCCCTCAAAGAATCTCGGGTGTGCCGGCGACGGAGGAATGATCGTAACCAACGATGCGCAGAGAGCAGAAAGGCTGCGAATTCTTCGCGGTCACGGATCCAAGCCCAAGTACTATCACAAGATTGTGGGCGGGAACTTCCGGCTCGACGCGATTCAGGCGGCGATCGTGTCCGCGAAACTCCCGCATCTAGACAGCTGGACGGCCGCGCGCCAGCTCAATGCGAAAAGATATGACCGGCTGTTCGGCGAAGCCGGTCTGACGATTGGGCTTCCGGCGGTAGTTGCGAACCGGCACATCTTCAATCAATATGTTATCCGGGTTCCGCAGCGGGATCAGCTCCAAGCCCATCTCCAAAAGAACGGGATTGGAACGGAAGTCTACTATCCTGTGCCGATGCATCTGCAGGAGTGCTTCGCTTATCTCGGGCATAAAGCCGGCGACTTTCCTGAAAGCGAGCGAGCTGCAAAGGAAACGCTCGCGCTGCCGGTGCACCCGGAGCTTACGGACGAGCAGGCGCGTTTTGTAGTCCAAACGATCGCTGAATTTGGCGGGCGGGCGTGGTTGCCGTTGGCCGGTGACGTCGGTCGGACGGACGCCGGGACGGAAGTCCGACAGTAGCGGAGCCGCCGTTTGATTGGAGTCCTCGCCAGGCCGGAGCAGCTAACCGTCGTCGAAGAGTTTTTCCAGCTCTTTAAGACACCGTGGGAACTATTCCGGCCCGGAGTCGCATATGAAGTAGTCATCGCGACGGTTGCCGAGCTCCCTGAAGTCACGGCGAAATTGCTCGTAGTTTCCGGCTCACAACCCAGACCTATCGATGAGCAGCTCGGTATTAAAACACAAGGATGCCGCACTGCACGGACGGTCCGGAACGGCGATTCGGTCGTCCCGATTTATACCGGCCTGCTGACCTTTAGTGGGACAGGTGATGCATCCGCCTGTGTGACGACCGATTCCGAGGTCGCTGGGATCAAGGTTCGGCGGCCTGGTTGCGCGGTGATACGGCTAGGATACGACCTGTTTGACGAAATCCGAGCTCTTTTGACAGAAGGCCAGCCGGTTGAATTTGCGGAGATCCCTGCCTTAGATCTGCATATTCTGTGGCTGAGAAATTGGATCGTACGTTGCGGCATTCGACTGGTTGAGATTCCGCCGATTCCGGCCGGATTCAAGTTTGCGGCCTGTCTCACGCACGACATCGATTTCGTCGGCATCAAGCGACACGGACTTGACCACTCAACGTGGGGTTTCCTGTTGCGAGCCACAGTGGGGGCGCTGGGCCGGTTCTTGAAGGGCAGGCTCTCCATCAACAATCTGGCTCGTTGCTGGCGAGCAGCACTGTCCTTGCCATTCGTTTGGGCCGGCTATGCACGGGATTTCTGGGAACCATTTGCGTGGTACTTGCAAGTCGAACGGGGATTGGGCGGCACTTATTTTGTAATCCCGTTCAAAGGCCATGCCGGGGACAACGTTCCCGGGAACAACGCGGCTCGCCGTGCGACCGCATACGACGTCAGCGACATACAGGAATCGGCGGCGGTACTGCTGAGAAACGGCTGCGAAATCGGAGTGCACGGAATCGACGCCTGGCAGAGCACGGATAAAGGACGCGAGGAATTGGCGCGGGTGACAGGCATCACAGGGAATGGCAGCGCCGGAATCCGAATGCACTGGCTTCTGGCCGACGAGAACACAGTCGCGCACCTGGAGCGGGCGGGCTACGAATACGACTCCACATCCGGATACAACGAAACGATCGGATATCGTGCCGGCACGGGCCAAGTGTTCCGGCCGTTGGGCGCACGCAAGCTGGTTGAACTGCCGATGCACATTCAGGATGGAGCGTTGTTCTATCCGACCAGGTTAGACCTGCCAGAGCCGGAAGCGGCGGAACGATGTCAGGCGCTGTTCAATCACGCTACGCGCACGGGCGGCGTTGTTACGCTTTTGTGGCACGACCGGAGCCACGGTCCGGAACGTTTTTGGGGCGACTTTTACGTTCAACTGATTGACAAACTCAGATCTCTGCGCTGTTGGTTTGCAACGGCGACGGAGGTAGTGAACTGGTTTCAAAAGCGGCGCTCAGTGACATTTGAACGATCAGAAGGGCCGGGAGGTTTGCGTCTTAAATACAGTGGCGATCCGATTGAGCCGCCGCTGGTTGTGAGGGTGTACGCTCCAATCGGGGATCACGGCGCCGCACCGGGCGACGAATCCAAGGCGCCCGAATTTGTTGAAACCGTGTGGGCGGGTCAGTCCGTCCAACTGCTGGAACTGCAATCCCAATAACACATCGCCACCGCGCCTTACACTGGTAAGCATTGAAATGAAATCCGTTTGCATGATCGTTCAGATGGTTTACGATCTCGACGTACGGGTGCGCCGAAAGGCGGAAGCCCTGGTGGCGGCCGGCTATTCAGTCGATGTGTTATCGTTGCGCGATCGCGGGGGGAAGAAGAGCTATTCACTAAACGGAGTAAACGTCCGGACAATTTCTTTGGGTAAGCGACGAGGGTCGCTGGCCCGGTACCTGTTCGAGTACCTCGCATTTTTGATTTGGGCTACGGCTCAGCTCAGCTTTCGGATGCCGGGCCGACGGTATGCGATCGTTGACGTCAACACCCTGCCGGACTTCCTGATTTTTGCTGGAGTTCTGGCAAAACGAATGGGCGCCATCATGGTGCTGGACATGCACGAGATCACTCCCGAGTTCTACATGTCTAAATAC
>Ga0335079_10008838_pt1 | contig 11483 bp, 11 predicted proteins | sample Lox_Sample_33_FD_206719 | JGI IMG/M metagenome (GOLD analysis project Ga0335079, IMG submission 206719) | Soil microbial communities from Loxahatchee National Wildlife Refuge, Florida, United States - Lox_Sample_3.3 | ecosystem: Environmental > Terrestrial > Soil > Wetlands | place: USA... | reverse complement strand
GAATGCGCCGGTCGCGGCGTGAATCACGCGTGCAAACGCGGGCTCCGCCTGGGTGGCGGCTTCCGCCCGAACCGATTGCTCGGGCTCGGTCGCGACAAGCGCGGTGACGGTGCCAATCAGGACAAGCGCCGCCATCACGACATAGCCCCACATCCATGCGGCCGATCGCGCAAGCCCCGTGCTCTCGAAGCCGGATACGATGAACAAAGCGCCCGCGGTCGAGACCAGCATGCCGATGCGATAGGCCGCCACATAGCCAGCCATGCCGGCGGCCTGCTCGCTCTCGGGCAGGCTTTCGACGCGGAACGCGTCGACCACGATGTCCTGGGTCGAGGAGGCCGCCGCGACCAGGAGCGCCGCGACCGCCACGGCCGGCGGCGAGCGCGCCGGATCGGCGAGCGCGAGCAGGATGATCGTTGCAATGAGAATGAGCTGCGCAAACACCAGCCAGCCGCGCCGGCGGCCGAACCTTTTCGTGAACAAGGGCACATGCAGCGCGTCGACCAGCGGTGCCCACAGGAACTTCAGCGTGTACGGGGTTCCGACGAGGGCAAAGAGTCCGATCGTGCCGAGGTCGACGCCGACTTCGCGCATCCAGACAAGCAGCGTCGAGCCCGACAGCGCCAGCGGCAGGCCGGACGAGAAGCCGAGGAACATCACGATCAGCACGCGCGGTTGCAGATAGACCGCAAGGCTCTCGCGCCAGGAGGGGGTGGAGGCGGCTTCGGTGGAAAGCGGAGCTTCGGATGTGGCTTCGGGGGCGGTCATGAGACGCTGTTAGCAGATTCGGGCGGGAAAAGACTGTCGTCGTCCTTCCTTGCTGTCATCGTCCGCGAAGGCGGACGATCCAGTATTCCGAGAAAGCTTGAGATCAATAATGAACCTCTCGGATTACTGGATGCCCCGTCTTCGCGGGGTATAACGGAAAGCGGGGTTGAGGTAGAAAACTCAAGCCCCGGCGATACCAGGATACAAATCATTCCAGTTCGGATTGTGTTCTTCAATCAGCCGAATCTTCCAAGCCCGATTCCACTTCTTCAAGCGTTTTTCGCGCTTGATCGCGTTTTCTGGGTCGTCGAATTGTTCGAAATACATCAGCCTTGCGATGTCGTATTTCGATGTGAAGCCCTTGACCAATTTTGAGCGATGTTCGACCACACGGCGAATGGATCGTTGGTCGCTCCAATGTAGAGCGTGCCGCCGATCTTACTGGCGAGAATGTAGACGTAGCAGCTGCGCGCGCCCAACTGCCGCCTCTGGGATACTGGGTCGCCCGGTCAAGCCGGGCGACGACACCGAGGATACGGAGGTAATTCCGATGTCTCTACTCCCCCGCCTGAAGCTTGCGAGGCAGGGGGAACAGTTCGGGCGCGCTCGGCTTCACGAGGCGCGGGGCTTCGGCCGGCTCCTTTGAAAAATCGAGCTCCTCGATCCGTCCAGCGCGCTTTTCGATCTTGTCGGCGGAGATCAGGATCTGCCGGACGTCCTCGTTGACGTCGGAAAAATGCTTTTGCAGTTTCAGCACGCGCTCGCGCAGACGCTCCAGATCGTCGCCGAGATTGAGCACCTCGGTGCGGATCTGGTCGGCGGCGTCCCGCATCCGCGCATCGCGCAAGATTTGCTGCATCACCTGGATCGCCAGCATCAGAAGCGACGGCGACACCAGCACGACGCGCGCGCGATAGGCCTTTTGCACCACGTCGTCAAAGCTGTCGTGGATTTCCGCATAGACCGATTCCGACGGCACGAACATCAGCGCGGTGTCCTGGGTCTCGCCGGCGATGAGATATTTTTCGGCGATGTCGCCGACATGCCTCATGACGTCGGCGCGCAGCCGCTGGCCTGCATATTTCCGCTCCTCGTCGCTGCGCGCGTCATGCAGCACGGTCATCGCTTCCAGCGGGAATTTGGCGTCGATGCAGAGCGGACGCTGGTCGGGCAGGAACACCACGCAGTCCGGCCGCTTTCCGGTCGAGAGGGTATATTGGAACTCGTAAGAACCTTTCGGCAGCCCGTCCTGCACGATCGCTTCCATCCGCGCCTGTCCGAAGGCGCCGCGCGACTGCTTGTTGGCGAGCACGTCGCGCAAGGTCGTGACCTGGGTGGTGAGATCGGTGAGGTTCTTGTGCGCGTTGTCGATGATGCCGAGCCGCTCGTGCAGCACGCGGAGCGAGTCCATCGTGTTGCGCGTCGATTGCTCCATCGACTGGCCGACGCGGTGGGTAACCGAATCCAGCCGCTCATTGACGGCGCGCGCCATGTCGGCCTGGCGGCCGGCCAGCGCCTGCGTCATGGCGTCGACCCGGCCGGACGCCTCGGCCTGCGCGCGCAGCATGTCGTTGAGGCGCTGCTCCATCTCGTCGGCGCGCGCGGCCTGCAGTGCCGCGAACGCCGTCTCGCGCCGGCCCGATCGCGCCACGACGATGGCGATGGTGAGCAGGAGCACGAGCGTGAGTGCCGCAAAGCCGATCAGCACGTCGGCGAGATGGACCGGCCAGTCGCCGACCACAAAGAGAATCTGATTCATGTTCATGTCCCCTCTGTAGCCGATTCGCGTATCTGGCACGAACGAAGAGGGAACATTACCTGTAAAAGTTGGGCCAATTTTTTTGGTTAGCCATTCGTTAAAATTCTTGGTTAGCACGAGGTTAATGCGCTCCCGCTTGATTGACCGCGCCGAACAGCGGCCTTAAATCGCCGGCCACAGCGCTTTTGAGAAGAATATGGCCATCCGCGACATCATCATCCTGCCGGACAAGCAGCTTCGGCTTGTCTCCAAACCGATCGAAAAAGTCACGCTGGAGATCCGAAAGCTTGCCGACGACATGTTTGAGACCATGTACGCTGCGCCCGGCATCGGGCTTGCGGCGATCCAGGTCGCCCAGCCCGTGCGGCTGATCACCATGGATCTGGCCAAAAAGGACGAAAACGGCGAGGTCACCCCGAAGCCGCGAGTCTTCATCAACCCGGAAATCCTGTCCTCGTCTGAGGAAACCTCCGTTTACGAGGAGGGCTGCCTGTCGATTCCCGAATATTACGAGGAGGTCGAGCGGCCGGCGCGGGTGCGCGTGCGCTTCTCCGATCTCGACGGCAAGGTGCATGAGGAGGATGCCGAGGGGCTGTACGCCACCTGCATCCAGCACGAGATCGATCATCTCAACGGCGTCCTGTTCATCGACCACATCTCGAAGCTGAAGCGCGATCGCGTGCAGAAGAAGTTTTCCAAGGCTGCCAGGCGCGCGGAGGAGTAGGGGCCGCAAACTCGGCCGTCATGCCCGGGCTTGACCCGGGCATCCACGTCTTGCTTTGTCGCGGTACAAAGGACGTGGATGGCCGGGACAAGCCCGGCCATGACGGCACCTGGCAGGATATTTTGATCGAATGCCCCTTCGCCTGATCTTCATGGGGACGCCGGATTTCTCCGTGCCGACCTTGCTCGAGCTTGCTGCGCACGGCCACGAGATCGTGGCGGTCTATACCCGCGCGCCGAAGCCGGGCGGGCGCGGCATGAAGCTTCTACCAGCGCCGGTCGAGCGAGAGGCACGTCGGCTCGGCATTCCCGTGCTGACACCGAAGACGCTGAAAACGCCGGAAGCGCTGGAGGAATTTCGCGCGCACAATGCCGATGCCGCCATCGTCGTCGCCTATGGCATGATCCTGCCGCAGCCGATCCTCGATGCGCCAAAGCTCGGCTGCTACAATCTGCATGCCTCGCTGCTGCCGCGCTGGCGGGGGGCCGCCCCCATCAACCGCGCCATCATGGCCGGCGATACCGAGACCGGTGTGATGGTGATGAAGATGGATGCCGGCCTCGATACCGGCGATATCGCAATGGCCGAAAGGATCGCGATCACGGACATGATGACCGCGTCCGATCTGCACGATGCGCTATCGCGGCTCGGCGCCGATTTGATGGTGCGCGCCATGGCTGCGCTGGAGCGCGGCGCGCTCAAGCTGACAAAGCAGAGCGAGGACGGCGTGACCTATGCCGCCAAGATCGACAAGGCCGAGACGCGGATCGACTGGAGCAGGCCGGCGCGCGCCGTGCTCCGCCACATCCATGGGCTGTCGCCGTTTCCCGGCGCGTGGAGCGAGATCGCGGGCGAAGGCGACCAGTCCCGACTGAAGATCCTGCGCTGCGAGCTGACGAGCCGGGCGGGCGTGCCGGGTGCGGTGCTTGACGATCGGCTTACCGTCGCCTGCGGCGAGGGTGCGATCTGCATCATCGAACTGCAGCGCGCCGGCAAGGCCCCGATGAAGGCAGCGGAATTTCTGCGCGGGACGGCGCTGAAAGCAGGTGCGCAACTAACCTGAGCTTGTCATGCGCGGGCTTGACCTGCGCATCCATCTTTTGAAAACAAGCTTCTTTCAAGGCGATGGATTGCCGGGTCAGGCCCGGCAAATGACGATCGAAAAAGATTGACCTGATGCCCCGCTACAAGCTCATCATCGAATATGACGGCGCCCCGTTCTCGGGATGGCAGCTGCAGGACACGCTGCCCACCGTGCAGGGCGCGCTGGAGGCGGCCGCGAAGGCGATTGCGGGCCTCGAGGTTCGCGTGCACGGCGCCGGCCGCACCGACGCCGGCGTGCATGCGCTGGGGCAGGTCGCCCATTGCGATGTGGCCAAGAATCTTTCGGCAGGCCGTTTCCGCGACGCCATGAACGCACATCTGCGTCCGCATCCGATCGCGGTGCTGTCGGCCGAGATCGTGCCCGAGACATTCGAGGCGCGGTTTTCGGCGGTGAAACGGCACTACCTCTATCGCATCCGAAACAGCCGCGCCAATCTCGCGCTCGATGTCGGCCGTGTCTGGCGCGTGCCACGCAAGCTCGACGCGGCGACCATGCATCAGGCCGCGCAGCGGCTGGTCGGCAAGCACGATTTCACGACCTTTCGCGACACCGAATGCCAGGCCAAATCGCCGGAGAAGACGCTCGACCAGCTCGACGTGACGCGCGAGGGCGATGCCATCGACATCGTGACATCGGCGCGCTCGTTCCTGCACAGCCAGGTGCGCTCGATGGTGGGCTCGCTGGTCTGGGTCGGTGAGGGCCGCTGGAACGCGGATGATCTTGCAGCCGCACTCGCTGCGCGCGACCGCGCCGCTTGCGGCCCCGTCGCGCCGCCACAGGGGCTTTATCTGGTGCGAGTGGATTATTGATCCAGCGTTGGGTGCCGCGATTGCACCCGTCATTGCGAGGAGCCGAAGGCGACGAAGCAATCCAGAATCGCTGCCGGACTGGATTGCTTCGCGGAGACTGTCATCGGGCCGCGCTTCGCGCGGACCCGTTGGCTCGCAATGACGGCGAGGCGGGTGCGGAGTCTATGCGAAATACCTCTCCAAAATCCCGCGATAGATTTTCGTCAGCTTCTCGATATCCGCAACCGACGCGCGCTCGTCGACCTGGTGCATGGTCTGGCCGAGCAGGCCGAACTCGATCACCGGGCAATAGCTTGCGATAAAGCGCGCATCCGAGGTGCCGCCGGTGGTGGAGAGCTCCGGCTTGCGGCCGGTGACCTCCTCGATCGCGGCGACCGCAAGGTCGGTGAACGGTCCCGGCCTGGTCAGAAACACATTCGAGTTCGACGGCTCCCACACGATATGCGCCTTGACGCGGTTGCCGCACGCCTTCGCCAGCCGTTCATCGACGAGCTTTTTCAGCGTCTCCTGCGTGAAATGATCGTTGAAGCGGATGTTGAATTTGGCGCGTGCCTGTCCGGGAATCACATTGCTCGCGGTATTGCCGACATCGACGGAGGTGAATTCCAGATTGGAGGGCTGGAATTGCGCGCTGCCGCCGTCGAGCGGCTCGTCCGACAGCGCAACGATCAGCCGCGAAATATCCGGAACCGGATTTGCGGCGCGCTGCGGATAGGCGACATGGCCCTGCCTGCCTTCGACATAGAGCGTGCCGGACTGGGAGCCCCGGCGGCCAACCTTGATGCAGTCGCCCAGCTCCTGCTGGTTGGAGGGCTCACCCAGCACGCAGTGGTCGAACTTTTCCTGCCGCGCGGAAACCCATTGCAACAGCTTGATCGTGCCGTTGACGGAGACGTCCTCCTCGTCGCCGGTGATCAAAAACGAGATCGAACCTTTGGGCTTGCCGCCGTGGTCGGCGAGATATTGCAGCACGGCCGCGACGCTGCAGGCGATGCCGCCCTTCATGTCGACCGCGCCGCGGCCGTAGAGAAAGCCGTCCCTGACCTCGCCCGAAAATGCGCCGTGGCTCCAGGCGGCTTCATCGCCCGGCGGCACCACATCGGTATGGCCGGCAAAGGTGATATGCGGCGCGTCCTTGCCGATCCGGGCATAGAGATTGTCGATGTCCGCCGTGCCAGGCTCGCTGAAGGTGACGCGATGCACTTCGAAGCCATGGTCTTTCAGCAGGTTTTCGAGCACGCCGAGCGCGCCGGCATCGGCCGGCGTAACGGATGGGCAGCGGATCAGGGCTTGGGCAATGGAGAGAGCATCAGTCATGCCCCCGCTTAACATGCATGCCGGGCGGCGGGCTACCGATATGGGGGGCGAATTCGATCTCGTGGTCTGGTCCCACGGCGGGCGCGTGTCGATCGGCGCCAGCGGGTCCGGCCCAAAGCGGCTCTCGCCGTCGGTGCCTGCTCCAGTCCACGGGCGGCCTCGGGAACGCGGAATGGCCCGCAGTCCGGATGATTGGTCGCCCCTGGAGAGGCCCAGGTTCGATCAGTCCCGCAGCAGCTCGTTAATGCTGGTTTTGGCGCGGGTGCGCTCGTCCACGCGCTTGACGATGACGGCGCAGGCGGTGGATGGCCCCGGTTGGCCGTTTTTCAACGGCTTTCCGGGCAGCGCGCCCGGTACCACCACGGCGTATTCGGGGACCTCGCCGACAAAAACCTCGCCGGTCTCGCGGTCGACGATTTTTGTCGAGGCGCCCAGAAACACGCCCATCGCGAGCACCGCGCCCTTGCGCACGATCACGCCCTCGGCGACTTCCGAGCGCGCGCCGATGAAGCAGTCGTCCTCGACGATGACAGGCTCGGCCTGCAGCGGCTCCAGCACGCCGCCGATGCCGACGCCGCCGGAAATGTGCACGCGCTTGCCGATCTGCGCGCAGCTTCCCACCGTCGACCAGGTGTCGATCATGGTCGCCTCATCGACATAGGCGCCGAGATTGACAAAGGACGGCATCAGCACGACGTTCCTCGCGATAAAGGCGGAGCGGCGCACGATTGCGCCCGGCACCGCGCGAAAACCGGCATCGCGAAAGCGGTTCTCGCCCCAGCCCTCGAATTTCGAGGGCACCTTGTCCCACCACGCGGCCTTGCCGGGACCGCCCGCGATCACGCTCATGTCGTTGAGGCGGAACGAGAGCAGCACGGCCTTCTTCAGCCATTGATGCACTTTCCATTTGCCGCTCGCCTCGCGCTCGGCTACGCGCGCCTCGCCCTTGTCGAGCAGCTCAAGCGCGCTATCCACGGCCTCGCGGACCTCGCCCTTGGTTGTGATCGAGACGGTGTCGCGCGCCTCGAAGGCGCTGTTGATGGTGGATTCCAGGGCGGACAAAGACATCGCGGCTTCCTTGGAAGGTGTGTTTTTCGTTGCCGTGGCTTTTTCGGGATTTGAGGCCGGAGAGTCAAGGCTGTGCGCACCCTACGGCCGCGCGATTGTCTGCAAGAACCCGGTCAGATCGTCGGTGACGTAATCGACATGGGAGGCGTCGCGGCCTTCCAGCTCCCAGTCCTCGCGCACGACTTCCTGCGAGCCATCGGGCACCACCAGCACGGTGGTCATGCCGAGCCGGTGCGGTACCTCGAGATTGCGCGCGAGATCCTCGAACATCGCGGAGCGCGTCGGATCGACCTGGTGCATGTCGAGGAATTTCCGGTAGGTCTGCGGAGAAGGTTTCGGCTCGAGCTCGGCTGCGATGATGTCGAACACCGCATCGAAATGACCTGACAGCCCCAACCGCTCCAGCACCTTGTCGACATGATCGACCGAGCCGTTGGTCAGGATCAGCTTGCGCCCGGGAAGCCTTGCGATCGCAGCACCCATCTCCGGATTGGGCTCGAGCGGCGAATGGTCTATTCTGTGCACGTAAGCGAGGTAGTCGTCGGCGCGCACGCCATGCAACGTCATCATGCCGCGCATGGTGGTGCCGAAGCGGCGGTAATAGTCCTTCTGGATCAGCCGCGCATCTTCAGACGACACGTCGAGCCACGCCGCCACGAACTCGTTGATCCGCGCGTCGACCTGCTGCCACAGGTTCACGTGGTGCGGGTACAGCGTGTTGTCGAGGTCGAATACCCAGGTGTCGATGTCGGTGAATGAGCGGGGCGTTGTCATCGCATCCCCAATCCGTCGTCCCGGCCAAGCGAAGCGCGAGCCGGGACCCATAACCCCAGGCCGTTGTCGGCCGCGGAATCGGAGTGACCAGCCATCGCATAACTCCCGCCTGTGGTTATGGGTCCCCGCCTTCGCGGGGACGACAGCGTTGTTTGCGGCGCGAGCATCACGGCATCGCAAAGCGCAGCGTCTTGCCGCCGCCGGCAATATCGACGGCCACGAACCCGGTCGCCGCGAAGCCACGGCTCGCGCAATCGCCCTGTTCGCTGGTCTCGAACTTGCTCTCGCGGGTGCAGAGCTCCTTGCTGCCGCCCCAGTTCAACGGCTTGTCCTTATACCTGACGGCGCGGTTCTCGGCATCGACCGCTTCGGCGAAGGAAAATACCTGCCTGGGCTGGCCGGCGACATCGGGGTGCAGGCATTTGCCGGGATCGATCCGGTACCAGCCGCGGCTCACCACGGCCTTGCCGTCGTCGGTCGCAACCGCGGCCATGATCTTGTGCGGGGTGTCGTTGCACCAGGTGAGCCCGGTGGCGGAGGGCTGTTGCACCGCCTCGATCAGGGTTGAGAAAAAGTTTTGCGACGGCACGATATCCGACGACAGCCCGCGGTTCCTGAGGAATGCGGCAAGTGCTGACTGCGTCTTCGGGCCGTCGACACCGTCGATCGGAGCCGCGTCATAGCCCGCGATCACCAGCAGCCGCTGGATGCCGGCAAGCCGCGCCTGCTCGTCGTCATATTCGGCGTCCTCCGCGAGATAGGCGACAAGATTGCCGTCGTCGGTCTTCGACGGCGTGATCTGGGTGAACGGCGCGGGCGTCTGGCCGGCGCGGCATTGTCGCGCGGCCGCAATCACGAAATTGTCCTGGGCGATGCAGAGCGTGTCGTTGCCGTTCTGCGGGATCGGCGATGCGCCGTACAGCCCGAGCACGCGTGCGTGCAGCAGGATGCGGTCGGCGGCAAGCGTGCCTTGCACCACGACGCGACATGCGGCCGGGTCGATGCGGAACCAGCCGCGCGTCGCAGTCGCCGCTTTCTCGTCGATGCCGATCGCGGCCTCGACCACATAGCTCATGCGGTTGCAGATCTTCAGGTCCGCGAGCGCCGGCATGGCGGATGCGAACAGCGACGCCGCGGCCGCAGGCAGCGCGAGCAGCGTTCGCCGCCCATATCGGTGCAACCGCGAATTCCCGCGGCGGCCTGCAACAGGCGTCGAGAGGCTCGCTTGCGTCACTTGTGGATCAGCGTGCCGGTACCCTGATTGGTGAACAGCTCGAGCAAGACCGCGTGCTGCATCTTGCCGTCGATGATGACGACGCCCTGCACGCCCTGCTCCAGCGCATAGATGCAGGTCTCGACCTTCGGGATCATGCCGCCGGAGATCGTGCCGTCGGCGATCAGTTTGCGCGCGTCCTTGATCGAGAGGTCGGAGATCAGCTTCTTCGACTTGTCGAGCACGCCGGGAACGTCGGTCAGGAGCAGCAGGCGCTTGGCCTTCAGCGCGCCCGCGACCGCGCCGGCAAAGGTGTCGGCATTGACGTTGAAAGTCTGCCCGGTCCGCGAGGTCGCAAGCGGCGCCAGCACCGGGATCAGCTCGTAGCCGATCAGCTGGTTGAGCAAGGTCAGGTCCACCTTCTCCGGCTCGCCGACAAAGCCGAGATCGACCACCTTCTCGATATTGGAGCCCGGATCGACCATGGTGCGCGTCGCCTTCGAGGCCATCACCATGTTGCCGTCGACGCCGCACAGTCCGACGGCCTTGCCGCCGGCTTCGTTGATATAGCCGACCAGCTGCTTGTTGATCGAGCCGGCGAGCACCATCCCGACGATCTCGATGGTGGCAGCGTCGGTGACGCGCAAGCCCGCCGCAAATTCCGACTGAATGCCGAGCCGCTTGAGCATGGTCGCGATCTGCGGTCCGCCGCCATGCACCACCACCGGGTTGATGGCGGTCTGCTCCAACAAAACGATGTCGCGCGCAAACGCCTTGGCGGTCTCCTCGGCGCCCATGGCATGGCCGCCATATTTGATGACGATGGTTTCGTCGTCATATTGCTGCATATGGGGCAGCGCTTCGGACAGGATGCGGGCCTGATCGAGCGGGGAAATGTTCGGCGCGTCGTTCATGGGCTTGTTCTCGTTGTCGGCGGGGCGGGCGAAGCGCGATTTGGCCGGGTTCTATCCGATTGGCGAGCGATGCGCAAAGCGTCACATTTTGCGTGGCCAGGCGGCAGAAAGCGCCAACAGAAGCCAGCTCGCGATCAGGAGCGTGCCGCCCGTGGGGGCGGCCATCGGGAACAGCGCGTGCCCGGCATATTGCCGCAAGGTCAGGTCGCCGGCGAACAGGCCGGCCGCAACCACAAAGCCAAAAGCTGCGAGAAGTGCGATCCGCGCGTGAACCATGCCGCGCTCGGCAAGCGCCACTGCCCCCAGCACCGCGCTCGCGTGGAACAACAGCATGGAGGACGCAGCACCAAGCCGCGCGGCATCGGCCAGATGCGCCGCCGCGGCCGCCAGCATGACGCCATCGGCGCCCATGATCGCGGCCAGGATGACCAGGATACGATGGGCCTTCATGGCGCGTGCTCCTTCAGAAGCCGCGCCATCGCCGCGCGCAATTCCGCCATCCCTGAGCCGGCGCGCGAGGAGGTCGCAACCACCTGCGGAAAGGCGGCCGGATGTTTGGCGAGCGCTGCTTCCGTCTCCGCGACGCGGGTGGCGAGATCGGCCTGCTTCACCTGATCCGCCTTGGTGAGCACCACCTGATAGCTCACCGCCGCGCGGTCGAGCGTCTTGAGCACGTCGAGATCGACGTCTTTCAGGCCATGCCGGGCATCGATCAGCACGTAGACGCGCGCAAGCGAGCTCCGCCCTTGCAGGAATTTGTGGATCAGCGCGGTCCATGCCGCGACCTTGGCCTTGGGGGCTGCGGCATAGCCATAACCGGGCATGTCGACCAGCCTGAGGCCCGCCTTGTGTGGACCTTCGAAGAAGATCAGTTCCTGGGTACGGCCCGGCGTATGCGAGGTGCGCGCCAGATTGTTGCGGCCGGTCAGCGCATTGATCAGCGATGATTTGCCGACATTGGAGCGGCCGGCAAAAGCGATTTCGAGCCCGGCCATCGGCGGCAGCGTTTCGATGGAAGGCGCGGCAAAGGTG
>Ga0335079_10008836_pt1 | contig 11484 bp, 10 predicted proteins | sample Lox_Sample_33_FD_206719 | JGI IMG/M metagenome (GOLD analysis project Ga0335079, IMG submission 206719) | Soil microbial communities from Loxahatchee National Wildlife Refuge, Florida, United States - Lox_Sample_3.3 | ecosystem: Environmental > Terrestrial > Soil > Wetlands | place: USA... | reverse complement strand
CGCTCTTCGCGAAGATGATAAGGAACCCGGTTCAAGATTGCGGAAACTCGCCGCAGGCCCTCATCATCGCGCCGACCCGCGAGCTCGCGGACCAGATCTATCATGAGACAGAACGACTCGGCAAATTCACGGGCTTCCGGTTCCTCGCCGTTTACGGTGGTATCGACTATCAGAAGCAGATGGACACACTCCAAAAGGGAGTTGACGTTCTGATCGGGACACCGGGCAGACTGATCGACTACTTCAAGCAGCGTGTCTACAGCCTCAAGAAAACCCGCTATCTGATCATCGATGAGGCGGATCGCATGTTCGACATGGGGTTCATCGACGACCTGCGTTACCTCATCAAGAAGATGCCGCCCTATACCAAGCGCCAGTCCATGCTCTTCTCCGCCACGCTCTCGTACCGCGTCATGGAACTCGCCTATGAGCACATGAATCTCCCAGAAAAAATCTCAATCACTCCCGAGCAGGTCACTGTGGAGCAGGTAGAGCAGGTCCTCTACCATGTGGGAAAGCATGAAAAGATCTCCCTCCTGCTCGGCCTCCTCAAACGCGAGGCTCCGGATCGCTCCCTCATCTTTGTGAACACACGCCGCGCTGCCGACATGGTAGTCGAACGTTTGAACCGCAACGGCTGGAAAGTAGAGGCCATCACTGGCGATATCGTCCAAAAGAAACGGCTCCGGATACTCGCTGACTTCAAAGATGGCAAACTCCCGGTCCTCGTAGCTACCGACGTGGCTAGCCGCGGCATCCACGTTGAAGGGGTGACCCATGTGATTAATTACGACCTCCCCCAGGACGCAGAGGATTATGTGCACCGCATCGGCCGCACCGGCCGCGCCGGCGCGACCGGTAAGGCAATAAGCCTCGCCGACGAGGAGTATGTCTATTCCCTGGAAGATATCGAAAAATATATCGGCCAAAAGATCCCCGTCGAATGGGCCGATGAGGGTATGTTTGTCCGGGAGATCCGGAGAACACTCGAAGAGAAACAAATGAGGAACAGCGAGTATCAAACACGCCGATCCTCCGGCAACCGCCGTCCACGATCCGGAACGAGACGGTAGAAGAACTTCTGCTCACGGCATGGTATAATAATAGTAGGAAGTATTTCGGATGATAAAAGTCCGAAATAGTTTGCAGATTGCTGCAGCGCAGCAAAAAAGACCATCGTCGTGCAACGGAGTTCATGATGGCTGCCGTAATGACCTATACCGAGCATCCCTGGCTCAGATTCTATGAGGCTGGCGTACCGCCGACTGTCAAGTATCCTAACATCACGCTGGGAACAGTCCTGCATGAGACCGCACTAAAATTTCCCGACCATACTTCTCTCCTTTTCTACGGGAAGAAGACGACCTATGCTGAGCTCGATGCCCTCGCGAACCGGTTCGCGCATGCCCTCTCCCGCCTCGGGGTCAAGAAGGGCGACCGGGTGGCGCTCATGCTTCCGAACATCCCGCAGATGGTCATCGCCTACTATGGGACGCTCCGCCTCGGAGCCGTTGCCGTACCGACAAACCCCCTCTATCATGAACACGAGCTTGAAATTCAACTTAAGGACAGCAGTGCTGAAACGCTCGTGGCTGTCGATATGTTTTATCCCGTCATTTCACGCGTCCTAACCAGGACGAGCGTCAGACATCTGGTCCTCTGCGGCATCAAGGATTTTCTGCCGTTTCCGTTGAACGCTCTATACCCAATAAAGGCGAGATTCGACAAACTGTGGGTCAGCGTAAAGAGGGTGCCTCCGATATACGATTTCGTGGACCTCATAAGGGATGAACCGGCAATCCCCGTGGGCACGGCCGTGTCCCCGGGTGATACCGCGCTCCTGCAGTATACCGGCGGGACCACGGGAATACCGAAAGGAGCCATTCTCACCCACCGGAACTTGGTCGTGAATGCAGTGCAGTGCAGGGTTTGGCTCACGCTACGCAATGAGGGAGAAACTGTCATCCTCAGCGTTCTTCCCTTCTTCCATGTCTACGGCATGACTACCGCCATGAACCTCGGCATTCTTATCGGGGCGAAGCTTGTCCTCCTTCCGAAGTTCCATACTAAGGAGGTGCTCCACTACATCGACAAGTACCGGGCGGAAATATTCCCCGGCATTCAGGCCATGTACCTTGCGATCGGGAACTATCCCAAAATCCGCAAGTATGACCTGACGTCACTGAAGGTTGCCATCAGCGGCGCCGGCCCGCTCATGCACGAAGTACAGGAGCGGTTCGAGCACCTGACCCAAGCCAGGATCGTGGAAGGCTATGGACTGTCCGAGGCGTCGCCTGTGACCCACGCCAACCCGATCTTCGGCAAGCGGAAGGTCGGCAGCATCGGCCTCCCCTGGCCCGACACCGAGGCCCGAATCGTGGACATGGAGACTGGCGAAAAAACCCTCCCCGTGGGCGAAACCGGCGAGCTCGTAATAAGGGGCCCGCAGGTCATGAAAGGCTATTGGAACAAACCTGAAGAGACAGCATATGGTCTGCGCAGCGGATGGCTCCATACCGGCGATATCGCCAAGATGGACGAAGACGGCTACTTCACCATCGTGGACCGTATCAAGGATATGATAAAGACCGTTGGCGAGAATGTGTACCCGAGGGAAGTCGAGGAGGTGCTTTTCACGCACCCCAAGGTAAAAGAAGCCGTCGTTGTCGGGATCCCTCAGGAGTTCTTGGGTGAAGAGATCAAGGCCTACATCGTACTCAAAGAAGGCGAGACCGCGACTGAAGAGGAAATCATTCAATTTTGCCGGGAGCTGCTTTCGAAGTTCAAGGTTCCGAAAGCGGTCGAGTTCCGCGACCAACTCCCGAAGACGCTCGTTGGCAAGGTAATGAGACGGATCCTCAGGGATGAAGAACTGAAGAAGATGCAGGCAAAACAGTAACTGTTGACACGGATGCACACGTGTTGTCGTTGATGTAAAATCTTCAGACATCGTAAAATTATTCCCCCGTGTCCATCCGTGAACAAATAATCATTGAGGTCAACAATTATGAAGGACATCGTCATCATAGATGGATTCCGCACTCCCTACGCCAAGGCCGGAACAGCGCTCAAGGATGTCCCGGCCGTGGATCTCGGCGCAGCCGTCGTGAAAGAAGTAATGGTGCGAACCGGTATCGATCCTCAAAAGATCGATGAGGTGATCATTGGCAACGCCGGCATGCCTGCCGAGGCCGCAAACATCGCTCGGGTCATTGCACTCCGCGCCGGCATCCCTGAACGTATTCCTGCCTACAGCGTGCAGCGGAACTGCGCCTCAGGCATGCAGGCAGCTACGAGCGCGTACGCCCAAATCATCGCAGGCATGAGCGAGATCGTGCTCGTGGCCGGCGTGGAGTCCATGTCGAACTATTCCTTTTACATGACGAAAAAACTTCAGCACGTGATTGCCACGGTCATGCGCGCAAAGAACTTCAGCGCAAAAATCAAAGCTATCCTCGCGCTCAGGCTGCGTGACTTCGTTCCGGTCGTCGGTCTCACGGAAGGCCTCACCGACCCCATCTCCGGCCTTATTATGGGGCTCACTGCAGAGGTGCTCGTGCGTGATTTCGGCATTACACGCAGAGAACAGGACGAATTTGCCCTCGAAAGCCATCGGCGCTGGACGCGCGCCGTGGAGGCCGGAAAGTTTAAGAATGAGGTGATCCCCTTCTATGTACCGCCGAAGTTCGAGCCCTTGGAAGAAGACTTTGGGCCGCGGAAGGATGAGACCATGGAGGCGCTCGGGAAGTTGAAACCTTACTTCGACAGAAAATACGGAACGGTCACGGCGGGGAACTCGTCGCCAGTTACGGACGGAGCCGCTGCTGCCCTGATCATGAGTGCAGACAAGGCCCGAGAGCTGGGGTACAAAGCGCTCGGTTATATCAAGGCCGTTGCTTTCGCAGGTTTCGATCCCTCCCGCATGGGCATCAGCCCGCTCTATGCCACGCACAAGGTGCTGAAGCTCACGGGAATGAAGCTGAAGGATATCGAGCTCATCGAGTTGAACGAGGCTTTCGCCGCGCAGATCATTGCCATCGAGCGCGCTGCCGTATCCAGGGACTATTTCGCGGGACACTTGCCGGGCGAGGAGCCGATTGGCGAGTTCAGGCGCGATATCATGAACGTGAACGGCGGCGCTATTGCCGTAGGCCATCCCGTTGGATCATCGGGACTCCGGATCGTGCTCACGCTCCTCAAGGAAATGGAGCGCCGAGGGCTGTCTGTAGGCCTCGCAACCCTGTGTATCGGCGGCGGCCAGGGCGGTGCGATGATCGTGGAAAGGAAGTAGATCGCACAGCGACATTGAAAATCGTACATTGAAGAATGGAAATCGAAATTTGAGGTAAGAACCCATGTCAGCCTTCAGCTATGAGATAAACAAGGAAGGAATCGCAATCCTCACCTTTGACCTTCCGGGAGAGAAGATCAACAAGCTCACCATGCCTGTAATGGAAGAGCTCGATCGAATGCTTGACGAGCTTGCTGCAAAGAAAGATATTAAGGCGCTCGTGTTTCGGAGCGGCAAAGCAGAGAGCTTCATTGCCGGTGCCGATATAGCCGAGATAAAAAATATTACTGACTCCGGGACAGGCGAGCAGCTCGCACACAAGGGACAGGCGATATTGAAGAAAATGGAAACCCTTCCCTTTCCTACGGTGGCCGCCATCCACGGGCCGTGCATGGGCGGAGGGATGGAGCTCGCTCTTGCCTGTACCTATCGGGTCATCAGCAACGATCAGAGGACCGCGCTCGCGCTTCCTGAAGTCAGACTTGGCATCATCCCCGGCTTCGGCGGAACTCAAAGACTGCCGCGGCTTGTGGGTCTTGCGAATGCGCTCAACATGATCCTGACCGGGAGATCGATCTATCCGAATAAAGCGAGGACGATAGGGCTTGCTGACGAAGTGACGTACAAGGAAACGCTGCTCGCCATCGCCATAGCGACGGCGAAGAAAGCCGTCGGAAAGCCACCTCCCTCAAAAGTTCGGGCGCGTCGTTCATTCACCGCCAAGTTGATCGAAGGGAATCCGCTTACCCGGCCCCTCGTCTACCGGATGGCAAAGAAGCATGTCCTCAGAGAAACGCGCGGCAACTACCCCGCTCCGCTCGCAGCACTCGAATCTATACGCTACGGGCTGGCACACGGCAAAGAAGCGGGATATGTCAATGAAGCGGAGCTCATCGGGCGGCTCGCTCCGACCGAGGAATCAAAGAATCTCATCTCCGTTTTTTACCTGAACGAAACGCTCAAGAGAGACCCTCACCCTTCTGAGACTAAAATATCGTATACGGGAGTTTTCGGCGCAGGCGTCATGGGCGGTGGTATTGCCCAACTCCTTGCAGAAAAAGGCATTAACGTCAGGATGAAGGACATCAATACGAAGGCCGTAGGCGCAGGAATGAAAGAAGCATGGGGCATATTCAACAAAAGGCGGGAAAAGGGGATCCTGACAGCCATACAGGCGCGTGACGGGTTCGACCGTATCACCGGTACTACGGATTATTCCGGCTTCGCCTCCGCTGACTTTGCCATCGAGGCCGTGGTCGAAGACATGGACATCAAAAAGTCCGTCCTCCGCAATTTTGAGACTGTGGCCCGGGAGAGTGCGATCTTCGCATCGAACACGTCATCTCTCTCGATCACCGAGATGGCGACAGTCTCGCAACACCCCGAGCGCGTTCTCGGCATGCATTTTTTTAATCCTGTAGAGAAGATGCAGCTCGTTGAGGTGGTGCGAGGCAAAAAGACCTCGGATGAAGCCGTTTCCGCTATCGCAACGCTCTCACGCATTCTCGGTAAGCTCCCAGTGGTAGTGAACGACGGCCCTGGCTTTCTCGTGAACCGTATCCTGATGCCTTACCTCGGCGAAGCAGTCGCGATGCTTGTGCAGGGTGGGACGATCGAGGAGATCGACGGGGCGCTCTTCCAGTTCGGCATGCCCATGGGCGCCTTCGTCCTGTTTGATGAGATCGGCATCGATATCGCTCACAAGGTCGCCGAGATCCTGTATAAGGGATTGGGAGAGCGCGTAAAGCCTTCCGGTCTTCTCGCTACCCTGTATAAGGAAGGATATTACGGGAAGAAGAACGGCAGAGGCTTTTATCTGTACCGGGGAAGGAAACGGGGCGGACCGAATACTTCTTTGTACAGTAAGATTTTGACGGGATCAAGAAGCATAGAAAAGATTGACCAGGAAGAAATCGTGGACCGGGCAGTGCTGCTCATGATAAAAGAGGCTGCGCTCTGCCTCGAGGAGAAGATTATCGACAGGCCGGACCTTCTCGACGCAGCGCTTATTTTCGGCATCGGATTTCCGCCTTTCCGCGGAGGACTGCTCAAATATGCGGACAGGATCGGTGCGAAGTTCATCGTCGAGAAACTCGCCGGGTACTCAAAAAAATTCGGCGACCGGTTCGCTCCGCCGAAATCCCTGATAGAGATGGCTAATGGCGAAAAAAAATTTTACTAATGAAAAGAAAGTAGAGAGCCTATTGATCAGGACAGAGAACTGTCTGGCCGAGGTGAGTATCGGATGGAGGACTCCTTCGTCTGAGATCAGGCCTCCGGTCAAAGTCTCGCCCCATTCACTTGTTCACCTATAGATGCTATAATTCATGTTTGTACGCGCTTGTTTTTTATGTTCTCCTGCATTCATCTGCGTCCTCAGAGGGTATAAACCATGATTCTGAAAAAGGGAACATTGTGGAGGAGCATCGAGAGGACCACGGAGCGTGCGCTCAAAACAGGCGCTTTGTTCCCGGTCTCCACAGACCATACCTTCATTGAAGACGCAGGGTTACGGTTTTTTGTCAGGGTCCTGACGAGTCTGCGGAAAAAGGACGAGGCACGAAAATACCAAGAGGCCTCAACCGCATCAGGGAAGAAGGTGAACCCTTTTCTCCCGCCTGAGAAAGGCCTCACCGTCGCGAATATCACTGATACACACCAGGCCATCTTGAACAAGTTCAATGTGGTGGAACACCACCTGCTCATCATTACCCGGCATTTCGAGGATCAGGACACCCTCCTGACCATGAAGGACCTCGAGGCGCTCTGGCTCTGCATGGACGAATACCGCGGCCTCGGTTTCTACAATGGCGGCCGAGAAGCAGGCGCAAGCCAGCAACATAAACACCTCCAGATCGTGCCGCTACCCCTGGCGCCAGCCGGTCCTGCAATTCCCATCGAACCTTTGCTCGCCGGGGCGGCACAGAGCGGAATCACAACTATTCCGGGATTCCCCTTTCTCCATGCCTTTGTCCGCTTGGACCGGGATCTCGTAAACTTCCCAGAGCATATCGCAAAAAAGACCTTCGACCTCTACTCCACCATGCTCGAAAATACCGGTTTAAACACGCCTGATGTCTCACGCCTCACACATCAATCCATGCCCTACTGTCTACTCGTGGCGCGCGAGTGGATGCTTCTTGTACCGCGGTCAAAAGAGAATTTCGAAAACATTTCCTTGAACTCCCTTGCCTTTGCTGGGTCGCTCTTTGTGCAGAGCGAACAACAGCTAGCGCGATTGAAAACCTTCGGCCCCATGAATGCGCTCAGGAGCGTGACAATTCCGAAGACTGGATAAGGGACGCCAGAGCGATGTCATCCGGCTGAAATTCCATCCATCTAGTACCGTGCAAAGCTGTGGGTCACTTACTGTCGTGAGCAGTTGACGCCTGACAGGGGGTTATTGTCAGGAAATGATCATGCAGATACACCACGACACGATTGTGAGAATCAACGTTCGTCGATGGCTTCTCCGAGATAGCTTTTCAGGAGATGGCCATAATGTATCGACAAGTTCATATCCTCATGTGCATCTCAACGTTGGAGCAGGAGTTTCATCTTTCACATTATTTACCTGCTTTTTTATCTTCCCTGCTCGTTTGTCCCGCCCTCTTCACGGCATCTCGCTGTCATCTTGTCTTCCCGACAAACGGATGATTTCTGACGGCCCTGATCCTTGACATCAGGTCCGGTCGGAGCTATCCTAAAAATAGGATAGATATTATCCCGATAAAGCTACGCCTGCAGGGGAAGATGCAGCGGTAATTATTTATTTTTATTTTTTTTGCTTTCACCGTTGCGTGTATGTGCCGGCGTAAGGGGAAATGGGGTGACGGTTCCATACCGCGAATCCTTCCTCCCCTCATCCGCCGTCATTATCCGTTTTTTCCCTGCAGGGCCTAAGTGATGGTGCAATAGAGGAGGGTGTAACTATGTTGAATCCCCGCTTTACAGGAATTTCAAGTATCACAGGAAAGACCGTTTACATCCGGCATGCGACAGAGTGGGATGTTGTCAATATACAGGACTATCTGAAAAGGCATGGGCAGAAGGAGCGCGATTTCAGGCAATCCGACGTCGTCGTCGCTGTCGAAGAAGACCGTCTAATCGGCTTCGCCCTTCTGGAAAAGGGCCGTGACAGGGATGCAGATTGCGTAACGGTCATTGAAGATGCCAGGCGGCGCGGGATCGGCGCCTCCATAGTTCGACATTTGATGGAATATGCGCAGGTGAATACTCTGTACAGTTCATCTAGCTCGCCCCGGTATTTTACGGAACTCGGTTTCAGGAGAGCAAAGACGACGCAGCGTAAGCGTACGGGTGCCGCTGAATATTCATGCAGATGGCAGGGGAAAAGCGGTCTGTCGCTTGCTGCGTATGAAAAAAGGTGAGGCAGGCGATGCGGATCGTCAAGGACAGTATCTGGACGTTGCTCATGCCCGATACGGCGCGGGAGAACGATAGGAGAATATGGACTCGCAGCGGCGGCAAGTGGATCGTGTTCGACCGGGAAGAACGCATCAAGGAAATTGCCGAGAAGCTGGCGCCCCACATCGACTCTGGAGAGATCGAGAGCGGAAAGTACTGGAACGGCGACCCCAGCGCCCTCAATGTGTACTCCCTTGACCGGGACCGGGAAAAGACCCGTAAGATACTGCAGGATCTGGGCGCATTGCGGGCTATGGTCTGGGAATATGACTACGCGTGGCGGAAAAATCTCCGTTCTCCTTTCACCTTCACGTATTCCTGGTTATCCAAATTCAAGACTATCGTGCAGAGCCGTGGCATATGCGGTGCTCTGCGGCTCGTGCGGAGGTGCTGAAGCTGCAGCAGTATGATGGCTAATGCATGAGGGGACAGCATGGAACGCGAGGCAATCAAAGAGGAGAAGAGGGCAACGCTGATCTATGATGGAGCCTGCCCAATATGCACGTCGACTGTGGCGTGGATCGAGGAAAATGAGGAGGAAGGTTCCTTCGAGATGGTACCGTGCCAGTCTGAAGCGCTAGACAGGCGCTTTCCAGATGTGAAACGGGATAAATGCATGAAGGCAATGCACCTCGTGCTTCCTGACGGCAGAATTCTCGGCGGTGAGCAGGCCCTGCCCGAAATATTCGCAAGGCTTAGGCGGTACCGACCTGTAGCGCTTCTCTTGAAGCTACCCGGAACGAAGGTGCTGAGCCGCATCTTTTATCGCTGGTTTGCCGACCGACGATACCGCATCGCCCATTTTTTTCATCTCTCAGTGCCGAAGAAGTGAAGCTCGTCGGGGGGAAAGCCCCCTATTCGGTAGCCCTGAGGTGCGCGAAGATGGCAGGGGGAGTAACAGGACAACTTGAACGAAAATAAACCATACGCCGCGTCGGCTAAAAAATCAGGATGGAGAGGGCTTGATCATTCTTGTTAACTTCCTGAAGTCGCGGATGAACTGCTTTTTCCCTTCTGGAAAGCGCATGGCGTAGGCGGGATGAAAGGTAACATAATACGTTCTCCCTTCTTCGCGTATGGTACGACCGTGAGCCCTGGTAATTTCCACCTTCGTGTCGAGCAAGGCTAGGCAAGCCGTTTTGCCGAGAAGGACAATGATCTCCGGATCGATGACGGAAAGCTGCTTAAATAAGTGCTTCCTGCCATGAATGATTACTTCCTTTGCAGGGGTTCCACGCAGCGGAAGGTAGTGGACCGGACTGGTTATAAAAACCCTATTCTCGCACAGACCTGCTTCCTTTATCATCTGCCGCAGGAACTTTCCCGATCGCCCGACAAAGGGCCGACCGGATCTTGCCTCTTCGCTCCCCGGCGCCTCCCCAATAAAAACAACCCGTGCATCGGGGTTCCCCTCGCCCGGCACCGCCTTCCCTGTGCCCCCTTTTTTGCAGAGGGTACAGCGCGCGATTTCGTCAGCGATCCGCTTTAATGCTTTTTCCTTGTTCATGGCAGATGAAACATCAGGAGTTACAAATTCGCAAGAGCTCGTCTCTCCTCCACCCCATCATTCTTTTCTCTTAGGAATTGTCTTAAATCGATGAATGATGTTGACCTTCCAGGCAAGTGCAAAGACGACGTAGATGATTACCGGACACCACATCGCACTTACAGGCGTACGAAACATGTTACTATGGATGATGCTGTCTATATTTATTCTTTTTCCCCAGCATCTGCACGGCCGTTCCACCGTCTCGCTTCAGCCAGACAAGGCAGAATACCGCAGACGCGATGACGAGAGACGCAAGGGCCTTTTCGCCGCGCTGAATCATCAAGATTGCTCCACCGACAAGAAATATCATGAAGCCCAGGGGGATGAATATCCTCGAGACGATCTCTTTCACCGGCGAGAGGTTTCTGAAGCACAGCCGCGCCTCATCGAATCTGCGCATTTTTTCATACAGGCTCCCTAGGTTGAACCAGACCAGATTGTTCTGCGGATCCATTTTGCTTACACGCTCATAATACGTTATCGCCCTCTCCGGATCGGCGTCGTGAAGCTGCAGGGCAAGACGGGTCCAGAGGGTGAACTTGTTCCCCGCCTTGGCATAATGCTTTTCCGCTTCTTCAGCTCTCCCGGTCTCTTCAAGGATCACGGCCTTCAGGAATTGTGCACGGTGTAAATCCGGATGAGAAGCGAGGAGTTCATCAGACGCTTTCTCAGCATCGTCGTATTCTTTTTTTTCGTAGTGCATTATTACCTTTTCAAGCAGTTTCCCGATGGAGTCCATCATTCAGCTCCTGTTGACAAGATGTAGAATAAACGACACAGAATGCATGATATCAGATTTCTGCTGCCAATAGCAAGGGATATCAAATTGCACAGGACAAATATACTAATTATCTTTTAGTGGCGGGGTGAGGATAGCGAGCGGAGGCAACAACGGATGATTTTGGATTATCTTGGGAGGATATTCCTCGCACTGATATTCCCCCTCTTTCTGTTGTCTGTTTCCTTTCCACTGCCGGATCTGACCTCTGCTGTTTTAGACTCACTCATTCTAACAGCTGCCATTCCGCATACCGTTCCTCAGGCTATGGCCAACTATTCCACAAGGCCATAACGTCACTCGAACAGTGCTAGTGACGGTTCGCATGCCGGGGTCTCACCGGCCCGGGCGGTATGGTCACAAGCCGCGACCTATCCCTGTCAGGGGCAAGTGTCGGCGAGGATCGGGAAGCTCCCGACCGTCCGTGTGCTGCAAGCA
>Ga0335079_10008835_pt1 | contig 11484 bp, 10 predicted proteins | sample Lox_Sample_33_FD_206719 | JGI IMG/M metagenome (GOLD analysis project Ga0335079, IMG submission 206719) | Soil microbial communities from Loxahatchee National Wildlife Refuge, Florida, United States - Lox_Sample_3.3 | ecosystem: Environmental > Terrestrial > Soil > Wetlands | place: USA... | reverse complement strand
AAGGGCCGCGATGATTCCCTCCGGCAATGCGGCAAAATGGAGGCGCTGGCAGCGGGAGAGGATGGTGGGAAGGACGCTTCCGGCATTGGCTGTGATAAGGATCAGTAAGGCATTCCCGGGCGGTTCTTCTAGGGTTTTGAGCAGGGCGTTGCCGGCCGCCGGATTGAGTCGATCCACCGCATCAATGATACATGCCTTTTGCGGCGCTTCAAAGGGACGAAAGGCAAGGCCTCTCTGCAACTCCCTTATCTGGTCGATCTTGATATAGGCGCCGTCCGGTTCCACCAGATGCAGGTCAGGATGCTGCATGCTGGCGATCCTGCGGCATGAGGGGCAATGGCCGCAGCCCGTGCTTTGTCCGCAGAAAACGGCTTCGATGAAAGCAAGGGCCGTCTTCTTTTTGCCGCAACCTTCGATGCCGTCAAAGAGATATGCATGGGCGATCTTCCCCGTTGCCAGTGAACGGCCGAGTACGGCAATGCAGCTATCCTGTCCCAGAATGCCGGCGAAAGGCATTGCTTAACCCCTAATCGCTATACGCATGAGAACAGCGGCGGCAATGGCTGTCTCAGTTTCCGGAATACCTGCCGCGGCGTCGATAACCACGAATCTTTCAGGTTCCTGTCGCGCCAGTTCCAGATAACCATCCCGGACCCTTTGATGGAACTGCAGCGATTCCAGCTCGAAGCGCTCCTCCCGTGCTCCTGCTGAGCTGTTGATGCGGGAAATAGCACGTCCTAGCCCGGTTTCGGCCGGACAGTCGAGAAGAATGGTCAGATCGGGGCGGATGCCCCCCGTTGCCAGGAGGTTGAGCTGGTTGATGACCGCAAGGTCGATCCGCCTGCCATATCCTTGATAGGCTATGGTAGCGTCGGTGAAACGATCGCAGAGGACGATCCCGTCCGCTTCGAGCGCGGGCGTGAGCAATTCGCGCACATGCTGGGCTCGTGCCGCCGCATAAAGGAGCAATTCGGTCAGCGGCATTATGGCACGGTTGTCCGCATCAAGAAGGATGTTCCGGATCTGATCGGCGATGGGTGAGCCTCCCGGTTCCCTGGTGATTGTCACCTGATGGCCGACGTGTTCCAGCCTTCTGGCCAGAAGCTGCAACTGGGTGGTTTTACCGCACCCCTCGATCCCTTCGAAAGTGATGAAACAGGCCATGAAACCGCTCCATAAGCTCCTAAAAAAAATAATTATATGGGAGGGTTGGTAATTAATCAAGACAAAATCCTGTGAATCAAGCATATCTGTTGATATACTCGGATTGATTGGCTATACTTAAACTGTTTTCCATGATATTAACCGGACCATCAGACGTGACAATGGATGAGACTTACAACGATATGCTCCGTGAATTGGAATCCACTATCGGTTACACATTTGTTGACCGGCGGATTCTTCACGAGGCCCTGACCCACCGGTCATTTGTCAATGAGGCCGGCGACAGGTCGGTAAAGGACAATGAACGGCTGGAGTTTTTCGGTGATGCGGCCATTGATTTTTTCTTGAGTGATCAACTTATCGAGCGCTTTCCCGACTGCCGTGAAGGTGAACTGACCAGGATCAGGGCTTCCCTGGTGGATGAAGAGAGTCTGGCGCAGCGCGCCGCACAGCTTGATCTCGGTCGATATCTGAGGATGGGGCGCGGAGAGGAAAAAAGCGGCGGCAGGGGGAAGAAGTCGATTCTTGCCAACGCCTATGAGGCCTTGGTTGCGGCGGTATATCTGGATGGCGGCTCAGTAGAGGTCCAACGTCTGGTGAAGGCCCATTTTGTGCCGCTCATGGAGAGGCACGCTGCCGGGACGGTTTCCAGCGATTACAAGACGGAGTTTCAGGAACTGGCCCAGGCCCGTTATGGCGCAACGCCGCGATATCTCCTGAAGGAGACTTACGGACCGGACCATGACCGGGTCTTTACGGTGGAGGCCTTTGTCGAAGGGCAATGTCTTGGTGAGGGGAGAGGCAGGAGTAAAAAGGAGGCCGAGCAGGCCGCCGCACGAATCGGTGCGGCCCGGCTCAGATCGCTAGCTACGGATGGAGATCGATGAGGCCTTTAATAGTTCCTTTTTTCATCTCCCACCAGGGTTGTCCGCATCGCTGCGTTTTTTGCAATCAGGTAATAATTTCCGGAGAGAAGGGTGATCTCCCCTCTGCCGGCGAACTTCTCGCCACGATTGCCGCCTATCGCGCCTCAGGCAGGCATAAATCCGTGGAGGTTGCATTCTACGGCGGGACCTTCACCACTCTCCCTCGAACGGTGCAGGAGAGGCTTCTGCTGCCGCTGCAGCCGCTGTTTGCCAGGAGAGAAATCAATTCAATCCGGGTTTCCACCCGTCCCGACGCCGTAGATTCGAGATCCGCTGAATTCCTCGTGCAGATGGGGGTGAGGACCGTAGAACTGGGTGTCCAGTCCATGGATGATGATGTCCTGACCCTTGCCGGCCGGGGACATACAGCTCTCCACACGGTTGAGAGCTGCCGCATTCTTCGCACCGCAGGGGTTGCGGTAGGGATGCAATTGATGCCGGGTTTGCCCGGAGACACGGGGGAAAAGGCGCTTGAGTCGCTGGAGCTCGTCCTGGCGCTTAAGCCTGATTTTTTGCGGATCTATCCCACCCTGGTGATCGCCGGGACAAGGCTCGCAACTCTCTACCGAAGCGGCAGTTATACACCTATCCCCCTTGCTGAAGCGGTGCGGCTCTGCAAAATCATGTTGCATGCGGCGTTGGCAGCCGAAGTAAAGGTGATCCGGATCGGTCTGCAGCCGACCAGGGAACTGGAATCCAGCGGGACCGTTCTGGCCGGGCCGTGCCATCCAGCCTTCCGCCAGCTGGTTGAAGCTGCGCTCTGTTATGACCTGCTGGACAAGCTGACCGTCAGCATTCCCGCTGCTACGCCGGTTACCGTCGTTTGCGCACCATCCAGGGTTTCCGACATCATAGGGCAAAGGCAGGGGAATCAGGAGCGGCTTCTCCGCGAGCGGGGGGTGAGGATCACCGCCGTCAAGGGAGACCCTGCTCTCTCCCCACTGGAGATTCTGGCGCTGGCCGGACAGGAAATAAAGAGAGGCAATATCGTGCGCGACCTGGATTATTCCGAGGGTGGGGGCTCCCATGGCCGATAGACCGTTCCGTTCCGGCTTTGTGTCGATCATCGGCCGGCCCAACGTGGGAAAATCGACCCTGCTGAATCGCATACTCGGGGAGAAGATCGTCATTACCTCAGACAAGCCGCAGACCACCCGCAACCGCATCAAGGGGATCCACAACATCCCGGGGGGGCAGATTGTTTTTATCGATACCCCCGGTATCCATCGGGCAAAATCGCTTCTCAACAGATACATGGTGGAGGAAGCGCTGGCGTCAATCAGGGAAGTGGATCTGATCCTCTTTCTGGTGGAGGCCGATTCTCCGGACGGGAGTCGGGAAGAGCAGGTCCTTGAACTTCTTGCCGCTACCACGACGCCGGTCATCCTGGTGCTGAACAAGATCGATCTGGTGGCGAAAGATCTACTGCTGGAGAAGATTGCCGGTTACGCGCGACTTTACCCATTCAAGGAGATCGTCCCCGTTTCCGCCTTAAGCGGCGATGGGGTCGATCGTCTGGTGGAGTGCGCGTCCCTCTATCTCCCGGAAGGGCCGCTCTATTTCCCGGACGACATCCTGACCGATGTTCCAGAACGGTTTATCGTGGCGGAAATTATTCGGGAAAAGATATTTCGCCTCTGCCACGACGAGGTGCCGTATTCGATAGCGGTGGAGATCGAGAGCTTCAAGGAGCGCCCGAACGGCACACTCATAGCCATTGGGGCGGCAATCAACGTGGAGAGGGATTCCCAGAAGGGGATCATCATCGGTAAAAGAGGGGCGATGCTGAAAAAGATAGGAATGGAGTCCCGCCTGGAGATCGAGCAGTTCCTTGCCACGCGGGTTTTCCTTGAGTTGTTCGTGCGGGTGCGTCGTGACTGGAGCGAGAATCCTCGTATTCTGAAAGAGATGGGGTACGAATGATATCGTTCGTTCTGTTCACAGTTACAGGCATAGGTAAAGGTAAAGAAAATTATTTAAATACTCAACTTTTACCTGGTTTCAAGGTGTCAAGATGAGACCAATTGTCGCCATAGTGGGGCGGCCCAATGTTGGGAAATCGACCCTTTTCAACCGGCTGATCGGACGACGAAAAGCGATGGTCGATGACGCGCCCGGGGTAACCCGTGACCGTAACTACGGTAACGTCAATCGTTTCGAGGTCCCCTTTATCCTTGTTGATACCGGCGGCTTCGAGCCCGAAACCTCTGACCGGCTCCTCCAGCAGATGCGGGATCAGTCGCGACTGGCTATGGACGAGGCGGATGTCATCCTCTTCGTTATGGACGGCAGGGAAGGTCTGACGCCCGCGGACACAGAGGTTGCGGATATGTTGCGCCGGGCGGACAAACCGGTCTTCTATCTTCTCAACAAGGTTGACGGCGACCGGCATGAAGCGGCAATTGGTGATTTTTACACGCTCGGAGTGGGAGCTCTCTATCCCATCTCCGCCGAACACAACCGCGGCATCGGCGACCTGATGGAGGCGGTGGTTGCGGCGCTCCCCCTGACGGGCGTTGCCGATGCGGATGAAGAGGTGACTAAAATAGCCGTGGTGGGACGGCCAAATGTGGGAAAATCGTCGCTGGTCAATCGTCTGCTCGGCTATGAAAGGGTGGTGGCGAATCCTACCCCCGGCACCACCAGGGATAGCGTGGATACCATCTTCACCTGTAACAGGAAACGCTACATGCTCATCGACACGGCCGGAATCAGAAGGAAGGGGAAGACCGTCGAGAAGATCGAAAAATATGGCGTGATGGATGCCCTGCGCAGCATCGAAAGGGCCGATGTGGCGCTCATCGTCATTGATGCCGCAGAGGGGGTGACCGAGCAGGACGAGAAGATCGCCGGTTATGCCTATGAGGCGGGACGCGCCTGCATATTTGTCGTCAATAAGTGGGATACCCTGCAAAAGGACAATTCAACCATAGGCACGTTTGTGGAGAGCATCAGGACGGAATTCAAATACCTCCCCTTTGCCCCCATCGTCTTTGTCTCGGCGCTGACCGGTCAGCGGATCGCCAGGATCATGGCCGAAGTGGACAATGTTATGACCCAGTACACGAAGAGGGTGACTACCTCCGAACTGAACCGGGTATTTTCCGAAGCCACCGAAAGCCATCATGCACCCCTGTTTCAGGGGAGGCGGGTCAAGTTTTATTACGCCACCCAGGTGGGGACAAAGCCGCCGACATTCGTCATCTTTACCAACAGGCCGGATGGAATCCATTTTTCCTATGAGCGTTACCTTGTCAACAGTTTCCGGGAGGCCTTCGGTTTTACCGGAACGCCATTGCGCCTCATGTTCAGAGGGCGGGAACGGTGAATGGGCGTGTCATTAACAGATGCAAAATTCTTTACTTCACTTCTGCGATGGTTTATTATGATTGGCCATTTGCACATCTTTTCGATGGGTTAGAGTGATGTAATATGAGTCTTGTCGGCAATTTAGAAGATCTGGGTCTTGGCGAGATAATGCAGATAGTCAGTCTGAGCCGTAAGTCGGGGATTCTCACCCTGCACAGCCAACGGCGCGAAGGACGGATTATTTTTCGACAGGGACAGGTGATTCGGGCACTGTCCCCTCTCTATCGTTCGAGCCTGGGAGACGTGCTGGTCCGTAAGGGGCTCATCGATCAGCCCACCCTGGGGCATGCCCTTGCCTTTCAGGAAGAAGAGGGGTTCAAGGAGAGGCTTGCAACAATCCTGGCCAATCGTTTTAACATTCCGCTCGAAACCGTCGAAGATGTGGTCCGCGAACGGATAGAAACCGTTGTTTATTCGTTTTTTAACTGGACCGAGGGGACATTTGGTTTTGAATTACAGGACAATATTGATTTATTGGATTCCATAGAGACGGACCCCATGCAATTTACGCTGGAGGAGGGTCTCAATCCCCAGTTTCTCGCCATGGAAGGCTCCAGGCTCTTCGATGAAAAGCGTCATCGTGGCGAAGATATTGACCGGGAGAACGACCTATCGCCTGAAACCCTCAATCCCGAAGAAAACGTTGATATTGCCTTTAATGTTCTGGATACGCCGGAGACCCTTGCTCCTTTGCTGAATGCGGCTGAACTGGAGGAGAGACCCGTGCTGGTGTTGGTAGACGACAATGCCTCTATGCGTGAAGCCCTTGTTCTCTCCTTGGAGAGGAGCGGTTATGATGTCTACCCGTTTGCCGGGAGCGAAGGTTCTCTGCTCAAGCTAGGCGCTCTTTACCTCGACGGCCTGCGACCTCTGGCCCTGATCGATCTGATCATGCCGCAAATGAACGGAACCGGCATGCTGGGAGGGGTAGAATTGCTCGAACTGATAAAGAACACCTTCCCGGATATTCCTGCGCTGGCGATGGCCGACTGCCATAACAGCGAAGCTGAGAGGAGAGTGCGGACGTTGGGATTTCCGCTCATCATGAAGCCGCGCAAGAACGATATCAGCGATAGCGGTTTGCTGAAGATTTTTGTCAAAAGGCTCTTGTCGGAACTTGATCAGGTTAAGTCCGGCGGCGGCAGCTTCGAAAGCGGCGAGAATGTAAATCTGGGTGACGAGTTGCGCCTGGAGATGGGTGAAGAGCCCGCTCCCACCCCCGCTCCAGTGGTCCAAAGCGCGGGGATATCGCTGCTTAGAGGGATGCTCGAGGAGTTGAACAATCCGGCTCTTGGAGGCGACCTGATCCTCCTGGTACTTCGCTTCGCCTCTGAATTCATGAACCGCGCCGTCATTTTCATCGTCAGGCAGGAAGAGATCGTGGGGTTGGGGCAGTTCGGCATAAATGACAATTACGGGGCGGCTGACTCAATCGTAAGAAACATGAAGATCCCCAGAGGAGAAAAATCTCTTTTTACCCGGGTTATCGAGACCCTGACCTCCGAGAAAATTGCGCCTGACGATGGAGTGTGGACCCGCTATCTTCTCGAGAAGCTCGGCGACCGTATGCCAACCGAACTCTTTGTCGGGCCGATAGTAAGCGAGGGTAAAGTGGTAGCCCTTTTATACGGAGACAATCTCCCCGGGAATAAACCGATCGGTGACACGGATGCACTGGAAATTTTCCTTTCTCAGGCGGGAATGGCCATGGAGAAGGCCATTCTGGAACGCAAACTCAAGGGTAGAAGCATGGAGGGGATGTGAAGAAAATACTGATAACCGAGGATTCACCAACCATGCGTTCTCTCCTGATCTCGACCATAGAAGATCTGGAAGGATATGATATTGTCGAAGCGGCCAGCGGGTTCGAGGCGTTGCGGCTTTTGCCACGGGAAAAGGTGGACCTTATCATCACCGATATCAACATGCCCGACATAAACGGCCTCGAACTTATCAGCTATGTCAAAAACAATCCCCATTACCGGGATATCCCGCTCTTCATAATTTCTACCGAAAGCAGTGAAAGAGACATGGAAAAAGGTTTGGCACTCGGCGCGGATGAATACCTGACAAAACCGTTCAATCCGCTGAGGCTGCACGAACTGATTATAAGGTATATTGGATAAAACCCAGCGGCTAGCGGCTAGCGACTAGCAACAAAGACTCTGATGACCGATAGCAATGACAATATGGGTAAAGCGGTAAAGGATTTTCTGGCTGAGGCCGAGGAGATCATCGATAGGTTGAGTCTCGATCTGGTTGGTCTCAGTGACTCTCCCGAAACCGAGGAGTGCAGCCCTGAACTGATTAACTCCATTTTCCGCGGTGTCCATTCCCTGAAAGGGCTTGCCGGCATGTTCAGCTTCACCGATATTGCGGAGCTCGCCCACAATCTGGAAAACCTCCTTGATTCTCTGCGTCTCGGCAGGGTCATGTTAAGCCAATCCATATTAAGTGTCCTGTTTGATTCCATGGATCTTCTCGGGAATCTCGTCCGTGATGCAGGTACTGCGGATGGCAGTGAGGAGCGCAATATTGCCCATGCTGTAGAGAGGATAAATTCCTGCGTAGCCTTGAACTCTCCGACGGAGCCGGAATCTCCCCTGGCGCGGCTCGGTCTTTCCAAACAGGCGCTGAATACCTTAACCGAATACGAGGAACACAGGCTCCTGGAGAATATTAGAAAAAGACGTAGCATTTACTCGGTCCGCGCATCCTTTACCCTTGACACCTTCGATCAGGAGCTTGCTGAACTGACGGAGCTTCTGAAAACATGCGGCGAAGTCATCAGCACCCTGCCGAGCCCAGGAGGAGGCATAGAGTTCACAATAGATTTTGAAATACTCTTCGGCTCGGATAAGGAGGCGGCTGCGATTTCGGCCATGGTGGACCGGGAAAATGTCACCATCAAGCAACTGGGGATTTCGGGAGTTGAGGAGGAACATGTTGCCGCCCCGGAAGCGGAAACGGCCACGGAGTACGCGGCGGATTCCACGTTGACCGCCAAGAGCTTCAGCCGGACTGTGCGCGTGGATATCGGCAAGCTCGACGAACTGATGAACATCGTGGGTGAACTGGTGCTTTCCCATTCGACGATTGCCGACCTGGCAACGCGAATGAGACGGGACGGTTCTTCCCCCCTTGCCGGTGATCTTGCCAAATCCGCTAAAATTCTCGAGCGCAAGCTCTCCGAACTGCAAAAAGGGGTCATGGACATCCGCATGATCCCGATCGGGCAACTATTCGAGAAGATGTCGCGCATCGTCCGCAAACTTTCCCGGGAACAGGGGAAAAAGGTGGAGTTGAAACTTTCCGGTGTCAATACCGAACTGGACAAGCTTATTATTGAGGATATCTCTGACCCGCTGATGCATCTCATGCGCAACGCCATTGACCACGGCATCGAACTTCCCTCAGAACGGCTCCGGGCCGGCAAGGACGAGAAAGGGACCATCCGGCTTTCTTCCTATCAGAAAGGAAATCATGTCGTGATCGAAGTTGAGGATGACGGCCGGGGAATCGATCTGGCGAAAGTTAGGCGCAAGGCCCTGGAGAAAGGACTCATCTCCGATCTAGAGGCAGTTTCTGATCGGGATGCCATGGATCTCATCTTTATCCCCGGTTTTTCCACCAGTGAAGAGGTCAGCAATATTTCCGGACGTGGCGTCGGTATGGATGTGGTAAGAAACAATATCGCCGCTGTATCCGGAATTGTGGATGTGGAAAGCCGTTACGGCAGTGGCAGCCGGGTGATCATCAATCTCCCCATCACCCTTGCGATCATAAAGGCGCTGATTATTGCTTCCGTAGGCAGAACCTATGCAATTCCCATCACCTCAGTGCTGGAAACCATGATGATCGAGGGGAGGGACATTCTTACCGTGGAAAGGAAAGAAGTGATACAGCTGCGGGAAGCCACTCTGCCGCTTTTGCGGCTTGGGGATTTTTTCGGACTCGAAGGGATTGCGGACCAACTGAAGAGCTCCTATGTCGTTGTTGTGGGAGTGGCGGAGAAGCGTCTCGGCATACTGGTTGATGACCTGCTCTGCCAGCAGGACATCGTCATCAAGTCCATGGGCGAAACATTCAAAAAATGTAAAGGTATTTCCGGCGCTGCCGATATGGGGGACCAGCGGACTATTCTTGTCCTCGATGCGGGTGGGATTATCAACGAGGCGACCCGGGGAAGCGGATAAATGGATGGTTCTGGGTTCGAGGTTCAAAGTTCAATGTTTTGGATTTTTCACCTTAGAACGTGGAACATAGAACGTTGAACAGTTCACAGTTTCAGGAGTTCCATGTACAAAGAGTTCTACGGTCTCAAAGAGAAACCATTTAGTAAGACCCCCGATCCCCGCTTTCTTTATCTGAGCACCGGACACAGGGAGTCCCTGGCCCGTCTGCAGTATGTGGTTGAAGAGCGTGAACTCGCTCTGCTGACCGGTGACATCGGCTGCGGCAAAACCACGATCTCCCGGGCGCTTATGGATTCGATGGGGGATGCCTACCATTTCTGTTTCATCTTCAATCCCCGGTTGACGGGCCTTGAGCTGTTGCGTGTAATAGCGAGGGAACTGACGGTTGCAACACCTTCTGTCGCTAAGGACGAGTTGCTGAGGGAGATAACCGAAGCACTCTACCGGTTCCATAATGAAAAGTGCTGTCCCGTTATCGTCATCGACGAAGCACAGATGATTCCGGATCGTGAAATTTTTGATGAGATCAGACTTCTGACCAATTTCCAGCTGGACGACAAAAACCTGCTCTCCGTCATCATCATGGGTCAGCCGGAACTTCGCAGAACCCTTTCCGACCCCATCTATGAACCGTTCAGGCAGCGGATAGCCATAAATTACCACTTGTTCCCGCTCAATCTGGAGGAGACCCTGGAATATCTGGATTTCAGAATGGAGGTGGCTGGCGGAAGCGCCGGGCTGTTTTCTCCAGATGCAGTGCAGCGGATATACGAATTTTCGGGGGGGGTGCCCCGGCGCATCAATGTCATTGCCACCAATGCTTTGCTTGAAGGCTTCGGGAGGGATGCAGCCTGGATTGACGCCGCCATTATCGAAGAAATGGCCGATGAGCTGAAGATATAAACGGATAGCCAAGTTGAGCGCTTCAGGTGGAAAGAGGCGCGAAGGTTTACCATGAATCTGTCGGAGATAAGGAAAAAGGCGCAACAGGAGAAGAGAGGCAGTGTCGTTGCTGAAGCATCCGTTCCAGGAAATGAACCGGCTGAAGAGGCAGCGCCAGCCGAAAAACCTATGGAACCGGCGTCCGAGGATTTAGAGAATTTTGCCGCAAAGGAAATTCAGCCGGCGCCGCTTGTTCTCTCTGAAGCATCCTCCGTGCAGGCATTCGATCCCGTGGCTCTCCTTATGGCAGGCCGTGCAACAGCCTGCGCTGCCGATGGAACGCAGGGCGCTGCTGCGTTGTCCGGCGAAGAAGATGACGCGGAATTTCAGGAATTACTCTGTTTCAGGGTAGCGGCAGAGAAATATGCCGTTGATATAATGGAAATCAAGGAGATCATTAAACCGCGGGAGGTGACCGAAGTCCCGCGGGTCCCGGACTTTGTCACAGGGGTCCTTTCCCTGCGCGGGATAATTATTCCGGTGTTCAATATGCACAAGAGACTCGGGCTTGCCGTTGTTCATGAGTCCGGCAAAGAGCGAATAATAGTGGTGAAGAAGGGGGACGAATTCTGTGGAGTACTGGTGGACGAGGTGATTCAGGTGGCAAGGTTGGCCGCTGCGGCAATCGAACCGCCGCCTGCGGTCCTTGAAGGCATTGACCGCGACTTTGTCAACGGTATCGGTCGTATTGACGGTCAAATGCTGATTCTGCTCAATCTGGGGAAAATCCTCGATCTGAACCTGTTTTAATTATGGCGGAAGAAGGGACCGGCAATGGGAAAAAACAGGATACTGATTGTGGAAGATGAAGAAAGCCTGTTAAAGCTGGAAAGCATTCTCCTATCTGCAAAAGGATACATGGTGACGGGTGTAATGGACGGCAGGTC
>Ga0335079_10008832_pt1 | contig 11485 bp, 10 predicted proteins | sample Lox_Sample_33_FD_206719 | JGI IMG/M metagenome (GOLD analysis project Ga0335079, IMG submission 206719) | Soil microbial communities from Loxahatchee National Wildlife Refuge, Florida, United States - Lox_Sample_3.3 | ecosystem: Environmental > Terrestrial > Soil > Wetlands | place: USA... | reverse complement strand
CCCAGACCGATCGTGAGAATCGTCGCGCCGACCAGCGCGACGTTCACGATCCACACCGCGCCGATGTAGTCGCTCTTGCTGCCCAGGAGCGACAGCGCGAGCCCGGCGATCCCGATCACCGCGATCAGGCCGCCGAGCCGGACATCGCGGGACACACCCGACGTCCAGATCGCGAGCGTGAGCGTCGCCGACTCGAGAAGCACGAGCAAGCCGCGACTCCACTGTTCGTCGGGCGCCGCCGCGGCGTAGAAGAAGGTTGCGAAGACGAGCAGCAGGACCCAGCCGTACCCGTGGCTCGCCTTGAGGCGCGCCACACGGGCGCCCGGGCGCCAGTGCGTCTTCTCGGCCCCGATCATTGGTCGGCGCGCACTCTCGTGCCGGCGACGAAGTCGGCCAGCCCTCGCCGGCGCCCGTCGAACGGCACGGGAAGGAAGCCCATGAAGACGATCGCGACCGACACGACCAGCCCGACGAGCCGGACGGCGGAGCGCACGAACGATGGCGGGCTCCCACGGGGGTCGACGACGTGCAGCCCCATCAGGATCATCCCCGGCGTCTGGCCGAGGACGCTCCAGAAGAAGATGAAGTACGTCGACCCGACGATGATCCACGCGAGGCCGAGGATCGTGTCGATCCACCAGCTCGACCTGAACCCACCGGCCAGGGAGGCGAGGATTGCGACCACGGCCGCCGGGACGAGCACCGCGAGGTGCGCCAGCAACGCGTCGACCGTGAGGGCGACCGCGCGCGTCGCGATCCCGCCGTAGTGGACACCGGGGTCCGGTGACGGGCGGCGGAAGAGCATCTCGTCGACCTGTCTCAACCGATCGCGGATCAGGCCGATGATCTGGCCCGCCATCGAGGTGGTCTGGCGCGCGATCGCGGCGTGCACCTGCGGGCTCGCGAGCAGCCGCTCGGTCAGCTCGCCGGTGAGCTTGCTCTCGATCGCCGACACGGCGGCCTTCTCGAGCGCGGGATTGGCCAGCGCCTTTTCCAGCTGCTCCTTCGTCCGCTCGTCCTCGAGGATCTGGGTCACCAGCGCGTCGAGGTCGATCTGCCTCATCACGTCGGCGACGATCCGCTCGACCACGTGGTGCTCGACGAGCTTCTGGGCGACCTGATCAGGCAGCGGCCCGGCGAGCGTCCGGTCGACTGCGCTCTCGACCAGCGCACGGCCCTGCGCCGAGGCGGCGCGGCCGTCCGCGCCGAGAATGCGGGCGGCCTGGTCGACGCGACTCGGCCCCGCGAGCCGACCGGCGGCCCGCAGCGGCAGGATCGCGACCCGGCCGGCCTGGACGCCGAGTCGCGCGCCGAACATGAACACGCCGACGGCCACGTCCTCCGGCCGGCGTCCGGCCTGGGGGTCGCGGCGGGTCGGCAGCGGGGCGGATGTCCCTTCGGCCTTCTGGTCGCTGTCGGGCATGCGCGCATCCTGGCAGACTCGGGGCCGTGCCAGAACTCGCGGCGATCAGCGCCGGGCTCGAGAGCGCGCTCGAGCACGTCAGCATCCCGGCCTACGTGGTCGATTCCGCCGGCGTGATCCGCTGGATCAACCACGCCGGGCGGCGCATCGTGGGCGATGTCGTCGGACGCCAGTTCACGTCGCTCGTCGCCCCGGAGGAGACCCGCCACGTCCGGGAGATGTTCGCGCGCAAGGTCGCGGGCCGCACCGTCGTCACGGATTTCGACTCGATCGTCGTCCCGGGGACCGGCGAGCGGCTCGGCGTCCAGGTCAGCTCCGTGCCGTTGATGAGCGGCGACCGCGTGGTCGGCGTGTTCGGGCAGGTCGCGCACATCGAGTGGGAGGCGCCGCCGCTCCCGCAGCTCGACCTGACGCCCCGCCAGTCCGAGGTGCTGAAGCTGCTCGAGCAGGGACGCTCGACCGACGAGATCGCCGCCGACCTGCATCTCAGCCGCGACACCGTCCGCAACCACGTGCGCGGCCTGCTCAGATCGCTCGGCGTGAAGTCGCGGCTCGAGGCAGTCGCGCTCGCGCACGGCGATCTCGTGCCCGGCATGAACTAGCGTGCCGGCGGCAAGATTGCCTGCAAACCCCCGGTTGCTATAGGTTCTCGCCGGTCGCGGCGAGCCGCCGGCGGACCCCCCAACGCATCTGCAGAAAGGACCAACGTGATTCTTGCCACCAGCTTCTGGACGTTCCTGTGGAGCCTGATCGTCATCTTCTTCATGGTCGTCTACTTCATCATGCTGTTCACGGTCATCGTGGACGTGTTCCGGCGCCATGATGCTTCGGGCGGCAAGAAGGCACTCTGGCTGATCTTCATCTTCTTCTTCCCGTTCCTCGGCCTGATCGTGTACCTGATCGTGAACGGGGACGGCATCGCCCAACGGCATGCCAAGTCGGAGCAGCAGGCGCAACAGGACTTCGATTCGTACGTCCGTAACGTGTCGAGCGGCAACTCCGCCGAGCAGATCGCAAAGGCGAAGGAGCTACTCGACAGTGGCGCGATCTCGCAGGCCGAGTTCGATCAGCTCAAGGCGAAGGCGCTCGCATAGCCTGACCGCCTGGCGCACGGCCGCGGGAACGGGGATCGTTCCCGCGGCTGCGCGCGGGTGGAGTCAACGATGAGCGGCGCGCGCGTCGTGCGGACGCTCCGGGTCTTCTCGTCGTCGCCGCGCGACGAGCGCTTCCGGCGCGCGACGGACATCCTGCTGCTGATCCCGGCGCTCGCCGTGCTCGCGATCCTCGTCGCGGCGTACCCACCCGGGCACTTCGAGCGGGCGCTCGCGGCGCTGCTGCGCGCGATCCCAAGCTGGCTCGATCCCGCCGGCGCGTTCCTCTACGACATCCTCGCGGCCGCCGCAATCGCTCTCGGCGTGACGACGCTCGCCACCCGGAGATGGCTGATTGCGCTGCAGGCGGTCGCGTCCCTCGTGCTGGCGCTCGCCGTCGCCGTCGTCGTCGCCAGGATCGTCCTCGGTCACTGGCCGGACCTTGCGGATGCCGCCTGGGGCGGCCCGGGCTCGCCGCGCTTTCCCGGCGTGCGGCTCGCCGAGTCGGCGGCCGTCATCCTCGCGATCAGCCCGCACCTCATCCAGCCGTTGCAGCGTGCAAGCCGGTGGGTGCTCGCCGCGGGCTTCGTCGGGGCGCTCACGGTCGGGGCCGCCGCGCCGAGCGGCTACGTCGCGGGCCTTCTGATCGCGATCGTCGCCGCGGCCGGCGTGCGACTCGCATTCGGCACCTCCGCCGGCCTGCCCGGCCTCGACGACGTGATCGCGTCGCTCGAGGAGCTGCGCGTCCCCGTCGAGCGGCTCGAGCTGGCCGACCGTGACCGCGCCGGGGTGGTCCTCGTCCGTGGCAAGCAGCCCGACGGGTGCGGCGTGACCGTGAAGGTGTACGGGCGGGATGCATACGACAACCAGCTCGTCGAGAAGTTCTGGCACACGCTCTGGTACCGGGACGCCGGTCCGGGCCTCCGCTTGAGCCGGCGCGAGGCCGTCGAGCACGAGGCGCTCGTCACGCTGCTCGCTGCGAATGCCGGCGTGCCCGGGCTCGACGTCCTCCGGGCAGGCACGACCACCGGCGACGACGCGCTGCTCGTCCTCGCCGGCGACGCGGTCCCGCTCGCCGAGATTCCCACCGGCGGGCTGGACGAGGCGCACGTGGCCGGGGCCTGGCGGTCGCTCGCCGAGCTCCACGCCGCCCACGTCGCCCATCGCCGGCTCGACACGAGCACGATCGCCGAGATCGGCGGCGAGATCGGCTTCGTCGACTACGGCGGCGCGACGGCGACTCCGACGGACGCCCACCTGATGACCGACCGCGCCCAGCTGCTGGTCGCGACGGCGACGCGAGTCGGCAACGAGCGCGCGCTCGATGCCGCGTTCACTGCGCTCGGCGAGGAGGGAGTTGCCGCGCTCCTTCCGTACCTGCAGCTGGCCGCGCTCGCCGATCGCCTGCGTGAGGAGACGCGGACGGCGGGGGTCGAGGTCGACGAGCTGCGCAAGCAGACGTCGGCCCTCGTCGGAGAGGACGAGCCGTCGCTGGTCCGTCTCCGCCGCGTCACCTGGCGGTCGCTCCTCGAGACGGGGCTGCTGCTCCTCGCGGCGCTCGCGATCCTCTCGTTCGGGACCGGAATCGACTACGCGCAGTTCAGGACTGGGCTGCAGAACGCATCGTGGGGCTGGGTCGTCGTCGGCCTCGTCGTTGCGCAGACGCCGCGGCTCACGCAGTCGGTGGCGACACTGGGCTCGGTCGCCGCCGACCTGCGCTTCGGCCCGGTCTATGCGATGCAGCTCGCATCGGGTTACATGAACCTCGCGCTCCCCTCGGGCGTCGCGCGGCTCGCAGTGACGATCCGGTTCTTCCAGCGCCAGGGCATCACCGCCGCCGCCGCCGTCACCTCGGGCGCGATCGACTCGCTGGCGAGCACGATCGTGCAGGCGGTCATCCTGGGCCTGCTGCTGATCTTCAGCGAGTCGACGCTGAGCTTCGACGTCAATGCACCGTCGACCAAGGTGATCGTGCTGATCGCGGTCGTGGCGGTGCTGCTCGTCCTCGCGCTCGTCGCCGCCGCGCTCGTGCGGCGCACGAGAGAGATGGCTGCGTCGCGACTGCGGCAATGGTGGCCCGAGGTGCGCGCCGCGCTCCGGGCGCTGCGCTCATCGGACAGGCTCGCGCTCCTGCTGTTCGGGACGGTGGCAACCGAGGTGCTGTTCGCGTTCGCGCTCGGCATGTTCGCGTTCGGGCTCGGAACGCGCATCAGTCTCACCGACCTGCTCGTGATCAACATCGGCGTGTCGCTGCTCTCGACGTTCATCCCGGTTCCCGGTGGGATCGGCGTCACGGAGCTCGGCCTGACGGTCGGACTGGTGGCGGCGGGAATGTCCGAGGAGTCGGCGCTCGCGGCGGTGTTGCTCTACCGCGTCTCGGTGTTCTACCTGCCCCCGGTCTGGGGCTTCTTCGCGCTCCGCTGGCTCCAGCGCAAGCGGTACCTCTGACGGTTGATAATCGCGTGGAGCGACCGGAAGGAGGTGGCACGATGGCAGCGACCGGCAAGACGGGCGGCACCTGGACGGGATGGGTCGGCTTCGCCGGGATCGTGATGATCGTGATCGGCGGGCTGAACGTCGTCGAGGGGCTGATCGCGGTGATCAGGGGCCAGTACTACGTGCTCACCGCCGACCAGATCCTGCTCGTCGACTTCAGGACCTGGGGTTGGATCCTGATCGTGTGGGGCGTGATCGTGGCGCTCGCCGGCTGCGGCCTCCTCGCCGCGTCGGCCTGGGCGCGGTGGTTCACGATCATCGTCGCCGGGCTCAACATCTTCATCCAGCTCGGGTTCGCCGGCAGCTCGCAGTACCCGCTGTGGGCGCTCACCGTCCTGGCGCTGAACATCGTCGTCTTCTACGCCCTCACCGTTCGCTGGGACGAGGCGAAGCGCGGCCTCGGCAGCGACTGACGGTCGGAGGCCGGGGACCGGATGAGCCCGTTCGTCTCGACGGGCCGCCTGCCTGCGCCCGGGGACGTCCAGACGTTCGTCCTCGACGCCCACGACCGGTTCCGCTCGGACATGCGCGGCGCGACCTCGCGGATCTACCCGGCACTCGAGCGGGTCGCCCCGGAGCTGTTCGGGATCTGCGTGGTCGGGACGAGCGGGCGCGTCTTCGGGGTCGGTGACTTCGAAGTCGAGTTCTCGATCATGAGCGTCGCCAAGCCGTTCGTGTTCGCGCTCGTCTGCGCCGAGCTCGGCCCGGAAGAGACCCGTCGCCGGGTCGGTGTGAACGCGACCGGCCTCCCGTTCAACTCGCTGACGGCAGTCGAGCTCAGCACCGACGGCAGAACGAACCCGATGGTCAATCCGGGGGCGATCGCGACCACGAGCCTCGTGCCGGGTGGCTCGGTCGACGAGCAGTGGCGCTTCATCTGCGACGGCCTCGAGCGCTTCGCCGGACGCCCGCTTGCACTCGACGACGAGATGTACGCCTCCGCCTCGCAGACGAATCACCGCAACCGCGGCATCGCACGGCTGCTCGAGGATCTCGGCCGCCTCGGCTCCGATCCGGACGACGCCGTCGACCTCTACACGCGGCAGAGCTCGCTCGCCGTCACGGCGAAGGACCTCGCGGTGATGGGATCCACGCTCGCCGACGGCGGCGTCAACCCGCTCACCGGGGTGCGCGCGGTCGACGCCGCCACCTGCCGGCACACGCTCGCCGTGATGGCGAGCGCGGGCCTCTACGAGACGTCGGGCGACTGGCTCTACGACGTCGGCCTGCCGGGCAAGAGCGGCATCGGCGGCGGGATCGTCACCGTCTCGCCGGGGAAGGGCGGCATCGCGACGTTCGCGCCGCTGCTCGACCAGTCGGGAAACAGCGTCAAGGGCCAGCTCGTTGCGCGCTTTCTGGCCGACCGGCTCGGGTTGGATCTCTTCGTCTCCGCGCCCGAGGGCGAGTAACCTCTGCGGCCGAGCACCTTCGGTCCTTCCAGGAGAAAGGCGGGTTCAAGGATGACCTCGATCGGAGTCGACGAGGACAGGGAGATCGTCGAGGCCTTCCAGTCGGCCACGCGCCTGTGGTGGATCTTCCTGGTGATCGGGACCGCCTGGCTGCTGTTGGCGATCCTGGTGTTCCGGTTCGACTGGACGAGCGTGAAGGCGATCTCGATCGTCTTCGGCGTCGTCGTCCTCGCCGCCGGGATCGACGAGATCCTGATCGCGTTCTCCGGCGGTCAGAGCGGATGGATGATCGCGCTGCGGCTCGTGCTCGCGGCGGCGTTCGTCGTGATCGGCGTCATCGCCTTCATCCATCCGGGGAACACCTTCAAGGCGCTCGCCGCGGTGATGAGCTTCTACTTCATCCTGAAGGGCGCGTTCACCATCATCGTGGCGCTGGCCTCGCGCAAGGAAGCCGAGCTGTGGTGGCTCGCGCTCATCGTCGGCCTCGCGGAGCTGGTGATCGGCTTCTGGGCGGCCGGTGACTTCGGCCACCGCCAGATCCTGCTGATCGTCTGGGTCGGGGCCCTCGCGCTGCTGCGCGGGATCAGCGCGATCGTCTTCGCGTTCCGGGTGCGCGACCTGCGCGAAGCCGCCTGAGGGGGTTAGGCGGCTTCGGCAGGTGACGCGCCGTCGGGGAGAGAAGTCGTTTCGGGTGCCGTGGGCAGTGCCGCAGACCAGCTGATCTCGCCGGCCCGGAGGATGTAGGCCCTGGCGTCGAGGGAGAAGCGGATCGCGACGAGCCCGCGCTCTGCGACCCACCGCTCGGTGGTGCGCATCAGCGCTGCGAGATCGTCGTCCTCGCGCAGCTCGGCGCCGACGATCCAGACGTCGTCCCAGCGCTCCGTCCACGCGATGCAGCTCTCGTGAAGGATCCGGGAAAGGTCGTCGGCGTCGTCGGGTGAGGGAAGCTCGAACAGCACCGCGTCGGTTGCGAGTAAGGAGACGTCGTTCATGTGCGACAGCGTCGCGGAGAACCGGTCCGGGCGGTATGAGCCGTTTGCGTCAATTCGAGGCGGCTTGACGTTCGGGCGAGGCCCGTGCGAGTCTCGATGAAGCCGCCCGCCGATCGAGGGGAGAAACCGATGACCGAGCTCGAGACCCCCGGCGGGCCGACCGCCGAATCCGTTCGCTCTCTGATGCCGCAGTTGAAGGCGGACCTGGCGCGCCTGGTCGCGATCCCCTCGGTCTCTGCGCCGAACTACCCCGAGTCGACCCGGCCTGCGCTGCTCGAGGCGTACGAGGACGTCGTCGCGCTGTTCAGGGATGCCGGCGTCACGATCCTCGACCCGCTCGAGCTGCCGGACACTGCGCCGGTCGTGATCGGCGAAATCGCGGCCCCGGAAGGCGCCCCGACCGTTCTCCTCTACAGCCACTACGACGTCGTGCCCGTCGGCGAGGAGGCGAAGTGGCAGACACCGCCGTTCGAGGCGACCGAGCGCGACGGGGCGATCTACGGCCGCGGCGCCGCCGACACGAAGTCGAACATCCTGATGCACGTGGGTGCGCTGCGCGCCTGGGGCGGCCGGCCGCCCGTCGGGATCAAGGTCGTCATCGAGGGGATGGAAGAGGTTGGAAGCGCCTTCTCCGTGTTCCCGCCCTCGCGCCCCGAGCTGTTCGAGGCCGACGCGATGGTGATCGGCGACATGGGCAGCTTCCGGCCCGGCGTGCCGACCCTGACCGTCGCGCTGCGCGGCATGGCGATGGTCACCGTCGAGGCCCGGACGCTCGCCGGCCCGAAGCACAGCGGGCAGTTCGGCGGTGCCGCGCCGGACGCGCTGCTCGCGCTGGTGCACGCGATCGCGTCCCTGCACGACGAGCACGGCGACGTCACCGTGCCGGGGCTGCGCCGCGAGGAATGGACGGGCGCGTCGTACAGCGACGAGGAGTTCCGCGAGCTCGCCGAGGTCGAGCCGGGAGTCCCGTTCTTCGGGACCGGCGGTCTCGGCGAGCGGATCTGGACGGGCCCGGCGGTCACCGTGACCGGGATCGACGTCCTGCCGGTCGACAAGGCCGTGAACGCCGTCGTGCCCTACGCGAGAGCGAAGCTCAGCCTGCGCGTGCATCCGGAGCAGGACCCGGCCGAGGCGCAGGCGGCGCTGGCCGCGTACCTCGAGGGGCTGCATCCGTTCGGCGTCTCGCTCACGGTCCACGCGGCGGAGACGGGCAAGGGCTTTGCGGCGGCGACGTCGGGGCCGGCATACGAGGCGGCGAGCGCCGCGCTCGCGGGCGCCTGGGGGCGCGAGACCGTCACCTTCGCGTCCGGCGGGTCGATCCCGCTCGTCAGCGCGCTGCAGGAGGCGGTGCCTCGCGCCGAGATGCTGCTGCTCGGCACGACGGACGGCTTCGCGAACATCCACGCGCCGAACGAACGGGTCCTCGTCGACGAGTTCGAGAAGGCCGTCGTCGCCGAGGCCGACTTCTTCGGCCGCTACGCCGCCGCAGGCCGGCGGGCGTGAGCGCCGACGCGGCGGCAGCCGCCGAGCACACCTTCCTCGAGCGCATGCTCGACGGGATCGAGCGGTTCGGGAACAAGATGCCCGACCCGGCGATCCTCTTCCTGATCCTCTGCGGGATCGTGATCGTGCTCTCACAGGTTCTGTTCTGGTTCGGCGTCAAGGCGACGTTCGAAGTGGTGAAGCCGCCGCCGGCGCCCGCCGAGGAGACGTACTACGGCGGCTCGGTCGAGCCGACCTACGTCGGGCCGAGCGAGCCCGAGCCGGCGAAGGACTACCGCGTCGTCACCGAGACCGCGAAGGTCAAGGGCCTCCTCACGGGCGAGGGCGTCCGCTACCTGTTCACGTCGTTCGTTTCCAACTTCCGCAACTTCGCTGCGCTGGCGATCATCCTGGTGGTGATGATCGGCGTCGGCCTGGCGGAGGCCGCAGGGCTCATAGCCGCCCTGATCCGCAAGCTCGTCGGCGTCTCGTCGCGCGGCACGCTGACGTTCATCATCGTGCTGCTCGGGGTGCTCTCGAGCATCGCCTCCGACGCGGGTTATCTCGTTCTGATACCTCTGGGCGGAGCTGCGTTCAAGAGCGTCGGGCGAAACCCGTTGGCCGGCATCGCCGCGGCCTTCGCCGGCGTGGCCGCCGGCTTCGGCGTCAACTTCCTGATCACGCCGCTCGACGCGGTGCTGACCGAGATCACGAACGACGCGGCCGGCGCAGGAGCCCATCACATCGACATCGCCGCCAACCTCTGGTTCGGGATCGGCTCGACGATCTTCGTGGCCTTCGTGCTCACGTTCGTGACGGCGAAGCTCGTCGAGAACCGGCTCGGCGAGTGGGACCCGGCCCAGGCCGGCGAGGGGATCCAGACCGCCGACGAGACACCCGAGGTCTCGCCCGAGGCCGAGTCGCGCGGTTTGCGGCTCGCATTGCTTGCGACGGTCGCCGTGCTCGTGGGGATCACGCTGCTGACCGTCCTGCCGAACGCGCCGCTGCGGAACCCAGTGACCGGAAAGATCATCGGCAACTCACCGTTCATGGACAGCCTGATCGTGATCATCACGCTCGTGTTCTTCGCGGCGGGGCTCGCTTACGGCCGTGGAGCAGGCACGATCAAGACGAAGGAGGAAGTGATCGCGACGATCGTCAAGTCGTGGTCAGGCCTCGCAGGTCTTCTCTTCCTCTTCTTGCTGATCGCGCAGTTCATCGCGTATTTCAACTTCAGCAACATGGCCGAGGTCGCAGCCGTGAAGCTCGGTGACGTGCTCGAGCGCATGAACATCGGCGCGGTCTGGCTGTTGATCGGGGTGATCATCATCACGTGGATCGTCAACCTCATCATCCCGCAGGCGATCGGGAAATGGGCGCTCCTGGCGCCCATCTTCATCCCGCTGTTCAACAGACTCGACGTCGCGCCGCAAACAGTGCTCGCGGCCTATCGCGTCGGCGACTCGCCGGGCAACGTGATCACGCCTCTGATGGCGTACTTCCCCCTCATCGTGATCTTCGCGAGGCGCTACCGGAAGGACGCCGGCATCGGCACCGTCGTGTCGATGATGCTCCCGTACGTGCTCGTCCTCTCGATTGCGTGGACGCTGTTCTTCGTCGCGTGGTACCTCCTCGGGATCCCGCTCGGGCCCGGCTCGCCCGTGCACCTGCATTGACGGCCTCGCCGGCTGCTGCGACGGCGTGACCGACTCCGGCGACGCGAGCGCGAACGGCACTCGTCCCGAGCCGCCGGTGCTCGACGTGGGCGAGCTCGTCGAGGAGGTGAGCGAGTCCGAGACGGCTGCAGACGGCAGGAGCTTCGAGCGCAAGGTGCTCATGCGCGTCGCGCTGCTCGCCGTCACCGCGATCTCGCTGTACCTGCTGGCGCCGAGCCTGCTGCAGGTGTTCTCGTCCTGGACGCAGCTGAGGACGCTGAGCCCGTACTGGATCGTGCCGGCGGTGTTGTTCGAGACGGCGAGCTATGCATCGCTGTGGGCGCTCCAGCGGGTCGCGCTCCGCACCCGCAGCTGGTTCGCCGTGGCGACGTCGCAGCTTTCGGCGGGCGCCGCCGGAAGCGTGATCCCCGGCGGCGGCGCCGCGGCCGCCGCCGTTCAGTTCGGGATCCTCGTCCAGTCGGGCGTCCCCGCCGCCAACGTCGCCTCCGGGCTCACCGCGACCCTGGCCGCGACGACCGGGGCGCTGTTCCTGATCCCGGTCGTCGGCGTCGTTGCCGCGATCGGCGGAACGGCGGCGCCCCGCGGTCTGCGCGATGTCGCCTACGTCGGTGTCGGCGCATTCGTGCTGCTCGCGGCGATCGCGCTCGTGGCGTTCGCCTGGGACGAGCCGCTGCGGCTCGTCGGGCGGGGGGTTCGCACCGCGGGCGGCTGGGTGAAGCAGGGGCACCGCCTTGCCGGGCTCCCCGACCGGCTGATCCGGCAGCGCGACCAGATCCGGGCGGCGTTCACGGAGCATCCGTTCATCGCGTTCTTCGCCACCATCGGCAAGTGGGCGTTCGACTACCTCGCGCTGATCTGCATCCTCGCTGCTCTCGATCTGCGGCCAGAGCCGGCGCTCGTGCTGCTCGCCTACGGG
>Ga0335079_10008831_pt1 | contig 11485 bp, 8 predicted proteins | sample Lox_Sample_33_FD_206719 | JGI IMG/M metagenome (GOLD analysis project Ga0335079, IMG submission 206719) | Soil microbial communities from Loxahatchee National Wildlife Refuge, Florida, United States - Lox_Sample_3.3 | ecosystem: Environmental > Terrestrial > Soil > Wetlands | place: USA: Florida... | reverse complement strand
GGCACAGGTCGGCGCCGGCGGGAAGGTGTACCGGATCGGCGGCGACGAGTTCTGCACGCTGATCGATGCGCCGCAAGATAGCGTCGGCTACCAGGTCGAAATGGCGGCCGGCGCGCTGTTCGAGCAGGGCGAGGGCTTCACGATCGGCTGCTCGCATGGCTCGGTAGCCGTGCCCACCGAAGCGCAGAGCGCGAGCACCGCGCTCACGATCGCCGACCAGCGCATGTACGCCCAGAAGCGCATCGGCCGTGTCTCAGCGGCCCGGCAGTCGAAGGATGTCCTGCTGAGTGCGCTAGGCGAGCGCAGTTCCGATCTCGGCGCGCACGGGCTCGATGTCGCCGCGATGGCCGGCGCCGTGGCCACGGCCTTCTCGCTGCCGCTCGAGGACATCGAGGCGATCCGGCAGGCCGCGGAGCTCCACGACGTCGGCAAGGTGGCGATCCCGGATGCGATCCTCGACAAACCGGCCGCGCTCGACGGCAACGAGTGGGCCCTGATGCGCCGCCACACGCTGATCGGCGAGAAGATCCTCGCGGCCGCGCCCGACCTTGCGCGCGTTGCCCGGCTGGTCCGCTCGAGCCACGAGAACTACGACGGGTCGGGCTATCCCGACGGGCTCTCGCGCCGGGAGATCCCCCTCGGCTCGCGCATCATCGCGGTATGCGACGCGTTTGACGCGATGACAACCAACCGGCCGTACCGCCGGGCGGTGAGCGAGGCCGCCGCCGTTCAGGAGCTGCGCCGCTGTGCCGGCAGCCAGTTCGACCCTGCCGTCGTCGAGCACTTCTGTGCCGCGCTCGCGAGCGGTGGCGCCGGGACGCTGCGGCGCGTCGCGTGAACTGAGAAGCTCAGAACAGCTGCAGGTAGCGGTCGAGCTCCCACTGGGTTATCTGCTCGTGCGCGGCCTGCCACTCGCGCCGCTTGACCTTCGCGAAATAGTCGACGTAATCGCCGTCGCGGGTCTTGCCGAACGCCGCCCGGAGCACGTCGTTCTTCTCGAGCTCGCGGACCGCGTCGAGCAGGTTCGCCGGGAGTAGCTCGATCCCGGCGGCCGTCCGTTCGTCGGGGTGCATCTCGTACAGGTTGGCCGAGTTCGGCTCGCCGGCGTCGAGGCTGCGCTCGATCCCGTCGAGCCCGGCCGCGAGCATTGCGGTCGCGGCCAGGTAGGGGTTGCACGAGCCGTCGACTGTCCGGTCCTCGATCCGCCCGGCGTCCGGGATGCGGAGCATCTGCGTGCGGTTGTTGTACCCGTAGCTGACGTACGCCGGCGCCCACGTGGCGCCACTCGTGGGCGCGCCCACCACCAGCCGCTTGTAGGAGTTCACGGTCGGTGCGGTGACCGCAATGTACGCCTTGGCGTTGGCCTTCAGGCCGCCGATGAACTGGTAGGCGAGCTCCGACAGGCCGAGGCCGCGAGGATCGTCGGCGACGTCGCGCTCGAACAGGTTCTCGCCGCCCGACCACAGGCTGACGTGGAAGTGGCAGCCGTTGCCGGTCAGGTTCGCGAACGGTTTGGGCATGAACGTCGCGATCAGCCCGCGCTGCTGCGCCAGCGACTCGACCATGTAGCGGTAGAACACAGCCCGGTCGCACGTCGTCAGCGCGTCGGCGAACTGGAAGTTCTGCTCGAACTGGCCATTGGCGTCCTCGTGATCGGTGGCGTAGTTGTCCCAGCCAAGCCCGGTCACGGCCTTCGAGACCTCGGAGACGAAGTCGAGGTTCCGCGTCAGCGCGCGCATGTCGTAGCAGGGCAGATCGAGCGTGTCGAGCTGGTCGGCGACCTCGATCGTGCCGTCGTCGCGACGGCGCACGAGGAAGTACTCGAGCTCGGCGCCCATCTTCAGCTCGAATCCGAGCGCCTTCGCGCGCTCGAGCTGGTTGCGCAGGATCGTCCGCGGGCAGAACGGCCACGCCTCGCCCTCGACGGTCACGTTGCACGCGAACCGCGCCACGTTCGGCTGCCAGGGCAGGATCGTGAGCGTCGTCGGATCCGGCATCGCGATCATGTCCGGGTCGTGTGGACCCTGGCCGATGTCGCCGGCCGCGAACCCGGCGAATCCCGCTCCGTCGGCGAGCAGGTCGTCTATGTGGTGCGCCGGGACGAGCTTGGCGCTCGGTTTGCCATGCATGTCGACGAACTGAGCGAACAGAAACTCGATGTGCCGCTCCTTGATGATGCGCCGGACGTCGTCCTCGTCGCTGATCTCCGGGACGCCGTCTTCACGATGCTCAGTTGTGATAGCCATGTGCGAGGTATATCCGTCTGACCCGGGTTCCGGCAATGGCTGTTGCTACTGGGTATCGCGGGCTAGGATGTGCGCTTCGCACATAGCGAGACACGCGCATAGGGAGGCTTTCTCTGACGGCGACCTCTGAGGCCGGTGGGCTTCGCGAAGAGAACCGGACTCTTTACCGGGTCATCAACCTCGTCGGCTCCTCGATCGAGCTCGGCCCCATGTTGCAAGGGATCGTCGACCTCGCGACCGAGGCGACCGAGTGCCACGCGTGCTTCATCTACCTGCTCGAGGACGGCGTGCTGACGATCCGGGCGGCGTCGCCCGTCTATGCCGACGCGGTGGGCGTCGTCCAGATGCGCCTCGACGAGGGTCTGACCGGGTGGGTGGCCCGGCACCGCCAGCCCGAGTTCATCCGCGAAGGCGCCATGGCGGACCCGCGCACGAAGTTCTTCCCGATCCTCGACGAGGAGCGGTTCCAATCGATGGTCGCGGTCCCGATCGTCTCGCGCGCGGGGGAGACGATCGGCGTGATCGTGCTCCACACGGAGGCTCCGCGCGAGTTCACCGAGGACACGCTCAAGCTCCTCGTCCACATCGCCTCGCTCGTCTCGGGCGCGATCGAGAACGCCCAGCTGTACGACCAGCAGGGCCGCCGCGTCGATGCTCTCACGAGCTTGTCGGCGCTCGCCCAGGAGGTCGCCACCGCGGGCGATGCCGGCGACATCGGCCGCGCGGTCACGCGCGGGATGCGACGCCTGCTCGGCGCCGAGGTCTGTCAGCTCTACCGCCTCGACGGCACCGGCACCACGCTGCACCTGCTGTCCTCCGCGCCCGAGACCACCGCCGAGCCCGAGGCCCTGTCGGCGACGGCTCTGCTGCTGGCGGCGGTCGACGGCAGCGCATCGCGGCCGCCGGCGCGAACGCTGTGGCCCGCCCTCGACGTCGCCGATCTGCTCGTGACCCCGCTGATCTCGGGAGGCGAGCGGCTTGGCCTGCTCTGCGCCGGCGCGCCGCCGCGGCGCCCGTTCACCGGCGAGGACACCGAGATGGCACGGGCGATCGCGCACCTCGCCGCTATCGCGATCAAGCGGGCCGAGCTGATCGAGGGGCTGACCAACACCAACATCGTCAAGGACCTGTTCGAAGCGCTCGCGGCTGGGGCCACCACGTTCGCCGCCGCCAAGGCCGCCGAGGTGCGTTGCGACCTGTCGAAGCCCTACCTGGTCCTGTGCGCGGAGCCGGCCGCCGCGGGTGAGCAAGGGTCGGGGGAGTGGCGGGCCGCCGCCGAGGTGCTCGGGCGCGACCTCGCGGAGCTCGTCCCCCGTACCGCGGTCGAATCCGGGCCCGGGCCGGTCCGGGCCGTGCTGTCGCTCGGCGTGCGTTCGCCGCAGCGGATCGAGGAGCTCGTGCGAGCCTGCCGGGAACTCGGCCGCCGCCGCGGGGCGGCGATCGGGCTGAGCGAGCTGCACGAGACCCCGGGCGACGCCGGGCGGGCCTACCGCCAGGCCCTCGACGCGACGATGATCGGGCGGGCGCTGCTTGGCGACGGGGGCGCGATCGGATACGCCGAGGTCGGCGCCTACCGGTATCTGGTGCACATCGCCGCCGAGAACGCGCCGCACGACCGGATGCGGGCCGCCGTCGACCGCCTGATCGAATACGACGCCAAGCGACGCACGTCGCTGCTCGACACCCTCGAGCGGTATCTGGCCGAGCGCCGGAGCGTGATCGAGAGCGCTCGCGAGCTGTTCATCCACCCAAACACGCTGCGTCAGCGGCTCGGGCGGATCGAGGAGCTCACCGGCCTCAAGCTCGACGAGGACGACCTGCTGTCGCTGGAGCTCGCGATCAAGCTGGCGCGGCTGCACGGCCGGCCGGCGGCCGCGCGGGGGATTTAGGGCCGCCTGCGGCGGCGTCCGTGGGGCCGTTACGCCGGGCGTCCGTGCCCGGCGTCGGGGATCGCGACCACGCCCGCGCGGCATGGAGGCCGCGCGGAACCGGCCCCAGGGACGTCGAGCTTGCGGAATCCGGCCGCGTGCGCACCCGAGTCCCGACCCCGCGTGAGGCCGGATTCCGAAGCGAGACCCTTAAGACTCTTCGAACACCAGGAACACCGGGATCTTCTTCGCCTTGCGGCGGACTCGCTGGGGCTCCTGGGACCAGATGAAGTCGCCGGTCACGCGGTTCCGGTCCGGGTCGGCGCCCATCACGATCGCGTCGCACCCCGCGAACTGCGCCTCCTGGATGATGCGCTTGGTCGTCTTACGGGTGCCGACCACGTGCCCGTCGGCGTCGATGCCCTTGCGCTCGAGACGCTTGACCGCCCTGTCCACGATGTCGCGCTGTTCCTTCCACTCGGCCTTGGTTGGGAGCAGCCCCGGCATCTGCAGCCCGAACGAAACGCCGTGTATGCGCGCGATCGAGAACACGCGGACGCTGGCGTCCGAGGGCTTGACGAGCTCGATCACGCGTGCGATCGCGGCGTTCGAGAACGGCCGACCCTCGGACGCGAGCAGAATCCGCTCGAACGGTCCGTCGGACGAGCTAATGGGCTGCGATCCCTTCAGCCCGGTCGTCACGCTCATGGGTCAGACGCGCCCGCGATCGGCGCAGGCGTACCCGCCGCGACCATCTCCTCCGCCGGCGCCGGCCGTTTGTCCTCGACGCGCTTCCGATATGCATAGAACAGCAGGTAGGACAACAGGACGGCCCAGCCGATGAAGTAGTACGGCAGCGTTTTCCGTCCGGCCGCGTTGCACGTGCAGTTCGCGTAGACGGGGCCGCCGTAGAAGTAGATGATCGCGTACATGGCCGCGATCACGAGCGCGACGTACTTCATCCACTCCGGGAGCTTGAACGGCCGGCGCACGGTCGGCCGGTGCTTGCGGAGCAGGAAGTAGCCGATCAGCACCGGGATGAACGCCGCGAGATAGCCGACGTTCGAGAACGTGTAGATCTCGACCGCCCCGCCCATGAACACAACCGCGATCGAGCACGCGACGTTGAACCACATCGCGCGGTTCGGCACGCCGTGGCTGTTGACCCGCTGGAAGAAGCGCGGGAACTGGCCGTCCGTCGACATCTGGTGAAGCGATCGGGCCGTTCCCGTGATCGCGTTCAGCGCGGACAGGATCAGCGCGAGGATCAGCATGATCGCGATCAGCCATTCGAGGATGCTCGAGCCGGTGCCGGTGCCGAACACGGCGGCCGCGTAGTGGACGAAGATCGTCTTCGGGTCGACGAGCGCGGCGTTGCCGAGCGCGGGGAGGCCGAGCACGATGATGAACGCCACCGGGATCGCCGTGTAGATGAACAGGCCGTACAGGCCCTCGAGGTTCATCGCGATCTTGGCGTCGCGGTCGGGATTCTTGGTCTCGCCGATGTAGCACGCCGCCGCCTCCATCGCGATCACGTTCCATGTCAACAGGAACGAGAACGCGATGTACAGCGTGAGCCAGCCGTGCCCGAACAGTGGGGTAAAGAAGCCGCTGCCGTTGACGTGGCGGAAGTGCCAGAGCCAGCTGAAGTCGACCGAGGACGGATTGAAGATCCAGGCGATCGCGAGGAACGTCAGCGGGATCATCGATAGCAGCGCGAGCGTTGTCGCGAACACGGTCCCGAACCGCAGCCCCCTGACCGCTGGGATCGCAAGGATGATCAGGCCGACGACCGAGATGCCGAGCGTCCACCAGGCGATTGGCGTGTGGATCGGCGTGAATCCAGCGGTCGAGAGCTTGAAGCGATCGACGATGTAGAACGACGCCAGGATCATGTTCAGCGGCGCCACCGGGAACCAGCCGAGCCAGTACGCCCAGGCGGTGAAGCCATTCACGTGCTCGGCAAACCGCGGCCATTTGTCCTTGTAGGCCGGGTACGCGTATGAGGGCAGGCCGCCCGAGCGGTCGGGCATCATCGCCGACAGCTCGGCCAACAGCAGGCAGACGAGATACCCGCTGATCGTGATGATGACGATGACCGGGACCGACGAGGCGCCGAGTTCTGTCACCATCACCGGCGCGATTCCGGTGACGAGGATCGTTCCGGCGAGGCCGATCACGAACGCGCCCCACCAGTTCGTCGTCTTGGGCAACCCGGCGGATTCGTAGACGAGCTCGTCGTGATCCGCCGGTGGCACGTTCGCCATGTGACCTCCAAAAACCTGGTTGTACTTAGCCGCGGGTAGGCTCCCACGTGGCCGGTGCACGTCCCAGGCGTGATGCGCACACAATTGCGGGGTTCGACATGGAGCAGTTGGACACATTCCTCGCCCGTTACTCGCCCTTCGACGCGCTCGATCCGGACGAGCTGCGAACGCTCGCCGCCGGCGCCGTCGAGCACGCCTACGACACCGGGGAGGCGGTGCTGGTCGAGGACGGCCTGCCGACTCAGGGGCTGTGGGTGATCCTCACCGGGTCGATGGACATCGTCCACGACGGCGAGCCGATCCAGGTGCTCGAGCCCGGAGAGTGTTTCGGCCATCCCTCGCTGCTCACCGGAATGGCGCCGGCATTCACGGTTCGTGCGCGCGAGCCATCGACGTGTGCGCTGTTCGGCGCCGAGGCAGGCCGGCGGATCCTCGGGACCGAGGCAGGAGCCGCCTACGTCGCGAACTCGATGCGAAAGCGCCTCACGGTCGCTGGGCATACCGTCCACGGCCTGCCGGACGTCGGGACCACGCCGGTGTCGGTGATCATGAGCCGGGCGGAGTTCTGCGAGGCCGATGAGCCGTTGCGCACGGCGGCGGCGCGGCTGGGGCGCGATGGGGTGTCGGCGGTGCTGGTGCGGCTCGACGAGGGTGCCTTGGGGATCCTCAGCGACGCTTCGGTCCGTGCGGCGGTCGCGGTCGAGGGTGTGTCCTTGGATGCGCCGGCCGGGGCGGCGGCCCGGAGTCCTGTGCCGACGGTGCCGCCGACCCAGCTGGCGATCGAGGCCACGGTCGAGATGCTCGCCGCGGGGTCAGAGCACCTCGCGGTGCTCGACGGCGACCGCGTCTGCGGCATCGTGTCCGCCACCGACCTGCTCGGGCTCGACACGCGCAGCCCGATCGCGCTTCGTCACATGCTGCTCGGGGCGCCCGACGAGAACACGCTCGTGAGGGCCGCTGAGGAGATCCCGAAGCTGTTCCTACTACTGTCGCGCGCGGGCGTGCTTCCCCGGGACCTCGGGCGCGTGCTCAGCCTCCAGCACGACACGGTCGTGGCGCGGTTGACCGATTTCTCGATCTGGCAGCGCGGCCCGGCGCCGGTGGCGTGGGCATGGCTTGACCTGGGCAGCGCCGCGCGGAGGGAGTTCACGCTCGCCTCCGACCAAGACAACGCGCTGGCGTATGCGTCGGTCGCGTCCGAGTCAGCCGCTTCGGAGGTCGACGAGTATTTCGCGCTGTTGGGCGCCGACGTCAACGACGGCCTCGTCCGGTGTGGGATCGGCCTTGACAACAACGGCGTGCTCGCTCGGAACCGGTTGTGGAGGATGTCGAAGGACGACTGGCTGCGGACCTTCGACGACTGCCTGACTGAGCCCGACGAGTCACATCTGATCCGCGCCACCGTGTCGTTCGATTTCCGGCCGACCGCCGGCGGGCTGGCGGTGGCCGCCGAGTTGACCGCGCGGATCCGGGCCGCCCGGCAATACCCCCAGTTCATGCGCCTGATGGCACGGACGGCCACCGGCTATCCGGTGGCGCTCGGATTCCGCGGTCAGCTGGCCACGGGCCACGATGGGGATCCGCCGGGCAAGCTGGATGTGAAGCGCGGGGCGATCATTCCCTTGGTCAACCTGGTCCGATTTCACGCGCTGGCGGCGGGGGTGACGATCTCACCGACGCTCGACCGGATCGAGGCCGTGGCCACCGTCGGCCAGATCGATCGCGCCACCGCCGACGCGCTCCGCGAGGCCTTCGTGATCATCAACGGCATCCGCTTTGAGCACCACGCGGCCCAGGTTCAGGCGGGCGTCACCCCCGACAACCTGATCGATCCCGAGGAGCTGGCGCCAATCGCGCGGACCGACCTACGCGAGGCGCTCCACGTCGTGAGGCGCGCGCAGAAGCGGGTCGGGGCGTGGTCACCGCCGTGACGCCGGGTGTGCTGGTTGGACGTTCCCCGCGCTAAGACGGCGTAAAGAAGTAGAGCCCGCAACCACATTCACCGGTGAAAGTGTGCGCTTGGAGGCCATTGGACCGGTCATGCTCAGCGTCTAGCCTGCTCGCCACGTGTGTGGGATAGCCGGTCTTTACACGAAGTCGGCCACGCTTCGTGAGCAGCTGGGCACGCACCTTGCCAGCATGCTCGAGCAGCTGTCGGACCGCGGTCCGGACAGCGCGGGCGTCGCGTTCTATCGCGACCCGGCACCGCCGGGGTGGTGCAAGGTGTCACTGCACTCACCGTCGGCGAAGCCCGAATGGGAGGCGTTGACCGCCGAGCTCGAGGTCGAGTTCGGCGAGTGCTCGGTGCCGATGGTGCGAGCCACCCACGCGGTGTTCGTGATCGCCGCTGAGGCCGAGGACGCGGCTGCGTGGCTCGTTCAGTGTCATCCCGAACTGACGCTGATGAGCGCGGGGCGGTCGATCGAGATCTACAAGGAGGCGGATCTGCCGACGCGGTTCGTTCAGAGATTCGCGCTGCACGAGATAGCCGGCACCCATGCGCTCGGTCACACGCGGATGGCGACCGAGAGCCGGGTGACGACCGCGGGCTCGCACCCGTTCTCGACCGGCCTCGATCTGTGCCTGGTCCACAACGGCTCACTGTCGAATCACAACCGCCTGCGCCGGACGCTGCAGCGCGAGGGAATGGTCTTTCGTACCGAGAACGACAGCGAGGTGGCGGCCGGGTATTTGACCTGGCGTCTGCGCGAGGGGGCTTCGTTGGAGCAGGCGCTGGAGGGTTGCCTGGACGATCTCGATGGGTTCTACACGTTCGCGGTCGGGACCGCCGACGGCTTCGCGGTGCTGCGCGACCCGATCGCGTGCAAGCCGGCGGTGATGGCGGAGACGGACGAGTGGGTGGCGATGGCCTCGGAGTACCGGGCCATCGCGGTGCTGCCGGGGGCGGAGGACGCGGTCATGTGGGAACCGGCGCCTGGGCACGTCTACAGCTGGGGCACCGCGTCCTTGGTGGCGTAGTCCCAATGGCCACGCCCGAGGTCACGACCTAGATGGCCACGCCCGAGGTCACGCGCGAGGCGGTCCGGTCGTTTGACCTGGCGGTCGACACAGTCCGCTCGGTTAACGCGGCCCTGCATTCGGACGAGGCTCCCGGCCGGGTGGTCGTCCGCAACCCCGGCGGCCGGCACGCGATCGCGGTCGGGCTCGACGCTCCGTACGAGGTCGAGATCGAGGGGCATGTCGGTTACTACTGCGCAGGCATGAACAAGCTCGCCACCGTGCGCGTGCGCGGTAACTGCGGAGTGGGGGTGGCCGAGAACATGATGTCGGGGGTGGTTCTTGTCGAGGGGAGCGCGTCGCAGTCGGCCGGTGCAACGGCTCGGGGCGGGTTGTTGGTCGTTTGCGGGGACGCCTCCGCGCGGTGCGGGATCTCGCTGAAGGGCGCCGACATCGTGGTGCGCGGCTCGGTCGGTCACATGAGCGCGTTCATGGCCCAGCGTGGGTGCCTCGTGGTGTGCGGCGACGCCGGGGAGTCACTCGGCGATTCGTTGTATGAGGCGCGCTTGTACGTGCGTGGCTCGGTCGGCGGGTTGGGCGCCGATTGTGTAGAGAAGGAGATGCGGTCAGAGCACGTGTCCCAGGTCGCGTCGCTGCTCACGGCCGCTGGGGTCGATGACGTCGACGCCTCGGAGTTCAGGCGCTACGGATCAGCGCGGAAGCTCTACAACTTCCACGTCGACAATCTGGGGGCGTACTGACATGGGCGCGGGTTCTCCGGGTCTGAACGGGTGGCATCCCGGTTTGCGCGAGTCGGCCACGTTTGACCGGGGGGTGATCGCGGAGATACAGCGGGCCGCGCGCGAGGGCATGTACGACATCCGCGGGTTCGGGGCCAAGCGTCACGTCCCGCATTTCGACGACTTACTGTTCCTGGGCGCCTCGGTGTCACGGTATCCGCTCGAGGGTTACCGCGAGAAATGCGCCACCGACGTCGTAATCGGGACCCGCTTTGCCCGCGAGCCCGTGCGGCTCGACATCCCGATCACGATCGCGGGCATGAGCTTCGGCGCGCTGTCGGGCCAGGCCAAGGAAGCGCTCGGCCGGGGCGCGAGCGCGGTCGGAACGTCGACGACAACCGGTGACGGCGGGATGACGCCCGAAGAGCGGCAGCACTCTTCGGTGTTGGTGTACCAGTTGCTGCCCTCCCGATACGGGATGAACCCCGATGATTTGCGGCGCGCCGACGCGATCGAGGTCGTCGTCGGTCAAGGCGCCAAGCCGGGTGGCGGCGGGATGCTGCTCGGACACAAGATTTCAGACCGGGTGGCTGAGATGCGGGATCTGCCGGCCGGGATCGACCAGCGAAGCGCGTGCCGGCACCCGGACTGGACCGGGCCGGACGACCTCGAGATCAAGATCGAGGAGCTCCGCGAGATCACCGACTGGCGGATCCCGATCTATGTGAAGGTCGGCGCCTCCCGGACCTACTACGACGTGGCGTTGGCGGTCAAGGCCGGCGCCGACGCGATCGTGCTCGACGGCATGCAGGGCGGGACCGCCGCCACCCAGGACGTGTTCATCGAGCATGTCGGAATTCCGATTCTGGCCGCGATCCCGCAGGCCGTGGAATCTCTGCAGGAACTGGGGATGCACCGTTCGGTGCAGCTGATCGTCTCTGGGGGGATCCGGACCGGCGCGGACGTCGCGAAGGCGCTGGCCTTGGGCGCGGACGCCGTGTCGATCGGGACGGCGGCGCTGATCGCTTTGGGCGACAACGCTCCGACTTTCGACGACGAGTACCGCGCGATCGGATCGGCCGCCGGTTACTACGACGACTATCAGGCAGGGTTGGATCCGGCCGGGATCTCGACCCAGGACCCGGCGTTGGCGTCGCGGCTCGATCCGGTCGAGGGCGGGCGCCGGCTCGCGAACTACCTTCGCACGCTTACTCTGGAAGCCCAGACGCTCGCGCGCGCGTGCGGGAAGTCCCACCTCCACAACCTCGAGCCCGAGGACCTGGTGGCGCTGACGATCGAGTCCGCGGCGATGGCTCGGGTGCCGCTCGCCGGGACGAGTTGGATCCCGGGGCTAGTGGCGCCGGGCGCCTAGGGTGGCTAACTCCGGACTCGCCCCGGCTCCCGCG
>Ga0335079_10008826_pt1 | contig 11487 bp, 9 predicted proteins | sample Lox_Sample_33_FD_206719 | JGI IMG/M metagenome (GOLD analysis project Ga0335079, IMG submission 206719) | Soil microbial communities from Loxahatchee National Wildlife Refuge, Florida, United States - Lox_Sample_3.3 | ecosystem: Environmental > Terrestrial > Soil > Wetlands | place: USA: Florida... | reverse complement strand
CCGCCGGAGCCCGGCGCCGGGTTCTCCGACTCCGGCATCCACCGCTGGTTCGACCTCGGAGACGGGATCCTCACCGTGTCGCTCCAACTGCAGCCCACCATATGAAGACCCGGGTCCTGATCGTCGACGATTCCGCCATCGTCCGCAAGTTGCTGACGGAGGCCTTGTCCGAAGAGAAGGACATCGAGGTCGTGGGAACCGCGCCCGACCCGTTCGTGGCCCGCGACAAAATCCTCGCCCTGAAGCCGGACGTCCTGACGCTCGATATCGAGATGCCGCGCATGGACGGCCTGACGTTTCTGAAGAAGCTGATGCACTACCAGCCGATTCCGGTGGTGGTGATCAGCTCGCTCGGCCAGGCCGGATGCCAGGCGACTCTGGAGGCTCTGCGCCTGGGCGCGGTCGAGGTTCTGGCCAAGCCCGGAGGCCCCTATTCGGTGGGCGAGCTGCGGCTGGACCTGGCGTCCAAGATCCGGGCCGCCGCCGTTGCCCGCCTCCGCCGCCAGCCGGACGCTCAAACCGCGCCAACCGCCAACCACGAACCGTCCCCTCCCCCGGCGGCGCCGTTCGATCCCGAGGCGATCGTCGCGGTCGGCGCTTCGACCGGAGGCACCGAGGCAATCCAGGCGGTGCTCACCCAGATGCCCGCCGCCGGTCCCGGCATGGTGATCACTCAACACATACCGGCCGTCTTCTCGCTGGCCTTCGCCAACCGGCTGAACGAGATCTGCCCGATGGAGGTCAAGGAGGCCCGGGACGGCGATACGGTGGCGCGCGGCCGGGCCTTGATCGCGCCCGGTAACTTCCACATGCTGCTCCGTAAGTCACCCGGCGGAGGCTTCCGGGTCACCGTCCAGGATGGCCCCCGCGTCTGCTACCAGCGGCCATCGGTGGACGTTATGTTCAGTTCGGTGGCCGACGCCGCCGGTCCCCGGGCCATCGGCGTCCTGCTGACCGGGATGGGGAGCGACGGCGCCCGCGGGATGCTGAAGATGAAGCAGAGCGGCGCCAGGACGATCGCGCAGGACGAGGCCAGTTGCGTGGTCTACGGAATGCCGCGAGAAGCCGTGCGCCTCGACGCCGCCGGGCAGGTCGTGTCCCTGAGCAGAATCCCCGCCGCGATCCTCAACCAACTGAGCTGCATAGCCCGCTAAAGCCGCGCCGCACCGCCTCCGTGTTCGAAATCCGAACGTAACTGTATTGAAACACTCCACGAAACCAGCGCCAGCCTGTATACCCGCTCGAAACACGCCGCTTACGGGTACGGAACCGGAATTGCTCCTCCGAAATCCGAGAAGCAAATGAATACCGACACTTACTGGCTGAACATGACCAATATCGTCCTCGGCATGGTCACGGCCATTTCCTTCCTCCTGATCCTGAAGGCCGTTGTGGCCGAGCTCGTCGCGCACCACCACCACCGGCCGCTGAACCAGGACGAGATCGAGCTGTAGCCCCGTTATGCGGTGCCCCTACCTCCAGGAAACCGAGCTCAGGTTCTGCCGTATCGCAGCCGGGCCGAAGATGATCGCCCGGGCCGGCGCGGGCGGGTTCGGGGAAAAGTGTTCCTCGCCCTCCTACGCCACCTGCGCGGTGTACCGCCAACGCCCCGGCGATGCGACCGCGCCGGTTTGCCCCCACCTGGAAACTTCGCCGGCGCAGTACTGCTCGGCCGCGCCGGAAAGACGGCCCATCCCCCGCAAGCCGCTGCCGACCGCCTGCGAAGGCGGCTGCTACCGATACTGCTTCCTGTACCGCGACAAGCTGGGAACGGCTGACGAGGCGCCGACAACCGCCGGCATCCGCGTGCCGGCCGACCTCCTCTATGCCGCCAACCACCTCTGGCTTCATCGCGCCGAGGACGGCTGGTGCCATGCCGGCATCGACGGTTTTCTGGCGAGGCTGCTCGGCCGCGTCGACCAGGTCACCGTGATCGCCTCCAAAGGCGCCCTGTCGCCCAGCGCCGTGCTTCGGGCGCACGCCCTGGACTGGCGGGTCGCGTTTCCGAACCCTCTCCGGGACGCGGTCGGGAACCCGCAACTGCGCGCTCATCCCGAATGCCTGACCGCCGACCCCTACGGCGGCGGCTGGCTGTTCGCCGGCCAGGCCGGCCAATCGGGCTCTACGATCACGGCCGGACTCATCGCGGGAGAGCAGGCGTTTCAATGGATGACCCGCGAGATCGAGCGCGTCGCGAGCCTGCTGGGCGGCCGGCCGCTCCAGGAAGGCCTGTTGGGACGCCTTGATCGAGAAGAGTCGCTCAGCCTGTTTCAGGAATTCTGCCAATGAAGAACTATCGAGGGTCGATTCTCTTTCTCGCGGGTTTCGCCGTGGCGCTCGCGGCCGGCTGGATCGCCTTTCCCAAGGCGGAGTATGAGCGGCAGAACCAGCCGGTCCAGTTCAGCCACAAAGTCCATCGCGACAAAGGCGGAATGAAGTGCGAGGACTGCCACGCCATACGGGATGACGGGACCTTCAGCGGCATTCCGGCGGTAGACAAGTGCGCCGGCTGCCACGCCTCGCCCATGGGCGCGACCGACGAAGAGAAGCGCATGATCAAGCGCTACATCGAGCCGAACCGCGAGATTCCCTGGCTGGTCTACGCGCGGCAACCGGAGAACGTGCGGTTCTCGCACGCCTTCCACGTGAAGCTGGCGAAGCTCGCCTGCGAGCGCTGTCATCAGGCTCACGGCGATTCCGACGCGCTTCCGGCCTTCGAGCGCGACCGCGTCAGCGGCTACAGCCGCGACATCCTGGGCGACCCGGCTCTGCTCGCCGCCTCCGGCCATCACCCCGGCATGGAGATGGACGATTGCATCCGATGCCATCAAGTGCGCGGAGTCCAGGACAGTTGCCTGGCTTGCCACAAATAGGAGAGAACAATGGGACTCGGGCGGCGCGACTTATTGAAACTGATGGGCGGCGGGGCGGCGGGCCTGTTCCTGACCCCTGTGCCGTGGAGGCTCATCGACGGCGTGGCCATCCGGACCGAAAACTGGCCAGGCGTTCCGGACCCGCCGCGCGGCGAGGTTCGGACCCGTTACACCACCTGCACCCTCTGCCCGGCCGCCTGCGGCGTGCGCGCGCGCTCGGTCGTCGACCAGCCGGTGAGCCTGGCGGGAGTCGCCGCGCATCCAACGAGCGCGGGCGTGCTTTGCGCCGCCGGGTTGTGCGGCCATCACCTGCCGCTGCTCCCGAGCCGCGTGCGCCAGCCGCTCGCGCGCCGGGGCGACAAGTTCCAACCGGTTCCCATCGATACCGTCGCGGCCGCGGTAGCCGCCGCGCTGGAGGACATACGTAACAGCGGGTCGGCGGAGCGCGTCGCGGTGCTCGACGCCCGGCCCGGCCGGACGGCGTCGCTCATTTACCGCCGCTGGCTCGGAACCGCGCCGAACGGCATATACCTGCTGGCGCCATCGGCCGACTCCTCCGCGTCCCTGGGAATCGACATCGCCCGCACCGGCACCGTGTTGAGCTTCGGAGCGCCAGTGCTCGACGGCTGGGGCACTCCGGGCCGTGTGCTCGAGGCGCGCCGGAGCTTCCGCCTGATTCAGGTGGAAACCCGCCAATCGCGGACCGCCCTGCTCGCCGATGGATGGCTGCCGATCCGTCCCGGCACCGAAGCCGCGCTCGCCTTGGGCATCGCCAACGTCTTGATCGCCGAGAAGCTGTACGACGCGGCCGCAGCCCGAAGCGCCTCCGACTTCGCGGAGTACGCGGCGCTGGCCGCCGAGTTCCCACCCCAGCGGGCCGCCGAGCTCACCGGCCTTCCCGCCCAGACCATCGTTGCCGCTGCTCGCGATTTCGTCGGCCACGGTACGGCGGTCGCCGTCGCTGGGAGCGATCCCGGCGCCGGGCCGATGGGAGACGGCGAGCGCATCGCCATCGCGGCTCTGAACGTCCTGGCCGGCAGCATCGGACGCGAGGGCGGATTCCTGCCGCGCGGAGAAGCCCCGCGCCCACCCGGGTTCGAAGAGGCGGCGCTGGCCCCGGAGCACGGAATCGCCGATGCGCCCGACGCCTCCATCCGCGTCCTCATCATCGACGACGCGCGCGCCGCGGGCGCCTGGTGCTGGAGTGCGATCGAGCGGAAACTCGCGCGCGCCCACATCGTCGTCGCCCTGACCGGGTCGCTCGATGGCGCCGCGCGGCACGCGGATTTCGTCGTGCCTGCGCCGGCGTATCTCGAGGAAGTCGAAGATGCGCCTGCCCCGCCCGACGTTCCAGCGGCGATGTTCAGCCTGGCGGGAGCGCTTCTGAAACCGCCGCCTGAAGCGGTAGACGGCGTGGACTTCCTGAACCGCATGGCGGGCGGCGGTGCGGCGCTCGCCGACGTGCTCAAGGAGCGCGTGGCTGCGATCCACGCCGCGCGCCGCGGCGAGGTTTTCCATTACACCGATGGGGCGCGCACCGCGGTCAGCGACGTCAAATCGGCCGAGGATCTTTGGAAAGCGCTGGAAGAGGGCGGCTGCTGGATCGACCGCCGGCCGGCGCCGAAACAAGAAGGGCGCGTCACGATTTTGGGCGCGGCGGCCGATCGCGTTCTCGAAGCCGCCTCGGGCCGCCTCCCCGCGGACGCTCTGTATCCTCTCGCGCTGGTGCCCTACGGATGGCGCGGCGCTTCCGGCGGCGCAGTCTCGCCCATCATGACCAAGCTGTACCAGGAATCCGATGTCGAAACCGGCGGCGACACCGTCGAGCTTCACCCCGACACCGCGCAGCGGTACGGAATCGCCGACCGCCAGGTGGCCATCGTCCAGACACGCTGCGGCAGTTGCCGGCGCCGCGTGCGCGTCGACGACGCAGTGATGCCGGGCGTCATTCAGGCCGAGGTCGGCCCGTCGGCGAGCGGGAATTGCCGGCCGGAGGCGCTGCTCGATGCGTGCGGCGTCGCCGGCGACGGCACGTGGCGCCTGGCGCGCGCCAGTCTGAGGAGGGCATAAGCGATGGCTGCGAAGAAACCGGCGCGATACGGGATGGTCATCGACCTCGACCGCTGCACCGGCTGCGGCGCCTGCATGGTGGCCTGCGCCATCGAGAACAACGTGCCGCCGGCCAACCCCGAAGCCACCGAGCGCACCGGCATCACCTGGATGCGCGTCCAGCGGCTGGGCAACGGCCGGCCCTTTCCCGACAGCCGGGCCGTGTTCTTCCCCATCCTGTGCCAGCAGTGCGGCCACCACACGCCGTGCGTCGCCGTCTGCCCGCAGAACGCGGTGGAGGTGGACGCCGCGACCGGCATTGTGGACCAGATGCCGCAGCGCTGCCTGGGCTGCCGCTATTGCATGGCGGCGTGCCCCTACCATGCCCGATATTTCAACTGGTGGGATCCGGCCTGGCCCGCGGGCATGGAGAAGACGTTGAATCCGGACGTGGCGCCGCGCATGCGAGGCGTCGTCGAAAAGTGCAACCTGTGCCACGGCCGGCTGCATCGCGCGCAGGCCAAAGCGGCGGCCGAGGGCAGGCGGGAAATCACCGCCGGCGAGTACGTTCCGGCTTGCGTCGAGGCCTGCCCCGCCAAGGCAATCACCTTCGGCGACCTCGCCGACGACCAGTCCGAAGTGGCGCAACTGGCCCGCAGCGAGGGCGCCTTCCGCCTGCTCGAAAAGTTGGGCACGGAATCGAAGGTCTATTACCGGTCCGAGCGGCCCTGGGTGCACCAGGCGGTGAAGTCCGGAATCGGAAAGGAGCCGCAACGTGGATAGGAGTTACATTGCGCGAGGTCTCGATCGGTGCGCGACGCGCCGGTTTCTGATGTGGCTGCTGCCGTGGGCCCTGTTGCTCGCCTTCGGCGTCTACTCCGCCGGCCTGTGCCTGGTCAAGGGACTCAACCAGACGAACATGGACAACCGGTTCGCCTTCGGCCTCTGGATCTTCCTCGACCTCACCGTGATCGCCTTGGGCGCGGGCGCGTTCTTCACCGGCTTCCTGGTCTACATCCTTCGCATGCACGAGTTGAAGGCCGTGATCAACAGCGCCGTAGTGATCGGCCTGGTCTGCTACAGCGGGGCGGTGACGGTGCTGATGGTGGATGTCGGCCAGCCACTGCGCGCGTGGTTCACCTTCTGGCACCCCAACGTCCACTCCATGCTCACCGAGGTGACCTTCTGCATTACCTGCTACCTCACCGTGCTTGCCATCGAATACCTGCCCCTGCTACTGAAGAACCGCCGCCTGCGCCAGGTGCCGTCGTTCCTGGTCTTCGAGTTCGAGCTGCATCGCGTGATGTACGTGCTGGCGGGCGTGGGCACGTTTCTCTCGTTCTTTCATCAGGGCTCGCTCGGCGGCCTGTACGGCGTGCTGCGCGGGCGGCCGTTCGCCTTCCGCGAAGCGCTGGGTGTGTGGCCTTCCACGTTCTTCCTCTTCGTGCTCTCCGCCGCCGCCGTGGGGCCGAGCTTCGTGCTGCTGACCACCTGGCTGGTCGAGAAGATCGCCGGCCACCAACTCGTCGAACGCCCGGTCATGCAGAAGCTGGGGCGTCTCTCGGGAGTGCTTCTGATCGTCTACGTTCTGTTGAAGGCCATCGACACGCTGGTGTGGATGAACCGCACTACGCCGGCCGAGGGATTTTCGCCGCAGCAATTCTACGGGTTCGAGCCGTTCGGCGTGTGGATTCTTTTCGCGGAGATCGTGGTGTTCGGCCTGCTGCCGGCGGTGATCCTGCTCGACGCGCGCCGGCGCCGGTCGCAGGCGTGGCTGCTCACCGCGGCCGGGTTCGCCTGCGCCGGAGTCGCTCTGAACCGCTTCGTCATGACCATCCAGACCCTCGCCCTCCCGACGCTGCCCTTCGACCGGTTTCTTTCGTACTGGCCGAGCTGGCAGGAAGTCGGCACGTTCCTGGCCGTGGTCGCATACGGTGTCCTGGTTTATTCGTTGTCCTACCGCTACCTGATCCTGTTCCCGCAAGAGCGGGACCTGAAGGCGAGGTGAGATCGAAATGTTTCCATGGGTGAACGGTTTCAAGTGGGATGTGGGCCACGTCGTCTTTCTCGGCGCCTTCTACACGGTGGTGATGATCGTGCTCGCGACCGTGGTCCGCGCGGTGCTGCGGTCCCGGCGCCACTTCCGCGCCGAGAAGGTTGACGCGATCCGATGGAGGCAGGATTTCCACGATCTGCCCGCGCGCGATCGCCGCTGCCGCCACGAGCTGAACGGAGAAGTGGACTCGCGCCTGTGCGAGAACGCCTTCGATTGCCGGAGCTGCGCGAAGCATCCGGAGTTCGAGCGTGCCGCCGCGGCGCGGACCGATCTGCCTAAGGGCGAACTGTTCGGGTTCCCCATGCCGCTCGACCGGCTCTACCACCGCGGCCACACCTGGGTGCGCAAAGAGCAGGACGGAACGCTGTCGGTGGGCCTGGACGAGTTGGGGGCGCGCCTCATCGGCAAGCCGGAACGCCTCGACCTTCCGGAACCCGGCCGTCACGTGCACGCCAACGGTACCGGCTGGAGTGCCGGCCGCAACGGCTCGATGGTCCGAGTCCTGGCTCCGATCGAAGGCACCGTCCTAGCCACCGGCGGCCCCGACCAGGGCTGGTATCTGAAGCTGAAGCCGGACACGCCGAAGCCCGACACGCGCCACCTGCTCCGCGATGCAGAAGCCGTCCGCTGGATGTCGCGCGAACTCGACCGCCTGCAACTTCTAACCACGCGCGGCGCCTGCCCCGCCCTGGCCGACGGCGGAGCGCTGGTCGAAGACCTCGGCGCCGCGCTGCCGAAGAATGAATGGGCCGCGGTCTGCGGGGAGATGCTGCTGGAACCGTAACGTGACTGTCGCGGAGCGTGCTGCGAAATCGCAAGCCCCCGCCCGCATTCAACTGTGCTATGGTCCGAGATGGCTTGAACTCTGACGCGTCGCACGCTCATCCGGATGCACCACCCTGGGGAGGTCACTCATGCCGCTCGCACCTGGAACTCACATCGGAGCCTATGAGATTCGGTCGCTCATCGGCGCGGGCGGAATGGGTGAGGTCTACCGGGCCAGCGACCCACGCCTGAAGCGCGAGGTCGCCCTGAAAGTCCTCCCCCGCGCCTTCTCCCAGGACGCCGACCGCATGCGCCGCTTCGAACTCGAGGCACAGGCGGCGGGGCGCCTGAATCATCCCAACGTTCTGGCAATCTACGACGTCGGCGTTCATGAAGGCTCGCCCTACCTCGTCTCCGAACTGCTCGAAGGCGAATCGCTGCGTGACCGTCTACGCTCCGGCAAACTCCCGCCGCAGCGCGCGCTCGACTATGCCCGTCAGGCTGTCGCAGGCCTCGCCGCCGCTCACGCGGCCGGCATCATCCATCGCGACCTCAAGCCCGAAAACCTATTCGTCACCAAAGACGGCCGCGTGAAGATCCTCGATTTCGGCCTCGCCAAGCAGGCGGATCTCGTCGCGGCAACCGATGAGACCCGCACTTCGGCGGGCACCGTGCTCGGGACCGTGCCCTACATGTCGCCCGAGCAAGTCCGCGGGCAGAAGGCCGATCAACGATCGGACCTGTTCAGCTTCGGCTGCGTTCTGCACGAAATGCTCAGCGGCGAGCCGCCCTTCAAGGGAGCATCCCAGGCCGACACCATGAGCGCCATCCTGAGCGCGGAAAGGCCGGAACTGAGCTTACAGGGCGGCACCGCGCCGGCCCTCGACCGCATCGTGGGCCACTGCCTGGAGAAGGATCCCGACGAGCGATTCCAGAGCGCTCGGGATCTCGCCTTCGATCTTGCCTCCATCTCCGGCACTTCCCAATCCGCGCGCGTTCCCGCGGTGAAGCAGCGCGGGTTTCGATGGCGCCTCGCCGCAGCCGCATTTCTCGCGCTCGCTCTCGGCGCGGGCATCTTCGTTCTGGGCCGGACTTCCGTCCCTCGCTCTGATCCCTCCTTTCAGCGCCTGACGTTCCGCCGAGGAAGCATCGTCACCGCCCGCTTCGCGCCCGACAACCAGACCGTCGTCTACGACGCCGCCTGGGAGGGAGAGCCGCCGGACATCTTCGCGGTTCGCATCGAAAGTCCGGAGTCGCGGGCCCTTGGGTTCCCTGGCGCAACCCTGCATGGCATCTCCCGCTCCGGCGAGCTGGCGCTCGGCCTGAAACAGACCAGCGGCTTTTCCGGATTCGCATACCCCGGAGTGCTGGCTTGGGCACCGTTCTCCGGAGGAGCGCCCCGAGCGGTCGCCGAGCGGATCACCGCGGCGGACTGGAGTGCGGATGGCAGCCAGATGGCTCTGGTCCGCGACCTGAGGGGCAACTTCCGGCTCGAATATCCCTCCGGGACCGTTCTCTACCAGACCGCCGGATACATCGATCGCGCCCGCATCTCGCCTTCCGGTGATCACGTGGCTTTTCTCGATCACCCCGCGACGAACGATGATGCCGGGTACGTGGCCGTCGTGGACAGGTCAGGACACCACAAGAGGCTGACCACCGCGTTCGCTTCCATTGAGGGCCTGGCCTGGTCGAGCAAGGGCGATGAGATCTGGTTCTCGGGCGCGGAGGCCGGCAGCCGGGCCGATCTCTGGGCCGTCACGCTGTCCGGCCGAAGGCGGCTGATTCTCCGCGAGTCCGCCACGGTCCGGCTGCACGACATTGCCGCCGACGGGCGCGTGCTGATAGCGAATGAAGAGCTGCGCTCGACCATGATGTCCCGCGGTCCGTCCGCGAGCCGCGAACGCGAACTGACCTGGCTCGATTGGTCGCTGGCCACGGACATTTCCCCCGACGGCAGCATGGTGGTCTTCTCCGAATCCGGCGAAGGGGCTCGCGAGGGTGAGACGCAGTATTTGCGAGAGACCAACGGCGCCCCGGCGGTCAAACTCGGCCGAGGTTCCTTTGGCAAGTTCTCCACCGATGGCAAGTTCGTGGTTTCGACGGATAACGCGAATGGGGAGATCGCCATCTATCCGACCGGCCCCGGTGAAGTGCGGCGCGTCCGGCCGAAGGGGTTCACCGTGGAACAGGCGGGCATGCTGGCCGATGGCCGGCGCCTGTGGTTTCAGGGACACGCGTCCGCATCGAGCGCGGGCATCTATATCTCGAATCTCGATGGCACTGAATCCCGCCTCCTGGTTCCCGGCGGGGTGGCGATGCAGCCCGACCTGACGCCGGATGGCCGCTACCTCATCGTTCGCGTGGGCGGGGATGCGCTTCTGGCTCCGGTCGACGGCGGCAAGTCCATGCCTTTGCCCACGCCGATTCAGGAGGACGAAAGAATCGCGTGCTGGGCCGCTGACGGCCGCTCTTTTCTGATTCACCGGCGCACCGATTCGCCCGCCAAAGTGTATCGCGTGGATCTGGCGACCGGCCGCCGGACGTTCGTCAGCGAGATCGGTTCCGCCGACCGCGCCGGCCTGGGCCAGGGGTTGGGTCTTATCATGACGCCGGACGCCAGGAGCTACGTCTACAACGCGCAGCGCACGCTCGACGAGCTGTACATCGTCAACGGATTGAAGTAGCCGGCCCGACGGCTCAGCGCTCGATCCCGTACTTCTTGATCTTCTCGTACAACGTCGAGCGCTCGATCCCCAACGTCGCCGCCGTCTCCTTGATGTTGCCGCCGTGCCGGCGCAGCGTCGCCTCGATGGCCTGCTTCTCGATCTCCTGCAAGCTGAGATTCGTCGGCGCGCTCCACGCCTTGCGGCCATTGGCGACGTGGCCGAGAAACGCGAAATCCTCCTCGGTCAACAGCCGGCCGCGGCAGGTGACCATGGCGCGCTCGATGGCGTTCTCAAGTTCGCGCACGTTGCCCGGCCATTCGTGATCGAGCAGCACCTTCAGCGCTCCGTCGGAAAGCTCGGCCAGCTCCTTGCGCAGCTCGTGCGCGATCCGCTCCACGAAGTGGTTGGCCAGCAGCGGAATGTCCTCGCGGCGTTCGCGCAAGGGCGGAATGCGCGCTTCAATCACGTTGAGGCGGTAGAACAGGTCGTCACGGAAGCGGCCATCGGCGACGGCCTGCTCCAGATCGACGTGGGTGGCGGCGATCACGCGCACGTCCACCTGCACCTCCTCGGCCCCGCCCAGCCGGTAGAACGAGCGCTCCTGCAGCACGCGCAGCAGGTCCACCTGCAGCTTGGGTGAAATGTCGCCGATCTCGTCCAGGAAGATCGTGCCGCCGTCGGCCAGCTCGAACTTGCCCTTCTTGCGATCGGCCGCGCCGGTGAAGGCGCCCTTCTCGTAACCGAACAGCTCGGATTCGAGCAGCGTTTCCGCCAGCGCCGCGCAGGAAACGCCGATGAACGGCTTGCTGGCGCGCGAGCCGGAATAGTGGATCGCGCGCGCGATGAGCTCCTTCCCGGTGCCGCTCTCTCCGCGAATCAACACGGTGTTCTTCAGGCTCGCGACGTCCTCGGCCAGTTGCATCAGCTCGCGCATGCGCGCGTTTTTGCTGAGGATGTCCTGGAAGCGGTACTGGCGCGTGAGTTTCTTACGCAGGATGGCGTTCTCCCGCTGAAGGTTCTTGAGCTTGATGATGCGGCCCACCAGCAGCGAAATCTCCGCCGGGTTGCACGGCTT
>Ga0335079_10008825_pt1 | contig 11487 bp, 7 predicted proteins | sample Lox_Sample_33_FD_206719 | JGI IMG/M metagenome (GOLD analysis project Ga0335079, IMG submission 206719) | Soil microbial communities from Loxahatchee National Wildlife Refuge, Florida, United States - Lox_Sample_3.3 | ecosystem: Environmental > Terrestrial > Soil > Wetlands | place: USA: Florida... | reverse complement strand
GATCCCAAGCTGCTCGAAGCCCAGGAGCTTCTGGCGCGGCTCGCGCTCGAGGATAATAACAACGCCAAAGCGATTGACGAGGCGAACAAAGCGCTGGCCATCGATGCGAATTCGGTCGAGGGCAGAGCCATCCTCGCCACCATCGACTGGCTCTCTGACAAAAAAGAGACCAAATGGGACCCGCACACGGCGAAAGGATACGAAACGGCGGGACATTTCTTTGTGTTGAACCGCCGGTACGAGGAAGGCATCGCGTATTACCGCAAGGCGATTGAGCTCGATCCGCAGCTCTACACGGCGCGTTCGGAACTCGGCGTCAATCTCATGCGCCTGGGATACGAGGACGAGGCCTATAAGCAGCTCAAGACTTGCTACGACAACGGCTTTCAGGATTACGCCACCGTCAATTCGCTGAAGTTGATGGATAGCTACAAAAACTTCGTTACCTTCAAGACCGACACCACGATTCTGAAGATGGATAAGCGCGAAGCCCAGCCGCTGCGTCTCTACTTCGAGCCGGAGATGCAGAAGATCATTGCCACCTACGAGCAGAAGTACCGGATGAAACTGGATCGTCCGGTTCAGGTTGAGGTGTATCCGAACCACGAGGATTTCGCTGTCCGCACGCTGGGCGTGCCCGGCCTCGGCGCGCTCGGCGTCACATTCGGCTATGTGGTCGCGATGGATAGCCCGTCCGGCCGCCCCCCCGGCGAGTTCCATTGGGCGTCCACACTCTGGCACGAAATGAGCCACGTCTTCACCCTGACCGCCACCGGCCATCGTGTTCCGCGCTGGTTCACTGAGGGCATGGCGGTCCACGAAGAAACGGCCATCAATCCCGATTGGGGAGACCGCGTCACCCCGGAAATTCTGAAAGCCATCAAGGAAAAGAAGCTGCTCCCCGTCGCAGAGCTCGACCGCGGCTTCGTGCATCCCACCGAGCCCGCGCAGGTGATTGTCAGCTACTTCCAGGGCGGCAAGATCATCGATTACATCAACAACAAATGGGGCTGGGACACCTTGCTGGCAATGCTGCACGATTTCGGGGGCAGCGACCTCGATACCGCCGCCGTCGTTCGCAAAGAGTTGAAGATCGAGCCCGAAGAGTTCGACAAGCAATTCCTCGCTTCGGTTGAAGCCGACACCAAGAAGCAGGTGGACAATTTCGACCATTGGCGCGCCGGCATCAAAACGGTTTCCGAAATGGCCAAAGCCAAGAATTGGGATGGCGTCATCAAGGAAGGTACCGCGATTCGCGACCTCTATCCGGATTACGTGGAGGCTGGAAGCGTTTACGAATTCCTCGCCAACGCGTACATCGAAAAGGGTGACAAGCCCGCCGCGATGGATCAATTGCAGCGCTATGTCAAGATCGGCGGCCGCTATCCCGAATCCATCAAGAAGCTGGCCAAACTGCTGGATGACTCCGGCAAGAAGCAGGAAGCCGCCGGTGTTCTGGAACGGCTCAACTACATCTACCCGCTCGACAACCCGGCACATCAGGAATTGGGTTCCCTGCTGCTCGAACAGAACGATCCCAAAGATGCCATCCGCGAGTTCGATGCCGTCGTGCTGCACAACCCCATCGACCCGGCGCAGTCGCACTACGACCTGGCCCGCGCGTATAATCTGAATCACCAGACCGACCAGGCTAAGGATGAGCTTTACGCCGCTCTCGAAGCGGCCCCCGGCTTCAAGCCGGCGCAGAAATTATTGCTGCAATTGACGCCAGAGACCAAATAGAAACGGAACCTTCATGTCAACCGTGACGCCACAGTTGGAACCCGACGTTTTGAGGTCGCGCATTGAGCGCTTCCGCCAGGTCCAAACCGAGATCGTGACGCAGGTGCGCCGCGTCATCGTCGGCCAGGAGGAGGTGCTCGAGCAGGTGATGATCGGCTTGTTCGTCGGTGGCCACTGCCTGATCACCGGTCTGCCAGGCACGGCCAAGACCCTGCTGGTCCGCACCATGGCTCAGACGCTCGGCCTGGTGTTCAAGCGCATCCAATTCACGCCCGACCTGATGCCCAGCGACATCACCGGCACTGACATCATTGAAGAGGACAACACCACCGGCCGCCGCACCTGGACCTTCGTGCCAGGCCCAATCTTCGCCAATGTTCTGCTGGCCGACGAAATCAACCGCACCCCGCCCAAAACCCAGAGCGCCTTGCTCGAAGCCATGCAGGAGCGCGCGTGCACCGTCCGCGGCCACAATTATGCGCTGCCGGCCCCATTCTTCGTGCTCGCGACCCAAAACCCGATTGAGTTGGAAGGCACCTATCCGCTTCCGGAAGCCCAGCTCGACCGCTTTTTGTTCAATACCGTACTCGATTACCTGAACGCGGACGAAGAGCTGAAGGTGGTCGACCTCACGACGGTCACGACCATCCCGCAGGCCGAAGCGGTCACCAATGCACAGGAAATCCTGGATTTTCAGCAACTCGTCCGGATGGTCCCGATCGGCGAAAGCGTCGCCCGCCACGCCATCGACCTCGTTCGGGCCACCCGCTCGCGCGAGGAAGGCGTCCCCGATTTCGTCGAACGATACGTCAATTATGGTGGCAGCGTCCGCGCTGCCCAGTTCCTCGTGCTCTCCGCCAAGGCCCGCGCGCTCATGAAGGGTCGTTATCACGTGACGTACGAAGACATCCGATCGCTGTACATTCCAGTCTTGCGTCACCGCATCCTGCTCAATTTCCATGCCGAGTCCGACCGCCTGAAGCAGGACGACATCTTGAAAAAAATTCTGGAGGCGAAACCCGCTCCGAGAGACTAGCCTTACCGACAGGACGCCGTCGAATTACCATGCTGCAGCGATTCCTCGACCCAGCCACGCTGGCCGCCATCTCCGGTCTCGACCTCATCGCCAAGACCGTGGTGGATGGCTTTGTGGCCGGCCTTCATCGCTCGCCCGATTTCGGCTTCTCGCAGGAATTCGCGGAGTATCGCGCCTATGCCGAAGGCGACGACCTGCGCCACGTCGATTGGAACGTATTCGCCAGAACCGATCGTTGCTTCCTCAAGCGCTATCGCGGCGAGACCAACACGCAGGCTCTTGTGCTGCTTGATACATCGGCATCCATGGCCTATGGGTCGCATTCGGTGAACAAGCTGGAATTCGCGAAATTTCTGGCCGCTTCTCTCTGTTACATGGGCAACCTGCAGCGCGACGCCATGGGCCTCATCGTTTTCGATGAGGACGTCGCCAACTACGTGCCGCCGTCGACGCGGCAGGGTCAGATTTTCCGGCTCCTGCACGCCATCGAGAAGGCAGAGCCCGGTACTCGCACGGATTTCGTTAAACCCTTCGTCCATTTTCAGAACTTCTTGCACCGCCGCGGCTTGGTTATCGTGATTTCCGATTTCTACGAAGATCCCGAGACGATTGTCAAAACCGTCGAGCCGCTCCGGTTCAAAGGCAATGAAGTCGTGCTCTTCCACATCCTCGACCCGCAAGAAATCGCGCCGAAGTTTCGCGAACCGGTCCTGTTGGTCGACATGGAGAACTCCGCCAGCGCTCTGGAAGTTTCGCCGGAGTACGCCAAGCGGGAGTACAAGCGCAAGATCGATGCGCATATTGAGGCGCTCGGCTCCAAGGCCCGCAGTCACGGGCTTGATTACTTCCTCATGAACACTGGGCGGCCTCTGGACGAGGGTTTGCGCGAATACCTGTTCATCCGGCAGGGGAGGATGTAATGGGCTTCTTCTCCCCCTGGTTCTTCGCGGGTCTCGTCGGCGTGGGGCTGCCCATCTGGCTGCATCTGCTCCGCAAGCACCGCAGCACCCCGCAACCGTTCAGCTCGCTCATGTTCTTTGAGCAGCACATCCAGAGCTCGATCAAACACCGGCGTTTGCGCTATTTGGTCCTGTTCGCGTTGCGCACGCTGCTCGTCGCCCTCATCGTCCTCGCGTTTGCGCAGCCCTACATTACGGAAAAGTTCGTTCCCCGCGGGCGCTCCGGTGAGGTGACGGTACTGGCGATCGATAACTCGCTGAGTATGCGCGCCGGCGGCCGCCTCGATCAGGCCAAGCGCATGGCCAAATCCGCCGTGAGCAATTTGGGGGCCGGCGAACGCGGCCAGGTGCTCGCCTTCGGGTCGCGCGTGCAGGTCATGAGCGAAATCACGGATGACCATTCGCCGCTCGACAGCGGAATCGATTCGGTCGAAGCCTCCGACGCGCGCACGTCTTACGCCGAGTTGGTCCGCTCTCTGCGTTCGATCTCTCAAGCCACGCATCTTCCCCTCGAGGTCCACTTGTACTCGGACATGCAGCAGAGCGGAATGCCAGCCAACTTTAATGACCTGCGCCTCAATGCCGACGTGCGCCTCGTGACGCACCCGATCGACGCCAAGCCGGTGTCCAATTTCACCGTGGAAAACGTGGTGGCCCCCCGGCGTGTCTACGATGCAAAGAAGACGCGCGTGCTGGCCACCATCGCCGGTTTTGACAATCAGAAAGCTACCCGCCGGGTTTCTCTGCTGCTCAACGGCCGGGCGATCGAAACGAAAACCGCGGAAATACCGGAACGCGGTCGCGCGTCCGTTGAGTTTCTGTCGCTCGACGTTCCGTACGGGTTGAACAAGGGTGAGGTGCGCATCGATTCTGCCGACACTCTGCCCGGCGACGATGTGTTCTATTTCTCAGTCGAGCGTGCCGAGCCGCGCCACGCCTTGTTTGTGCACGAGGCGGAAAACACGAATGGCCTGCTCTATTTCAAATCCGCCTTGGATGCGTCGGGCCAGTCCGCTTTTGCGATCGATCCGGCTACGGTCGATCAGACCGCGAATCTGGCGCCTTCCAAGTATGCCTTCGTGGTGTTGTCCGATGTCGGCGCCCTTCCCCAGTCATTCGAGAATGAGCTCCGTCAGTACGTCCGCGGCGGCGGTTCGGTTCTGATCGCCTTGGGCCGCCACGCCGTCGACCGCGCCAGCGTTCCTGTTTCGGATTGCCGCGTCGAGGCTGCCCGTTATGCGGGCCGGGAAGGCGAGCGCTTTCAGACCGCCACCTCGCTCGATCCGTCGCATCCTTCGATCTTGAAGGACAACCGTTGGGACGATGTGAAGTTTTACCAGGCCATTCGCGTGGCTCCCCCGGGCAGCGCCCGCGTGGCCGCCCGGCTCTCCGACGGTACGCCGCTACTGATCGATCAGCAGATGGGTGAAGGCCACATCCTCGTCTTTGCGTCTACCCTCGACAATATCGCGAATGATTTCCCGATTCACGCGTCGTTTGTGCCCTTCATCGAGCAAACTGCGCGCTACCTGGGCAAACTCAACGAAGGCCCTCCGAGCGTTCCGGTGGGGTCGTTCGCCGAACTTCGCGATTCCCGGCAGAAAGGCGCGGCGGTCGACGTGGTTGACCCCAAGGGCGAACGCGCGCTCTCTCTGGCTGAGGCAACCAAGGCGCAGAATATTCAATTCACCATGGCCGGCTTCTATGAAATCCGCCGGCCGAACACCCCGAATGAGCTGGTGGCGGTCAATGCCGATCGCCATGAGTCGGATCTTACCCCGGCCGACCCCGAGCGGCTCTCCTTGTGGCAGAATACAGCCGAGGGTTCTGCGGCCGCTGGCGGCACGACGGACAGCCAACAGAAACCCTTTTCGGTCTGGTGGTACGTGATGCTGGCCGTGCTGGCATTGGCAGTAGCTGAATCTTTGCTGGGTAACCGATATCTATCGGTGGATAAAGAGGCGGCATGAATCTCAATCGCTTGTCCGATTATTTGGGCGCCGTCGAGCGACGGCTCCGGTGGATCACCCTCAGCCGCGGTATCGCGGCCACAGCCGCCGCGGCCCTGGTCTTCACGGTTGTCGCCGTGTTGATGGCCAACTACTTCGCCTTCTCCGACCACAGCGTTACCGGGGCGCGCCTCTTGCTGTTCCTCGGCCTGGCCTTTGCGCTCGCGGCCGCGCTGATCGTTCCCTTGATTCGCCTCAACCGCGGCCGCGCTGCCCGCGAAACCGAAAGCCGGTACCCGCAATTCGAAGAGCGGCTTCTCACTTTCAGCGAGCGCATGGAGCAGAACCCCAACGACCCGTTCCTCGATCTGCTCGCCGCCGATACTCTCAGCGTCGCCCAGCATGCCGAGCCGCAGCGCGTCGCCAAAACCTCGCGGATCGCAAGCTTCGTCTCTGCTGCCGTGGGCGCAGTCATTCTCCTGGTCTGGCTGGGCACTACCCCCGGATTCATGGGTTACGGAACGCACCTGTTGTGGGCCGGCCTGCCGAAAAACGAATACAAGCCCTTTTACGACATTCAGGTCACGCCTGGGAACTCCAAGGTGCGGAAAAAGGCTCCGCAAATCATCAGCGCTCGGCTTTTGGGCTTCACTGCGCCTGCCGTGCGGATCTTTGGTAAATACGCCAGCTCCTCCAAGTGGGAACAGACTGACATGCGCACCGAAGAAGGTGGATCCGCTTACAGCTTCGCCATCGCCGGTGTCCCGGAAACGCTCGATTACTACATTGAGGCGGGCGGGGTCCGTTCCAAAACCTATAAGCTCACCGTCATCGACCTGCCGTCAGTCAAAAATATCAAAGTTACTTATCACTTCCCCGCCTGGACCGGTATGAAGGATATGACGGAGAACCCGGGCGGAGACTTGCGTGCCGTCGAAGGTACCACCGCCGATGTCGCGGTAACCACCGACCGTCCACTCGCTTCCGGCGCCATCCTGCTCGACAACGGCGCCAAGCTGGAGCTTCGCTCGACTGGCGTCAACACCATGGTGGCAAGCGTGCCGATCCAGAAGGACGGGCTCTATCACATCGCCGCCCTTGATAACGGCGAAGACGTTCGGCTTACCGAGGACTACTTCATCGAAGCACAGAAGGACCGGCCGCCCGAGATCCGCATCACCCGCCCTGGCCGCGATTTTCGCGCTTCGCCGATCGAAGAAGTTACCGTGGCCGCCGAAGCCAAAGATGATTTTGGCCTCAAAGACGTCGAGCTGCATTACGCCGTCAACGGTGCCCAGGAGAAAACCGTCTCCTTATTGCAGAACAAGGGAGCGAAGGATGCCTCCGGCTCCACGGTGATCGCGCTTGAAGACTTCAAGGCCGTTCCCGGTGACGTCGTCAGCCTCTACGCCACGGCCAAAGACGCGCGCACGTCCAGCAATACCGATATTTTCTTTGTCGAAGTCCAGCCCTTCGAACGCAACTACTCCCAATCTCAGCAGGGCGGGGGCGGCGGCGGAGGCGGCGGCCAGCAGGATCAGAACGAAATCTCCGAGCGCCAGAAGCAGATCATCACCGCGACTTTCAACGAGCTGAAGGGCTCTGGCGCCAAGGGCACGGCGGCCGAGAACGCCGCGTTCTTGTCGCAGGTGCAATCCAAGCTGCGCGACCAGGCCAAATCTCTAGCCGATCGCATGAAGAGCCGCCAGCTGGCCGAGGCCGGCGATTCCTTCAAGAGCTTCGTTCAGGATATGGAGCAGGCCGTCGCCGCCATGGGCCCGGCCTCTGACAAGCTCAAAGGCGCCAACTGGAAGGACGCCTTGGGCCCCGAGCAGCAAGCTCTGCAATATCTCCTGCGCGCCGAAGCGACGCGTCGTGACATTCAGGTCGCGTTCGGCAATCGTGGGGGCGGTGGCGGTGGCATGCAAGGCGGCGCCCGCGACCTCGAAGGCCTCTTCGACCTCGAGCTCGATACCGAGAAGAACCAATATGAGACCGCCCGCAGCGGCGGCGGTCAGTCCGGCGATCGCCAGCAGGAGATCGATGACGCGCTCCAGAAGCTCCAGGAGTTGGCTCGCCGCCAGCAGGAGCTTGCTGATCAGGCGCGCCAGAATCAGCAGGTTTCTCAGCAGCGCTTCCAGCAGGAAATGCTGCGGCGCGAAGCCGAAGAGCTCCAGCGCAAAATCGAACAGTTGCAGCGGCAGCAGCAGAATCAGCAGGGGCAACAGAGTCAGCAAGGCCAACAACAAGGTCAGCAGGGGCAACAAGGCCAGCCGGGGCAACCGGGCCAGTCCGGCCAACAGGGCCAGCAGCAAGGCCAGATGTCGGCCGGTGCCGGTGGCCAGGGTTCGCAACAGATGCGCCAGACCATCGAGCGCTTGCAGCAGGCGCTGCAAAGTATGCGCCAGGCGGCTTCCTCCCAGCAGGCGGGAACCCCGCAGAGCGAAGCCGAAGCCAAACGCGCCGCCGAGGCTTTGAAAGAAGCCGAGAAGGCCCTGTCCGGTCTGCGGAACCAGCAAGCCAACAATCAGGTGGACAACCTCGCCCAGCAGGCTGAACAGATTGCCCGTCAGCAGCAGGATTTCGAAGGCCAGTTGCGGCGGGCGTTCGGCAATCCCCAGAACCGTCCGAATCAGCAGCAGGCCCGGCAGCTCGCGGATGGCCGGCAGGGCGAAATCGACGCCCTCAAGAACCTCGAACAGCAGATGCAGAACGCCGTCCGGAATTTGTCCGGCACCCAAAGCAAGGCGTCCGGCAAGTTGCGCGAGGCGCTCGGCGAGATGCAGCAACAGGAGCTTCCGCGCGACATGCAGCGCAACACCGATTACATTCGCCGTGGTCTCGGCGAGTACGCCGTCATGTCCGAGCCCGGCATCACCCAGGGCCTGAACAGCCTGCGCGATCAGTTGAAGGGCGTGCAGCAAGCTCTCGCGCAGGAGGGCAAGGACGGCAAGGCCCCTGGCGAGAACGATAAGGCTGTCGAACAGGCGCTTGCTCGCGTAGAAAAACTCCGCCAGCAGATGGAGCAGCTCCAGCAGCGTGGGCAGGGTCAACAGGGAGGCCGGCAACCCGGCCAGCAGGGCCAAGGCTTCCAGCCCGGTCAGCTACAGCGTGGGGGACAGCCAGGCAACGGCCAGCAGCAAGGCCAACAGCCGGGCCAACAGCCGGGCCAACAGCCGGGCCAGCAACAGGGCCAAGGTCAGCAAGGGCAGGGAGGCAATCAGGGCGGCAACCAGTCCGGCCAGCTCAACCCCAACGGTCAAGCCGGCGGCAATTTCGGCGGGCGCGGCAATAACGTCTGGGGCCCCTACGGCGGTCCCGGCACCAACGACCCGAACCTTCCCTGGGATGGCGGCTTCGTTCGTCCCGGCGAGTTCGAGAACAACTACCGCGCCACCCTGCAGCAGCTCGAAGCGCTCCAGTCGCAGTTGAAGGACGGTGACCAGACCACCGCTCGCGATCTGCAGACGCTCATCCGCGAGATGCAGCGCCTGAACCCGTTCACCTTTGCCAACGATCCCGAGCTCTCCGCGCGCATTCAGGCCGCGATGATCGGTGACATCCAGCAGGTTGAAATGGAGCTCCGCCGCAAGGTCGACGAAACCAACGGCGGCAATATTCGCAGCGCCGGCAACGAGCCTGTGCCTCCCGGCTTCGAAGACAAAGTGGCGGACTACTTCCGTAAACTCAGCAAATCGAAGTAACGCCGGTGGTCCTGCCCTCTGCGTCCGTCCGCCGGACGCTCAGTGCGGCTTAACCGTGATGATGGTTTCCGCGGCTTGGATGGCGGTCTGCTTCAGCGTTGGCAGCACACCCAAACCATGGTCCAGACGGATCCGAAGGCTCCCAGGCTGTGCGCTAGGTGAGATCCGCAGCGGCACCAGGACAATCGTGCCGGCCGGGATTGCATTCGGCCCACCCGACAAAATACAGCGCACGATTTGATCTTCGGTCTGCCCGCCAACCAGCGAGCAGGCGAGCGATTTGCCGGCGTCCTTCACCGTCAGTAACTCGCGCGCCAGATGGTCTTTCAACAGTTCAAGGCTCCCCGAGGGGATCGCAAGTTCCCACTGAAGCGCCACCAGCGCCGTTTCCGGAGCGGGCTTCCAGGCAATCTCGAGCGTGACATAGTCACCGGGTACGCCGGAGGCGGGCGACAGCAGCAGCGCCTGGCCTGCCGCCGCCGGGACTAAGATCAACCCGGCTACGCAAAGCCGCCCGAACAGCCCCCATCGCGAATCCCTCATACCCGAACACACCCTCTTCACCCGCATAGTAGCATTCGGGCGCTGAGCGCCAATCGCCCCGCCCATGCAGCCGGTGTCGATCTGAGAACGAGAGGGATAAAGGATTAAGGCCGCAACGCCCTCGGGCCGTAGAGCCTCAGGTTGCAGCCCTCATTCTATGGTGCGGAGAGGGGGACTTGAACCCCCACGAGATTGCTCCCGCTAGCACCTCAAGCTAGTGCGTCTGCCAATTCCGCCACCTCCGCAAAACCTGGGGCTTACTTCTTGTTGGCCGGCGCGGGCTGCGCCGGGGCCTGCTTGCCTTGCTGAGCCGGCGGCGCTGGCGCCACCGGGACATTGGTTGTCTGCGGCTTGCCGCCTTCCGGAGTCACCGTGATCGGCGCCGTCGTCGGGGCCGGAGCCGGCTGCGCGGGCACGCTCTTTGTTTGCGCCGGCCTGGTCGTTGTCGACTTGTCCTCGAGCACCGTCGCTCCCAAACCCGCATTCCGCGTGGCCATGATCGACAACGCCATCGACGTGATCATGAACAGAACCGCCGAAATGGTGGTCGCCTTCGAAAGCAAAGTGGCCGAACCGCGCGGCCCGAACGCCGTCTGCGAACCCATGCCGCCAAACGCACCCGCCAGATCCGCCGCCTTGCCGCTCTGCAGCAGCACGACGATGATCAGGAAGATGCACACTACTACATGTACGAATAGCAGGAGATAATACATTGCTGTCTTTCTAGTATAGCCGATTGCCCGATTACGCGGATTGGGCCGCCCGCCGCGCATAGCGCAGAAACAGGTCCATACCTTCGTAATCCCGCGCGTTCAGCTCGTGAACGATATGGTGCGTGAGATACTGCCGCACCAGCTCGGGCGGAATCTCGCGCCGGCCCGATTCGGCGGTCACAATCTCCTCGATCCGCGCTCGTCCGTACTGGCACGAGCCCTGGAACGCCGCCACAACCTCCGGAGTGATCACGCTCTTTCGGCCGGCCCAGACCGCGAACACAAACGGCAGCCCGGTCATCTCCACCCACTCCTTGCCCAGATCCAGCACGTAGTACGGAAGCCGCGTCGGATCGATGCGCAGCGCCGGATCGCCGATGATCAGCGCGGCATCGCCGATCCGCAGCATCGCATCCAAGTCCGGCGGATGCGCAATCAGCTCCGGCGTCGCGCCGAACCGTTGCTCCAGAATCACGCGGGCCAGTTGTACCGATGTCCGCGAGCTGGAATCCACCGCCAGCCTCCGGATTTCGGCCGGCGGCCGCGCCGAGATCAGCAGGATGCTCCGCACCGGACCATGGCAGGCAATTCCGGCGCCCGGAATCACTTCCAGTTCCTGCCGCGTCAGTTCGAACGAAGGAATAATCCCGATATCGGCGGCGCCCGATGCTACTTCGTCCGCGCACGCCGCTGGAATTTGAAAGTCCAGATCGAACAGATCCCGTTGCGGACCGTGCAGCATGCCCCAGACGAGAGGAGTCGTGTTCAAAAAACTGACGGCACAAACCCGCGGCCGGGCGCTGTTGGTGGAAGGCAACCCTCAGTGTACCAACTCAGCGA
>Ga0335079_10008823_pt1 | contig 11488 bp, 8 predicted proteins | sample Lox_Sample_33_FD_206719 | JGI IMG/M metagenome (GOLD analysis project Ga0335079, IMG submission 206719) | Soil microbial communities from Loxahatchee National Wildlife Refuge, Florida, United States - Lox_Sample_3.3 | ecosystem: Environmental > Terrestrial > Soil > Wetlands | place: USA: Florida... | reverse complement strand
GGCGTCGATGGCAAACGCGGCATCGCGGAACAACTCAACGGTGGATGGATACCGGAACGAAAGACCGGAAACGCTCAGTAAAGACATACACTCCTCGCGGCCGCCGTGCGCGGCCATTGGTTTGAATGGGAGTTCGTCTTTACCGCTTCATAGATGCAGGCCGGGGCCTGCGAACCAATTATATTACACGAACGCCATTAGAGGTTCACCCGGTTTCCGGCGATGTAGACGCTTCGAATGGTCCGCGTGTTCTTGATGTCCAGCAGCGGGTCGCGATCGAGAACGACGAGGTCGGCCCACCTGCCGGGCTCCAGGGTGCCGAGTTCTTTCGTGCCCAGGAAGCGCGCGGCGCTGCCGGTCGCAGCGACGATCACCTGCATGGGTGTGAGCCCGGCATCCGCCATCAACTCCATCTCCCACTGCTCGAAGTAGCCCGGGAATCGTCCCGGGGGGCCGGTGTCCGTGCCGAATCCATATGGGACGCCGGCGTCCGCGAGCACCTTTAAGTTTCTTTTCGCCGTGTCAAGAAAACCCTGGTATTGGGCGAAGTGGGGATCGGCTGCCATGGATGCCTGGTAGGGCGCGCTTTTGAGGGTCTGAATCACGCCGGGCGACACGCTGCGCGCGAAGAACGGATCGCCGGCGAAGGGAGGGGTATGCGCGTAGATGAACATGGATGCTTCACGCGTCAGGGTAGCGGCCATCTGCCACGTGCCGTGCCTTTTCATGGATGCCGTCAGAGACTCATCGAGGCTTTTGTCGCGAACGCTGTGCGCCAGGCCATCCACTCCATCGTCTACAAGCCGCCTCGCGTCCTCCAGATAGAAAATATGCGCGGCTACGCGCAGGCGGCGTTTGTGCGCGCCGTCGATGATGGCTTTGGCTACGTCATACGGCATCTTCTTCTGAGCGCCGAGGTGATCGTCCATCCAGAGCTTGACGATGTCGACGCCCTTTTTGGCCAGCACTTCGACGGCGGCGTCCGCCTCGGCCGGAGTGGCCACGGCGGGAGTCACGCCCTCCATGCCGCCGTAGCCGCCGCGGAAGATCAGACCTTGCCCGGCGGTATAGACGCGCGCCACAACCGGCCTTCCGGCCCGCTGTTCTTCGCGTACTTTGAAGATCAGATCCTGGTCGGTTCCGAGGCTGAGGACAGTGGTGACGCCATAGGAGGCGTAGGTCGCGAGGTTCTTCTGGACGCTTTCCCGGGTGTAGAACTTGGCATCCTGACGCAGGTCGATCGTATTTCCGACGTGTCCGTGAAGATTGATGATTCCGGGCATCACGAACCGGCCCGAAAGATCGACGGTTTCAGCGCCTGCCGGCGGCTTGAGCCGGGCAGCGGGTCCGACCCAAATGATGCGGCCGCTATCGACGATCATGGCGGCCGGGTTCACCGGCGTCCGGCCGGTGCCATCGATCAGCGTGAAGTTTTTCAGAACTTTGATTTCGCCAGGGACGGACAGCGGGAACAAGAGTCCGAAGGCGACGGCTACCGCATACGATCTGTATCGGGGCATATTGCTCCAGAAACATATCATTGCCGGGCTCGACGCGCAAACGGTTTTCCATTAGACTGTTGGCCAGCCTTCGCACCGAGAGGGAGGAAAGCCATGACAGAAACGACGAAGCGAATGCCGCTCGCCTGCCTATGCCTGGGGTTAACACTGGTTGGAACCACGACGGCGCAAGGGCCCGCGCCGAAGAGGATCAATCGCGCGATCGAACTTCTCGAACAGGGCCAGCCCATCTATTACACCGGCTCGCATTCGGGCACCGCGGGCACGTTCGAGCAAGGCGTGAAAGATGCGCAGACCTACGCCGACTACATCAGCTATGACATGGAGCACGCTCCGTTCGACGTAAAGGGGCTGGCGGAATACATGCGCGGGCTGGTGAAGGGCGGCCCCACAAAGAGCGGCCATCGTACGCCGGCTGTCATCGTGAACGTGCCGGTGACGGGCATCGACGAAGCATCGGTGCGAGCCAATGCGTGGATGTTCGCACAGGTGCTGGCAACGGGTGTTCACGGGGTGCTGCTGTGCCACGCGGATTCTCCGGCCGCGGTCAGAGCGTTCCTGGAAGCCGTACGGTTTCCGATTCACAAACAAGGTGTGGATCAGGGGCTCAACGAAGGGCGGCGGGGAGTGCATGGAGCGCCTACCGCCGCCAACATCTGGGGCATTTCGGCGGATGAGTACCTCGACAGAGCGGACGCCTGGCCGCTGAACCCCAAAGGCGAACTGCTGCTCGGGGTGAAACTCGAGGACAAGTATGCGCTGGCCAACGCCGAGGAGATTCTGAAGATCCCGGGGGTGGCTTTCGCGGAATGGGGCCCGGGCGACATGGCGCTTTCGCTGGGGGTGCGCGCGAGCGGTCAAGCCGCGGTCAAGGATCCGATGATGCAAGCGGCGCGGTCCCGAGTGTTTGCCGCGTGCAAGGCGAACAAGAGGTTCTTCCTGAACTCGTTCGGGCCTAACGACGTTATTGACATGATCAAAGAAGGCGTGATGATCGGGCCGGCCAGCCGGGAGACGGCGGAGACCGGGCGCCGGTACACGAAGCGGGAGATGCCATGGTGACGAAGCTGGCGGTCCGGCTTGTCACACGAGCTGTTCACTCCGACACGATGGGCTCGGCGATCTCTTCGGGGGCGGCGACGAGCTCCTTGTGCGCGTCGAGGTAGCGGACGCAGGCGTTCCAACGGAGGACGCAATCGTCATTGCCTTCGGGGCGATGGCTTTCGGCCTTTTCAAACAGCTCCAGGGCGTTGACGAGCCAATCGTAGGCGTAGCGGTGAGCACTGTGGCCGCTGCCGCTGTGGCGCTCTTTGGCCCGGCGCTCCCACGCGATGCCGGCGTAGTAGGCGCGGTCGTAGGGCGACTCCAGGCGCTCGGCGACGGCCAGCGCCGCGGAAAATGCGCCGGAATTGTAGGAAAACTGATCGGTCAATGACAGCAGCAGACTGACCAGGGCCTCCCGGTTGCCCGGCTCGATTTCCAGGATGTCGCGGCAGATGCTTTCCGCTTCACCCGGCTCGTTGAGCAGGCGGTAGCGCTCGGCCTTGGCCAGAGCGCCGGCGATGCTGGAGTGAGAGATCGGCTTTATGACGAACATGGGGCCTCCTTCTTACTTACAGGATGTGCAGCAGTTTCTTGAACGGGTCGAAGAACTCATCGACTACCCGCTCTTTGAGCGGGATGATGGCGTTCTCGGTGATGGTAATGAACTCGGGACAGACCTGGCGGCAGCAGGTGGTGATGTTGCAGTAGCCGATGCTGTGTTTGTCCTTCAGGTCTTTGAGACGGTCTTCGGAATCGAGCGGGTGCATTTCGAGCGCCGCGGCGTAGACGAAGAAACGCGGGCCGATGAACTGGTCGTGCTTGCGATGCTCGCGCAGGACGTGGCAGACATCCTGGCAGAGGAAACATTCGATGCACTTGCGGAACTCCTGCACGCGGTCCACGTCGGCCTGCTGCATGCGCCAGGTGCCGTCGGAGTCGTCCGGCAAGTGGGGGCGGAAGGGCTTGATGGTCTTCTTGACGCGGAAGTTCCAGGAGACGTCGGTGACCAGGTCGCGGATGGAAGGGAAGGTGTGCATGGGCTCGAGGATCACGGGCATATCGAGGTTCAACTGGCTGAGCCGCGTCATGCACATGAGCCTGGGCACGCCGTTGATTTCGGCGGAGCAGGAGCCGCACTTGCCAGCCTTGCAATTCCAGCGCACGGCGAGATCGGGCGCCTGGCTGGCCTGAATACGGTGAACGGCGTCGAGCACCACCATGCCTTCATCCACGGGCGTGACGTAATCCTGGAACGATCCGCCTCCGGAATCGCCGCGCCAGATGCGGAACATCGCCTGTTTCGCCGTCATTTCATCTCCTCGATGATTTTTTTCAACTCGTCGGGCAATGGCGGGATGGGCCGCTTTTCCACGAGCATTTCGCCATCCACGCCGTGGCGGACGACGATACTGTGCTTGCCCCACTCGGGGTCCTTGTTGGGGAAGTCTTCGCGGAACTGGGCGCCGCGGCTTTCCTTGCGGAGGAGGGCGGCGCGCGTGATGGCCTCGGAGACTTGCAGCATGTTGGGCAGGTCCATGGCGGTGTGCCAGCCGTTGTTGTATTGGCGATGCCCGGCGATTCCGGCGTGGGCGGCCCGCTCACGCAGTTTCGCGATTCGGTCGAGCGCCTCGAGCATTTCGCCTTCGGTGCGCACGATGCCGACCAGGTCCTGCATGCATTGCTGGAGGTCGTACTGGATCTGGTAGGGATTTTCTCCGGACGGGCCGTCTTCGAAGGGCTGGAGCGAGGCGTCGGCGGCAACTTTCACCTGGTTGTCGTCCACGGCCGGGGCGCAGTTCTTCTTGGCGAATTCGGCGGCGAACTCGCCGGCGCGCTTGCCGAAGACCAGCAGGTCGGAGAGCGAATTGCCGCCCAGGCGATTCGCGCCGTGCAGGCCGGCGGCGGCCTCGCCGGCAGCGAAAAGCCCGGGCAAGGCGGACATCTGCGAGTCGCCATCGACACGGATGCCGCCCATCATGTAGTGCGTGGTGGGACCGACTTCCATCGGCTCCCGGGTGATGTCGATATCGGCGAGCTGCTTGAACTGGTGGTACATGCTGGGCAGCTTGCGCTTGATGTGCTCGGCGGAGTTGGGGAGCTTTTCCTTGATCCAGGCGATGTCCAGGAAGACACCGCCGTGCGCACTGCCGCGGCCGCCTTTCACCTCGCGATTGATGCAGCGGGCGACGTGGTCGCGGGTGAGCAGCTCGGGCGGGCGGCGGGCGTTTTTGTCGCCCTGCGTGTAGCGCCAGCCTTCCTCTTCGGTATCGGCGGTCTGCTCTTTGTAGAGGTCGGGAATCTCGTCGAACATGAAGCGCCGGCCTTCGGTGTTGCGCAGAACGCCGCCTTCGCCGCGCACGCCCTCAGTCACGAGGATGCCGCGGACGCTGATGGGCCAGACCATACCGGTGGGATGAAACTGGACGAACTCCATATCGAGGAGCTCGGCACCGGCGCGGTACGCGAGCGCGAGGCCGTCGCCGGTGTATTCCCAACTATTGCTCGTGATTTTGTAAGCACGTCCGATGCCGCCGGTGGCGACGACCACGGCCTTGGCGGACCAGAGAAGAAAGTGGCCCTTTTCGCGATCGTATCCGAAAGCACCCGCGACGCGGCCGGAATCCACGAGCAGCGTGAGGACGGTACACTCCATGTGGACTTCCATCCCGGTGTGAATGCCGTGGTCCTGGAGGGTGCGGATCATTTCGAGGCCGGTGCGGTCGCCGACGTGAGCCAGGCGGGGGTAGCGGTGGCCGCCGAAATTCCGCTGGAGAATTCGTCCGTCCCGGGTGCGATCGAACAGGGCGCCCCAGGCCTCCAGCTCGCGGACGCGGTCGGGAGCCTCTTTGGCGTGCAGCTCGGCCATGCGCCAGTTGTTGAGGTACTGTCCGCCGCGCATGGTGTCGGTGAAGTGAACGCGCCAGTTGTCGCGGTCGTCCACGTTGGCCAGGGCGGCGGCGATGCCGCCTTCGGCCATGACGGTGTGCGCCTTGCCGAGGAGCGATTTGGTAACCACGCCGACTTTGAGGCCGGACGATGCCGCCTCGATGGCCGCGCGCAGTCCGGCGCCTCCCGCGCCGATTACCAGGACGTCGTAGGCGTACGACCGGTATTCCGGCATCAGAAGATTCTCCAGTCGGACCAGATTCCCATGGAGCAGAGACGGACGTAGATATCAGCGAAGCCGACGGAGCACAGGCTAGCCCAGGCCCATTTCTTGTGATTGCCATTGAGGCAGGTCACGCAGTTGTAGAGGCGATGGCGGACGGGATGTTCGGAGACGCGATCGAACGTGCCGCCGATCAGGTGGCGGAACGCGTGGCAACCGAAAACATACCCGCCGATCAGGACGACATTGACGGAGAGCACGATGCTTCCCAGGCCGATTCCGAAGCCGTTCGGGAAGCGGAAGGATTTCACGGCGTCGTAAGCCAGGATGCCCCAGATGAGATAGGAGAGGCGCAGAAAGTAGCGGTGGAAATTCTGCATGATCAGGGGGAAGCTGTGCTCGCCCAGGTAGGATTTGCGCGGCTCGCCGACCGCGCAGGCAGGCGGATCGGCCCAGAACGATTTGTAGTAGGCTCCGCGGTAGTAGTAGCAGGTCAGGCGGAAGAGGCCGGGAATCCAGAGAATCAGCAATGCCGGGGAGAATGGCAGGAAGTTCGGATACCAGGACGGTTTGGGACCGAACCAGGCGTGAGGCGAATCGCCGAAGAGTTCCGGGGAGTAGAACGGAGAGATATAGGGGCCGAAGGTGTAGTACTTGTTCTGCCACGCGGCCCAATTGGCATAGACAAGAAAAGTGCCGAGGCCGACAAAGACCAGCAGGGGCGAGAGCCACCATCGATCGCGGCGCGATGTCCGGCCGAAGCGGCCGCCCTTCCATAGAACATCCGGCACCGAGGGTAGATTCGTCTTCGCGGACGCTGCCATGCCGTCCCCTCCTGCTGTGCATGGCAGTATACAACATCCGGGGTGAAGCTCCGGCTGCGACACGGTCACGGAGTGCTTAACGGAATTGGGGAACGCGGCCGATCTCGACGGGGCCAACCGAGGTCAGACCGCTCTGTCCACGCGGCGATCAGCGATCACCTGCTGAAGGAGAGTACATGCGCCTTGGGACAGAGTGGTCAGACCCCGGTTTGCGGCTCCGGTTTGCGGCTCACGGGCAAGCACCCACGGGTCACGCTCCCGGCGTAAGATTGAGCCATGGTGCGGGTGCTGCCGTGGTTGCCGGTTCTGTTGGTGCTTCTCAACACAACCAGCGAGGCGCAGAGACCGCGCGACAATGCGGCGCCGGATTGGCCGCAGTTCGGGTGGGACGTGGCGAGCTCGGGAGCGCCTCCCGGCGACAGCCGAATCACTGCGGCAAATGCCGCGTCGCTGGTTCGGCGACAGGTCCACCTGGATGGCACGGTCGATGCATCGGTGATTTATCTGCACCGGGTCGTCGTGAACGGATCGGCCCGCGACGTATTCTTCGTGACGACAACTTATGGAAAGACCATCGCGCTGGATGCCGACAACGGAGCGGTTCTTTGGGAGTACACGCCGCCGGGATTCGCGACGTGGGCCGGGACCGCGCAGATCACCAACAGCACGCCCGCGGCCGACCCGGACCGGCAGAACATCTACGCCGCGGCACCCGATGGCGCGATTCGGAAACTGGCGATTGCGGACGGCCATGCTGTGTGGACGACTCCGATCACGCTGCTGCCGAGCCGCGAGAAGATCACCTCGCCGCTGAAGGTGTTCGGGGGGCGCGTGATCGCGGTGACGGGCGGCTATATCGGGGATGCGCCACCCTACCAGGGACACGTGGCGATTCTGGATGCGCAGAGCGGGACGCTTCTGCATGTGTGGAACTCTCTGTGCAGCGACCGCGCGGGACTGATCCAACCCTCATCCTGCCAGTCCACGCGGTCGGCGATCTGGGGACGTTCGGGAGCGATCATCGATCCGGACACCGGCAATATTTTCGTGGCGACCGGCAACGGGCCGTATAACGGCAAGACCGATTGGGGCGATTCGGTCATCCAACTCGATCCCGACGCGGCCAGTGTTCTGGGCAACTATACTCCAGCCGACAACGCGTCGCTCGAGAGCACCGACACCGACCTCGGCTCCACGTCGCCCGTGCTGCTGGGCCCGGACACCCTTGCGCAGGGGGGCAAGGACGCGCTGATCCGCCTCCTGGGCATCCGCGCCATCGCCGGTGCTAATCCACACGTCGGCGGCGAGCTGCAGATGGTGTCCACGCCGTCGCAAGGCCTGCTCTTCACGGCCCCGGCGGTGTGGCGGGACCGGGCAGAGACCTGGCTGTTCGCCGCCGATTTCGGGGCGACCGCGGCGTGGAAGTTGAGCAACGGGCAGCTTGCCAAGGCCTGGAGCCTCCAGACCGCGGGAACGAGCCCGGTGGTCGCGGGGGGCCTGCTCTACGTGTACGATCCGAACGGCGGACTGCACGTCTACAATCCGAGGACCGGAGCGAATATCACCACGCTGAGCTGCGGCGGAGGGCATTGGAACACCCCGATTGTCATCGACGGGAGAATCGCGCTGCCGGAGGGAAGTGCCAACGATCACGCCGGCAACGGTGTGCTGGATATCTGGACCTTACCGACGGCGCAATAGGTACATGCTACCGTCGGAATAGGTATGGGCAAATTTCTGATTGGAGTCGCAGTCGGCATCGCGCTGGTGCTGCTTTCGTTCCTGCTGCTGATCGTGGTGGCGTTGCAATTCCGCGAAAGGCCTCCCACGATTGCGGACCACTCGGTTCTGGTATTGCGCCTCCAGGGCGAGCTGCCGGAGAAGCCGCCGGTCGAGCTGCCGAGCATTTTTGGCGGCGACCACGCCCCGGTGACCGTGAGCAGCGTCTGGAGCACGCTCGAAAAGGCCGCGGCGGATGCACATATTCAGGCGGTGGTGGTGCAGCCCGAAGGCCTGCAGACGGGCTGGGGAAAGCTCGACGAGCTGCGCATGGACCTGGAGCGCTTCCGCAAGTCCGGCAAGCCGGTGTTTGCGTACCTGAGGCAGCCGGGAACGCGCGAGTACTATGTGGCGGCGGGCGCGGACCGGATTTGGATGGGGCCCTCCGATCCGCTGATGTTGAAGGGCCTGCGCGCGGAGACCATGTACTTCAAAAAGACACTGGACAAGATCGGGGTCAGCGTCGAGGTGGAACATGCAGGCAAGTACAAAGACTTCGGCGACATGTTCACGCGGTCGGACATGAGCCCGGAGACGCGCGAGGTCATGACCAGCATCGTGGACGATCTTTACGGCAACCTCGTGTCCAGGATTTCGGCCGGCCGGAAAAAGACGCCGGATGAGGTGCGGGACATAATCGACCAGGGGCCGTTCACCGCGCCGCAGGCGAAGAATGCCGGGCTGGTGGATGAACTGGCCTTCGAAGACCAGATGTGGGGCGGAATCAAGGACCGCCTGAAAGCCGAGCCGGTGAAGGTCTCGTTCGACAAGTACCGCAAGGTGCCGCTCGAATCGGTAGGGCTCGCGGGAAAGAGCCGGATCGCGCTGGTGGTGGGACAGGGCGATATCGTGCGCGGCGACCCGAGCGACGACGGCGGCAGCGAGGCGGCGCTCACCTCCTATGGCTTCATCCGGCTGCTGCGCCAGGTGCGCGACGACACAGGCATCAAGGGCGTGGTGGTGCGCATCGATTCGCCGGGGGGCGAGGTGACGGCGAGCGACGAGATCTGGCGCGAGATGAATTTGCTGAGCAAGAAGAAGCCGCTTGTGATTTCGATGAGCGACGTGGCAGCGTCGGGCGGCTATTACATGGCGATGACGGGCGATCCGATCGTGGCGTATCCGGAGACGCTGACCGGATCGATCGGGGTGGTGTTCGGCAAACCGGATCTGCGAGGGCTCTACGAAAAACTGGGTATTGCCAAGGACTCCATCCAGCGCGGCAAGCACGCGGACATCGATTCGGACTACACCAGCCTCACGCCGGATGAGCGCGAGCTGCTGAAGAAGGGCATCGACGAAAGCTACCAGGACTTCGTGACCAAGGTGGCGGATGCGCGGCGGCGCAAATTCGGGGACATCGAGCCGGTGGCGCAGGGGCGCGTGTGGCTTGGCGACCAGGCGAAACCGCGCGGGCTGGTGGACGAGATGGGCGGGCTGGACCGGGCGATCGAGCTGGTCAAGCAGAAGGCCAAGATCCCCGCGCAGGAGCGGGTGAACATCGCGGTCTATCCCGGAAGGCGGAGTGTGCTGGACGTGCTGATGAAGAAGTCGTCGCAGGAAGACATGCTGGAGAGCCGGGTGCGGCAGTTGGTAGGAAACGTGCCGCTGCGGGCGTGGCTGCACGCGGGATTCCTGCGCGCGATGACCTACTGGGTTGAGGTGCGGTAGGAGGGGGCTACCGCTCCTTGCCGAACGTGTAGCGGAGCATCAGGGTGTGGGTGCCGGGGGTGACGCCGTAATCGGTGGTGTAGAGGTATTGCAGGAACAGGTTGGGATTGAAGCGCCAGCCCGCGCCGAAGTCGCTGAACCGGGAGGCGGCGTTCGCGATCGGGGTCAACGGGAAGAATGAATCGGAGACCTCGGTGACGTAGCCGTAGCGATCGGGGTAGAGCGCGACGCCTAGATCACTCCACTGCCACAGGTGCAGGAACGTCGCGGTCAGGAAAAGGCGACGGGTCAGGTCCCGCTGGACGGCGACGTGCGCGGAGCCGAAGCGGGCGCTGCCGCCGGAGTCCTGCAAAAGGAGGCCGGTGGCGTCTTCGCTGCGCAGCGCCGAATTGTGCGAAGCACCGCCGGCGAGGTCGAAGGTGAGCAGCGTGCGGCGCGTAAGGGAATAGCCGAGGCCGACGGCGGCGGCGGCGCGGTGGGCACGGTCACGCTCGTGCGAGTCGACCAGACCGGTGCGGGACAGGCCGTCCACCAGGGACACGCCGAGCCAGGAAGCCGTGAGGCCGTAGGAAAGCCGCGACGTGAGAGCGCCGCGCAGGCGCACGCCAAGCTCCGACGAGTGGCCGCTGGTCAGAGTGGCGTTGGCGGGATCGCGATCTTTGGCGTCGATGAAGCCGTAGCGGTAATAAATGCCGAATTTCGCGCGGCGCGCGAGGTCGCGCGAATAGCCGGCGGTAAGCCGCGTCTGGGTGACGTCGCTGGTTGCGCTGGTCAGGCCGTCGGACGAGAGTCCCGGCCAGAGTCCGGCCGCGGCGCCGAGAGTGGTCGTGGTGGACCCCGTGCCTTTCAGCGTGGACACTTCCAGCCCGAAGCTGTTGGCGCCGAAGCGGCGCGCGGCGACGACGGAGCCGGAATAGAACGTGCTGCCGGAATTGCCAGGGGAACCATCCGCGGGCGAACTACCCACGCGGGAGAAGCCGGCGCTGCCGCCGAACACGAAGCCCCCAGCGGGAGCGAAGTAAGAGACTTGCGGCGAGATGCTGTAATTGCCCGGCAGGCCGGAGCCCACGCTGAAGGGGGCCTGGCTTTCGGCGAGCGACTGCCCGCCATTGAACGTCGGGAGGAAATAGAGCCGGCCTTCGGCGCTGCGGAAGACGGTCGCGTAGGCGGGATTTTCGAGGCTGTCGAGGTGGTCTTCGGCGAAGGCGTTGTAGCGGAGCAGGAACGGCATCTGGCCGATGTCGGAAAGGCTGGCGAGATAGCGGTCGTAAGTGCCGGCGTTGGCGCGCGGAGAGGTCTGATCGCTATCGTGATCGTTGTGCGCCACCATGGCCTTGCCCTGCTGGTTGGGGGGAGGAGGCTGCTGCGAAGGTTGGCCAGGGGGCGGCGGTGCCGCCTGGGCCATATTGTTGGGCGGGGGCGGCGGGTCGCCGTGGCGATCGTCGCCGCGATTGCCGGGCGGCGGGCCGAAATTGCCGGCTACCAGGCGGTAGCTCTGGCCGGCTTGCAGGATCACGCTGCGGGCCGGGTCGATGAGGCTG
>Ga0335079_10008822_pt1 | contig 11489 bp, 6 predicted proteins | sample Lox_Sample_33_FD_206719 | JGI IMG/M metagenome (GOLD analysis project Ga0335079, IMG submission 206719) | Soil microbial communities from Loxahatchee National Wildlife Refuge, Florida, United States - Lox_Sample_3.3 | ecosystem: Environmental > Terrestrial > Soil > Wetlands | place: USA: Florida... | reverse complement strand
CTAATGTCCTTAGGGGGTCGGAGCTTTAGCTCCGACATCAAGGACGCATCCAAGGGATGCGGGTCTTCCTTCACCGTGCGATGGAAGCGTTCGCAGAGCCGTTGGTTTCCGGCGAACCGATATCGGTTCGCCGGTGCATGCGCGGCCGGCGACGGGACTGAGGGGCTAGCCCCTCAGTCCCGTACTTCTCGAAGGCTACCTTGATCTCGTAGAAGTGGGAGCGGGAAATCCCGGCCCGACGACAGGCCAGGGAGATGTTCTGCAACCGCTCGGCCAGGGCTAGCATCCCCAGCCTCGCCTTGATAAGCTGCGTTCGGGTGCTCATGGTTCTCTCCTTGTGGTAAGAGTTCAGTTCCTCGACAAAACCGAAATCCTACCACCGGAGTCCCTGGGCACCCTCTTGCCGCTACTGCTGCAAGTTGGTGCAACCTGTCCGCTGATCTCCAACCAAGCTCACACAATTCGTTTTGTACGGGTCGTCAGTCAAGAGTACGATGATATCGAAAGCAGTAAATACCGGCGGTTCATTACCGAGTTGCTTTTCAAGAGGCACTTATGGAACTCGGAGACGCCATTAAGACCATAACCCACAACATGGGAATCAAGCAATGCGCGAAATGTAAAGAAAGGCAGATGATCTTAAACTGCGTTTCGCGGCGTGGCTTCGTTAGCGGTACTGTATTAGCCGCTTTTCTCGCCAAGAATTTCGTCCTGACAAAAGTGTGGGCCGCAGCGGGTTCCCCGGTTCCTCTCACGGCGCTCGACATACTAGCCTTCATGCGTCTGGCTAATACGGAAATGCTGGCTAACTACATGCGAGACGGCAAACACATGGACAGAGACTCAATGCTTGCGCAGGTCGCGAGTCACAAGGAACACTTTAAGGCCACCGATGGGGCATATAACTGGATGAGTCAATTCACCCCGGGCGGTGCTCCCCACATCTTTCCGGGGTGGGCGCTCAACTTCCTGTCCCGTTCGAAGGGGCAGATAGGCCACGATCACGAGGGAAAAGAGTTTCAGTTCGCCACTGGGTTCATTTACAGCATGACGGACGATAAGATCGTTTTTGTCACCGACGAGCTTAGCTGGATATACGTGGCGCCTGTGCCTGCAAGTCTCCCATAGAGATCAGCAAGCTCACGGGCGCCAAGGATTTCTCCGGTGCCGTTATCGCAGACAACGATCAATCGCTCTACGAGAAGTTCTATTCATCCTCCACTCGGAGGTGACTTCAACGCATCTCCGACTTCCTGACGCCGGTGGCATACGCGCAGTCCTGCTGTACTGGGGTACCCTAAATCGCATTGGACGCGAATAGAGGGACGCGGGGCCGCGCGGCAGCGACGGCTTGCCTCGTAACTTCCCAGAACGCCAAGGAAGCGCTGAAACTCTGGTTTGAACCTTCCGAAATAAAGCCGCCCAAGAGGGCGAATCTCGTCGAAGTGTCTCTCCGTTCTCGATCGCTAGCGCCGCGCGCTTTGTCTTCCACGCTCCGGCCCCTATCCGCTAGAATAATCCGCCCTTGTCCCCAGGAGGTTAAGAGTGGCTAGATTCGCTGCGTGCACGCTCGCACTTTGTCTTCTCGTCGTCCTCTCCGCGCCCGCGCAGGCGCCGCAACTCTCCGACGTTTACTCCCAGCTGCGCGCCGAAGAAACCAACAATTCGAAAATCATGTGGCTTATCCACGAAATCGCGGATGTCTACGGCCCGCGCCTTACCGGCACGCCCAACCTCAAGGCCGCCGACGACTGGGCCGTCCAGACCATGACTTCCTGGGGCCTGGCCAATGCGCACCTGGAGCCGTGGACGTTCCAGCCGCCTTCCGCGGCCAAGCCGGTCCCCGGGTGGGAAAACATGGAGTTTTCCGTCGTAGCCGTGGCTCCCTTTCACGGGCAACTGCTGGCGCAGCCGCTCGCGTGGACGCCCAGCACAAAGGGAGCCGTGACCGCGCGCGTAGTACAAATCACCCCGCCGGGGATGCCTCCTCCCGGCGTCGCGGGATTTCTGGGGGCCGGCGCCAACCCGGCGTCCACCACGCCGGCTGGGCCCAACTGGGCTCCCCCACCGATGCCCGCGCGCCCCGCAAGGTCCGCAGCGGCGCAACCAACCCAGGCCGAACTTGACGCCTACCTCAACTCCATTCGTGACAAGGTGAAGGGGGCCATCGTGCTTGTGGGCAAGCACGTCGAAGTGCCCGAGAACTTCAATCCCGCCCCGCTCCGCCGGCCCGATGACGAATGGAAGCAGCGCTTCGATCCCAAGAACCCACGGCCGTTCAACTTCCCACAGCCGCCGCAGTTGCCGCCAGGACAGCTCACGCGCCAGGAAGTCAGCCGCGCTGTGGATCAGTTCCTCGTGGACAATCACGCGCTGGCGCGCGTCAACGACGGCGGCCGCGACCACGGCGTGATCATCGCCCAGCAGAACGGCACATACGACTGGACGCGCGCCGTGCCGACCATGGTGATGCGCAACGAGGACTATGGCCGTATCACACGCGCGCTGGCCGACGGGACCACCGTCACCCTTCGCGTGAACATACAGAACAAGCAGTACCCGGAAGGCACGACCGCCTACAACGCCATCGGCGAAATCCCGGGCGCGGACAAGAAGGACGAGGTCGTGATGCTGGGCGGTCACTACGACTCCTGGCACGACGCCACGGGCGCCACCGATAACGGCATCGGCTCCGCAATGATGCTCGAGGCCATTCGCCTGCTCGCGGCGGTCCACGTGAAGCCGCGCCGTACGATCCGCATCGCTCTGTGGAGCGGCGAAGAGGAAGGGCTGCTCGGCTCGCTCGCCTATGTGAAGGAACATTTCGGCAGCTTTGAGAACCAGAAGCCGGAATTCGCCAAGCTCGACGCCTACTTCAACATCGATTCCGGTACCGGCAAGCCGCGCGGCGCGAGCATCTTCGGGCCACCGGAAGCTGCAGAGCCGGTGCTTGCCGCGATGATGCCCTTCGCGGACTGGGGCTTTATCGGCGCCACCGCGACAAACAGCCGCCGAACGGGCGGCACGGACAGCACATCGTTCAACAATGCCGGCCTTCCCGGCATCGGCCTGGCGCAAGACCCTTTCGACTACGGCTCATTCACGCACCACACCACGCTGGACACTTACGAGCGGATCTACGAAGAGGACGTGCGGGAGGGCGCGGTGGAGATCGCTTCGGCCGTATATGCCCTGGCGATGGCCGACCAAATGGTCCCGCGCTTCAGCGCGGAGAGGATGCCGAAGCCCGAGCCGGAGCCCGGACCCGGCTCGCAGGCCAAACCGCCGTATCACGTGCCGGCCGCGTCCCGGAAATAACTCAGTCGTGGGGGCGAGGCGGCACACTCGCTTCCCGGCCGCCGCGCGCATACGCGTAGCTGATTCCCTGATAAGGAATCCACACACGCACGCGCCGTGCAATCGCGCGGTCGGGGCAATCGTCCGCGGAGTGCTGGATTCTTCCCTGCTTCTCGAGCGCGCGGTGCATCTCCCAATAGGACTCGTCGAGCGAAGCGTACTTCAAATCGAAGTCCCTGGTGAACTCGTAATGGGCGCGCAGGCTCGTGTCAGATCGGCCGGGCAGCGGGCTACTCCCTTCGAACGTGGTCACACGAATCACATCCGGCGTGAGCTCCAGGCTCAGCGCGCGATGAACGCTCTCGCCCAGCAACTGAAAAACCTCCGACCGGGGAAAGATGAAGTAAAGGTACGGGACGGCGTTCTGGCAATCCCGGCAACGATACGGAGAGCCGGGCGACTGCGGCGACCCGGACAGCGGCCGGTCGGTTCGCAGGACCGCGAGCACGCCCGCCTGGTATTCGCTGTTCACGCCCGCGGCGAGCAGGTAGTTCCCGCTGATGTTCTGCACGGCTTTCAAGAAGTGCAGGTGCCCGGCATTTACGAAGCGCACTTCCGGCGCACCGCGCGCGTCCACGCGGACCAGGAAGCTCGGCCACCAGACGTCGTGCCTGTAAACAGCCCATACCTCGCGGCTTTCGCCGTTCGGCACCACGGTCAGCGCGTTCAGATTCCACGGCCCGGAGAACTCGCGCTCGCCGAAGCGAAGACTCAGGTTCGGCCGATAGGTCCACAGGAGCCGGCCGCGACTCGAGAATGAATAGAGGGCACTATCGGAGTTGCCGTCCGGCTCCGCGCCTGGCGCCGTGGCGTGCACGAGCACTTCGGTGCGCCCGTCTCCGTCGAGATCGGCGAAAACGACGGGGTGCGACTCCGCGTTCTCTTCGAGCGTGACGGGGCGCGAAAACTCGTATTCCCAGGTCACACGGCCGCGTTCGTCCCAGGCGAATAGCCTTTTTCCAGAAACGCTCACCCGTACCGGCTCGCCGGGAAGCGAGCGCCAGTACAACACGCCCGCCAGCAGTGCGAAGGCCAGCGCTGCGATGACTGATACTGTGAGCCGGAATCTCGACAGCGCGGCGCCGGGACGAGCCGGGCCGGCGGGCACCGTCGCCGGGATGGCTGCCGGCTCTGACTCCTCCACTTCGCTGGAGATGCTGGCTCGCGTGCGCCTTTCGATGACGAGCGTTTCCCCGGGCCGTTGCACCAGCTTAACCGGGGCCGTAAACCGGTAGCCGCGCCGGGGAATCGTCTCAATCAGGATATCTTGCTGAAACTCTGCGAGTGTTTTGCGCAGTGCGGAAATGTTTACGGTGAGATTGCCCTCTTCCACGAAGATGTCCGGCCAGACCTGGCGAACCATCTCCTCTTTGCTGACCACGTGCCCCGCGTTTTCGACCAGAACTACCAGTGTTTCCAGGGCCTTAGGGGTGAGGGGCACGAGTTCGCCCTGATGGTAGAGAGCGCCCTCCAGGGCGTCCAGCTGGAAGCCACCAAACTCGTGAATATAACTGTCAAGTCGTGACACGGGTCCCGTTTAAGAAATACCCAAGCATTCTTAAAGGACTTAGGCCGGCCCTACCCTCTAGCCTCCGCCTCCGACGCGGACTGCAGGCCCGAGTTCAGGAAACGTTCAGAACCGAACCGATGGTACCGCGCCAGTCGTCGCAGCGGCAAGCGCCGCAGGCTACGCCGCCATGCGAAGTAGTGGAGCGCCGTAGTGGAAGGAGCCGCGTTGAAGCGCAGGACGGAAATCAAGGTGGAAGAAGTGATCCGCATCTCGCGCCGACCGGGCGCAGCCCCAAACGTGTCGTGCCCCGACTGCGCCGCCGCGTGGATGATCTCGCCTGACGAGGCGGCACTGGCGCTGGGCGCCACCACTCGCTCCATCTACCGGTGGATCGAGAAAGGCAGGGTTCATTTCTTCGAGAGCGGCTCGGGCACGGTGCTCGTGTGCCTGCGCTCGATCGGGGAACAAGTTCAGGCACAGGCCAGGGAAATGGAATCCGGGAATTCGTGACGCGTCGCCGCGCCACGGGAAAAGACTCAGGAGGTTGCTTCGATGCATCCCAGCAAGCCCGTGAATCTCAGTAGCCAGTCCAATCAGAATGTCTATCGCTATCTCCGCGCCGCCCTCGCGCTCTTGTTCGGCTTCGCGCAGATGCAGCCCCTCGCGGCGCAGCAGGCGGACCAGGTGCGCAGGGTGGTAGGGTCGCCGGATGCTGCACAACCTGCGCCCGCTGCTCCGCAGATCGTGCCTGCACTGCCGGTCCCGCGCCTGGTGCAGTTCACCGGCACGGTGAGGGACGCGGCTGGGCATCCTCGCTCCGGAATGATCGGCCTCACCTTCTCGGTGTACAAGGAGCAGGTAGGCGGCGCGACCCTGTGGATGGAAACGCACAATGTCGTGTTGGGCGACGACGGGCGCTACTCCGTCCTGCTAGGCGGCACGCGCTCGGAAGGCATGCCGCTCGACCTCTTCGCCGGCGGTGAACCGCGCTGGCTCGGCGTGCGTGTGGAATTGTCCGGCGAGGTCGAAGAGCCGCGCGTTCTTCTGGTTAGCGTGCCCTACGCGCTGAAGGCCGTTGACGCAGACACACTCGGCGGCAGGCCCGCTTCCGCCTACGCGCTGGCAGACAACCGGGCGGCAGATGCCGCCGCCACCGAGGTGCAAGACCCGGTCGCGGCAACGCCGCCGGCCAGGAAGGCGGCTGCGATCTCGCCGGCCGCCGTCGGCCCGATCAGCGGCACGGGCACGGCGAATCAGGTCGCCAAGTTCACGGGCACGAACAGCATCGGCAATTCCGCGATTACCGAAACGGGTGGCAACGTCGGCATTGGCACCACCGCGCCCGGACAAAAGCTCGATGTCTCCGGCTCCATCCGCGCCTCCAGCCAGCTCATTTCCAGCGTCCCGAACGGCACGTCTCCGCTGTCGGTGACTTCCACAACGCTGGTGCCGAACCTGAACGCAGGAATGCTCGGCGGCAATCAGGCTTCCGCCTTCGCAAAATTGAACGGGTCCAACACGTTCACCGGAAACATCACCGTCACCGGCAGCGTCACGAGCGCCGGCAGCATCGTGGGTACTGCTTTCACCGGCACGAGTTTCACGGGCGCCAGCTTCACTGGAAGCGGCTCCGGCCTCACGAATGTGAATGCGGCAACGCTGGGCGGGAGTTTCGCCACAGCGTTCGCGCGACTCGCTGCCTCGAACACCTTTTCAGGGGCCATCACGGCGCCGTCCTTCAACGGCAACGGCTCGAACCTCACCAACGTCAATGCCGTGCAGTTGGGGGGCAGTCCCGCCTCCGCCTTCGCGAAGCTCAACGCCTCGAACACCTTCGCCGGCAGCATCACCGCAACAGCGTTCAACGGCAATGGCGCGGGCCTCACCAACGTGAACGCCGCGTCCCTCGGAGGCAGTCCCGCCAGTGCGTTCGCGAGACTCTCTTCGGCGAACGTCTTCACCGGCGCGATCACCGCGCCTGCGTTCATAGGCGACGGCTCCGGCCTCGCCAATGTGGCTGCGGCCTCCGTCGCCGGGATTCCAGCCGGCGCCATCGCGACCACGGCCGGGCCCAACAACTTCAATGGCGATCAGACCATTGCCGGAAACCTCGCCATCGTCGGGATCGGCAAGACGCTCACTGTGGGCGGCCCCTCTTTCTTCAACATGGACGTCGCCGGCGGCGCCGCAGGCACCGCCACTTGCCTGCCGATCGCCACAGCCGACTGCACCGGCTACCTGTTCAACGGCATGGCCGGCAACACGATCTTCAAGGCCAACATTGACGGCACGCAAAAGGTCGTGATTGACGACGCGGGCAACGCCACGCTGGCCGGCGCGCTCTCCGCCTCGGGTGTCGCGCTTCCCGCCTCCGGCGCCGCCACGGCCGGCTCCGGTTTCTCCTCCGGCCCGTTGTCCCTGTCCGCCTCTGCGTTCAACGCCGTGACCGGCCAGCCCGTCGCGCAGACCTTCGAGTGGTTGACGCAGCCCACCGGCAACAATTCCGGCAGCCCCTCCGGCCAGCTCAGCCTCCTTTACGGCGCCGACGGCAATGCGCCGGCCGCGACCGGTCTCTCCATCGGCCCGGACGGCTTGATCTCATTCGCGCCCGGCCAGACGTTCCCTGGTGGCACCGGAATCACCGCAGTGAACACGCCCGCGGGCGGCGGCTTGGTGGGAGGCGGCACATCCGGCGCGGTTGATCTGAGCCTGCTGACCTCCTGCGCCTCGGGACAGATCCTGAAATGGCAGGGCACCGCCTGGGCGTGCGACAACGATCTGACCGGCAGCAGCGGTACCGTCACGTCCGTAGGCAGCGGCCTCGGCCTCGTTGGCGGCCCCGTCACCACGTCCGGGTCGCTGGCCATTGATCCGGCTGTCGTTCCGCAGCTCGGGGCGGCCAGCAACAACTTCGCCGGCAACGTCAGCGCATCGTCGTTCACCGGCGACGGCTCCGGCCTGACGAACATCAACGCCGCGTCGCTGAACGGCACTCCCGCCAGCGGCTACGCGCTGCTTGCCGCACCCAACACCTTCACTGCCAGCCAGAACATCGTGGGGAACCTCAACCTCACCGGCTCGGCCACCGTGAGCGGCTACGCCGGCTCCTTCGCCGGCGTCGGAGGCGGACTGCTGGGCCGTGACACAAGCCCGTCGGGAGTCACTGCGGGAGTTCAGGGAGCCGCGGACAGCACCAGCGGGCGGGGTGTGATCGGCAGCACCACATCCGCAACAGGTAACACCATCGGCGTGCTCGGGGTCGCGGCCAGCGACAACGCCGCCGCCCTTTTTGGCGATGCCACGTCCGCCACCGGCACTCCTGTTGGCGTGAAGGCACGCGTAGCCTCCGCCACGGGCACCGCCGCCATTTTCGACAACACCGCAGGCGGCAACATCCTCATCGGCCAGGTGAATGGCGTCCCCAAGTTCGGCGTGGACGGCATGGGCAATGTCATTCCCGATTCCTTCGCAACCCTCGCTACGGACCATGGAACCATCGTCCACCGCCTTGCCAAGCCCACCGTTCCCGGCTCCCTCGGCGAGCTTTCGAGCCTCACTGTGCTGAGCACGCTGGACACCGGCGGCGCACTCGGCATCGTTGTCGCAAAGGATCCTTCTTCCACCAACGTTACGCTCGCCTACTTCGGCCGGCCCGATTGCGATTTTGATGGTCCCACCACCGCCGGCGACTACATCACCATCAGCTCGACTCTGGCCGGCGGCTGCCACGACGCCGGCCCAACCTTCCCGACGTCCGGCCAGCTCATCGGCCGCACGCTCAACAGCAACGCCTCCTCCGGCACGTACCCGATCGCGCTCTTCCCGCCGGAAGAACGCGCAGGCACCGGCGGCACAGGCATCACCGCAGTGAACACGGCTCCGGGCAGTGGCCTGATGGGTGGCGCCACGTCTGGCGCGGCCGATCTCAGCCTGATCAACACCTGCGCACCCAGCCAGGTGCTGCAGTGGGACGGCACAAACTGGGGCTGCGCCACGATCACCGGAGGTGGTGGAGGTTCCGTCACCAGCGTCAACACCGGGCTGGGCCTCGTCGGAGGCCCGATCACCTCAACCGGCACGGTCGCCATCGATACGAGCATCGTTCCACGCCTTAACGTCTCGAACGCGTTCGGCGCCAGCCAGAGCATCGCCGGAGATCTCGTCCTCACCGGATCCGCAAACATCACTGCCCTCGGAGGAAGCTTTTCAGGCGCGGGTGGAGGCCTGCTCGGGTCCGACACGTCACCGACCGGCCCCACCAGCGGCGTCGCCGCACTCGCCGCGAGCACGAACGCGGCGGCCGTCTTTGCCCACGCCACCGCTCTCACCGGAGTCACCAACGGCGTCCGTGGAATCTCGGAAAGCTCGGGCGGAGTCGGCGTCCTGGGCCAGGCCCCGAGCACTACCGCAGGCGCAAACAGTATCGGTGTCCAGGGCACCAGTTCCGGTGAGAACGGCGCCGCCGTCCGCGGGGACGCTTCGGGCACCAACAGCACAGCTGTCTTCGGCAACTCGACAGCCGCGTCGGGATTCACGATGGCCTTCCACGGAATCGTGCGCAGCCCGAGCGCCAACGCCATGATCCTCGACAACCTCGCCACGACGCAGGGTGGCAGCCTCATTCTTGGCAACTACAACTCGACGCGGGAATTCAGCGTCAACACGTTCGGCGACGGGTTCTTTAACGGGAACGGTCAGTTCAATGGAAGCGTCGGCATCGGCACGACGCCCGCCCCCGGCTTGCCGAAGCTCACCGTAATCGGCGATGTCCGTGTCGGCACCGGCGGCGGAAACGGCTGCGTGCAGAACTCGAACGGCGCCGGCATCGTCGGAACCTGCTCGTCGGATATGCGCCTGAAGAAGAACATCCAGGCTTTCTCTCCCGTGCTGGACAGGCTGGCTCAGCTTCAGCCCGTCACCTTTGAGTGGCGCGCCGATGAGCATCCGGAATACGGCTTCGGTTCCGCACGCAATTCCGGCCTCATCGCCCAGGACGTCGAGCGAGTCTTCCCGGAGATGGTCGCCACCGACTCCCGCGGATTCAAAATGGTGAACTACAGCGAGCTGCCCTACCTGATGCTCCAGGCCATTAAGGACCTCAAGTCTGAGAACGACGGCCTGAAACAGCAGAACGCGAAGCTCGCCGAAGCTCTGGCAACCCAGCAGCGCGAAATGCGCGAGATGCACATCGAACTGCGCCGACTCGCTGCGCAACCCGCTCCCCGAACCACCGCCGCTCAACCGAACCAGCATTCTGCGGCGCCCGAAACAAAGGACCGCTAGTCGGAGGGCTTCGCCGACGCCGTGCGTCGCTCGCAACGCCTGCCCTCAAGGGCCCAATCAGGACCGTCCCCCCCTTTCCTGCTCCTGCGTTAGAATCTGCGGCGGCTCGGGGTGACCCATGAAACGACTTCTCCTCAACTCTCTCGTGCTGCTCTCCTTCGCCGGCCTCTGCCTGGCACAATCCGCGGCAAAGCTCTCACCCGAAGTCCGCGCCTTTGTCCGCGAAGACGCTCCCGTGATCGTGCTCGCCCACGTACGCGTCATCGACGGCACCGGCGCCGCGCCTCGCGCGAATCAAACCGTGGTTCTTTCCGGCAGCAAGATCGCCGCGATCGGCGACGAGGCGAGCATCTCCATCCCCGCAGGCACGAAAACGCTCGATCTTTCCGGCCGTACGGTGATCCCCGGCCTCGTCGGCATGCACGACCACATGTACTACCCATCACCCGGCGGCCCGCCTGCCCTGTACCCGGAGCATGGCGCCAGCTTCCCCCGCCTCTATCTCGCCGGAGGGGTCACTTCGATCCGCACTACAGGGAGCGTCGAAACATACACCGACCTCGAACTCAAGCGGACCATTGACGAAGGCCGGGCGGCCGGCCCGCGCATTTACGTCACCGGCCCCTACTTCGAAGGCGACGGCAGTTTTACGCCGCAAATGCACCAGCTGAAGGACGCGAACGACGCGCGCCGTACCGCCGAATACTGGATCGCCGAGGGCGTCACTTCGTTCAAGGCCTACATGCACATCACGCCCGACGAGCTGCGCGCCATCGTCGAGGTCGCGCATGCTCACGGCGTCAAAGTCACCGGCCACCTCTGCTCCATCGGCTTTCGCGAAGCCGCTGCGCTCGGTATCGACAACCTCGAGCACGGCCTCGTCGTCGATACGGAATTCTTCCCCGGCAAGAAGACCGGCGAGTGCCCGAATCCATCAGAGGCCAACAAGGCAGTTCTGCCGCTGGAAGTGGCCAGCGGCCCGATCCTCGACACGATCAAAGACCTCGTCGCCCATCACGTGGCCGTCACTTCGACGCTGCCTGTGTTTGAGACATTCGTGCCGGGGCGCGCCCCGCTCGACGCGCGTGTTCTCGACGCGATGCAGCCTGAGGCGCGCATCGCGTATCTCCGGCGCCGCGCCGCAATATCCGACAATGCCGCCAAGTCCGACTGGCCCGCCCTGTTCAAGAAAGAGCTGGAGTTCGAACGTGAGTTTGTGAAGCAGGGTGGCCTGTTGCTCGCCGGCCTCGATCCCACGGGGTATGGCGGCGTCATCGCCGGCTTCGGCGACCAGCGCGAAGTCGAGCTTCTCGTCGAAGCCGGTTTCACGCCTGTCGAA
>Ga0335079_10008821_pt1 | contig 11490 bp, 10 predicted proteins | sample Lox_Sample_33_FD_206719 | JGI IMG/M metagenome (GOLD analysis project Ga0335079, IMG submission 206719) | Soil microbial communities from Loxahatchee National Wildlife Refuge, Florida, United States - Lox_Sample_3.3 | ecosystem: Environmental > Terrestrial > Soil > Wetlands | place: USA... | reverse complement strand
CCGCGTGCGCCTGGGAATATCGTTCAAGTTCGAGACCGGTGACTGACCCGGACGGCTCGACCGGCCGGCGCGCCGCCGGCGGCCGCGGTGTCCTCAACGCGGCCGCCCCGGCGTGACTCCGCCGGCCTGAACCGCGGGCGCGCGGTGCGACGCCCCCGCGGGGGCTCGGCGCCGATGACCGAACTCATCGAGCAGCACCTCCACGCGCCCCACCCGGCGGAGACCCAACCGTTCGAGGATCGGCCGCGAGATCGCGCCGGCCTGCGTGATCAGCGCCGGCGGGTCCGTGCGCGCGGTCTCGCGCCACCGGGCCGCGATCAGAGCTCGGTCGGTCTCGATCCGCTCCTCGCCGGGCCCGAGCGCGACGAACGACTTCGGGGACGCCGCCGCCACGCGCAGCACCGCGCCGGCGTAGCCGGGCGGCAGCGGCCGCGGGCGCCCACCACCGCGTCTTGCCGGCTGCCGCCGCCGGTGGGATTCTTTGGCCCTGTTCGAGCGATTCACAGAGCGAGCCCGTCAGGTCGTGGTACTGGCTCACGAGGAAGCCAACGGGTTCAAGCACGACTACATCGGGACCGAGCACATCCTGCTCGGACTGCTCCGCGACCGGGATGGGATCGCCGCGCGGGTCCTCGGCTCGTTCGAGATCACGGTCGAGCGGGTCCGTGGTGAGGTCGTGCGCACGGTCGGCGTGGGGCAGGCAGCGGTCGCTGGCCAGATCCCGTTCACGCCCCGGGCCAAGAAGGCGCTCGAGCTGTCGCTGAACGAGGCGCTCGGCCTCGGCCACAACTACATCGGCACCGAGCACATCCTGCTCGGCCTGGCGGCGGTGAACGAGGGCCCGGCGACGCAGATCCTGGGCGATTTCGATGTCGGCCCGGAGCGGATCCGCAGCGAGGTCATCCGCACCCTGACCGCCGCAGGCCCGCCGCTGCGCTCGCCCGCCGAGCGCGGCCACCAGCAGCAACAGACCGGCTTCGACGAGTGGATCCGGGTTGGGCCGGGCGCGGGCGCTCGCCGGCTGCTGGTGGTCGCCGCCGGACGAGCGCTCGACGACGGCCGCTCGGAGATCGAGTCCCGCGACGTCCTGCTCGCGCTCACCCGCGACGAGACGATCGCACCGGTGCTCGCGGATCTGGGGGTCGACGAGGCCGCGGTGCTCGAGGCGCTCGCGCGCCGGCGCGGGCCACAGGCGCCCCCGCCGGCGTCAGCCGACGGGCACTAGCGCCTTACGGGCGGTGAGGGCAGGTGATTCACGTCCGCGCGCCCGACCGGCGGCGGGCGAGATCGATCTCGCTCGTCCGCACCCGGTGGCCGGCGGCGCAACGCAGCTCGACGCCGACGGTCTCGCCGCAGTCGCGGTGAAGCAGCTCGACCGGTCCGCCGCGATCGTCGAGCCACCGGTCGCCCCACTGCATCAGCGCCACCAGCACCGGGAACAGCTCGGCACCCTTCTCGGTCAGACGGTATCCCCGGCGGGTCCGCTGTCCGGGCTCGCGGTAGTCCTCGCGCTCGAGCAGGCCTTCGTCGACGAGCTCGCGCAGCCTCGCGGCGGTCACCGGCTCGCTGATCCCGACGCGCTCGGCGAAGTCGTCGAAGCGGGTCGTGCCGTAGAACGCCTCGCGCAGGATCAGCAGCGCCGAGCGGGTGCTCAGCACTTCGATGGCCTTGGCGATCGTGCAGCGCTCGGCCTTCCACCCCTCGCGGGGGTCGAGCACGCCGGTGAGACGAACGGTGGCGGGTGAGGACATGCGCACATCATAGCTGACTTTTGACTTTATAAGTCAGCGCTGGTACAGTGCCTGGCTATGCCCCCACTAAGTCAGCTCTCACGACACGGCACACCGGCGACGCGAGCCGAGGTCCGGCGGGCCGCGTCGCGCCGGCCCGCGACCTCTCCGAACGTCATCCTCGTGATCGTCTGCGCCGGCGTCGTGCTGGCGAGCCTCGACCTGTTCATCGTCAACGTGGCGCTGCCGCAGATGGCGCGGAGCTTCGGCGCCACCGGCCTCGACGGGCTCTCGTGGGTGTTGAACGGCTACGCGATCGTGTACGCCTCGCTGCTCGTGCTGTTCGGCCGCCTCGCCGACCGATACCGGCGCGAGCGCGGCTTCCTGCTCGGGGTCGCGGTGTTCGTGGCGGCGTCGGCGGCGTGCGCCGCCGCGACCAGCCTGCCGATGCTGGTCGTCTTCCGCGTCTTCCAGGCGGCCGGCGCCGCGCTGCTGACACCAACCTCGCTGGGGCTGATCCTGGCCGCGTTCCCGCCCGAGCGCCGACACAGTGCGGTCCGCACCTGGACCGCGGTCGGCGGTCTCGCCGCGGCGCTCGGCCCGGCCGCAGGCGGCCTGCTCGTTGCCGCGAGCTGGCGATGGGTGTTTCTCGTGAACCTCCCGATCGGCGTGGCCGCGCTGGTCGCGGGATGGCGCCTGCTGCCCGAGGTGCCCGGCCACCCGATTCCCTGGCCCGACGGGCTCAGCGCGGCGCTGATCACCGCCGGCGTCGGCGCGCTCACGCTCGGGCTCGTGGAGGGCGGGGTGTGGGGATGGGGTGACCCGCGGACGATCGGCGTCCTCGCGCTCGCCCTCGTCCTGCTGGCGCTGTTCGCCGTCCGAACGGCCCGCCACCCCAACCCGCTGATCGACCGCGCGCTGTTCGGCGTACGGCCGTTCACGGGCGCCTCGGCGGTGGCGGTGCTGTTCTCGATCGCGTTCGGCGCGATGTTGCTGTCGCGGGTCCTGTGGGCGCAGGACGTGTGGCACTGGTCGGCGCTGACAACCGGCGTCTCGATCGTGCCGGGCCCGATCATGGTGCCGCTGTTCTCGTTCCTGGTCGCCGGCCGCCTGATCGCGCGGTTCGGCGCCGGCGCCGTGATCGCGGCGGGGTCGACGATCTTCGCCGTGGGGATGGCGTGGATGGCGCTCGCGGCCGGCCTTGCCCCGGACTATGTCGGTGACGTGCTCGGCGGGCTCCTGCTCACGGGGATCGGCGTCGGGCTGACGTTGCCGACGATGATGGCCACGGCCGCGGCGTCGCTCCCGCCGACCTCGTTCGCCACCGGCTCGGCCGTGGTGAACATGCTCCGCCAGGTCGGCCTCGCGATCGGCGTGGCGGTGCTGATCGCCGTGCTCGGCTCGCCCCACTCGCCGGCGCAGGTGCTGGCGGCGTATCAGCGCGGATGGTTCGTGACCGCCGCGATTGCGTTTGCCGGCGGGCTCGTCGGTTTCCTGCTGCTCGTCCGGCGCCGTCCGGCGCGGGCCACCGCACCTGCGGCGCCCGAGCTCGTCACGGCCGACGGGGATCTCTGAGACGCTTTCGCGATGTCAGACAACCTAACCGCCCCGAGCGAGTTCATGCGCATCCTCGAGATCGAGTTCGACGAGCGCGGCCCGACCCGCGTTACCGGTTCGGTCGCCGCCGACGAGCGCCACCACCAGCCCTGGGGACTCGTCCACGGCGGGCTCTACACGACCGTGATCGAGACGTTCGCGACCACCGGCGCGTTCGAAGCGGTGAAGGACCAGAGCATGCAGGCGGTCGGCGTCTCGAACCTCACCGACTTCGTCCGTCCGCACCGGCGCGGCCGGCTGGAGGTCGAGGCCAGGCCGATTCACCAGGGACGCACGCAGCAGCTGTGGCAGGTCGAGATCCGCCGGCCCGAGGATCGCAAGCTGATCGCCCGCGGTCAGGTCAGGCTCCAGAACGTCGAGGCCGGAGCGTGAGCGGGACGACGAACGACCGCGCCACCGGCGTCGGCGCGCCCAATCGCTGGGGCGAGCCGCGCACCAAGGCGGTGTCGTGGTACGACCCGATGATCTCGGCCGACGCCGCCCGCGCGCTCCCGGGCCGTGAGTTCCTCGAGGCGATCGTCGACGGCCGGCTGCCGCGCCCGCCGTTCGCGGCCCTGGTGGGCGCACAGCTGCACTCGGTCGGCGAGGGCGAGGTCGTGTTCCGGTGCACCCCCGATGAGTCGACCTACAATCCGGGCGGAATCGTGCATGGCGGCCTGCTGTGCATGCTGCTCGACTCGGCGTGCGGCTGCGCGGTCCAGTCGCTGCTGCCGGGCGGAGTCGCGATCTCGTCGATCGAGATCAAGGTCAGCTTCCTGAGCGCGCTACGGTCCGACAGCGGCGAACTCGAGATCACCGGCCGGGCGCTTCGCGTCGGCCGTCAGGTCGCGTTCGCCGAGGCCGACGCCCGCAGCGGCGACGGCAAGCTGGTCGGGCATGCGACCTCGTCGCTCGCCCTGTCGCGGCCCTGACCCCGCCAACAATCGAAGCCGCTACTCGTACTGGAGCGCTTCGAGCACGTTGAGCCGGCCCGCGCGCCTGGCGGGCCAGATCGCGGCGATCAGACCGGCGATCACGGCGGCGATCACGAACACGATCAGCGTCGGTACGGGGATCGTGAACGTCCCGAAGTTGATCGCGGCGCCGATCAGCGCGGCCAGCAGGATGCCGAGCGGGATCCCGAACGCCGCGCCGAGCAGCGCGGTGATGACGCTCTCGTGCCGGATCATCCGCCGCACCTGACGGCGGCTCATGCCGACCGCCCGGAGCATCCCGAGCTCGCGGGTGCGCTCGAACACGGTCAGCACGAGCGTGTTCACGATCCCGAACAGACTGACCACGATCGACAGCGACAGCAGCACGTAGAGCAGGTTGAGCAGCAGCGTCAGCCCTTGAAGCTGATTGTTGATGAACTGGGACTTCGTCTGAAGCTTGGCGTCCGGGAAGCCCGCCAGGGCCGCGTTCAGCGTGTGCGTGTTGGCCGGCGTGACGCCGCCCTGCATGTTGACGAACGTGAACAGGTTCTGCGGGTTCTGGTACTCGCGATCGAACAGCGCCTGCGAGATCGAGACGTCTCCATATGGCGATGCCCCCTTCGGCGGGTTGGAGATTCCGGTCAGTTTCAGGTGCAGGAACCGGCCGGTCGGCGTCTCGACGGACAGCGACGAGCCGACCTGCAGGTGCTGAGCCTTGGCATAGGCCTTGTCGACGAACGCGCCGTCATTCCCGAGTTGCGCAGGAGTGCCCGGACCGCCCGCCTGCCAGTCGACCTTGATCGCCTGACTCGCGTTGGGAGGAACCCCCGTGACGTTGATGTGCGACCCGAACGCCTTCCCGTCGCCGGCGCGGACGCCCACCACCCCGGTCACTCCAGGGACGCCGCGCACAGCTTTCTCGGAGGCGAGGCTGATCGGCGAGAAGTTGTTGGTGGCCGTGATCGCGTAGTTCGCGATGAAGGCCTTGTTCACGCTGTTCTTGAACCCGGTCCGCAGGCCGGCCGCCAGCACCCCGACGAGGGTGACCAGCGCCAGCCCGATCATCAGCGCCGACGCGGTCGAGGCGGTCCGCGCCGGATTGCGCGCCGAATTTCCCTCGGCGAGCTTGCCCGCCGCACCGCCGATCTTGGTCGCGGGCCAGCCCAGGACCTTGACCAGTGGCGGCACTAGCTTCGGCGCGAGCATCGAGACGCCGATGAACAGCGCGATCGCGCCGACGCCGACCGCGAGCAGCCGCAGCCCGGTCGACAGACCGCTCGCGAGCAGGCCGATCAGCATCAACGCAACCGCCCCGATGATCGTCCCGCCCGCCGCGTGAGTGCCGTACTTGGCCCACCGCGACGGGGGCAGCAGCGCGCCCTCGCGCGCCGCCGCGATCGGCGGAACCCGCGTCGCGCGGAGCGCCGGCCGCACCGCCGCGATCATCGTGATGATGATCCCGACGGCGAGCGAGATCACGATCGTGCGGGTCTTGAACACCGTGGAGGCCTGCGGCAGATTGATCCCGAACGAGACCAGCAGCGAGTTGAGCGCCTTGGCCAGCAGCAGGCCGAGCAACAGCCCGATGATCGAGGCGACCGTCCCGATCACGGACGCCTCCACCAAGACCGACCGCAGGACCTGGCGGCGCGTCGCTCCGAGCGTGCGGAGCGTTGCCAGCTCCCGCGTGCGCTGCGCGATCGTGATCGACAGCGTGTTGGCGATCACGAAGCTGCCGACGAACAGGGCGATGCCGCCGAACGCGAGCAGGAAGTCCTGGAAGATGTTGAGGAAGCCGCTCGTGTCCTTGGTCGCCTGCTGGGCCTGCGCCTGACCCGTTCTCACCTGAGCGCTCGGCCCGAGCAGCGGCCTGATCTGGTTCACGACCTGCTGCGATGTGTAGCCGTGCTTGGCGGCGACGCTGATCGTGTCGTACTTCCCCACTTTGTTGAACAGCTGCTGCGCCTTGGGCAGCGTGAACACCGCGATCGTGGCGCCTCCGAGCGAAGAGACGCCGCCGATCTGGACCGTCCCAACGATCAGGAAACGCTCGACCGGCCCCCGCGCGACGACCCCGATCTCGTCGCCGACCTTGTAGTTGTGCTTGCTGGCGGTCGAGGCGTCGATGTCAACCTGTTCCGGGCCCGTCGGGAAGTGGCCGCTGGTCAACGTGAGCGGATTGAAGTGCTGGCCGGCGGGCGAGTAGCTGAACGCCAGGCCGGGCGCGCCACCGCTCGAGATCACCTTCCCGGTCCGGCCGACCAGCTGGGCGCTGTCGGAGATGCCGCCCGACGCCAGACCGACCGACGGCAGCGCCCGCACCTGGGTCAGCAGCGACGCCGGCAGCGAGGGCGTGGTCGGTGCGTTGCCGTTGTTGCCCGATGAGATCGCGCTCTTGCCGGTGATCACCGCATCGGTGTTCTGGTAGACGGTGGTGAACACCGTCGAAAACGCCGCCTTGATCGTGTCGGTCAACACGAACGTCCCGCTCACCATCGCCACCCCGAGCACGATCGCGAACGCGGTCAGGGCCGCCCGCAGCTTGCGTCCGAGCAGGCCCCGGAGCGCGACCCTGGTCACGACTGCAGCGTGCTCATCACTTCGAGCACCTGGCCCGCATCCGTGTCGGTGAGCTCCTTCACGATCAGTCCATCCGCGAGGAAGAGAATGCGATCCGCGATCGAGGCCGCGCGGGCCTCGTGGGTAACCATGACGATCGTCTGGTTGTAGTCGCGCGCGGAGTCGCGCAGCAGATCGAGGATCTCGCCGCCCGTCTTCGAATCGAGGTTGCCGGTCGGCTCGTCGGCGAACAGGATCGTCGGCTTGGTCACCAGCGCGCGGGCGATCGCCACCCGCTGCTGCTGACCGCCCGACAGCTCCGAGGGCCGGTGACTGCGCCGATCGGACAGCCCGGTCTTCGCCAGGAGCTGATCGAGCCACGCCTGGTCCGGCTTCTCGCTCGCGATCGACAGCGGCAGCAGGACGTTCTCCTCGGCGCTCAGCATCGGCAGCAGGTTGAAGAACTGGAACACGAACCCGATGTGCTTCCGGCGCAGGCGGGTCATCTGGGCGTCGTCGAGGCCGGTGATCTCGGTGCCCGCGATCGTCACGGTTCCGCTGGTCGGCTTGTCGAGCCCCGCAAGGAGGTGCATCAGCGTCGACTTGCCCGACCCGGACGGGCCCATCACCGCGACAAGATGGCCGCGCTCGACCTCGAGCGAGACGCCCCGCAACGCGTGCACGGCCGTCTCACCCTCGCCGTACTGGCGTTCCAGCTCGCGCGCTTCTACGACGACCCCGCCGACGGCGGTGCCCACCGAAGCGGCGACTTCGGTTTCCTCTGCCGACACCACCCGGTGTATAGCAGCCGTAACGTCTTTCGGCTATTTCCGGACAGGACCAATATCGGTTTTCTCACGAGTACCAATCACTCGTCCGTCACACCGGTGTCTTCACGAACTGTTCACGCAGCGCGGTCTTCTTGAACTTGCCGGTCGCAGTCCGCGGAATCTCGTCGATGAACTCGATGCGCTCGGGGAGCTGCCATTTCGCAAATCCCGTGGAGAGGTGCTCGCGCAGATCATCGGCCGTCGCCTCGGCGCCGTCGCGGAGTACCACGATTGCCATTGGCCGCTCGCCCCACTGATCATCGGGAATGGCGATGACCGCGGCCTCGGCGATCGCCGAATGCCCCATCAGCAAATTCTCCATGTCGACGGACGAGATCCATTCACCGCCCGACTTCACCAGATCCTTGGTGCGATCGGTGATGCGGATGCAACCGTGGCGGTTGATGCGGACCACATCCCCCGTCTGGAACCATCCGTCGTGCGTGAACTTCTCGGCGCCGCTTCCCCGGAAGTAGCTCGCCGCGACCCACGGCCCGCGTACTTCGAGCTCCCCCATCGCGTCGTCGTCCCACGGGATCAGCTCGCCGTTGTCCCCCCGCGCGCGGATCTCGACGAACGCGGCGGGCACGCCCTGACGGGCGCGGTACTCGAACTGCTCGTCGTCGGAGGCATCGTCGAGCTCGGGAGGCACGATCGCGGTGCTGGCGAGCGGCGAGGTCTCGGTCATGCCCCAGCCCTGCACGATGAGCAGACCGTGCCGCTGGTAGCCCTCGATCATGCTCCTGGGAACGGCCGAGCCGCCAACGAGGAGGCGGCTCAGCGAGCTCAGATCCCAGCGCTCGGGCTCGGCCTCGATCGCCTTCAGCATCGCCATCCACACCGTCGGCACGCCCGCGGTGAACGTCACGTGCTCGTCCGCGAGGAGGTCCAGCACGCTTTCGGCGTCGAGTCGCGGTCCGGGGAGGACCAGCGAGGCGCCCACCATCGAAACCGCGTAGGGAATGCCCCAGGCGTTGGCGTGGAACATGGGAACGACCGGCAGCACGGTGTCGCGCATCGAGATGTCCATCGCGTCTGGCAGGGCGGCGGCCATCGAGTGCAGGACGAGCGCCCGGTGCGAGTAGAGGACGCCCTTGGGGCGGCCGGTGGTGCCCGACGTGTAGCAGATGGCGGCCGCGCGGCGCTCGTGCGGCTCCGGCCACGTCATCGGCTCCGCTCCGTCGATCAGGGACTCGTATTCGATCGCGCCGCCCGGAACGTCGCCACCCTGCGAGACGACAATCAGGTGCCCGAACTCGTGCGCAGAGCTGAACGCCTCGAACGCCGGCAGCAGCGACTCATCGACGACGAGCGCGCGGTCGCCGGCGTCGCTGGCGATGAACCCGAGCTCGTCGGGGTGCAGGCGCGGGTTCAGGGTGTGGATGACGGCCCCCATCGCCGGCACGCCGAAGTACAGCTCGAGGTGCTCGGGCTGATTCCACAGCAGCGTCCCGACGCGGTCGCCGTCTCCGATTCCCAGCTCGGCCAGCGCCGAGGCGAGCCGACGGGCGCGAACAGCGCAGTGTCCGATCGTGGTGCGGTGGATCGAGCCATCGGGTCTTCTCGAGACGACCTTGCGATCGGCGCTGAACACCTCGACGCGCTCCGCCACCGTCGTGAGCGACAGCGGGAAGTCGTCCATCATCAGCCCATTGAGCCTCGGCTCGCTCATGCTCTCCTCCTCGGCGGATTACGTCCCGCACGCAAGGATGACCACCGCGCGGAAGCCCTGCAAGCGGGGGCGCTACGCGCTATCGGCGACGAACGCGCCGAAGAACTCGATGTCCTCGCGCTGGAGCTGGCAGATCTCGAGCCAGTGCCCTGAGCAGGTCCGCGCGCGCGTCGACCCTCCGGGGCGCAGCGAACAGACCCTCGGCGTGGCGCGTGGCCCGGCCTTCGCGGATCGATCGCCGGTCACGCAACCAGCTGCCCGCGGCCGACGGTGAGCTGGCCACCCGCCCCCGAGTCCAGGTAGTCGGCGAGCCGCGAGGCGAGCGCCATGATCGTCAGCGACGGGTTGACCGACAGCGTCCGCGGATGGAGGGAGCTGTCTCCGACGTACAGGCGCTTGACCTCGTGCGACTGGCCATGGGCGTCGACCACCGAGGTCGCCGCGTCGGCGCCCATCCGGCAGGTCCCCTGCATGTGGGTGGTGGCCAGACCGGACCACAGGATCTGGGTTGCGCCGGCCGCCTCGAGCACGCGCTTCGAGAACTCGCGCGCATGATCGATCCGCTCGAGCTCGTGCGGCCGGAAGTCCGAGAGGAACAACTCGTTGCCGTCCTCGTCGAGCGTGACGCTGGCGTTGTTGTCGTCGTTGGACATGTTCAGCAGCCCGATCCAGCGGCGGTACTTCTTGGCGGCGTCGACGAGCGACTGGCCCCACATCGGCCCGTTCTCGTCACACAGGCCGACCGTGAACCCGATCGGGTCCTGCACGGTTGCGGCCTCGACCGCGAAGCCGCCGTCCTCGTCGGCGGCGAAGTCGTAGCAGTGCCCGGTGATCGGGGCCACCATGTGGGCGTCCTGCGGCTCGTCGAACAGGCCGAACACAAACTGCGCCGGGTGCAGGCCGAGGTGCCTGCCGATGTTTGGGTTCGGGACCTCGGAGCGCAGCAGGACCTGGGGCGTGCGCAGCGAGCCGGCCGCCACCACGACCACATCCGCCTCCACGCGGTGGGCCTGGCCTTCGGGGTCCGTGTACTGCACGCCAGTCGCCTCGGGACCTTGGCCGCGGTCCTCGATCAGCACGCGCTGGACGAACGAGTTCGGCCGCAACGTCAGCGCGCCCGAGAGCACGCTGCGCTGAATGTAGGTGTTCATGGTCGACTTGCCGGCGTTCGTCGGACAGCCCTGCAGGCACGAGCCGCACTGCTCGCAGTTTTCGTCGACGTACGCCCGAACCGGCTCGAGCGTCGCGCCGACCGCCTCGAACCCCCGCTTGGCGGTCTGCACGCACCGTTTGAGGTCCCAGTCGGTCGAGCGGTCCCGCACGCCCAGGTAAGCCTCGACGCGGTCGTAGTAGGGGTCGAGGTCGGAGCACGAGATCGGCTCGCCCCGCTCGTTGCACAGCCCGGTGGCCGCGTGCCATTTGTCGAGCTCCCATTGGGTCGCCCGAAGCGCCACCTTCGTGTTGATCGTCGTGCTGCCCCCGACGCACCGGCCGCTGATCAGCACGACCGGGCCGAGTCCGGGATCGCCGGTCGGGAACGCGAACCCCGGCGGCCACCAGTAGTCGTGGCCTGCCCGGCTCTCCCAGCGCATGAAATCCGCGGCGACGTAGTGCCCGCCGGCCTCGAGCAGCAGTACCGAGCGGCCGCGCTCGGCGAGCTCGCCGGCGACGACGCCGCCGCCGGCACCCGAGCCGGCGATCACGACCTCGAAGCGCTCGCTCATCCGGCCACGCCCAGGTAGGACCAGTCCTTCTTGATGCGCATCGCAAGCGGCGAGTGGAAGTCGATCTCCTCGTACGCGCTCGGACCGCTCGCTCCCGGCGCGACGAAGTCGCTGTAGAACGCCTCGACGGCGAGCGCGCGGATCAGCTGGAAGGCCGGCGTGAGCGCGAGGGGCTTGAGCGCCTCAGCCCCGCCGGGGGCGTCCGGTGCAAGCGCATCGATCGACTGGTTGATCGCCTTGCGCTGCGGCGCGGGCATCTGCGACATGATCGCGTCGATGTACACGATCGGACCGACGCGAGACGATCCCGGCACGATCGTCTCGCACAGCAACTCGAGCACGGCGGCGCGCCGCTCGTCGAGGTTGCGCAGCCCGGTCGTCACCGGGCCGACTGTACGCTCCCCACGCACCGATCCGCATGCCGGTGCGGGCGCGGATGATTGT
>Ga0335079_10008816_pt1 | contig 11493 bp, 9 predicted proteins | sample Lox_Sample_33_FD_206719 | JGI IMG/M metagenome (GOLD analysis project Ga0335079, IMG submission 206719) | Soil microbial communities from Loxahatchee National Wildlife Refuge, Florida, United States - Lox_Sample_3.3 | ecosystem: Environmental > Terrestrial > Soil > Wetlands | place: USA: Florida... | reverse complement strand
GAGGGCCATCCGCTCGAAAGCGGCGCTGACCCTCCGCTGCAGGCCCCCCGAGTGCTTTGTTCCAGTGGGCACAGACCAGGCCCGGTGAACCGCTCGCCCAACGCGGGTTGAGAAATGGAATTTTCCCTTCGGTCGGACGGGGATCTCTTCGCGGGGGTAGATGCGGTGGTGCTCGTCCACCGCACTGAACGGCTCGGGACGGGGGACGAGGCCCGCGGTGGAGCCCAGGAAGAGGTACCCGCCTGCCCGGAGGACACAGTGAAGCATGGGAACAGACTGCCTCTGCAGGTCTGCCTCCAGGCAAGTGAGCACATCCCGGCAGCCGATCAGGTCGAGGTTCGAAACGCGGATCAGACTCTGCTGCGAGAGCAGGCGCATCTCCCGCAGATCGCCACGGCCCACGTACCCTGTGCCCGCGCGCACAAGGAATCGAGCAAGGCGCTCAGACGAAACGTGCGCTGCAACGTCCCCGCGGCGGGCCTGGAGCAGTGAGTCGATATCAGTGGCGAAGATCCGAGGGAGCCGCCGCGCGGTCCCCTGCTGCAGCTGCTCGGCAATCAGGATGGCGAGCGCGTAGGCCTCCTCCCCGGAGGAGCATCCCGACATCCAGACGCAAGCGGGCGCCTCGACGCCTCCGCGCACTGCCACCAGCGGCAGGATCCTGCTGGCGAGCATCTCGAGTGCTTTCGCGCCGCGAAAGAACTGCGTTGCCCGCAGCAGGGTGGTCTCCTTGTAGCAACTGAAGACATGGCCCGTGCGCTCCTCCTTCAGCGCCGCGCAGATCGGCTCGAGCTGGGGGCGCAACTCGTCGTCCTCAGGTGCAGCGCGCCGAGGTTTGGCGAAACGCTGTGTGCGCTCGAGCACTTTGACCGGCATTTGGTCAACCGCGACGACAAGATCGGCGAGTCCGAACCGCATGGCGCTCTGCGTCATGTCATCCGGCAACTGGTCCAGCATCCCTCCTTGCTCCCTGATGGCCCGAAGGCCGACCATGCCGCCGCCACCGAGATCGGACAGGATGATCCCAGCCGCGCGATCGCGCCGGTCCTCGGCGAGCGAGCACAGGAGGGCATCGATGTCAGCCGGATGGCCACGCGATACGGAGCCGACCACGAACGATTCGTTCCTCAAGGTGAACGTCGCGTCGGGGGCGGCGACGTAGACGTGGTGGCGCTCCGCGCTGCCGCGCCGACCCTGCACCACGCGCATCGACGTGTGCTTCGCCAGGGCCTCGGCCAGGGCACTCGAGTGATCGCACTCCATGCGAAGGGGGACCCCGAAGATGAGTCCGTTTCTGGCCGGCATGGTGGACTTGAGAGCGCGTAGACCGCCAGCGGAGCCTCCTATCCCCGCAACCAGGTCTGGCGAGCGAGCAATTCGCGCGGCGGGTGGTCTGATCACATCCGGATGCCCGGGAGCCGCCTGCGGCGAACCGCTTGGCGACTGTTCATTCTGGCTTCGTGCGTGCCGAGTCATGCGGCAATGAACTCGATGGGCTTGAGCCGACGGTGTGTGTCGACGGGTTGCGAAAACCGCACCAGGAGATCGGACTATGGGTGGGTGCGCCTCCACCCAGACGCTGGACCGACAGGCGGTGACGCAACGGATATCCACTGAGACGGGGGCCCATTCTGTCACCGTTCAGGGGAAGGCAGGGGTCGATGCCACGGCCCCCGCATGAGAGACCGCCGCGAGAATGGTGCGAAAGGCCTGCATGACCACTTGGCCACAAGAGCGAAGACCGCATCGATTGCGCCTCGGAACCGAAAGCGATCGCAACCCACCGACTTCCTGCTCTCCCTTGGGGCGAAAGGGCGAGCCATGGCCCTCCCGAACGACCTTCAAGGGCTCTAACGCCGAATCGGGTCGAATTCGCTATTCCCGGTTTCCACCCTCAGCGCCTTCATCAGCAGCTGGGTGCAACGAACCCTCGACCGATCGGTGCCTGCCTGCTTGTGGCGGAATTCAACCGCGACCAGCGAGGTCATGGCTTTGAAAACGGCGGGCGATCACTGTCTCGTCGATGAAGCTGCCTTGCCACGAATGGCCCCATTCCATCGGCGAAGCACTCGCACGCTTGGCGAGCGCCCTCGCGGTAGAACCCCAGCGTCGGATGCGGCGAGGCTTGGAACATCGGATGCAATTCCCCTTGCCGCGGGGCAACTGGAACATCGCGTGAAGCTCGGAATCGGCCTGCTTTCCCCCCCCCTTCACTGACAGCCGTGGCCGCCACCTCTCGCTGGTCCGACGCGTGCTCGCCATCCGAACCGGGCCCAGCGACCAGGGCGCAAGCTCCTCCCGCTTCCCCGGACAGCGCAGCCATCCCACCCAGACCGTCGTTCCTCTTCTTGACTCTGGCCACACGTTCTCGTTATGTGGGCGACGCGTCCGATGCCGCGCTCGCCAGTCAGCGGGAAGCCTGCGGGACCCGTTTGGGGTCTAGCGCGCGTACTGACTGTTGCCGCCATCTTGCTGCACATCGGAGCGGCATTCCACTCCGTACACGCCCACCATCTCATCTGCGAGCACGGCGAGCTCGTCGACGTGGCATCCGCGGAGGGCACTCAAGCACCCTCTGATGGAGATCTCAAGGTACGCACCTGGCGCGCTGCTCACTCCGCCATCCGGAACCACAGTCACGAGCATTGCGCGTTTACGAGCTTCCGACGCTCCCCCAGCCCTGGCGTGAGCCTCTGTCCGGTCGCCCCTTTCCCTCTGCTCGCTCTCGCTCACTCGCTCGAGCCCTGCGACCTGCCCCCGTTTGCTGGCGCCCCGCTCTATCAGGTGGCGCCAAAGTGCTCTCCACCGTCCTGAACGCGCGCGATATCCCTGGCAGTCCCAGCCCCCATGTTCCGGGTCCCCGCAAGGGGGAGGCATGGGTTGGCGTGAGTGACTGTAGGTGATCTTCGGCAACAGTTAGCAACCACAGGTGGGTAAGTCGATCCTTGCACAATCGCATTGCGCGCGACGGGGGAGTCATGCTGACCAATTTGAGATGGGGATGCGCACTGGCCTGGCTTTGCCTCATCCCCACCGGGACGTTCGGAACGAACCTGGGTCTCATCGAAGGAACGGTCCGAGAGTATTCCGGCGAGCCCATTGCGAAAGCCCGGGTCAAAGCTGCTGGCGCGGGGCGATCGACAGGTGGATGAACATCAGACGGCGGTGGACGGGCGATTCGCGTTCGAGCAGATCCCGTTCGGGCAGTACCGCCTCGCCGTGACCACCTCCGATGGACGAACTGAAACCCAGGACATCAGGATCTCTTCGGGGGAGGTGATGCGAACCGAGGTCTTCGTGCCCGTGGCGATGAGCGAGGTCGTGGTCAACGTACCCGAGCCGATGGCGCCGGTTCCCTCCAAGGCAGCGGCATCCGCCTCGAACCTGGAGCGTGAGGACATCAAGGAGCTGCCCCGGGGCGACAGCGCTTCAGTGAACGACGTGCTCGCGACCCAGTCCGGCTTCGTCTTCGATGCCTTTGGCAACCTCTTTGCGCGAGGCAATCACGCCAACATCCAGTACCAGCTCGACGGCGTCCCCCTGCCGGACACGGTGAGCGGGCTGTTCGGCGGCTTCCTCTCTCCCAAGTTCATCGAGAACATGGAGATCATCACCGGTGGCATGGGCGCAGAATACGGCGATCGGCTTGCCGCGGTCGTGAATCTCAACTCGCGCAAGCCAAGCGAGGCAGGCGAAGGGGAGATGGAGCTCGTCTACGGCTCGTTCGGGACAGTCAACCCCAGCGCCCTGTATGGCAAGCGAATCGGAAAGCTGTCCTTCCTGCTGGCGGGCAGCTACCGATACACAGACCGGGGCCTGGACCCACCGGCGATCTCGCCCATCATCGGCGACAGCGGCAACGAGGAGCGCGCATTCACGCGCATCGACTATGACCTGTCGGACCGAGATCACTTCCTTCTCCTCGGCAACTTCTCGCGCAACGAGTACGGTATCCCTGTCGACCCCACTCTTCACCCGTGCGTCGGATCCCCTGCCGAGGGGTGCGGCCGCTCCCCGGACCAGTTTGGGAACCCGCCCCCGCCCTTCTTTCCCCTGGATACGCGCTCCACGGAAACCGAGCGCGACGTCTTCACCCTCCTGTCGTTCCGCCACGACTATTCGGCAAGAACGTCGCTTCGGCTCACTGGCTACTATCGGAACTCATACGGGTCTCTCTTCGGCGATGCCCAGCACGCGCTCGGACCGACACAGGATCCGTGCACGGATCCAGCGGACCCCACCACCTGCAAGAACGCAAGTGACGTCACCCGCCGGGCAAACCATGTCGGCGGAACGGCCGAGTACCTGACGCGCATTGGCGAAGCCCACGTCGTGCGCATCGGGGCCAACTTCGATCAGCTCTTTGGCCAGGACCAGTTCACGCAATACACCCGCAGCGACGTCCTCCAGGCTCCGGATCCGAGCCTGGCGGTGAGCGGGAGCGATACTTCGCACGCGACGACCGGCGGCGCGTACATTTCGGACCGCGCCACATTCGGCAAGCTCACCTTCGACGGGGGACTGCGGTTTGACGTGCAGAAGGTCTCGTTCGTGGGGACGCCGGACCAAGCGACGCAGACCGGAGTCAGTCCACGCATCGGGGTGGCCTATGCCGCCACGCCAACCACGGTTGCCCACGCGTTCTTCGGCCTCATGTGGCAACCTCCGCCGGTCCTTGACACCCCGGCTGCTGCGCGGATCCTCGGGGCGGTTCCCCCGAATCAGCCCGTCGTCTTCGACCTTCGGCCGGAGAAGGACCGCTACGCGGAGATCGGCATCGAGAGTCGCGTGCTCCCCGCCCTCACGCTCAAGCTGACCACCTGGGGAAGGCTGGCCACCGATCAGCTTGACGATGTCGAAGTTGGCAACACGAACCTCGTGTCCCCGTACAACTTCCGCGATGGACGAGCGCTCGGCGTGGAGGCCGGGGGGATCGTCGTCCTGTCGAGGTGGCTCAGCGCGTTTGGAAACATGTCCTGGGAGACGGCAGAGGGGCGGGGAATCGCCACCGCCCAGTATTTGTTTAGCCCTGCTGATCTGGCAAACAACAACTGGCAGACGCTCGACCACTCTCAGAGCTGGACGGCAAACGGGGGCGTGACCATCCGGGATGGTGCGTCCCGGATCTCCACGCTGTTCAACTACGGAAGTGGACTGCGAACGGGCCCTTCGAACAATGAGCACGTGCCCGATCACGCCCGGGTCGATCTGACGCTGGCGCATCAGTTCTCGTCCGTCGCGTTGAGACCGACCATCGCGCTTGATGTCATCAACCTCTTCGATGCGCACTACGCGTGCCGGATCGCGAACGGGTTCAACGGAACCCACTTCGCTCCCGAGCGGTCGTTCTACCTGCGGCTCTCGACGTCGATATGAAGCGCAGGGAAATAGGGGAGCCCATTGTTTGACTCGGTCACGAAGAAACCCCACCGAGGAAACGCTCGACGGGGCGCGTTTGTCGCGCTCTCCGCGCTGCTGCAGGTCCTGTGCGTCCTCGCCATCATCTTGATCGGCGACCAGTTCCGAGCCGCGATGACTGGCGGCGAGCCCATTGTCGAGGTCAAGTTCATGAGGCCCGCGCTCCCGTTGCCAGGTCCCCCCTCCCCTCCTGCGCCTCGCAAGCCGGTTGCAAGCCCGAAGCCCCGTTCGGAGCGACGAGGGAGGTCCCCACAATCGATGGCGATGATCCAGCCCAAGGCTGTCCGTCCGGAGCCAACCCCGCCGCCGCCGGAGGAGCCACCCGAGGAGGACGAGAGCGCCGACGCGGGCGCCGACGACGGGACCACCGGCACGGAGGGAGGCGTGGTGGGGGGCGTCCCGGGAGGCGTACCGCACGGGGGCGGTGGAGGTTCCCAGGACACGCCGACCTATGCCGCCCCGGGCTATCGCAAGCCCGAGCTAGCGGTCCGCGACTGCCTGAAGAACGCAATTCACATTCCGAGGGATCTGCAGAACTCCATCTCCCGGCCGGTCACCGTCAAGTTCGCTATCCGTAAGGATGGAACTCCTGCCTTGTTCCAGGTGATGACCCAGCTCTCGGACAGGCGCATCGGAGATGTCATCTGGCAGGCCGTGGCGAGCTGCCACTGGGTCCCGGGAGCCGATCCCCATGGTCAGCCCGCGTCGATCTGGGTTGTCGTGCCATTCCGGTTTCAGAGCGGATGACTCTTGTCGGTCCCGCTACGCCATAACCACAAGTGAGAGACACCATGTCACTACCAACGATGTTGATTTCAACGCTGTCGTTCACCGTCAGCGAGCCTCAAGCGTCATTTGAGCTTCCCCACATGTGGCACACCATGGGGCCCTTCGCGAAGCTCATCGCGGGAGTGCTCGGTGTGATGAGCATCTATTCGCTGGGCGTGATCGCCGAGCGGCTCTTCACCTATCGCAGGGCCACCGCAGCCTCTCGCCGGTTTGCCGAGCAACTGGCCGTCCTCTTGCCCGCCAAGAAGTATGGCGAGGCGGTTGCTCTCGCGAAGACCCTCCAGCGAGGCCATCTCTCGCGGGTCCTCGGCGTTGCAATCGACGAGTACGAGCGCGGGGTCTCCGCGATGAGCCAGAAAGCAGCAGATCGCCTCTACGATTTCGACGTCGTCGCAGCGGTGAATCGGTCCATCGAACGCAGCTCGGCGCGCGTGGTTGCCGACCTGCGCCGTGGCCTGGGTGCGCTTGCCACGGTGGGCTCGACTGCTCCGTTTGTTGGCCTCCTCGGGACCGTCGCCGGGATCATCACCGCGTTTCAGGCAATGGCGGCCACCGGGTCGGGCGGACTCGGTTCAGTCTCCGCCGGCATCGCGGAGGCGCTCGTCACCACGGCGTTTGGCCTTCTCGTCGCCATCCCCGCGGTGATGATGTTCAACTACCTGACCAATCGCGTGGAGGATATTCAGGTTGACATCGACGATTCCGCGAACGAACTCATCGACTACTTCTTGAAGGCCGGACGGCCCCAACAGCCAGCGCTGTCGGGCAGCGGAGAAGCGTGAGCTTGGGAGCCAGCCCATGTCGATGGACATCCGGGTCAAGAGCGTCAGGAGCGACATCAACGTCACGCCGCTCGTGGACGTGGTATTGGTTCTCCTCATCATATTCATGGTCGTGACTCCACTCCTCCAGCGCGGCAAGGATGTGCAGCTTCCGCAAGCAAAGCGGGTCTCCGCACTCAAGTCCGGGGGGGATCCCATCTATGTGACGGTGACCCGCGACGGACGGCTCTGGCTCGACAAGAAGGAAACGAGGAGAGAGGACCTTGCCGGGGCTCTCACGGAAGAGATCGCGCGCACGCCCGGTGCACCGATCTTCATCAAGGGGGATCGCGATCTCGGCTACAGAGCCGTCCGCGAGGTGATCCTCGAGGTGACGAAGACCCATATCCCGGGGGTCTCACTCGTGGCGACGAATCCACGGATTGAGAAGGAGAGATAGTCATGGCTGCGAGACTCGGAGCCAAGCACCCCATCATCGACATCAATGTCACACCGCTCATCGATGTCGTGCTCGTGCTGCTCATCGTCTTCATGGTCATGACACCGCTCGCCGAGAAGCAGATGTTCATGCGTGTCCCGGAGTACGAAGCCCACCCCCAAGCCGTCGCTCCCGAACTGGTCCCTCCGGACCAGACTGTGCTCACGTTGCTCGCGAATGGCCGCGTCCTGCTGAACAGGCAGGAAATGCCGGTCGACGAGGCGATGCGGCGCATCCACGCCGGATACGACGGCAGGCCCTCGCGAGTCCTCTTCTTCAACGCGGAGGATGCCGCGAGCTACGCGCTCGCGGTAGAGGTCCTCGACAAGGCTCACATCGCCGGTGTGAACACGATCGGCATGATGACGGATCCGCCATTGTTGGCGTCGGCGCGAGGCGCCGGCACACCTGGCCGGCAGCCGACCGAACAGAAGTAGCGTGTCCGCGTGCCCGTGGTCGACGACTCGGCGGCATGCGTGAAGCTGATCCGCACCCATTCCTTCGTCACTCTCATCCTCGAGTCGGAATGATATGCTCACCAGCTGCTGCGCCAGCTTCTGCTCGTTCGTCAGGTCTCGGGCGCGGGGATGCTAGCGACCGTCGCCTTGTGCGGCAAGCGCGCTCCGGCGAGCAACGCCCAGGTGCCGCCCGGAAATGTGCCTCCAGCATCGTCGCCGCTGCAGCAGAGACGGCCGATGCCCGCCGGCTTCCAGCCAGCGACCACCAGAGCCTGCGCATCTCCTGAAGCTGGTCCTCCTGCGAGACCAGCGACTCCCGACGTGAACTGCCCTTCGCGGCAGTGGGTGGAGGAGTCCCCCCGCACGTTTTCATCGCAGGCAGGCTCATCCCTGTCGCTCAGCGAGAGTCCGCGTGAGCTCGGCGATCTGGGCTTGGAGCACCGTACCGTCGCAGATGGTGACGCTCGATGTCCTCTCTTGCGCGTTTCTTCCCGCGCACGCACCGAGGTACTGGGCAGAGTTCGCCGCTGATGACCTTCGCGGGGGTCCACGGTGGCCTCCAACTGCCCCCAGTTTCTTATGCTCTCCAGGCTGCGCCTGGCTGGCCTCGTGAATCCAAAGGGTTGCGCGTCGTTTGGCCAAAACGCACACCTTCGTGGTCACCTAAGAGGTGTCCCGTAATTCGTTGCCGCGCGCGACGATCCGCAGATTGTGGAACCGCCGGAAAGGAGTTGCCTCGTCGGCGGCAATCCCGGAGGACACGTGAGATCCCCTTGAAAAAAACATTCATTACCTGCTAAAATGTTCAGCATGTTGTAGCAGACTGGGGCGGCAAGACGCCCTGTCCGAGTAAAACTACCGGTAGAAGACGGCAGGGCACTGTGCCCAACCTCGGATGAGACCGGCCCTGCGGCCGGACCACGTCGAAACGGGCACCGATGCGAAACGACCTGTCCTATTACGGGACAGCTCTTAGGCCTGTTCGCCCATCGCGCTTCCCCTTGTGGTTCCGAGCGCCCGTCCAGTCGGACGTCTCGGGATCACGAGGGTGAAGGTTCTCGACGGGTCTGCGGGATCGAAGGCGCGGCCGGTCGTGACGCCCATCAACCGGCGAGATCGCTCACGCGCCGCGCTGCCGTCGCACGCCGGATCGCACCTCCTCAGAATCAGAGGCTGGTCGGCTCTGCGAGACGTTCCGCATCTGGACATGGAAGGGTCAGCGTGAAGACGCTCCCCTGTCCAAGCGTGCTGTGCACATCGATGCGTCCCCCCATCGACTCCACGAGCATGCGAGTGATGTAGAGCCCAAGACCGAGACCTTCCGTGCGTGCGTCCCGTGTCCGGTAGAAACGCTCAAAAATGCGGCCTCGATCGGCCTCGGGAATGCCCGGGCCGCGATCTGCCACGGCCACCTTCACGCCTTGACGGTCCTTGCCAAGGCGAATCTCCACGGGCTCGCTCCCGGGTGAGTACTTGAGGGCATTCGTGACGAGATTCACGAGCAGGCGCTCAAAGGCAGCCGCGTCCACCTGTGCAGGCGGCGCGCTACCCACCACCTGCACGCGACCGATGGGCAGAGCTCCTGCGAGACGCTCGAGGAGCTCGCGAATGGCAGCGTTCACGTTCAGTGACTGGGAAGCGGCGGGCACCTTCTTCGCCTCGAGCCGTATGACGTCGACCATCTCCTGGATCATCGCCGCCATTCGCTCACCGCTGGTACGGATCTGCTCAGCTCTTCGGCGAACCTCGTCCGCGCCTCGCGAACCCCGGGACAGCCACTGGGCATGGCCCAGGATGACCGTGAGCGGTGTTCGCAAATCGTGTGAGGCCATGCGCATCAGGTCCTCGCGCTCCTCGTGCAGCTCACGCAGGCGCGAGATGTCGGTGTAGGTGGCGACGGCGCCGCGAAGGCCACCGTCGCTGCCTCGAATAGGCGCGGCGCCGACCGACACCCAGGTCGCCTTGGCAGCGGGATCGGCGGCGAATCGTACCCGCATTTCCAGATTCGTTACCGTCTCTCCTCGCAGGGCTCGCGCCACCGGAAGGTCGCCGGGTGCAAGCGCTCTCCCCCCGCCGAGATCCACGTTGAGCCTGCCCCAGCGCTCGGCGATGCCAACGTCGCGATCTTCGCGCGGAATCCGGAGAAGTCTCTCTGCCACGGCATTCATCGCAACGATGCGTCCGTCGGGGGCATACAGCACGAGGCCGTCCGGGATCGCATCGAGAATGGTGGCAAGCTCGGCGGCCCGCGCCTCCGCCTGCTGCCTGGCCTGCTCCAGATCGGTCGTTTCCCACAGAACCGACAGCACGGCCATCTGGCCGCCCCAAGCAATTGGGCAAGCGTGCGATGTGAAGACCCGGCGTTCCCCGCTGGCAACGACCCTCTCCTCACGCTCGACTCTGAGAGCCGTCTTCGCGAACATCACCTGCCGGAGGCGCGCTTCGACTGACCTCATCGCCTCGTCTGGCCACACCTCGTCGTAGCGGCGTCCCGTGGGATCGAGCTTCTGCGCAAGCAGCTCGCGATACGCTTCGTTCGCGAACGCATAGCGCAGATCCGGCCCGACCAGCAACGCAAGCGCGCCAGGATCTGCCCGGAAGATCGACTCCAGGAGGGCCTGCTGTCGGCGGCTGGCACCGACGTCGAGCACAACCGCGACCCAACCGTCTACCGCGCCATCGGCCCCGATGGTCGGCGTGTAGACTCCGTGGATCCAGCAATGCCCGGACCCCTCGAATCGTATCCGCTCTTCGTACTCGACGCGCTCGCCTGCAAGGACACGGTCGATGTAAGGGCGGATCGCAGCGAGAGCCTCTGCACCGATCACGTCGACAATCGACCGCCCAACGATCTCATCGGGTCTGCGGCCAAACCGGTCCGCGTAGGCCCTGCTCACCCACAGATATCGAAGATCGCGGCTGCACCGCACAACGGGAGCAGCCATCGCGTCCACCACGATACGAAGCTGCTCTTGCGCGTCGCGGACCGCCTCATCCGAGCTGATCGCAGATTGATGATTCGGCATTCACCGACCCGAACGGGAGACGTGACAACGATAACCAGCGGCCGCGTGCCTGGCCGCAAATTGACTGGCTGATCGCGCGGGGCGCGCTCGGCCGGTCGGACCATTCCCTATCCGCCAAGAGCCATCCCCCAATCACGAGGGCTTCCGCCACCAGATACGGGCCGGCTCGACGGCGCTGGGTTCGGCTCGGACGGGACCTCTCTCCGCCCCAATCCCTTCGCATCGCAGAACCAAGTGTTCGGCCGCTTCCAGTTTCGCCCCCCTCCAACTACCGCAGCGACCATGATGGCGAGTGGACCCAGCGTTGCCTGCCCTTCGCTCAAGCTCTTGCTGATTCGTCACGCGCGATGGACTGAGGAGCTGGCCCGCAATTCTCCTCTCGATCGTGTTGGCGACGGTTCGCATGAGATGAAGGTAGGCGTGCATCTTGTCGACCTGTTCGCGTCCGAGCCACATCATCGAGGTGTGGAGACGCGCGTGCAGCAACCGCATTGACGCGGTTCCTGTAACACGTTCCGCCGCACAGAGTCAGCGCTCCTTCG
>Ga0335079_10008815_pt1 | contig 11493 bp, 5 predicted proteins | sample Lox_Sample_33_FD_206719 | JGI IMG/M metagenome (GOLD analysis project Ga0335079, IMG submission 206719) | Soil microbial communities from Loxahatchee National Wildlife Refuge, Florida, United States - Lox_Sample_3.3 | ecosystem: Environmental > Terrestrial > Soil > Wetlands | place: USA: Florida... | reverse complement strand
CGAACAGCGATCTCGCAGGAAAGGGGGGGATGAGCCTTCGGCTCGATCGCATCGAGCGCCTCGAAAAGCGCGACGTCGAAGCGCTCCTCGAGCACGGCGCGGGGGAGCGCCAAGGTGGTTCCGACGTGATGATCGGCAATCCCGTGACGTTAGGAAGATGCCGCTGCCGCGGGTCGCCGAGATCATGACTCAGCGCCGGCTCAAGCGGTTGCCGGTCCTCGACGACCGCGGCGCGCTCGTCGGCAGGGTGAGTCGCCTCGATAGGCGGATTCGCCGGAGGCACCCCGCTCGCGCAGGCCATGCGCAGGGACGTTCCGACCGTCCACCCGGACCCTTCCCGAGGTCCTGCAGGCCGGCGTCTCCACCCGCCTCAACAAGGCTTTCGTGCTGGACGCCGAGAAGAGATCGTCGGACTCGTCGCCAATGCGGAACTCAGGGAGCGGATCGCGCCTTCGCTCAAGGGCAGGGCCCTTCGCTCGATCATGCACCGCTTGCCCTTGGGACACTCCAAGGGCGACGAGGGGCCCGCCCCGCCTCCCATCAGGGCGCGGGCTTTCGGGCGGCGGCGAGGTACTCGATAAGATGGGCGCCAAGGAGGGCGACGACATCGCCGGCGGCGTCCACCCCGAAGACCCGGTCGAGAAGGGGTCCAGCAAAGCGCGGTCGAGGATCGAGGGGAGCGTCGGCCACCCGGCCGCTCCAGCCCGGGAGTCGATAGGCGAGGACGAGGCGGCGGTGCACCCAGGCCAGCGCGATCTCGGAGAGCGTGCCGGCTCCCCCGCCGACGGCGACCACGGCGTCGGCCTGGGAGATGAGCGCGTTGCGCGCGTGGTCGAGTCCGGTCGGGATGACGATGTCGACATACGCGTTGGCGCTGTCGGCCAGGTGACCAGGGAGGAGCGCCACCGTGTCGCCCTCCCGGTAAGCTCCGGCCTGGCGGGCACCGAGACAGGCTGCTTCCATGACTCCCCCGAGTCCACCCGTCACGATGCGGTATCCCGCGTCGACCAGCGCCCGGCCGAGATCGTGGGCGGCCGACCATGCGGCGTCTCCGGCCACGGCCATCCCATCCCCGCACACCGCGACGCAGGACCGACGAGGGCATAGCATCCCGCTATCGTACGCCGATCGCGCAAGGCAGGAGGTGGCGCCCAGGAAGGCTCTCTCGCGTCGCCCTTTCCATCCTCGCCGCTCGTTCACCTGCGGGACGTAGACGGTGGCGCGGGAGGGCTAGCCTAAACCCCAGCAGTGCGGGAGGATCCCGCCTCATGAAACTCCGTCGATGGATCCCCGGTGTGCTCTTTCTCGTGCTCGCGCTTGCCGCCATGGCCGGAGTGGTGGCCACCCGTGAGCGGCGCGCTCCCGTTACGGAGGGGTCGGGTGCGACCCCGGCTAACCGGGGAGCGAACGTGCCGGGCCGGCCTCACCACCTGCGCCAGGTGGACACGCGGCCCTTGCTCACCGCCCGCCGACTGCTGGCCTTGGCCGCCACGCCTGAGGAGCAGGAACTCGCCCACCAGGCCGAAAAGCTGGCCGAACACGCGGTCGACCTCACTTTTGCGGATGCCCTGCGCCAGGCGGCGGAGGAAGCCCCCGACGAGAGTCCGGAGATGAAGGCACGCCTGGCGGCGAGACAGAAAGCCCAGGCCGCGGTGGATGCCGACGCTGCGCGCGTGAAACAGCTCACCGCCCAGATGGCGAGCGCCCACGGGCTCGCCGAGGCCGGACTCCAGGAGCAGCTCGAGGTGGCTCGCGCGCAGCAAGAGCTCGACCAGGACGAGCTCGACATGGCCTCCGAGAGCGTGGAGCGCGCGGGCGGCGATCCGCAGGCCGAGGTCAAGCGGCTAAAGGCGCTCCATGATGCGACCCAGCAGGAGGTGCGGCCCACGAACGTTCCCGGAGCCGCGGGGGCCGTGCTCTCGCCCGCCGAGAACTTAGTCGCCCGAGCCGGAGTCTACAGCGGGCTGCGCGACAAGCGCGTGCAACTCGACGAGGCGGAGCAAGACGCAAAGGATCGAGTCTTGCGCCTCACCCAGCGGCGGTCCACCGTCCTCGAACGTGTTCAAAAAGCCGAGCAGGCGCGCGAGGCGGCCAAGAGATCGGCCACCGGTTTCGCGGAGCGCGCGTCAGGCGGAGGAGAGGCGGCCAAACAAGAAGCGCGCACCGCGGTCGAGGCCCTGAAGCAATTCACGGAGGACCAGCGGCGGGTCACGACCCTCGGGCAGCGCATCCAGGACGAGCAGGCGCTCGCCGACGTCTACGGGTCCTGGAGGGCGATCGTCGAAGGGTATGCACGCGCTGCGCTCCACCGCGTGCTTCAGGCGTTGCTGGGGATCGCCCTCGTCCTCGTGGTGACCTTCCTCGCTGTCCGCCTGGTCGATCGCCTCTACGAGGGCGTGGCGCGGGAGCAGCTGCGAGCGGGGACCCTGCGTTCGGTGGTGAAGTTCGCGGTGCAGGCGGTGGGAGCCCTCGTGGTCCTCTTCATCGTGATCGGTGTTCCCGGTCAGGCCACCACCATTCTCGGCCTCGCCGGTGCCGGCCTCACGGTGGCCATGAAGGATTTCATCGTCGCCTTCTTCGGATGGTTCGTCCTCATGAGCAAGAACGGCATCCGGGTCGGTGACTGGGTGGAAATCGAGGGGGTGGGGGGCGAGGTGGTCGAGATCGGCCTTTTCCACACCGTGCTGCTCGAGACCGGAGCCTGGATCGACGCCGGGCACCCTACCGGCCGCCGCGTCTCCTTCGTGAACAGCTTCGCCATCGAGGGGCACTACTTCAACTTCTCCACTTCCGGCCAGTGGATGTGGGACGAGGTGCGGCTGCTCGTTCCGCTCGGGCAGGACCCGTATCCGATCCTCGATCGCGTGCGCAAGCTCGTGGAAGAGGAGACGGCCGCCAATGCCAGAGTGGAGCGCGAGCTCCGGCTACCGGGTGAAGAGCTTCTCGGCAGCCCCCGGTCTGACGGTCGTCCCGACCGCGGCCGGCGTCGAGATCCACGTCCGCTACATCACCCGCGCCCCGGATCGACACGAGTCGCGGCGCCGGCTCTACCAGGAAGTGGTCGCACTCCTCCACAGCAAGCACGTGCAGGGGGCCGACGCGGCGTGACCTCCTCGCCGCAGCCGAGCGCTCATCCTGCGGGGAGGTAACTTCGCCCTGGCGAAGTCAGCCGCCTTGAACAACCGCCGAGCGCTCGCGCACCCATCGCGCGGCGCGAGAGGGCGTTCCCCTTCCCGCTGCGCAAATCCTATATGAAGGAGCCGGCGAGCAAGAGGGCCGAGGCCGGCATCGTGAAGACGCAAGCGCCCGTTCCGGTGCACGGACCGATCGTCCAGCCGAGGAAGGTCGAACCGACGGCTGGCACGGGGGTGACGGTGAGGGCGGTGCCTGTGGGATAGGCGGCCATGCACGGCGCAGCGGCACCGCCGTTCACCGCGCAAGTGAAGGTGCCCGCGGTCGGAGGGACGGCGGTGACGGTGAGACTCTGCTCACCTGCGGTGAATCCGGCGCCGACGGTCAGCGCCAGGCCCGGCATGTTGAAGCTGCAGGTCGGGGAGGTGGACCCCACGCACTCGCCGGCGGTCCAGCCCGCAAAGGTGAAGCCAGCCGATGGCACGGCGGTGAGGGTGAGGGCCGTGCCGGTGAGATAGGTGAGTGCACAGGCCCCTGCCGGGGCGCCGCTCGCGGCGCAGGTGAAGGTTCCGCCGACGGCCGGGGAGGGCGCGAGGGTGAGACTTTCAGCGAGCGCGGTGAAGGTGGCCCCCGCCGTCTGCGCTGCGTTCATGGTCAAAGAGCAGGTGTTGGTGGTCTGGGCCGCGCACGATCCCGACCAGGAGACGAAGCTGAACCCCGAACTCGGCATGGCGGTGAGCATCACCGTGGTCCCGAAAGGATAGCTCGTGGCGCAGGCGCCGCCGTTGCAGGTGATAGTTCCGTTGGCGGGTGGGGTGATGGTCAAGGCCTCGGGGGCGAGCGTGAAGGTGGCCGTGACCGTGGTGGGGCCGTTCAGGGTCAGCGTGCACTGGTTCGCCGTGGTCGTGGACGGTGTACAGCCGGACCAACTGAGCGTGGAGCCGGTGGCCGGGGTCGCGGTCAGTGTGATGAGCGTACCCCCCAGGAACGGAGCGCTGCAGGTGCCGCCGGTCGCACCGCAAGCGGCAATGCCAGCCGGGCTGGAAGCCACCGTACCGCTCCCAGTACCCGCCGGGGCCACGGTGAGGACGAGCTCTTCCGAATAGTTCACCGCGACGGGCGTGGGGGTGACCGTGACTACCCCGCCGGTATTCCCGTCGGTCGCGGTGACACTGGCGCTGAAGGTGAAATTGCCGAAGGTGGTTGCGGTACATGACCAGGTGAACCGCTGCGAGGCGCCGGCCGGGATGGGGACGGGCGCGCTCGCACTCGGCGACGGACTGACCGCGCTACAGCTCACGTTGGAGGCAGGGCTCACCGACGGCGTCACGGCGGACACTTCGGCGGAGGCGGCGCCGGCGGCGTTCGTGAGCTCAAGGACGAGGCTCACGGGAGAGTTGGCCGTCTGCATCGACGGAGGTCCGATCCAACTGGCCGACAGGGACGTGGGCAACTCGATGAGGGCCTGGGCCGGTGCGGCCAGGGATGCGTCGACGGCCGTTCCAGTCTGGCTGTCGATCCCCGAGACCGAGACCGATACCGAGATATGGCCTGGCACCGTCGGTGTGTACGTCCATGTGAAGGAGAGCTTTTGCCCGGCCGCGATGGTCGAGGGAGCAGGGGGCTGGGCCGAGGGGGGGCCGGCCGACCCGCCGTCCGACGAGCTCACGGTGGGAACTCCCAGCTGGAAGCTCGTGATGGTGCTGCTGCCGGCGTTGGTCACCGTGACGGTGAGGGTGAGCTTCTGGCCCACGTCGACGGTGGCGTGGTCGACCGTCGCCGTCGCCGAGAAGGTCGGGGTGGCGAGCACGGTGTAGGCGCCCTTGGCGGTGCCCTGGTTACCGACTGCGTTTTCGACGGTGAGGTTGTAGGGTCCCGGCGCCAGGCCCGGCGGCACGGTGGCGCTGAGACTCGTCGTGCTCTGCCAGGTCACATCGGTGAGCTCGGTCGAGCCGAGCCAGGCCCGGGTCGCCGTGTTGAGGACCGGCGGACCGCCACCCTGGGGCTCGGTGACCTGTGCAAGAAATCCGGTACCGTTGATGACCACGGGAGCGGGGTCGCCCGAGTAGCCGACGTTGGGGGTCATGGAGAGGTTAGAAGGGACCGAGCCGGCGGGCTGGTTGGCTCCGGAACAGGCGGCGGCAAGAGCACAAGCCAGGCTCAGCCAGGCAAGCGACCTAGAACGCATCGAAGCGATACCCCAGCTGGAGGAACACAGGCACGAAAGATCCGCTCAGGTTGGCGAGGTGCGGGTCGCCCACGTACGAGACGCGTGCCGCGAGATACGGGTAGCCGCCGAGGGCCCGCAAGCCGACCGAAGCTTCGGCTGTCCCGGTCGCCACCCAGCTCGAGTCCTCGATGGTGGGCTGCGTGCCGAGCGTGGAGCTACTCTGTACGCGCACCACTCCTCCGCCGACCGAGCCCCACAGCATCAACTGCTTACCGAGGGCGAGGCGCCACGTCGGATTGGCGGTGAGGGCGACGTAACTCACCGTGCTGGAAAAGGCTGAGAAGGCCGAGGAGGTCCCGACCGCCTGGTTATGCGCGAACTGGAACCAGCTGCCATCGACCATCAGGCCGAGCCGCGAAGGTCCACCCTGGGCCCAGATCGTCGCCTGCGCTCCGAGGACAGGCCCGGCCGCGCCCGAAGAGAGAGCGAGCCCACCGTGAATCCCGAATTCGAAGAGGTTTCGCTTGAGCTCGACCGTGAGTACCCGCTCGGCAGTCCCGGCCGTGACGCGGATGACGTCGTGAGTTGTGGTGGGTGTCGAGGGCGGTTGGTAGCTGAATTGGTAGGCGCCCGGGCCCTGGCGGTCGGCAGTGCCGAGCGTACCAACCAAGGCTGAGGCCTCGGGCGGGTTTTCCTCGGTGCGGTTACCGAATCGGTCGAGCGTGATGACCGAGAGGGTACCCGGCGATTTCCCGGAGGGGAGGGTGCCCTCGAACTCGATCGCGGCGGCAGCTGCGGGGGCGAGCTTGATCTCCCGCTGCGTCGTGAGCTTGCCGACTGTGGCCACGATGACGAGGCTCGAGGTATCGAGGCGCTCCGGGATCGCCAGGTGACCCACCCAGTGCCCGGGGAGCCCACGGGTCCAGCCGAGCAGGGTGCCGGTATTGAGGGTCACCTGCGGGGTGGAGACGTCCACCTCGTGCCCCGCGCTGTCTTCGGCCAGGACCGTGAAGTCGAGCGTTCCGTCGCCGGCGGTGACGGTCGTCCGGTCGACGTCGATGCGCAGCTGCTGCGGCTCCGAGACCGAGCGTTGCATGGTGGCGCGGAGGACCGGCAGCTCATCCTCGAGCCGGGCCTCGACCGTGGCCGTCGGTGAGGGAGGCAGGTTCCAGACGGCATCGTAGACACCCGGCTCGACCTCATGGGGGGTGGAGACCGTTCCCGGATCGGCAGTGATCCGGACCGGCGCGTTGGAGCGCGGCTTGCCATCGGGCGTCACTGCGAAGACGCGAATGGCGAGGCTGCCGCTGGCATTGGCCGGGACCTGTGTGTCGTCCACCGTCATGTAGACGTGCGCCACTTCCGGCATGTTGAGGTCGATCCGCTGCCCTCCGCTCTCGGCGTAGCGCGTGCCGGGCGGAACGACCACCGCCACGGTGGCCTTGCCTTCGGGGCCGGCCTGCTGCGCGAAACGCCGGCCCGCCACGGTGACGGTGGCCATCCCGCTTTCGTCTGCCTTCACCTCGAGCTCACTTTGGCCGGCGAGGGGAAGGGGGAGCCATCCGGAGGCCTTGGACGTGTGTGCCACGATGAACGCCACCTGCGGATAGGTCTCCGCCGGAGGAATATAGACGGCCTCGAACCGCCCCTTGCCTACCGGTTTCGGCGGTCGCACCTCGCCGATGCTGGCGGTGAGCCGCGGTGCTTCAGCACAGTTGATGCGGAGCGTCGCACTGGCACCGGGCCTGAGCTCCACTTGTCGCGGATCGGATTCGATGACGATCCTCGCTGGCGGGGAGCTCGCGAGAGCGAAAAGCGGAGCGAGAGCGGCCAATAACGCGCGGGCAGGCATCAGGGGGTCCACCGCGCAGGAGCGTGGGTGACGGGGTCGAGACGGCCCACGGACGAAGTCTGTATTTGCCCGGAGTAACTACGGTCAACTCCTCGGGCGGGACGCCCCGTGCTCCTTGGCGGGCCCAAGCGGGGGCCGTCTGACCCGGAGAAACCCGGGTGGAACGGAGCCGCATAGCTCCCTCCCCGCTCGACTGGTATGGCCACGAGGACGTCCTTCCCACTGGGCAGGTGCGGCGCGTGTCTCAAAGAGCGATCTCCGAAAGGGCCGCACCCACCCGCATCATCCTCGCGGTGGCGAAACCCCTCCCACGCCTCGGGCGCCGCGCGATGGGGCCGCACATCCATCGATGAGACCCCTAACCTGGGTTGAAGCCTCGGGTTCCGTCGACGCCCCGGTAAGGGCCCGCGCCCGTTTGACGGCGGAGGAGAACGACTACCGGAAGACCCAGGCAAGCGGTCTTGTAGGACCGCGGCAGGTTTCGATTGGTAGGTCGAGTGCACCCAGGAAGGAAAGTGCACGACGAGCTCTGCTACTTGCCGCCCCTCGGAAAGACGAGCCGAACTATCTATTGCGCCTCGCGATGATGCGTTTCAGCTACAAGAAGTTCTCGTGACGGCAAAACAAGGCGGCCGTCCCGAGTATGGCTCACGGGTCAGTCCACATAGGCAGGCGACCCGTGCGCCAGCCGCCCCGGAAGATGACCGCGTCGAGGGCTTTTCGTGGGCTTCCCGGAGGTCTGACCTCGGTTAAGCCGAGTGACGCGAGAGGGGAAGCCAGCCTGGGGAGCGCAATCCTTGGGCACCTTCCGAGGCGAGGGAGGAGTGCCTCGGTGCTCACGGGGTCACATCTTGATCGGGACGCTCGGATCCGGAGAGCGTGTTAGCCGAGACGTCCCTCAGGGATGGGCAGCCGCAAAGTCGAGGATCGCATGCAGCTTGGGAGAGCTCGTGAGGGGATCACCAACGTGCTGCTCGGCACCCCATCCTGCGGTGCTCGACCAGGGGCCGTTGTGCACGTAGTGAACGAAGAGTGCGAAGTACGGGGCCATGGCGTTCAGGTAGTCGGTGTACATCTGGTACATGCCCGAGTTCCCCTGAACATCGCTCGCATTGGTGGTGACGGACTGGCCCCCCTCGTAGGCGATGAGAACGAGCCCGGAGCCGGCCACGGCCTGGGCCTGTGACTTGGCCGCGTCGAGCGGATCGTTGGCACCGGAGCTGATCCCGGAATCCAGCTCACTCACGGCGTTGGAACTCGAGCCGTCCACCGTGTAACCGAAGTAGGGGGCGATGGCGTACGCCGTTGCGCTCACGTTGTTCGGGTTGATGACCGAGTTCTTCAGAGCAGCGAGGTGAACCGAGGTGAGGTAGGAATTGACGGCCTGTCCAGCGATGACCTTGACCAGGCGCGGGTTGTTCGCGCCAAAGACCGTCTCGAACTGATGGAAAATCTGAACGGCTCTTGCCACGTAGCCCTCGGCGCAAGCCTGCGAATCACCGGGGACAATTTGCTGCCCGATGCTGCACTCCTCGGCGTTGGCAGCGGCAAAGTTCCAGGCCTCGTTGGACCATTCGACGAAGACGCGCAGGTTGCTATTTAGGCTGCTGTTGATGAGCGTCGCCAGCTGCAGTGCGTAATCGTCGTTGGCATAGGTGGGGACGTTGATCCACATGTCTGCGTTCGTCCGGTTGCACAGGTCGATCATCCATTCCCATGCGATGCGGTAGACCCCGGCGGTGCCAGTCCTGGGGACACGCTGACTCCAATTGACGTCCGTGTTGGTGTTGGTCTCGTCCCAGTCCATGAAGCGCAACACCTGGTAGTTCTTCACTTCGCTGAGGAAGGCCGGATTCCACGGGTTGGGGTAGCTGGCGATGTTGGTGAGCTGTACGCCCGACGCGAAGACGTCGTTCCAGATGCCCCAGCCGAGGTCCCAGAAGTTGGTCCCGAGCTTCATCGACCCTCCAAAGGAGCGAACACCGGCCGCGGTCACCGTCACGGCAGCCGACCCACTCTTGGAAGGATCGAGGGTACTCGTGGCCACCACCTGATAGGTGCCGGCCGTGGAAGGCGCCGTGTAGAGGCCGCCCGCCGTCACCGTTCCGCCCGTGCCGGTCGGCTGAACGGACCAGGTCACGGTCTGTGCTGCGGCGTTGGCCACCGCTGCGGTGAACGCGACGGTCCCGCCCGTGGCCACCGAGGCGGCTGGGGGGCTGACGGTGACGGCAGGCGCTCCGCCGGTGGCGGTGACCACTACCGGCGAGACGGAGAATGCCGTCGGGTCAGCGACGCTTGTCGCGACGACGTGGTAGGTGCCCGACGTGGAAGGCGCGGTGTAGACGCCTCCCTCCGTGATGCGGCCGCCATCCGCACCCTCCCGAACCGACCAGTCCACGGCGGTGTCGCTGGCGCCAGTGACGGTCGCGGTGAAGGACAGTGAACCGCCCGCTACGATCGAGGGGGTCGCTGGAGATACGCTCACCGTGAGTGACTGTGCACTCACCGAACCAGAGCGGCTTAGGCCTTGTGCCCCACCGCACGCCAGGAGAAACGCGTTCGCGGCGGCTGCCAGCCACATGCTCTGCCTGCGCATCACCATGAGAGAACTCCTAAGTGTGCGGGCTATGAGTACAGGCGATCACTGATGAGGTCAGTGCGGCCGTGCCGGTCAGCGTCCGGCGTGTCCCGCTATCGTGGGACACCATCGCCGCGGAATAGTGTAAGGAGGCAAGTAGCGCTTGTGGGCGGATAGATCACACTCCGTCCGTGCGGCGGTGAGTACGTGCGAGGCTTCAGGGAGCCTTCATGAACCCTAAGTGAAAAACGAGCCGAGCTGGCTTTGCTCGCTCCCGTCGAAGCTGACGTCGAGCCCTCAGCGGGTGGGAGTGGCTGAAGCCACACCTGACGGACTCAACCGCTCGGAACTAGGTCGGTCTTCGAAGGGGACCGCCGAGGTAGCCCGGGAAATCCCCTTTCACGTGAGGCTCCCGGAAGTTCGATGGGCCCGCGGGCACTGCCGTACCGAAGGCCGCACCGGGCGGGCGACTCGAGTTAGGCCGTTCCGGAAATGGCACTTGGACGCATCTACGTCTCCCCACGGGAAGGGAGCACCCACGGGTCGGCCTCACCCCGGGCCTACAGCGGATGCTCTTCTGCCCCTCTCGGCCAGCATGTCGGGTGACGCCCGACCGCATCCGCCACGGCGGGGGACCTCATTTCCGCATCATGAGGATCCGGGAGGCAGCAGAGGCGTCGAGGTCTCCGTGCTCCCCGAGCCGTGTACCGCGGGCCTCGAAGCGGCGGCGGACCTTGAGGGCCGCATCCGTCGCGTCGACCGCGTGCTCGGAGAGCCGCGTCGGGACGCCGACCGAGCGGAAGAAGGCCTCCGTGCGTTCGATCGCGGCGAAGGCGTCGTCCACCCCGAACACGCGCCGGCCATACTGGCGGAGCTTCGCGCTCTTGCGTTCGAGTTGATCCCGGAGCACGCCGGGGAGGACGATGGCCAAGGTCACCCCATGGTCAAGGCCGTACAGTGCCGTGAGTTCGTGGCCGATCATGTGCGTGGCCCAGTCCTGCGGGACGCCGGCACCGATGAGCCCGTTGAGCGCCTGGGTGGCGCACCACATGAGGGCGGCGCGCGCGTCGTACTGGGGAGGGTCGGCCAACACCGCGGGTGCCACCTCGATGAGCGTGGAGAGGATCCCTTCCGCCTGCCGGTCCTGCAGCGGCGCCCGAGATGGATAGGTTAGGTATTGTTCCACGACGTGCACGTACGCGTCGACGAGACCATTGGCGAGTTGCCGCGGCGGCAAGGAATCCATGGTCTGCGGGTCGAGGACGGAAAAGACCGGGAAACAGGGCTCGGCGCCGAAGTGGTATTTTTCGCCCGTCTCGCGCCGGGAGATGACTCCGGTCGGGTTGGCCTCGGATCCCGTGGCAGGTAAGGTCAGCACGGTCCCCATGGGGATCGCGCGCCGAATGCTCGCGCCGTGGTCGACCAGGATCTGCCAAGGATCGCCTTCGTAACACGCAGCCGCCGAGATGAACTTGGTGCCGTCGAGGGTGGAGCCGCCGCCCACCGCCAGTAGAAAGTCGATCCGTTCGCGACGGACGAGCTCCACCGCTCGCATGAGGGTGGCATAGTCGGGGTTGGGCTCGATGCCGCCGAACTCCTGCCAGTTCCGCCCAGAGAGAACGCGAGCGATGCGGTCGTACACCCCGTTTCGCTTGATCGAGCCACCTCCGTAGGTGACGAGGATCCGCGCGCTCCCGGGTACGAGGGAGGAAAGCTGCGCGAAGCTGTCTCGCCCAAAGACGATACGGGTTGGATTGAACA
>Ga0335079_10008814_pt1 | contig 11493 bp, 6 predicted proteins | sample Lox_Sample_33_FD_206719 | JGI IMG/M metagenome (GOLD analysis project Ga0335079, IMG submission 206719) | Soil microbial communities from Loxahatchee National Wildlife Refuge, Florida, United States - Lox_Sample_3.3 | ecosystem: Environmental > Terrestrial > Soil > Wetlands | place: USA: Florida... | reverse complement strand
CCGGAGCCGACGGCGCGGGGGTCGCAATGAGCGCCGAGTCGCTGCGCAGCGAGCGCGGCGGGCGCATCGAGCGCTCGCAGCCGGTGCGCTTCAGCTTCGACGGGCGCTCCTACCAGGGGGTGGCCGGGGACACGCTCGCCTCGGCGCTCCTGGCCAACGGCGTGCACCTGCTCGGGCGCTCCTTCAAGTACCACCGGCCGCGCGGACTCTTGGCCGCCGGCGCCGAGGAGCCGAACGCCCTGGTGACCGTGCGGCGCGATGCGGCGCGCGAGACGCCGAACCTGCGCGCGACTCAGGTCGAGCTCTACGAGGGACTCGAGGCCTTCAGCCAGAACCGCTGGCCGAGCCTCGCCTTCGACATGGGCGCGCTCAATGACCTGCTCGCCCCCTTCATCCCCGCCGGCTTCTACTACAAGACCTTCATGTGGCCGCGGCGCGCCTGGCATGCGCTCTACGAGCCGCGCATCCGCGCCGCCGCGGGGCTGGGGCGCGCCCCGAAGCTCCCCGACCCGGATCGCTACGCCAACCGCTTCGCGCACTGCGACGTGCTCGTCGTCGGCGCCGGACCGGCCGGGCTCGCGGCCGCGGCCGCGGCCGCCGCACTCGGCGCGCGCGTCATCCTGTGCGATGAGCAGGCGGAGCTCGGCGGCTCGCTGCTGAGCGAGCCGGCCGCGGGGGCCGCCAGGATCGGCGGCCGCGCGGTGGCGGCCTGGCTCGGCGCGCAGCTGGCCGCACTGCGCGGGGCTGCCCGCGTCACGCTCCTGCCACGCACCACTGCGTTCGGCTACTTCCCGCACAACCTGGTGGCACTCAACGAGCGCCTCACCGATCACCTGGCGGCGCCGTCGGCCGAGGCGCCGCGCGAGCGGGTATGGCAGGTGCGGGCACGCGAGGTGGTACTCGCCACCGGCGCGCTCGAGCGCCCGCTGGTGTTCGCCGGCAACGATCGCCCCGGCATCATGCTCGCCGGCGCCGCGCGCACCTTCCTCAATCGCTATGGCGTGCTCGCCGGGACGCGCGCCGTGCTGGTCACCGCCGACGATGCGGCTTACGAGGCCGCGCTGCAGCTCGCCGCGGCGGGGGTGTTCATCGCCATCATCGCCGACACGCGCCCCGCAGGCGCGGCGAGTGAGCGCGCCCGCGCCGCCGGCATCCCGGTGCTCAACGAGGCCTGCGTGCTCGGCACACACGGCCGGCGGCGGGTGAATGCGATCGAGCTGGCGCGCCTTGCGGGCGGGGAGCTTAGCGAGCGGCAGCTGCAGCCCTGCGACCTGGTGCTCGTCTCCGGCGGGCTCACGCCGAGCGTGCACCTGCACTCGCAGTCGCGCGGACAGCTGAGCTGGAACGCGGCGCTGCAGGCCTTCGTGCCCGGCGCCGCCGCCGAGCGCTGCCGCAGCGTCGGCGCCTGCCGCGGTGTGTTCGCACTCGATGCGGTGGGCGCCGACGGCGCCACGGGCGGCGCGGCGGCCGCACGGGAGGCGCTCGACCCCGAGCGCCACGCAGTCGACCCGGCCGGTGGCGCGGGGCGCGCGCCGGCGGCCGCGCCGCCGCGCGAGGCCACCGGCTTCATCGGCGCACTGCCCCACGCGCCGGGCAGCCGCGGCCGCGCCTTCGTCGACTGGCAGAACGATGTGACGGCCAAGGACCTCGCGCTGGCGCTGCGCGAGGGGTTCCGCTCCATCGAGCACGTCAAGCGCTATACCACGACCGGCATGGCCACCGACCAGGGCAAGACCTCCAACCTCAACGCGCTCGGCATCGTCGCGGGTGCGCTCGGCCGCGAGCCGCCCGAGGTGGGGCTCACCACCTTCCGCATGCCCTACACGCCGGTCAGCTTCGGCGCCTTCGCCGGCATGGCGCGCGGTGAGCTGTTCGATCCGGTGCGGCGCACGCCGATGTACGCCTGGGCGGCCGCGCAGCAGGCGGTGTTCGAGGACGTGGGCCTGTGGAAGCGCGCCCGCTATTTCCCGCGCGCGGGCGAGGACCTGCACGCGGCGGTGGCGCGCGAGTGCCGCGCCGTGCGCAGCGCCTGCGGCATCTTCGACGCCTCCACCCTCGGCAAGATCGAGGTGGTCGGCCCGGACGCGGTCGAATTCATGAACCGCCTGTACGTGAACTCCTGGAGCTCGCTCGCGCCGGGGCGCTGCCGCTATGGCGTCCTGCTGCGCGACGACGGCTTCGTGTTCGACGACGGCGTCGTGGCGCGCCTCTCCGAGCAGTGCTTTCACGTCACCACCACCACCGGCGGGGCGCCGCGGGTGCTGGCGCTGATGGAGGATTATCTGCAGACCGAGTGGCGCGAGCTGCGCGTCTGGCTCACCTCGACCACCGAGCAGTGGGCGGTGATCGCCGTCCAGGGGCCGCAGGCGCGCGCGGTGCTGGAGGGACTCGTCGACGTCGACGTGAGCGCCGCGGCCTTTCCGCACATGAGCGTGAGCGCCGGGCACATCCTGGGCATCCCGATGCGCCTGTTCCGCGTGAGCTTCAGCGGCGAGCTCGGCTTCGAGGTGAACGTGCCCGCGGATTTCGGGGCTGCCGTGTGGGAGGCGCTGTGGCAGCGCGGCGCCGCGCGCGGCATGTGCCCCTACGGCACGGAGACCATGCACGTGCTGCGCGCGGAGAAGGGCTACATCATCGTCGGTCAGGACACCGATGGCACGGTGACCCCCGATGACGTGGGTCTTGGCTGGGCGATCGGCAAGAACAAGCCCGACTTCGTCGGCAAGCGCTCGCTCCTGCGCCCCGCGATGCAGACGCCGCAGCGCCGCCAGCTGGTGGGGCTGCTGAGCAAGGACCCGCGCGTGCTGCTCGAGGAGGGTGCGCAGGTGCTCGCCGAGTCCGGTGCGCGCCCGCCGACCCGGCCCCTCGGGCACGTGACTTCCTCCTACCACAGCGCCTGCCTGGAGCGCTCGATCGCGCTCGCACTGATCAGCGGCGGCCGCGCGCGGCTCGGCGAGACGCTGTACGTGCCGGGCGCGCACGGCGAGACGGCCGTGGAAGTCACCAGCACCGTCTTCTACGACCCCAGCGGAGCGCGCATCCATGGCTGAGCCCGCCCTGCAGCCCAGCGCGCCGCAGCTGCACGAGACGCTCTGGCTGCGGGCGCTGCCTGGCAGCTGCCGCTGGGTGCTGCGCGGGGACGGCGTGGCACGCGCCGCCGCGCAGGCCGCGCTCGGCCTGCCGGTGCCCGGGGTAGCCTGCCGTGCCGGTCGCAGCGGCGAGCGCGCCGCGCTGTGGCTGGGGCCGGATGAGTGGCTGCTGCTTGCGCCGCCGGAGCAGGCCGGGCTCGCGGCGCGCCTGACGCGCGCGCTGGGCGAGCTGGCGCACTCACTCGTCGATGTGAGCCACCGCCAGGTCGGGCTGCTGGTGCACGGCGAGCAGGCTGCGGCGCTGCTGGCCAGCGGCTGCCCGCTCGACCTGGACCTGCAGCAGTTCCCGATCGACATGTGCACCCGCACCGTGCTCGGCAAGTCCGAGGTGGTGCTGTGGCGCACGGAGGCGCACGCCTTCCGCATCGAGGTGTGGCGCTCCTTCGCCCCCTACGTCGCGGCCTTCCTCGCCGAGGCGAGCCGCGGGATCATTTAGACAAGGCACCGTCGCAAATGGAGTCCCCCCCCAGGCACCCCCGGCTACACTGCTGCGCGGGCGACCGCTCCTGACCGTCGCGCAGCTACGCGGAGAATCTCGTGAAGACGCATGTTCGGGTCCTCGTCATCGGTGGCGGCGTCGTCGGGGTGAGCACGCTCTATCACCTGACGAAGAAGGGCTGGAAGGACGTCGCGCTGATCGAGCGCACCGAGCTCACCGCCGGCTCCACCTGGCACGCCGCCGGCCTGCTGCCGCTCTTCAACATGAGCTACACCGTCGGCCAGCTGCACAAGTACTCGGTCGACCTCTACAAGCGGCTGCCACAGGAGACCGGCCAGGACGTCAGCTTCCACGTGAGCGGCAATCTGCGCCTCGCAACCTGCCGCGAGCGCATGGACGAGTACCAGAAGTACTGCGGCACCGCCAACACCATCGGCGTGCCCTTCGAGCTCATCAGCCCGCAGCGCGTTAAGGAGCTGTGGCCGCTGCTCGAGCTCGGCGGCACGGCCGAGACGCCGGCGATCATCGGCGCGCTCTACCATCCGGATGACGGGCACATCGCCCCGGCCGACCTCACCATGGCGCTGCGCAAGGGCGCGCGCGCCGGCGGCGCGGAGATCTACGAGCACACCGAGGCGCAGTCGATCGCGCGCACGAACGGCGGCGAGTGGCGCGTCAGCACGCCCAAGGGCGAGATCACGGCCGAGCACCTGGTGTTCGCGACCGGCAACTACGCGCGCCAGACCGGCAGGCTCATCGGCCTGAACGTGCCGGCGATACCGGTCGAGCACCAGTACATCGTTTACGACGAGTCACCCGAGCTCAAGAGCTACCGCCAGGCCGGCGGGCGCGAGCTGGCGGTGCTGCGCGAGTCCGACCAGTCCTATTACCTGCGCGAGGAGCGCCTCGGCTGGATCCTCGGACCCTACGAGAAGGGCGCGCCGGCGCGCTTTGCCGACGGCGTGCCGGACTGGTTCGGGCGCAGCCTCTTTCCCGGCGACCTCGACCGACTGGTGCCGCACGTGGAGGCGGCGACGCGCCGCGTGCCGGCGCTGGAGAACTGCGGCATCAAGGACATCGTCAACGGGCCGATCTCCTACACCCCCGACGGCAGTCCGCTCATCGGGCCGGCCTGGGGCGTGCGCAACGTGTGGCTGAACGAGGGCCACAGCTTCGGCATCACCGCCGCCGGCGGCTCCGGCTGGCAGCTGGCCGAGTGGATCACGGCAGGGGAGCCCGGCATCGACATGCTGGCGGTGGACCCGCGCCGCTTCGGCGCCTACACCTCCAGGCGCTACGTGGTGAAGAAGAACGAGGAAACCTACCGCAACGTCTTCACCGTGCACTTCCCGGACGAGGAGCGCGCGGAGGCGCGCCCCGCGAAGACCAGCCCGGTGTACGACAGGCTCAAGGCGATGGGCGCGGTGTTCGGGCAGCGCTACGGCTGGGAGCGCGCCAACTGGTTCGCGCCCGCGGGCGCTGCCGCGCGCGACGAGTGGAGCTTCCGCCGCAGCAACTACTTCGCGCACGTGGGGCGCGAAGTGCGCCTGATGCGCGAGCGGGTGGGCGTCATCGACCTCACGCCCTTCACCAAGCACGAAGTCACCGGTCCCGGCGCCGAGGCGTGGCTCGATCGCCTGGTGGCCAACAAGGTGCCCAGCAGGGTCGGCCGGATGGCCTTGAGCCATGCGCTGACCGAAAGGGGCGGCATCCGCTCCGAGTTCACTATCACCAAGCTCGCGGATGAGCGCTTCTACGTCGTCAGTGCCGGCGCCGCCGAACGCTACGACGGCGACTACCTGGAGAAGGCGCTGCCGCAGGACGGCTCGGTGCGCCTGCGCAACATCACCAACGCGCGCGGCACCTTCGTGGTCGCGGGACCCAACTCGCGTGCCGTGCTCGGTGCGCTCACCGACACCCCGCTCGACAACGAGTCCTTCCCCTGGCTGACGGCGCACACCATCGAAGCCGCGCTCGCCGTAGACGTGTACGCGCTGCGGGTGAACTTCGTCGGCTCGCTGGGCTGGGAGCTGCACTTCCCCATCGAATACGCCCACAACCTTTTCGACGCGCTGTTCGAGGCCGGCGCGCCCCACGGCATCGGCATGGTCGGCATGCGCGCCATGGAATCGCTGCGCATGGAGAAGTCCTACCGCATGTGGGGCAGCGACCTCACCGTCGACTACACACCCTTCGAGGCGAGCCTGGACCGCTTCGTGCGCATCAAGAAGGGCGACTTCATCGGCCGCGCGGCGCTCGAGCGGCAGCTGGCCGCCGGCGTCCCCAACCGCTTCGTCACCCTCGAGGTGCACGGCGTCACCGATGCCGACCCGCTGGGGAATGAGCCGCTGTTCGACAAGGCCGGCCGCATGGTCGGCCGCGCCACCTCCGGCTACTACGGGCATCACGTCAAGAAGAGCCTCGCGATCGGCTACGTCAGGGCCGAGTGCGCCGCGGTCGGCACGCCGCTCTCGATCCTGATTCTCGGCGAGAAGAAGCAGGCCACCGTCGTGGCCGAGTCTCCGTACGATCCGGAGAACGCCGAGCTGCGCGCCTGAGGGCGGCGCTGCGCTCAGGCAACGCGGGCCGCAGTACCCCCGGGCGCCGGCTCAAGACCCGCATCGGCGCGCACCGCGCGCTCCTCTTCGGCCTTCAGGTCAAAGCCGCGGTACGCCCACAGGTATACCCCGGCCGAGACCGGCAGCCCGATGAGCATGGCGATGTCCGCGCCGCCGAGGGCGCGCGCGACCGGCCCCTGCCACCAGCGCTCGATGCTGAAGAACGGAATCATCGCCAGGAAGCCGATGGCGTAGGCGCTGATGCCGCGCCAGTTCCAGCGCCCGTACATGCCGTCGGGATTGAAGATCTCGCGGATCGAGTAGTGACCCTGGCGCACCAGGTAGAAGTCGACCAGGTTGATCGCCGTCCAGGGCGTGAACAGGTACAAAAGGATCGCCAGCAGGTCAGCAAAGCGGCTGCCGAAGCTGCCCGAGGCGGCGAGCGCAATCGCGGTGCTGGCGATGAAGGCCAGCAGCAGGCTCGCGAGGCGCTTCTGCACGCTGCTCTTGATCGGCCTGAGCGTGTCGGCAACGCTGAGCAGGGTGAGCGAGGCGCCGTAGAAGTTGAGCGTCGTGACCGCGATCAGACCCAGCAGCGCCCCGATCAGCAGCACCGGACCGAAGCCGGGGAACAGCTGGTCGGCCACCTGCTCCATGGCCGCCACGAAACCCACCCGTGGGGCACAGGCGGCGGCGATCGTGCCCACCAGCATCATCCAGGCACCGCCGATGAAGGCGCCGAGATAGGTCCACCAGAAGGAAGCGCGTACGCCCACGTCGCGCGGCAGGTAGCGCGAGTAGTCGGAGACGTAGATCGACCAGCTCAGCTGGTAGGAAGCGGCCGCGAACAGCTGCGCGAGGAACGGCACGCCGCGAAACCCGCCCGCCGTCCACTGCCCCGGCGGCAGCGGCAGCAGGAACAGCGCGCCGCAGGTGAACACGCCGAGGAGCGCGATCATCAGGTAGGCGAAGGCGCGCTGCGCCAGGTGGATCTTGTCGTAGCCGATCGCGGCGAGCGTGAGCGCGATCAGCGCAAACACGATCATCACGGCCGGCGAGCCAGAGGCTAGCACCGGGACGAGCTGGTGGCTCGCCTCGGCCGCCAACACCTGGTTGAAGGCGTTGTAACCGATGTAGGACACCAGGGCCACGCCCCACACCAGCAGCGCCCCGGTGTAGCCGAACTGCGGTCGCGACTGGATCATCTGCGGCAGTCCGAGCTGTGGGCCCTGGGTGGAATGGAATGCCATGAAGAACGTGCCGAGCAGCCCACCAAGCACCACCGCGAGCGCGCTCCAGAAGAGGTTGCCGCCGAGGCCGATGCCGATGGCACCGACAGCGACGGTGGCGAGGTGCGCATCGCCGGAGAACCACACCGGCCACAGGTGCCACACCTTGCCGTGGCGTTCGGCGAGCGGCACGTAGTCAATCGAGCGGGACTCAAGGAAGCTCGCCATGTGTTTCCGGCAGTGGGCTGTTGTGGTGTGTGTGCGGGCAACCTTACCGAAAAAGCTGGAGCGCCGACACGCATTGCCTCGCCTGCACCCGTCTTGCCAGAATGCCGCCGCGCTGCTGCAGGCACGGGCGGGGAGACTTGCATGAGGCAGAGGTGGTGCGCGCTGATGTGGTTGACGCTTGCCAGCGCCTGCGGGGCGGCCGAGCCGGCGCGCGACGTGGCCCCCTACATCGCGATCGCCGATCCGGTCATCGCGCTGCGGCACGTGACGCTGATCGATGGTACCGGGGCGGCCGCGCGCACCGACCAGACCCTGGTCATCGAGCGCGGACGCATCGCGCGCATCGGCCCCGCCGACTCGACCGCGGTCCCCGCGGGCGTGCAGGCGCGCGATCTGCCCGGCTACAGCGTGCTGCCCGGGCTCGTGGGTTTGCATGACCATTTCTACTACACCAACTCCGCCACCGCGCAGCGCAGCGCCGGGCACCTGGAGGAACCGGGCTTCATCGTCGCCGAGATCCCCTACTCGGCCCCGCGGCTGTACCTGGCCGGTGGGGTCACGACGCTGCGCACCACCGGCAGCATCGAGCCCTACGCTGACCTGCGCATCGCCGCGCGCATCCGGGCCGGCGCCATGCCCGGTCCCGCCATCGACGTGACCGCGCCTTATCTGGAGGGCCCGGATACCTTCTTCGCGCAGATGCACAGCCTCGCGAGCCCCGCGGACGCACGCCGCTTCGTCGCCTTCTGGGCGGACAACGGCATGACCTCCTTCAAGGCCTACATGAACATCACGCGCGCGCAGCTCGCCGCCGCGATCAAGGAGGCACACCGCCGCCACCTGAAGCTCACCGGGCACCTCTGCTCGGTGAGCTGGCCGGAGGCGATCGCCGCCGGCATCGATGACTTCGAGCACGGCCCCATCTATACCGACTCGGAATTTGTCACCGGCCGCAAGGCCGATGTGTGCCCGGATGGCGAGGCGCTCGATGCCGCCTGGCTGAACGAGGACCTCGCCGGTGCGCGCGTGCGCGCGCTCATCGACGCACTCATCGCCCACCATGTCGCGGTCACTTCCACGCTGCCGGTGTTCGAGGCGAGCCTGGGCGGGCGCGCTCCGGTGCAGAAACGGCTGCTGGAGGTGCTCGCCCCGGGGGCACGCGACAGCTACCTCAGCGCCCGCGCGCGCCTTGACCCGCACGATGAGAGCGACGCCCGACTGTTCCGCAAGGAGATGGACTTCGAGGTGGCCTTCGTGCGCGCTGGCGGCCTGCTGCTCGCCGGACCCGACCCGACCGGCAACGGCGGCGTGGTGCCCGGTTTCGGCGACCAGCGCGAAGTCGAGCTGCTGGTGGAGGCCGGGCTCACCCCGCTCGAGGCGCTCAGGGTGGCGAGCCTGAACGGCGCCCGCTTCCTCGGCCGCGACCAGGACATCGGCACCCTCGCCGTGGGCAAGCGCGCCGACCTGCTCCTGGTCAAGGGTGACCCGTCCACCCGCATCGAGGACCTCGAGAAGCTCGAGATCGTCTTCCGCGACGGAGTCGGCTATGACTCGGCGAAGCTCGTCGCCTCGGTCCGCGGCCAGGTTGGGCTGCGCTGAAGGCCTGAGCCCGGGACAGCCAATGGGCTGTCGCAATCAGGCAAGAACGGAGTAAAATCCGGCATGTGACACTGCCCCGCAGCAAGTTCGCGTTCCTGACCCTGCCGCGCTACTCGATGATCGCGGTGTCGAACGCGGTCGAGCCGCTGCGCATGGCGAATATCATCACCGGGCAGGACGTCTACGAGTGGTCGATCGTGAGCCTGGATGGCACTGCCACGGCGGCCAGCAACGGCCTGCAGCTCACGCCCACCCTCGCGCTCGATGCCCTCGCACCGGTGGACATCCTGTTCGTGTGCGGCGGCGTGGACGTGCAGCAGGCCGTCTCGACCAAGATGCTCGCGGCGCTCAAGCGCCTGGCCGAGCGACGCGTGTCGCTCGGGGCACTGTGCACCGGCGGCTACGCCCTCGCCAAGGCGGGCCTGCTGGATCGCTACCGCGCCACCATTCACTGGGAAAACCTGTCGGCGCTGCGTGAGGAGTTTCCGCGCATCCACCTCAGCGACCAGCTCTTCAGCATCGACCGCGACCGCTTCACCTGCTCCGGCGGGGTGGCGCCACTTGACCTGATGCTGCACCTGGTGGAAGCCAAGCTCGGCGCACACGTCTCGCAGCTGATCTGTGAGCAGTTCATCGTCGAGCGGGTACGCAGCGATCGTGACCGCCAGTACGTGCCGCTGCGCGCCCAGATCGGGGTCTCGCACGAGAGCCTGATCAAGGTGGCGCAGCTGATGGAGGACAACATCGAGAAGCCGCTCTCGCTCGATGAGATCGCCGGCGCCACCGGGCTGTCGCGCCGCCAGATCGAGCGGCTCTTCAAGCGCCACCTCAACTGCGTGCCGAAGCGTTACTACCTGCAGATGCGCCTGCGCCGCGCGCGCGAGCTGCTGCTGCAGACCTCCATGCCGATCATCGACATCACGACCGCCTGCGGCTTTCAGTCCCCGCCGCACTTCTCGCGCTGCTACCGCGCGCAGTTCGGCTGCCCGCCGAGCGCCGAGCGCGCCCGCCGTGCCGCCAAGAGCGCCCCGCTGTCCCGCACCGAGCCGGTGCCGGCCTGAATTTCCGGGGCGGCTTGCCTTAATGCGTCAGCTGTCGCTCTGGGGCATGTCGCGGTCGCGAAGCAGACATTCGCATGGGTACCCTCCCCTTTACCATGCCACGTTAAAGCGCCTGCGCGCGGCGCTAACCTTTCGTCGCGCATGGAGATTTCGACAATGGCAGAGCAAGCCGAAGGCGAATTCAATCTACGCGACCTGAACGACCAGGAGCTCATCGAGCAGGTGCATGATGACCTCTACAACGGCCTGAAGTCCGAGGTCGAGCAGGCCACGCACATCTTCCTCGAGCGTGGCTGGAACGCCGAAAAGACGCTGAACGATGCCCTGGTCGAGGGGATGCGCATCGTCGGCATCGACTTTCGCGACGGTATCCTGTTCGTGCCCGAGGTGCTGCTGGCGGCGAATGCCATGAAGGGCGGCATGGAGATCCTGCGGCCGCTCCTGGCCGAGACCGGCGTGCCGCCGATCGGCAAGATCGTCATCGGCACCGTGAAGGGCGACATCCACGACATCGGCAAGAACCTGGTGTCGATGATGCTCGAGGGCGCGGGCTTCGAGGTCATCGACCTCGGCATCAACAACCCTGTGGAGAAGTATCTCGCCGCGCTGGAAGAGCACAAGCCGGACATCCTCGGCATGTCGGCGCTGCTCACCACGACCATGCCCTACATGAAGGTCGTGATCGACAAGATGAAGGAGACCGGCATCCGCAAGGACTTCATCGTGCTGGTCGGCGGCGCCCCGCTCAACGAGGAATTCGGCAAGGCCGTCGGCGCGGACGCCTACTGCCGCGACGCCGCGATCGCCGTGGAGACCGCCAAGAGCCTGTTGGCCGCACGTCGCGCGACCCAGGCCGCCTGAGGCGCTACCGCCATGCCGCCGCGCGGCGCCACGCTCGTCATTGCCTGCGGCGCCCTGGCGCGCGAGATCGCCGCCCTGCGCCGCCTGAACGGCTGGGAGTTGCTTGACGTGCACTGCCTGCCGGCCGAGCTGCACAACCGCCCGGAGCGCATCGCGCCTGCGGTGGCAGCCGAGATCCGCGCGCGGCGCGCCGACTACGCACACGTCTTCGTCGCCTACGCCGACTGCGGCACGCAGGGCGCACTGGATTCTCTGCTGCAGCAAGAGGGCATCGAGCGGCTGCCCGGCGCGCACTGCTACGAGTTCTTCGCCGGCGCGCAGGCCTTCGCCGCGCTGCACGAGGCCGAGCCCGGCACCTTCTACCTCACC
>Ga0335079_10008813_pt1 | contig 11494 bp, 10 predicted proteins | sample Lox_Sample_33_FD_206719 | JGI IMG/M metagenome (GOLD analysis project Ga0335079, IMG submission 206719) | Soil microbial communities from Loxahatchee National Wildlife Refuge, Florida, United States - Lox_Sample_3.3 | ecosystem: Environmental > Terrestrial > Soil > Wetlands | place: USA... | reverse complement strand
CGCTGTATTACGCGAAGAAAGGGCAATCTACCCAGGCACTGGATTTCATCAACCGCGCCCGGGCCGTGGACAAGCAGAACGTCGACATCATCTATGACGAGGTCATGGTTCTGACTCTGGCGAATCGCCCCGATGACGCTTTGAAGACCCTGCGCGAGGCGCTACAGAAGGGCCATTCGTTCCAGGACGCGAAAAATGACCCTGAGCTCGCGAGTCTGCAGAATCGCCCGGGGTTTGCCCAGCTGGAGAGAGAGTTCGGAGGGAAGTCGAAGTAGGATTCGCCTCTTGCCATGATGCCACCCGCAGCACATGGGCTCGTTAACCTAGGTTCCCCTGAGTCTTGTCGGCAAGAGTCCGCTTGAATCGATTCCAACCGCAGGCCGAATTGAGCAGGATGTGCTTGAGGTTGGCTAACTAACGTCCGGGAATCGCGCTGCTGTGTCAGGGGGCGGAACCGAGGTGTACGGAGCGAACCGAGTGATTCTTGGAACTGAAAAAATCAAACTGCTGACAGCGCGGGAGTTAGGCGCCGGCGATCGATCGAATGCGCCGGAGGGGCTGGGATGCTAGTTGGAGCTGGCCGCGAGATCTCTCTTGCGCCGGTAATAAACCAGTCCCGCCAAGCCGACAACCGAAAGGACAAGCCCGGAAGGCTCTGTCCCCTTCACTGTGAACGGAGTCCGGTTCGCCCAGTCACCGCCGTCTGGGCCAACTCCCAGCTGTAGTTCGAAATCGCAGCCGTCAAGGACACCCGGGACGCTGCCGTCGGCTGCCGGGCCATCGCCAGCGGTGCAGATATCCGGAAGCAGGCCGCCATCAACGTTGTCGAGCGACTCCTGAATGGCGGAGTCGGTACACGTTGGAGTCAGGGGATTGTGGGGGTTGCACAACGACGCTTCCGCGTCAACTGCGGCCAGGAAGTTGTTGTCGTTGGTCGAGTAGTTGACGCCCCACCAATTCAGTTGCGTACCGCCGTCGTTGTTCGTGCAGTTGCTACTCGTGAAAAGATCCGAAGGCACGACCGTCACTTCGGAGCAGGGTACCATCACGGTGCTCGAAATGGTTACGGAGGTCCAATTGAACCCGCTGAGGTTCTTGGCGATGCAATCCTCGGTGATGTTACCCCCAGAGTCGGTACTCGCAGTGCACCCGACGGATGGGTCGCTAACTCCGAAGGTCAAGTTGAACTGCTCGCCGACACCCGGCGTTCCGCCACCCACCGGGCTCTGGAACTTGCCCTGAGGGTCGGTGCCCGTTGAGTCAGCGCGGACCGCTGAAGGCGACATTCCCACAATCAAGGCGCCCACCGCGGCCAGCATCAAGAGTCGGCGAATCATCATCTGGCAATCCTCCACATACGAATCCCCACTTTAGCGTAGCACGCAGGACGCCAAACTGTCCGTACCAGAGCGCTGATGTAAACTGCCTTTTTTCAATAGCTTGGAAGACCCGCTTTGTCGAGTCTGCATAGTCGTGTGCAACTGTTTGCATAAGTCGGGCACTGTTCTATCCCTTTGCAACGGCGAGGCTTACGGTTCAAGGCGGTGCACGAACCTGGGGCACCAGCGAGGAAAGAGCGGCGGTTGTAGCGCCACCAGCCGCGCCGACGAAGGTGACCAACGGCTTTCGTCCGACCGTATCCCATCGTGCTGGCGTGCCGCGGCTTCAGCTCCAGCGATAAATCAGTGGTCGTCAAGTGTGCTATATTGCCGGCCATAGCTTCACTCCCCTGAACGAGTCTCATCCGAGTTGCAAGGAGCAGCGTATGGGCAAGTTTCTGGGTTGGCTCGGAGGTATTTTCGCGGCGGTCATCGGCGGCTGGCTCGTGTGGTATTTGACCAAGCCTCCGGCCACGACAACCTTCGAAGGCATGGTTATCAATGGGGCTGCGAACCAGCCAGTGCCCAAGGCGATGGTTTCGGTCGAGATCACTGGCCCTGCCGGCAAAGGGCTGTACCACGATGTCACCGACGACAACGGGTCCTATAAGCTGGATTTCACCGGTCTCGGCAAAGCCTCGGGCGTGAGGATCGAGGTCGCGGCCGGCGGGTTTCAGGCGCTCGCGCCCGTGACCCTCTCGAGCGTTACCGATGACAATCGGCAGGATTTCATTCTCATGCCCCAAGCGCCGAGTCCGCCGACTGGACTGACAGGCGGCCGGGGCGGGCAATCGCCAGCAGCAACTCACCTGCCGGCGTACATACAGAAGTCTGCAGCACGAGCCGCCAGAATCGCGATTCAGCCGGGGCGCTGACCGCGTATCCGGGCGATTCCGAGAAGCAACGGTTTTGCGGCGAAGTCTGCCTCGGCGAGCCGAAGAACGCGAGCCGACTGACTTCAGTCTCGTTGCGACTCCAGGCGCCGCTAGCGTAGAGTTCTGGGACGGAGCCACATGCAGACTGGCCGCCCTCAAGGACGAATCCCGGAACTCGACGGAATTCGGGGTATTGCAATACTGCTTGTGATCATCACGCATTATTTTTACTTCTACCCGGCCGCGAATCACCATCCGCAAGGTTTGTTGCGGAATCTGTACGTTTATTTTGAAAGATGTATCGCGATCGGATGGAGCGGCGTCGACCTCTTCTTCGTTCTCTCGGGCTTTCTGATCGGGGGCATTCTGCTTGACGCCCGGTCGTCGCGGTCCTACTTCAGGACTTTCTACTTCCGGCGGTTCTTCCGCATTATCCCGGTCTACTATTGTTGGATATCCCTGTACGTCGCTCTCCTGCTGCTGACAGCCCTTACCGGCTGGAACTCGAACGCAGTCGCAGAGCCCAGAGCCTGGTACGAGGTTGGAGGCCAATACCTGTTCTTTCAGAACCTCGGATTCATTAACTATGCGGGACTGGGGGCGGCGTGGTTTCTGGCCACATGGTCGCTCGCCGTGGAGGAGCAGTTCTATCTGGTGGCTCCGCTCGTGGTGAGGCTGCTCTCCTCGCGAGCTCTGCTTTGGTTCCTGACGTCCGTCATATTGGTCGCGCCTTTCTTCCGGCTGTGGACACACCACTGGTCTATTCCCTGGGTTGGGTTGGATGCCGGCTACGCGCTGATGCCTTCGCGCGCGGACGGGCTTGCGGTAGGCATGCTCGTGGCTCTCCTGTGGCGCAATGACCGCGCCCGCGCGTGGCTCGGCGCGAGGTGGCCGGCCCTCTACTGGGTATTCGCAGTGTTCTTCGCCGGGTTCATTGCGCTCAATTTCTTCTCGCCTTCGCATGATTCCGTCTTCACGCAAACGGCCGGCTTCAGTTGGCTGGCAATATTCTTCGCTCTTTTGATCATCCTGGCACTCGTCAAGTCCGACGGGCCGATCGCGTCGTTCGCGCGAATCGGATGGCTGCGAGAGTTCGGCCGCGTCTCGTATTGCCTGTACATCATCCACCTGGCGGTGAATCGCATTTGCCAGTCGATCCTTGTCGGAAGCCAGACGAACACGTCCGACTGGAGAGCGGTCGCGGTCCCCATCGTTGCCCTGGTGGCCGCTTTCGTCATCGCGCGATTGTCCTGGACATACCTTGAACGCCCCATGCTGCAGCGGGGCCACGCGTTCAAATATGAAGTTGCCGCCGAACCTCAAGCCACAAACGAACAAAGATGAACATAGGTGGAACGCCCTTGGGAGGGACCGGGAGCGGTACCGACGAAACCGCGAATTTTGGCGATTAGGGAGGGGTGCGGTCGTTTGTTTCCAACAACTTAGGGGTGTTTCTAATATTTGAATTTGGCGATTAGGATTTGCCACAGAGGCACAGAGGAGAGGCAAGGAGACAAGGAAGGGCCGAACCAAGGGGCTTGGAAGCATGGCGGCCGACCAGTCGCAGGTCCGGAAAGTGTACCGATTGAAATTTTTCAAGTTGTTGGATGGCAAGGAGTTGCGGGGATTTCCGTTTGCAAAGTGTACCGATTGAAGCTTGACAGAGACAACGAGGCAGGGAGGTAAACAGGCAAGCAAAGGAGCGCGGGCGAGCGTCGCCGTCCGCTTTGACCTGCTTCCGCTACCTGTGATCATTTTTTTCATCATTGCATCCGGGCCACGGTAGCAAAGGATGTGAAAAATTAGCAACGAAATAACATCGAATGGGGATTCTCAGGAGGTGAACGGCGAATCCCATGCGGCGAAGCGGAGTGCCACGCGCCAATAAAATATTGCTGCGCGCCGCCGGTCCACTAGTGCGATACTCCGGCCACAGTTGGAGGTAGACCGGGCACCATGGTACGCGTTTGGCTGCGAAGCTGGTGGCGGAGCCCGTTGCTGACGGCGCAGTTCTCCCTCACGATTGCGATCGGCATGGGCGCGGCGGCGGCGCTGCTGAGCCTGATGCTGGCGCTGGGCTATCAGCCGCTGACCTATCGCGATTCGGGGCAGCTCGTCGCGGTTTGGGAGCGTGCCGAATCGGGCGCGCAGGTGATGGCGATATCGGGGCCGGACCTGACGGATTTTGCAGACGCAACCCACGACATCTTCGCCTCCCTCGGCGCCTTCACCTTCCCGCGGCCCTGGCTGCTTGACCGCAAGGGCGCGACCGAGATTCACACTTTCGACATCCAGGCGGGCGCCTTCAGCGACCTGGGCATACGCCCGGTCCTGGGGCGCGAAGTCCAGCCGGACGATGAACCTCTCAGCAGCAGCGTGACGGCCCCTGTGTGGATCAGCTATCGGTTTTGGCAGACCCGATATGGCGGCAGTCCCTCCGTGATTGGCATGACGGTGGGGCTCGCATCGGACGCGACAGGGGCCTACGAGACGCGCATGCGGATAGTCGGTGTACTTCCGCTCCGCGTCGACATTCCGCTCCCGTTCCTGGAAAATGCGGCCGACGTGTGGTACCTCGCGCCCCATGGCATCGCGGCCCGTTCGCGGCAGTCGACGGTGTTCTTTGGGCTGGGGCGGCTCCGTCCCGGCGTCAGCGTGGCGCAGGCGCAGGCGGCGCTGACAGTGGTGGCGGAGCGTCTGGGGCAGCGCTACAGCTTCGATCGGCGGAGGCTCCCCGTGGTGCAGAGCCTGGAGGCGATCGCGCAAGGCCCGGCGCGGCAGACCACGGGCCTGCTGGCGCTGGGTGTGGGGTTCGTCTTCCTCGTGGGCTGCGTCAATCTCGCTATCGTGATGGGAGTCGAGGGCAGACGGCGACGGCGCGAGATAGCCATTCGCGCCGTACTGGGCGCGGGCCGCCGGCGACTGTGGCGCGAAGTGGCGGCGGAGAAATGCTTGCTCACGCTGCTATCGCTCGGGCTGGGCGTGGCCTTTGCGTCCGCGCTGCTGCGCGTGCTCGCGCAGTTGGTGCCCGCGGCCGGACTTGGCCCGCCGCTGCTGCACCCGCCGCCGTTGAACCTGGCCGTCCTGCTCGGCTTTGCGGCCTTTGCGTTTGCCGCCGCGCTGGTTTGGTCGGTGCTGCTGGTGGCTGCGGCGGACGGACCGCGTACGTCGCGCGCGCTCGCAGCAGCGGGCGGCGGGCTCGGCTACACCGGGCTTAGCGATTCTGGTCCTGGGGCCGGTCGTTGGCGGCTGATTCTGCTGGCGGCGCAGGCGGGAATCGGAATTTGCCTGCTGGCGGCGGCGGCGCTGACGGCCCGGACCTACGCCGCCGTCTCGTCCGCCAATCTCGGGCCGGCGCCGAGCCACACTGTGGTGCTGTCGGTCAGCCCACGCGACAATTTCGTCCCAACCGATGCTCAGGTAGCAGACTTCAACCAGCAAGTGCTGTCGCGGCTGGAGCGGCTGCCGGACACGCAGGCGATCGCGCTGGCGGACCTGTTTCCGCCGCCGGGCTCTCCCATTTCCTTCGAGAAGCAGGGCGATGCCGCCGGCACCGAGCGAGAAGCCACCTCGCCGTCTTCTGTTTCGCCCGGCTACTTCCGCACACTCGGCATTCCGATCCTATTCGGGCGCGGCTTCGACGACACCGACAACACCGGCGGCGATCCGGTGGCCATCGTTAACCTGGACATGGCCCAGGCGAACTGGACCTCACCGGCGCAGGCGGTGGGTTCGCAAATCGCGTTCGGGCCAAAGTTCGACAGCCGCTACAAGATCGTCGGCGTGGCCGCGAATTTCATCGGCTACTGGTCTCAGCAGCCGGTTCCCACAGTCTATTTACCCCAGGCGCAGTCCGCGTACTTCTGCGGCGGCGAAGTGATTCTGCGTACGGCAGCTCCGGCGCGAACCGTCGTCGCGCTCGCCCCGCAGGCGCTCGCCGGAATGGCGATCCCAGCGACGATTTCGGGTGTTTCGACGCTGCAGGCGCGCTGGCAAGCGACGTTGACGCGGCCGCTCGCGCGCATGGCAGGCATGCTTCTGCTGGCGTTGCTGGGGCTGGGACTGAGCGTCCAAGGCGTGTACGCGGTGACTGCGGGAACGGTGGCAGCGCGCGGGCATGAACTTGCGGTGCGCTCGGCCCTGGGCGCGCTTCCCGGCCGGCTAGCCTGGAGTGTGACGCGTGAGTTGGTCCTCGCCGTGATCGTGGGCGCTGGGTTCGGCGCGGCGGCGGCGGTGGAACTGCGGCCGTTGTTGCAGCGGTGGCTCGGCCCCGCCGCCGTCTGGGAGGCGGAGCCAATCGCGGTAGCCGTCCTGTTGCTGGCGTTGGCGGCAGCGGCGGGCTGCTACGTGCCGGCGCGCGCAGCGACGCGTGCGAACCCCGTCGACATGCTGCGGCAGGGCTGAGCCTGCGGGCGAGCGGAGCATCGATTCTTTCGTCAGCGTCGGCACCCGGGCCGGGTTCCCGCTAGCTCGACGGGGGAGTCAGCTCCGTCAGCGGGGTTTGCGCAAAGCGCAAGGATCGTGAAACAATGCGCGGCCATGCGAACCCGAAAAATCCTTTCTGCTGGTTTCCTTTTGCTTTTTGCTTCGGTCGCTGCGGCGCAGACGACGCGCCCTGAAGCCGAAAAGCAGCGCGCGCGCGAAATCTACAAACAATTCATCGAGATCCAGTCGGGATTCACGACGGGCGCGACGACTCCGGTCGCGGAAGCCGCGGCGGCGCGCCTGAAGGCGGCGGGATTTCCGGACTCCGACATTTTCGTGGGCGGCGCGAGCCCGAAAAAGGCGAACCTGGTGGCGCGCTATCACGGCACGGGCGCGCGGAAGCCGATCCTTCTGCTGGCGCACGAGGACGTGGTGGAAGCGAAGCGCGACGACTGGAGCATGGACCCGTTCCAATTGATCGAGCGCGACGGCTACTTCTACGGACGCGGGACGGGTGACGACAAGGCGCAAGCGGCGATCTGGATCGCGAATCTGATTCAGTACAAGAAAGAGGGCTTCAAGCCGGACCGCGACATCATCGTCGCGCTGACGGCGGATGAAGAAGGCGGCGGGCCGTACAACGGAGTCGACTGGCTGGTGGCGAATCACCGCGAGCTGATCGATGCCGACTTCGCGCTGAACGAAGGCGGCTGGGGCGATATGGCCGATGGGAAGCGCGTGGCGAACAATCTGCAGGTGGCGGAGAAGTACGTCATCAACTTTCGCTTCGAGGTGCGCAACAAGGGCGGACACAGTTCGCTGCCGGTGCGCGACAACGCGATTTATCATCTGGCGAACGCGCTGACGCGGCTCGCCATTTTCGATTTTCCGCTGAAGACGAACGAAGTGACCGCGGCGTACTTGAAGCAAATGGCAAAGATCGAAACCGGACCGATGAAGAGCGATGTCGAGCAGGCTGCGGGCGGTTCGAAAGGGGCGATGGAGCGGCTGGCGGCTGCGTCGCCCGCGTGGAACGCGACGCTGAGGTCAACATGCGTGGCGACGATGCTCGAAGGCGGGCACGCGATGAACGCTCTCCCGCAACTGGCGGCGGCGACGGTCAATTGCCGGGTGTTGCCGGAGGATTCGGTCGAGTACATCCAGACGGAGTTGAAGAAGGTGATCGCGGATGACCAGGTGGACGTGAAGCTGTTGGGGCAGCCCGCGCCGGGCCCTGTCTCGCCGCTCCGTCCCGATGTATTTGGCGCCACGCAGCGCGTGACGGAGAAAATGTGGCCGGGAGTCCCCGTGGTGCCGACGATGGTGATGGGCGCGACCGACGGAAAGCGGCTGCGGATGTCCGGAATCCCCACGTACGGCGTTCAGGGAATCTTTATCGACGAGAACGACGTGCGGTTCCATGGGCGCGACGAGCGGATTTACGTCCAATCGTTTTACGAAGGCCAAGCGTTTCTGTACGACCTCGTGAAAGCCTTGTCGTCCCCGGGAAAGTAAGTGCGGGCCTGAAGAGCGCCGCGGCGCGCGCGAATCTTCACCTCGCTATCTCGTGGGCGGGCCAAGCCGTCTCTCGATCGTTGGATGGGAAGGAGCTGAGCATGCAGATGTCAGGCATTCCTTTCGGCGTGACGGAGTGGTCTCGGGCTGAGCGAACGGAGCACAAGGGCGAGACGGGGACGTCCTACTGGCAGACGCGGAATTTCGGCGACATTCGCGTGCGGATGGTGGAGTACACGGCCGGCTACCTGGCGGATCACTGGTGCGAGAAGCGCCACATCGTGCTGTGCCTGGAGGGCGAGCTCGAAACGGAGTTGAAGGACGGGCGGAAATTCAGACTCACGCCGGGAATGAGCTATCAGCTAGGGGACAAGACGGAGCCGCACCGGTCGTTTACGGCGGGCGGCGCGAAACTGTTTATCGTGGATTGAGCCGGCGGGCGTTGGGGCTTCGGGTTGAGGTTAGAGGTAGAGAACCCTGGGCCACTGGTCGACGGGGAGCTTGCGGCGAATCGCGACGCGCGTCGTCTCGATCCAGACGATCGGCCAGAGGCACGAGAACAGCAGCCACGAGTACTCGAGAATGGAAGAGCCGAAGACCAGCACCAGCATGGCAACCATCGCGAGCCACTTGACGCCGCGGTAGAAGCGCGCGCGAGACGGCGTGTAGACCGGCAAGAACGGCACCGCGAACCAAACGGCCGTTCCCAGCGCACCTACGAGCAGGATGCGGGCTGGTGCGGTTGAGCCGGCGAAGAAGAAGGCGACGGCTCCGACTAGCGCGCCGAAAGGAATCGCCGGAAGCAGCCACTTCAGCCAGGGGCGGGAACAGACGGCGTGCGCTTCCCACTTGGCGTTGCGAAGCATCGCGGCTTCGCCGGACGTGAGCAGGACCTTGCGATACTGGCAGTTCGCGGCGCGGGCGTCGCCCAAGGCTGCGACGGCGAGGCGGTCGGCTTCGCCAGCGTTCGTGCCGCGGGTGAGGGCGTCCTCGCGAGCGGACTCGTAATGCTCGAGAATTTCAGCGCGGACCTGCGCGGCGGAATCCGTCGACAGGCGACGAGTGGCCTGTTCCAGCCAAGTTTCGAGTCGAGTCATCGTTCATCCCTCCCCGAGAATAAGAGTGACCGCGCGCGAAAGCTGACGCCATTCGGAGCGGTCCTTGGCCAGCGTCGCGCGTCCATTTTTGGTGATGCGGTAATGGCGGCGCGGGCGGCCGTTTTCGACGCTCTCGTACGATTCCACGAGGCCTTCATTTTCGAGCTTATGAAGCGCGGGGTAAAGAGTGCCTTCCTTGAAGTCGAGGACGCCATGCGAGCGCTCCTTGATGCGCTGCGCGATGCGATAGCCGTGGCTGGGCTCGCGGAGGAGCGCTTCGAGGATGAGGGCGGGCAAGGTGCCTTTGAAATTCACGAATACCTCGTATTCCGATGCATAGGATAGATTGGGCGGCGGGGTTTGTCAAGCGAAAGGCGGTTCATTGGGGGCCGCTCCAGCGGAGAGAATGGCGGGGACGACGAGACTCGAACTCGCGACCTCTGCCGTGACAGCCTAGGCGTACCCGTATTATCAGCGACTTACGTTCGCTGCGGGGGCTGCCAAGTCGCTGAAAATGACTGTAGGAACCGTTCCCTGTGGGTAAATTTGCGGGTAAGAATTCTCGCGTCCTCAGCAATAAAAACCTTCTCGGCGTTCCACAGATCGTCCGATTTTTCTGTCACTGTTTCAGGTAACGAAGCGCAACACATCCTGAGTTGAAAATCTTTGACTCAACAAGTTTCAATTGCAATTTCTCAGGCAGGCTGACGCCCTCCATCAATCGTCTGCCTTCTCCAGCAATGGTCGGCATGACGACAAAACGATATTCGTCAATCAGGCCAAGCTCCATCAGTTGTGAAGGAACATCTACACCGCCGACCAAAATATTTTTGCCCTGTTCTTGCTTCAGTTTAAGTATTTCGTCGCGAAGGTTCGTACGAACAATTCTCGTATTTTCATCTTCAGCGCTGGCCAACGATCGTGAAAAAACAATCTTCTTCTTGGAGACAAAGGTTTGAGCAAATTCGATATCCGCTTTTGTCTCGGACTGGCTTTTTGCGATATCAGGCCAATAAGGAACCATCAATTGATAGGTTTTACGCCCATAGACGAGCAGGTCAGAATCTCGCAAGAGGTGCGTGAAATGTTCAAGTAATTCGTCATCGTCAGGGGGCTTGAATTTGGTATGGTCGCAGCAGCCACCCAGGGTAATGTTGATTGCGAAGACTACATTTCTCATGTACTCGTCCTGACCCCTCTTATGTGCCTGTGCAACCGCTCCCTCACGTGAACTGAGCGGCGGATGCAAGCCAGTCGCTCGCATTCTACTCCAACCCGCGAGCGTGGCACGGCTAGGATCGGCGGGCGCGGGACGCGGCGAACTGTCAAGAGACCGCTACGCGCTCGCCTCCGAGGCTGTCGTATCCAACTGACCTACGCATCCGGGCGGTACCGCTTGCCTTCGAGTATCTTCGACCGGAACGCGGCGTACGGCCTGTATGCAGACGAAGACCTCGACGAGATGATCGCGGCGCAGGAAAGGTTCCTGAACGCCGTGGGATTTGAAACGGGGAGCGTTCAGTAGAAGCTGTGGGTGAGAATGTGGGTAGGAGTTTTCGGTGCCACGTCCGATAACTCCTCAAGGAAGAATGGCGGGGACGACGAGACTCGAACTCGCGACCTCTGCCGTGACAGGGCAGCGTTCTAACCAACTGAACTACGTCCCCGCGAGTGACGCTGGATGGTGGGCGGTCAGCGATTTGAACGCTGGACCTTCCGGGTGTAAACCGGATGCTCTAACCGCTGAGCTAACCGCCCATCGAGCATATTCATCGTAGCGGAAGCGATGAGCGGCGTCAACGAGAAGCCCGGGAGCAGGCTGGCGGCGACTGTCACACTGCGGCGATCTCCGTCGTCATCCGGCTTTGAGGGTGGACGCTGCGTGCGGGTGTCGCAACCTCCAATCCAAGAGGAACAGAAGATCGGGGATTGCCGCGACGACCAGGACGTCATAGCGTTGGACGTGAACGACACCAGCGAACGCACCGAGCGCAAACAGCGAAATCAATGCCGCCGGAAGTTCCCACCGGAAGGCCAGCAGCATAGCGGCTATGGCGCCGAACAGCAGCACCATTCCTACCCATTCTCGAAAGCCAAGGATGCTTAGTTGTGACCTTTCAACAGGTTGTCCATTCGACCTGAACGGGAGATGCTGATTGTGCTGAGCAATCAAATCTTCCCGGGAGGTCGAATGGACATTCAT
>Ga0335079_10008812_pt1 | contig 11494 bp, 11 predicted proteins | sample Lox_Sample_33_FD_206719 | JGI IMG/M metagenome (GOLD analysis project Ga0335079, IMG submission 206719) | Soil microbial communities from Loxahatchee National Wildlife Refuge, Florida, United States - Lox_Sample_3.3 | ecosystem: Environmental > Terrestrial > Soil > Wetlands | place: USA... | reverse complement strand
GGACACCATTCGCCGCGCGCATGCCGTGCAGCCGCTCACCGCGATCCAAAGCGAATATCACCTGATGTGGCGGGAGCCCGAGGAAAAAGTGCTGCCGGTATGTGAGGAGCTTCGAATCGGCTTTGTCCCGTACAGTCCGGTGAACCGCGGCTTCCTGGGAGGCGCCCTCAACGAATACACCCGGTTCGACTCTGGCAACGACAATCGCAACATTCTGCCCCGCTTTACGCCTGCGGCTATGCGAGCCAATCTGGCGATCGTGGAAGTGCTGAATCGCTTCGGCCGGCCAAGAGGTGCGACATCCGCACAAGTTGCGTTGGCCTGGCTTCTTGCCAAAAAACCGTGGATCGTACCCATCCCCGGCACTACCAAATTGGCCCACCTGGAGGAGAATTTGAGAACTCCGGACTTCACCTTCACAGCGGATGAGATACGCGAACTCGAGGACTCCGTTTCGAAGATAAGCATCGTGGGCGATCGCTATCCGCCGGAGGAGCAAAGCCGGATCTCGCGCTGACGGTCATGCGTCCGATCGGGCACTGGGAGAAGGAATCATGACAAGGACGAGAGCCCTGAAACTGTTCGCCGCGGCAGCCGTATGCTTGTCGGTCTTCGCTCAGGTCAGCATCACGCGGAGTGGCTCGCAGCCCTCCCGTCAGGGATCATCCGAGAATTTCACCGGCGCAGTGCGCGTCTATTCTCTTTTCGATGCGCAGGATGGGGCACGCGCATCGGGCGGCCGCGTCACGTTCCAACCCAGCGCCCGGTCCGCATGGCACACACACCCTCTGGGGCAGATCCTGATCGTCACATCAGGCACCGGATGGGTTCAGGAATGGGGCGGCCGCAAACAGGAGATCCGCGAAGGGGATGAAGTCCGGATTCCGCCGGGCCGCAAGCACTGGCATGGCGCAACCGCGACAACCACCATGACGCACATCGCCATTCAGGAACAGCTCGACGGTAAAGTCGTCGACTGGCTGGAGAAGGTCAGCGACGAGCAATATCGCAAGTAATTTCGGGCCGGGGACATACATGAGCATTTGGACAGAAGACGATTTGCGTAAGATTGCAGGCACCGATGACCTGCACATCTCCCCGTTCCGGGAAGACGGCATCACCTATGGCACACCTACGTGGATCTGGTCCGTCGTAGTCGACGGCGCTTTCTACGTGCGCGCGTACAACGGACGAAACTCGCGCTGGTACCAGGCGGCTCTTCGCCAGAGAGCAGGACGCATCACTGCTGCCGGGATGGCGAAGGAAGTCACGTTCGAGCCTGTGGACGGGCCAATCCACGATCTCATCGACGAGGCATACCGGGAGAAGTATCGCAACAGCCCTTACCTCAGCCCGATGATCAGCACGCGTGCCCGTGCGGCGACGGTCAAGATAATGCCGCGCAAGACGAATACATGAGGAAGCGTAGCGCGAGACTCGTTTATGAACATATCTTTTGAGAACAAAGTTGCACTCATCACAGGCGCCGGATCTGGGCTCGGCCTTGCGGCCGCGAAGGCTTTTGCTGAATCAGGCGCTTCAGTGACATTGGCGGACTGGAATGAGGAGTCCGTACGTTCTGCAGCCGGGGAACTGACCGCCAAAGGCCACAAAGCACTGGCTATCCGTTGCGATGTAGCCGATGACGCCCAGGTGGAAGCAATGGTCAACGAGACTGTCGCCACTTTCGGGCGGCTGGATGCCGCCTACAACAACGGTGGCGTTCAGAATCTGAGACCGCCGATACGATTCATTATGCGCTAAGGAAGACGAGGAAACCATGCGAGGAGCTGTTCTCTACGGACCGGGTGATGTGCGCTTCGAAGAGCGCCGCACGCCGGTGATCATCGCACCGACCGATGTGATTGTAAGGACGTCGGCCACCTGCGTGTGTGGGTCGGATCTTTGGCCCTATCGCGGTATCAGCCCGGTTACTCAGCCGACTCCAATGGGGCATGAATACTGCGGGATTGTCGAAGAGGTCGGCAGTGCAGTGAAAACGATCAGGCCGGGTCAGTTCGTGATCGGTTCGTTTTTTGCCTCCGACAACACCTGTCCGCACTGCAAGGCCGGATACCAGACGTCCTGCCAGCACAAAGAGTTTATCGGTGATGCGCAGGCGCCGCTGGTGCGGGTCCCACTCGCCGACGGCACTCTTGTGGCTACCCCGGAGGTTCCCTCCGATGAACTCGTCCCCAGCCTGCTCACGCTCTCGGATGTCATGGGCACCGGCTGGTTTGCGGCCGAAGCGGCAAATGTGAAGCCAGGAATGACGGTCGCGGTTGTTGGCGACGGTGCGGTGGGTCTGCTCGGTGTGCTTTCGGCCCGGCAGATGGGCGCCTCGCGAATCCTCGCCATGAGCCGTCATGATTCGCGGCAGAAGCTTGCACGCGAGTTCGGCGCAACCGACATCGTGACCGAGCGCGGCGATGAGGGCGTGGCGCGCATCAAGGAACTGACCAAGGGGATCGGCGCTGACGCGGTGCTCGAGTGCGTCGGCACGCAGGAGTCAATGATGCAGGCGATCCGTTGCACTCGCCCTGGCGGCTCGGTGGGCTACGTTGGCGTCCCGCACGGGGTCGAAATCGATGGAGAGAAGCTGTTTTTCACCCACGTCCACCTGCACGGGGGGCCCGCTCCGGTGCGCCGGTTTCTGCCCGAGCTGATCGGTCTCGTGCTGAGCGGAACGATCAACCCCGGCAAAGTCTTTGACCTGACCTTGCCGCTCGAGCAGGTGGCGGAAGGCTACCGCGCGATGGACGAGCGCCGCGCGATCAAGGCACTGCTGCGGCCTTGAAGTGCCCGGCACAAACTATCAGCGGCAAACCAAAGGAGCGCAGATATGGAGATCAAACGAACTGGCGCACAGCCTTCAGGCAAGGGGCCCTCGGACTGGTTCAGGGGCACGGTACGCATCGACCCTCTGTTTCAGGCGCCGGATCCGGCGCTGGTTTCCGGCGCGAGCGTCACTTTTGAGCCCGGTGCGCGGACCGCGTGGCACACCCACCCGCTTGGGCAAACCCTCATCGTGACGGCTGGGTGCGGCTGGGCTCAGCATCACGGCGGACCAGTGGAGGACATCCGGCCAGGCGATGTGGTGTGGTTCGCGCCTGGCATTCGGAGTTCGATGCCGGCCGCGCCATTCAGTACGCCGGCGTGCTGGCGCTGAATTTCCAGAATCGCGTAACTGGCAGCGACGGTGCGCGTCGGGCCGGAGAGTACCTGCGGGCGCAGTTCGTCTCCCTGGGTTATCAAGTGGAAGACGAGACTTTCGCGATGTGGCTAGAGGGGCAGAGGGTCTCAGGAGAAAACGTGATCGCCCCAGTGTCTGAGGAAACCGTAGCGAGAGGACGGCCAATCACGATGCGACATACCTCCCAACCTTCAGGAGTGGTGGGCAGCGTGCTCGATCGGAGTCGTGGCGAAAATGCTATCCTGACGGACCTCTAGCCGGCTCTTCTCAGCCTGGGTAATCAGCTGGAGCAGGTCCCCAAGGGTCCCACCTTCAAGCAGGAAATCTACGGTTGATATCGTGCCTCCGTTGGGTCCTCCCGAACCAAGCACAAGTGCGGTCTGCGCTCGGTATTTTTTATTCCGAGGAAAGTCTCTCGCTAACACAGATTTCATTTGACGCGTTAAACCTGCGACCTGCATGCGCAGGTCTACAATCGCCCGTTCCATCGCCTTGTTATCCTGGTCCTGCGGCCTAACCACTTTGTCAATCACCCGTGAAAGCTGCGAGCAGACATCAGGCAGCTTGCGCCTAAGGCGCAGGATGTCGCCAAGGGATAATGCGCTGAGTTCGGGAATGCTAATCTCGATGAGCGAACGCACCCACTCCCGGTTCTGCGTCCGTTTTCCAATCGTCAGGTCGCCGAGCACCAGCAGCGTGAATGACGCCGAATTCAGGTACATCGCGCCTAGACGTTCTGCCGTCAAACGCTCGCCACACAGTGAATAGAAGGCTTTAATGTGGGCACTCGCGTACTCGCTTTGATTCCCGAGATACGGAAGGCGCAACTCCGGTAGTGCCAGATCACGGTGTGACCAGCGCTGGAGGGTTTCGCCTACCTGGGGCAGGAACGTCACAGCACCATCGTCGACGGCTTGGTGTTCCTCAAGAAGCACCGCCCACAGGTTTCTAAGTAGCCCCGGCGCCACATTCCAACCACCTGCTAGTTCCAAGGCTTCGAAGTTGAACTCCGCATAGCGAACTGATTCTGGACGGACGCAGGAAACCCAGAGCGGCGCTGGCACGATGATGACAAGGTCAGCAAGGCAGAGAGCCTGCTTCAACACGTTCTTGAGTGGCGTCCGGTCGGTACATGACACCATCAACTTCGTACCATGGAAGTCCTGAATTGGCCGTACGATGCGGTCGAAATCCTGTGCCCGCAAAGAGAAAAGTCTTTGCAGTAGCGGCATTGCGGATTCTGACAAACCAGGGCCCAAAGAACTAAGACTGCCCTCTCGAGGTGCCTTGGTGACGTCCCGCAGCCAATCATTTGCAAAACTTCGCTTCACAATCTGCTCCTCAATTCAGGTGATCTCTCCCCTGCAGCCTCGGCACGCTTCTCATGAGCTTCGGCACCGCAGTCAGCGTCCCGGCAACAGGCACCGAAACGTTCGTATTCGAGTGAGTTCCCCCCGCGGGAGCGTTTCTGAGCGGATCCTGTTTGAGGCATGGCTCAGCGGGCGACTTACAGACGGATCCGCCGTCTGCCGGCAAATAAATCGCCTGCTCGACCAATTTCGCCTCGGCCGCCCGCGGGGCGACAATTGCATTCGGGAACAAGCCGCCGAAAACGACGAACAAAACACCCACGGCGAGAATCCACCTCTCGCGAGGGAGCGCATCCGCCATCACCGTGAAGCCGGTTCTCCGTTTTCCCAGAAAAAGGCGCGCGAACAGCCGGAAAATACTCACAGCGTTCATCGCCGTGGCGATGGGGAGCAACAGCCCGGTTTGGGGATGCGACTCCAGCGTTCCATGAATCAGAAGGTCCTGGGAACAGAAGCTCAGCGTGCCCGGCAAACCAACCAATGCGAGTCCAAATACTATGAAGAATACTGCCAGCCTGGGCGCGTGCTCGGCCAAGCCAAGATACCGGCTGGCCGTCAGCTGCTCGCCAAAGCGTACCTCCAACAGCCGCAGAACCCCAAAGAGACCCATGGTCGATGCCGCCACAACAAACCAGTGCACCAGGGCACCAGTGATTCCTTCCGCGGTCCGGCTTTCGAGCCCAGCCAGAATGCATGCAGACTGGCTGAGCGCAAGAAAGGCGAGCAGCCGTCGAGGAGAATTTTCCGTGAGCGCTCGAATCGCTACGTAGAGTGCGGTCGCCAAGGCGAGATACGAGAGCAGAGGGAACATGTCGCGCGCGGTGTTGGGAAAAAGCGGTACGATCAGCTTGGCCACCAGCATTGCGCCGAAATGGCCGTTCAGCAGAAGAGCGGTGGGAATCGTGGGACCGCCATCGGCGGCGTCGGCCACCCAAGCGTGCGCTGGGCAGATGCCTTTCCGGAAGATGACGGCCAACACCAGAAGCCCGAAGACGGACATGCCGCCGGGATTCCGGCCCTTCAAGCCGCCAATCGCCATGGCGTGGCCGTGCGCTGCGATGACCGCGACGGCCAGCGCAAGAGCAGCACTCGAAAGCAGAAGGCCCAAACGCGGCCGCCAGGTGCGAGCCCGGAACCATTTCTCCGGGAAGAAAGGGACCGTGGAGAGTATCCAGGCCGAAAGCAGGACCCGGAGATCGTTCGCCGAGTAGGCGAGCAGCGTGGATCCGAGCAGAAACAGTATTCCACCGATCGTGCCTGAGGTGCAATCGCGCCGCGGAATCACCAGCGTGGCTCCCAGCGTGAGACAAGAAAACAAAACCATCAGGGCTTCGTTCAACGAGTCCCGAACAGGCGCCGCGCGCAGCAGAAACACGCTCGCCGCGACAGACGCCAGCGCCGCGACGAACCCGATGGTGCGCGAATGCTTCCGGTCAACTGCCACTAAAATGCTTCCAGCCCATGGCACGCCGATGGCCACGGCGGTGAGAGTCACGGCATCGCCCGCCATCAGACGTCTCCCTGACCCGCGGCACTTGGCCCAGAAACTGCGGCTTCACGCCGGCTTTGCGGCTCCTCTAATCCCAGACCGTCTAGGCTCGCGAAAAGCTTCGAGAGACGCATCAGGGGATGGATCACGAAGCGATCGAGGATCGTATCAAGATGCCCGCGGTCGAGCGACCACCGGTAGAGCCACAACTGTACGCGATCGGAAAATAGCTCCTCCAAATGCTTTCCGGTCGGTGAGAGCTCGCCACCGATGGCCGAATGCATCTTGTGATAGTCGTGGAGCATGGACGGCGCGCGCAAGAATTGCAAAGTGCGAACCGTGGCATGCCCAAGGATGTGGGCGATGGCGATCGTTTTCCAGCCGAGTCCGATCTCCACGAACACAACGCCCACCTGTGTCAGCGATGCATAGGCGAGTGAGGTCTTGGCATCCGCGCTGGCCCGGCCCGACATCGTTCCGTGAATGGCGGTGATCACCCCAATGGCGATCACCATGGCAGAGGCCAGGCGGGTTTGCGCGAGCATCGGTTGCGCCCGTAGCAGCAGATACGCACCGGCGTGAATGGAGATCGCGCCGTAGAAGATCGCGCTCGATGGAGTGGGTCCCTCCATGGCACGCGGTAGCCATCCCGAGAATGGAACCTGCGCGGCCTTTCCGGCGGCCGCGAGCAGCAGAAGCAGGCAAAGCAGCGATGTGCGGCTTCCGGTCAGCAGGGGCAGGCCGCCCGCAAACGTAGCCGTTCCAGACCAATTGTGCAGTGCGAAGACACCCACCAGTAATCCGATGTCGCACGCGCGATACACCGCAAAGACACGTAGAGCGTTTTCGACAGGGGCCGTCCGCTGGTGGAAGAAAGCAATCAGCAACACCGAAGTGATCCCCACCATCTCCCAGCCAGCCACCAAGAGATCGAACGAACCGGCGGCAAACGCAAGCAGGGATCCAAACGCGAAAAGATGGAGCAACAGAAAAAAGCGGAGGAAGCCACGCTCTCGATGGAGGTAAGTTGCCGAGAACTGTCCAATGAGCCCCGCCAGAACCACGGTCATGCCGAGGAACGGCAGAGACAGCCGGTCCGCCAGAAGCACCAACGGGAAGTGATAATTCTGCACCGTGAACCAATTACCAAAGGTTAGGATCACGGCTGGTGTGCCAGTTGCGGCGAGCCTCCAGAAAACTACGGCCAGCGCAAAAACAGAGGCCGAAAACGCCAAGCTGGTGATTCTGGAAACAACGCGTTCCGAAGGAATCCAGCCCGCCAGCCACCCGAGTGCCAACACTGCAAAGACCACGCCGGGCGCAAGCACCGCGAAGACCAGCAAGGTTTGCGAATAGTCCATGTTTACCGGCCTCCTGCCCCAACCTGAATCCAGGCCATCGGAAGATGCTCGATTTTGCCGCTATACCATTCAGCGGAGGAGAAAGCTACCGGCAAACGTTCAAGGTCACTATCGAACTCTTGAAAGCCGCCATCCCTGCGAACGTGAACACGGCCCGACTGCGGGTCGATGGTCGCGATGCGAACCCAGCGATTCTCGACTAACTGCTTGATCGGCCCGCTGGCGTTGATCACCTTTGCCAGTCGTTCCGGAGTCGTCTCCACAACGAAGAGGATGCGCACGGGTTCATGGATTTCCACCATCTGCCAGGGCAATCCAGTGCGCAGGTCGCTGGCGTGGCCATCCATCACGCCAACCAGACCCGCCACATTGTGCGGGAGTTTGGTGCCGCAGCCGTAGCGATCGTTATCCACGATGGAGAAGTAGTACTCCAGATTGATACCCGCACAGACTGGAATCACGGCAGCCAACACCGCAGCAAGGCTTTCGTCGCTGGGATCGTGGGCGGCGTCATAGGAGGCTAGAAACGCTCGGCGGTCGAGAAACAGCCCGCGCGTCAGGTTGCGCCGGCCGATGATGCACACGGCATTGGTGCAATGCCCGTACTCCGGTCGCGGTTCCGCCAGGTGCTCACTGCGTTCTTCTACGTGCCGAAGCGCGGCGTCCGGCGAAGCATCCTTTGGACAGGATTCGAACCGCCGCGCACGCTCCTGGGCATTCCGCGCCCGCGCTCTGTCCAGCGACACCCTGATTCGCCTGAGGTCGTCCGCGTGTGTGGCTGGAACGGCGTTAAGTTCATAGAGTTCTACATCGTCGCTGCAGGTGTCATGATAGCCACCGACGAACCAGGCGTCGTCAGGAATGTCGATGCCCCGTTCGCGTAGACTGGTTCGGACTTCCGGCCGGTTTGCCATGGCGGCAAAGAGCCGCGCATTGGGGCCTCCGCGACGTCCGCCGCACGCTCCGCAGTCGTGGGCCGATTCGTGCGGATTGTTCAGACTCGTCGATCCGTGCCCCAACACCACCACCAGGCGCGAGAAGCCGCGTGTCAGGCCGGCCGGACCCAAGACACTGGCCACTCTTTCTGTTTTTTCCGCCGGCGCGAATCCCATCAGCAAACCGGTCATGGCGCCCCGCGATTGCGCTGTATTGCGCATTAGCGTCAGCTCCGTGCGCGGCTCCGGCAGGAACTCCTTGTTCATCCATTCGCGCAGCTGGGCGTAACGTCTCGGCGCCAACAGATGGCCGATCAGCGGAACCGCAGAAAGCAATCCCAGCGCCGTGGTCGAGAGCCAGCCCCGCATCAGTGTCCGCGACGACACAAACGAATTCCGCGCCAGCAATCCCAGAAACCGCCGGCGCCACTTGCGCCGCTCCAGCAGTTCGCGATCCTCCGCCTTCGGTTGCTCTTCTACCGCGTGCCGTGGCTTTACCACGACTGGCGAGAACGCCGCGCCGTGCGGGTCGTCGATCCCCTTGTAGTCCACGGCCACTCCGAAGTACCCGGCCGAGCTGAACGTTTCCATGTCCGCGTCTACTTCTTCAAGCGCGCGCCGCATGGATTCCTCGCGCTCGTCGATGCAGAAGAAAACTTGGGCCGCGGGCCTGGCTTCCAGTTCACTGAGACCACGGTAGTGCCGATGACTCGCGAGGCCGCGCAGGATTTCCCGTTCGTGCCATCGCTCGTAGGCCAGGTGCAGAATGCGGCGCCGCTCCAGTCCATTGCAGGCTTTCACTTCATTCGCAAACGCGGCCCACTCGACGTCGGAGAGGCGGGTGACTTCGTCAGCGGAGAGCGACACAACGCGCGCCGCGTCATAGACACGGGCGGCCCGGCTCAATCGCCGAGTCTTTTGAGTCTTAAGCGGGCTTTCCTGTGGAATCGTCTCGGCGACGCCTTCGCGCGACGCCACGCGGGCCATCGTAAGCCGCACCGCCAGATAGTCCATCAGCGAGCACGGCACCGTTTCATGCGGAGCGAGGCTCGGATCCTGCTCGAGCCTCCGCATTAATCCGGCCCATCCAGGCAGGGCGAGCAGTTCGGCCCGAATCACTTTCTCCCAATCGGGCTCCCGAAAGCGCAGACAGTCGAGATAGTCCAAAACAGAATCGGTTGCCGAAAAAGAAAAGTACTCCTGGCGATCCAGTTCCTCGTACAAGCCCGTGAGGTAGCGCGGAAAAATACCACCGCGAAGCCGGAGTAACGCACGGACACTTTCATAAAAACCCTTCTCGCGGTGCGGCATGGGCCAATACGCCATACCTTGGTCGAGAAACACCGAGCACAGCCGGATCAGCCACGGATGAATGATCTCATCCACCGGACGCGGCGCCCCCGGTTCTTCCTCATGCGCGACGACGCGTGCAAAACAAGCGTCGAATAAGGCACGCAGCGCCGGCTGCCGGAATTCTCGCGCCAGATCGCCCTGCTCCGACCGCCATAGGATGGTGGCGGCATCAAACTCCCGCACCCCCGGCGTCATCATCGCGCGGCGCAGCGAGTGCCGGCTCAGCCTTGGGAAGACGACGGCGTCCGGCTCGCTGTCGAGCACCGCGTCGATATCCTCCAGGTGGATGCGGCCGCGTGCCAGCTCGGCGCGATATGCCGCTTCCGTCAAGTACGGCTCGGCGCCGAACAGTTGCGCTGCCTCGACGACGGCCTGCTCGAAGGGAAGATGTTGGAACGCGTGCAGAGTGTTGTGGTGGACAAAAACACCTATAGGACCCTGCATCGGAAGCACGTGCGCCGCGTGCTCAACAGTCTGCCGCAATCTATCGCGGCGCGAATGTTCGGATTGGTCGTCTTGCCTCAAGCCAACGCCCCAAACACTCTTTGGTGTGCGCGAGGTCCCTGATCTGACTTCGATTGGTGCTGAGACGATATGGTTTCCGTCGGACTGTCGGTGCCCGCCGCCCCAAAGCCCACTGCCGGGACGGGTTGGTAATTGTTCATGACTGTCGTTTCCGTCGACCGTGCGTTGCCCTCAGAGTCTGCGGTCCGATCTCTTCAAGCATGTTCATCGTATCGGTCAGTTGAGACGAGAAGTACCGTCGCAGGATGTCCAGAATCTCGATCAGCACCGGATCACGAACGGAGTAGAAAACTTGGTTGCCGACTTTGCGGTTTACGACGATCCTCTTGGCCCGCAGAACTGATAGATGCTGGGAGGCATTCGCCTGCTCAAGGCCTAATTGCTGAATCAGCTGCCCCGCCGACATCTCACCGGCACGTAGTGCTTCGATTATTGCGATTCGAGTCGGGTGAGCCAAAGCTTGAAAAACCTCGGCCTTCAAACGACGCAGGGAATCGTTCATTAAAATCAAGCATATTCGAACTAATGAATATTTGCAAACTCAGACTCCCACATCGTCCGGGCGCACAATCCGCCTCCGCGATTGAGTAGACGCGGATTCAGCGGCCCTTGGAAGATCGATTCTTCCTGTCCGGCGGGAACGCTATTTCCGCTTCGAAGCTCAGAGAATCAAGCCTGGCGTGTTTGCTTTTTCCAAGATTCGACAAATGAACGGATTTGATGACAAACGTCCCATTACCTAACGGAGGCTCCTTGTACCCCGGTGTACCCATGACGATGGTGCCATCCTTGGCGGTCTTCGGCGGCGTATACGCCACCACGTCCAGTTCGTCGCACGCTTTTTTCTGATCGGCGCTATTCAGCGTAAACGGAAACTCCCTTTTCTTCTGCTCTGACAGTTCCGGTTCAGGAAGCTTTTCATTCTCTTCGCTTACAAACTGGCTTGCGAGAAGATCGGCCTGGGTTGGCCCGTGAATCGGCTCGATGACGCAGCGAATGAAATTATCCGACTGATCCGCGGGCTGCACTTCGATCGTCCAGCCCGAATCGCCGCTATCATCCTGACTATCGTTGGGGGCGAGGACAAGAGTCAGACCACGGCCGAATTCTTTCCGAAAAGTCTCTCCGGCGCGGACTGTACCTGCAATATGGAGCCGCGTTTGTTCCAGGAGCGGCCCAGCGAGAACGGCCATGCAAATCAGGGGTCGATACATGAGTATTCTCCGATTCTCGCAGTTCCCCGAACGACAGAATTGCTAAAATCTGGC
>Ga0335079_10008810_pt1 | contig 11495 bp, 12 predicted proteins | sample Lox_Sample_33_FD_206719 | JGI IMG/M metagenome (GOLD analysis project Ga0335079, IMG submission 206719) | Soil microbial communities from Loxahatchee National Wildlife Refuge, Florida, United States - Lox_Sample_3.3 | ecosystem: Environmental > Terrestrial > Soil > Wetlands | place: USA... | reverse complement strand
TTTCTTCCTGGGCGGAAGCGATGGCGCACAACGCCAGGAAAAGTGTACATTTTTTCATTGAAGTTTTCCTCTTTCCGGCAGAACCGGGTTCTGCTAGAAATTCAAGGGCACTCCATTTGCCAACTCGGAGCAGCAGCCGGATGCCTTGCCGAACTTCGTAGCGTTGGAGAACGCCGCCTTCGGCCAGCCGCTTGGAGCGAAGCAACTGAAGAGTCCTGCCGTGACGAAATTACTGCCAGTGGCCCGCAACCCAGACGTATCCTCCCGATGTCGCCTGCCATTGTCCCGGGACCCATACAGCGCTCGCGCGCGGAACCTGCATCCACGTTCCCGGAACCCACACGTAACGATTGCCCGTCCAGTTGTAGTAGCCCTTGATCCAGATGTAATTCGCCCCAGGGCTGACACCCATGGTGGCATCCACTGGCAGAGCCGGCATTTCGGGTAGAGTTGCTACCACCGCCCCGGCCGGGGCCGGCTGTACTAACGCCGCGGGTGCGGCGGGCGGATTGTTCGGTACTACGACGACTTTTCCGCCGCCACATGCCGACGCCAGGATCGTTACGCCAGAGACTAAAAGCAAACCAACATTCCTAGTTACTGCAGGTCTCATAACTGTTCTCCCCTGCGAGTGAAACTGCAATCGGTTCGCCGCGGTGACCCAAGTTACTTTTCAGGAGCATTTCCACGATCTTGCGCGATTGATTCCCATTCATGTACGACGAGCCTCAAGTAAGGAACTGGCCACCGGCATCGTTGCCGGCTTGCGTGTCGATCGAGGTTGTGGTACTCAATGGCTTATGAAAATGAGAGCGTGGCCCCCCAGGCTTAGTGGTTGCGCTTTGTCCAGGTTTGGCGATTCCGCAACCGCAACCAGGACCGCAGAGGAGTTTCTCGCTTCCGGCAGAAGTGCACCTTCACGGTCCGGCGAACCTCAGGGTGATCGATCTCGGCTGTGCTACGGTTGTTCCCGGCCTCATTGACTGCCACACTCCTCATGGACCTCTCTTATCCCATCGGCCGTTTCGACTGGAAGGTTCCCATTACAGCCGAAATGCGTCCGCGGCTGATTGACGAAATGGCGGCGGCTCCCGGTTTGCTCCGGCAGGCGGTGGAGGGGTTGGACGACCCCCAACTGGACACGCCTTACCGTCCCGGCGGCTGGACCGTCCGGCAAGTGGTGCACCATTTGCCGGAGAGTCACATGAACAGCTTCATGCGGTTCCGGGTAGCGCTTACCGAAGACGAGCCGACCATTAAGCCGTATGATGAGGCGCGGTGCGCCGAGCTCCACGATGCCCGGACGCTGCCGCCGGCCTGTTCGCTGGCGCTGCTGGACAACCTCCACATACGTTGGGTCGAGCTGCTTCGCCACATGACCGATGCCGATTTCCACCGCAGTTTCCGGCATCCGGAAATCGGCGTAGTGCGGCTGGATACCAATCTGGCGCTTTATGCCTGGCACGGCCGCCATCACGTGGCTCATATTACCGGTTTGCGCCAAAGAATGGGCTGGTAAAACCGGCCGTCACCAAAACGCCCGCTCGCGCGTCCAAGGCCCTAGGGGGGACTGTATAATAAGAGCTATAGGCCCCCGGAGAGTTTCAAAATACCTATGACAAGCCGAATTAAGTATTGGGTCGTGAGCGCGTCGACCTGCCTGGTGGTGCTGTTGGTGGCGGGCAGCCTGCTCGGCCAGGGCGCCGCTCAATCGGATAACTACAAACAGCTCGGCGTCTTTTCCGACGTGGTGGCGCGCATCAAGAGCGACTACGTGGAAGAGCCCGACATGAAGTCGGTCACGCTGGGCGCGCTCAATGGCCTGCTGGAAGCGGTCGATCCGTTTGCCAGTTACCTGAATGCCGACCAGTATAAAGACTACCTGGCCAGCAAGGATGCCAAGCGCCCCGAGGTTGGGCTGATCCTTTCCAAGAAATTCGGCTATATGAGCGTGGTAGGCACAGTGCCCGATTCGCCGGCAGCCAAAGCCGGCTTCACCATGGGCGACATTATCGAGAGCATCAAAGGTATCTCGACGCGCGATATGCCGCTAGCCTACGCCGGCCTGCTGCTGCAGGGCGCCGCCGGTAGCGAAGTGGAACTGGGGGTGGTGCGCGTACGGCATCCTGAGCCGGAGACGGTGAAACTGACCCGCGCGGCGCTTTCGATTCCTCCGGTAGAAGGCAAGATGCTACCCGGGCAGGTAGGCTATCTGGACATCAATGCGCTAACGGGCACGCAGGTGAAGCAGGCGGCCGCAGCCATAGAAAAACTGCAAAAAGACGGCGCGCAGAAGCTGGTGGTGGATCTGCGGGATTGCGTTCTGGGTTCGCCGGACGACGGCGTAGCGTTCGCAAACTTGTTCGTCAGCAAGGGCCGCCTGGCTTATTACAAGGGCCAGAAGGTGGCCGAACAGGATGTCAATGCCGATGCTTCCAAGGCCATCACTACGCTGCCCACGGCGGTGCTGGTGAACCACGGAACGGCCGATGCGGCGGAGATTGCCGCCTCTGCGATGAACGACAATAAGCGAGCGCAACTGGTGGGCGAGCGAACCTACGGGGACGCCGCCGTGCGCCGTGCGATCACCATGGACGATGGCGGAGCGATTATCCTTTCGGTGGCCAAATACTATTCGGCGGACGGCAAAGCCATTCAGGACAGTGGTGTGACTCCGGGCAACGTGGTGGCGGAACCGGAACCGCAAGTGGACGTAGATGAAAACGGCGAGCCGCTTCCCACTTCGCAGGAGCCGCAGCAGCCGAAAAAGACGCTGGACAACGACCCGGTACTAAAGAAAGCGCTGGAAGTACTGGGCTCGGCCAGAGGCTAAAGCGTTTAGGCCACGGATAAACACAGACACAGATAAGAATTTCTTATCCGTGTTTATTTGCGCCCGTCTGGGGCCATTTTTGATTCTTTAAAAACTCCAGGCGTGCGCCGGCTGGTTATCGGCGGCGAATGCGGCATGTTGCCAGCGTTCGTCTGCTTCGGCCGGCGGGGACGGCGGGGCCGGGGTCTGGATCGCGTCCCAACCTTCCGACAGAGTGGCCAACAGGGCCAGTACTTCGGCCAGCGGTGTATCCGCCTGCTGGAAATTCGCTTCCGTCAGGCGGCGCAGCATGTACTCGTAGAGTTGCGCCAGGCGCTGAGCGATTTCGCCCCCGCGTGCAAAATCGAGCGCGGCGGTCAGCTCCAGTAGGGCCTGGCTGGCTTTGGAAATGGCCCGCGACCGGGCGAGTACGTCGCCTGCCTCAAGGTGGCGCCGGGCATCCCGGATTGAATCGGCGGCTGTTTGATAAAGCAACCGCACCAGTTCGATGGGCCCGGCCGATAGGATGCGGCTTTCCAGGTAAGCGTCGCTCGCGCTGTTCCACATGATCGTTCTCTCCACAGTACTGATCGGTCCAGCGGCCTATTTCTTTATGACTTCGCTTGCCTCGCATTTCAGCCTTTTTTCAGATCCTCGGCCAGCCGCAACACATATTCCGCGGGCACCTGCGACACCACTTCCTGGGTTTTGCGGTTGACCACGCGGATAACCATGCGGCGCGACGCCTGGTCCCGTTGAAATTCAAGTTCGTTGTCCTGGCCGAACATTTCGGTCTGGTTCAGCGCCTTGACTGCCTGTACGACGTCCCGGGCCTGCGCCTGGTCGATGGGCGCACCCGGCGTCGCCGCGGGCAGGGCTTGCGCAATGCGCTGGACTGAAGTGACATCCATAAAGAACTCCTCGACAGACCGCGGGTGCGAGCCGCGGTTCATCCTCGCTTGACTTATCGGTTTCGAGCCCAAAAACTATAGGCCCGGACTCCTGCCGCGCCGCCATAAAATTGGCGTCTCGGCCGAAAAGAAAGGTAAAGAGCCATGGCGCAAAACCTCTCGTTAATCGGCGTTCAACCCGACGAGCTTCCGTGGATGCGGCTGCTGATTTCGCTTCTGCGCCACCCCGATCCGGTAGTCCCGGAGCTCGCGCGCCAAGCCCTCCTGTACTTGCTGGAATCCGCTGGAACGTGCGGAATTTCACCAATAGAAGAGCCGGCAAGCAATGGGTCCCGTGATAATCGATACGATTCTGGTCACAATCTGGTATCCTGAATTACATGTATCGCCGGTGGCCCCGGGTCCTTTCAGGTATTTTTCTCTGCTTTGTGGTCCTTTTTGCCTTTACCCGCAGTTCTCGCGCGCAGTCCGCGGCGGAGCCCTGCGTCAAACCGACGGCTCGTGAGCGCACGGCCCTGGTGGAAAGCTTCGCCACGGAAAAGCTGTGGCGATGGCAGAAGCGGTTAAACCTGGAGGATTGGAAGATTTCTGTGGAAGTGGCGCGGGCCAACGATCTCAAAGCGCACACTCTCGGCAACATCCATTGGGATACCGATAAGAAGACCGCCGTGATTCATGTGCTCGATCCCGCCGATTACCGTCTCCCGTTTGCGGACGTACTGCAGGACATCGAGTTCACGGTGGTTCACGAGCTCATCCACCTGGAACTTGCTCCCGTGTTGGCACCACTGCAGCGCAACGACGCGAACCGCCGGGAGGAGGAGCACGCCGTCAATCACATGACCGACGCCCTCCTCCACCTTGACCGCGAGCGGTAGGTTCTCGCCCACTCCCCGATATTGCCAGGGCCGGCATCCGGATTCCACACCGGTTTATCCTATTTGTAGGGTATGACGCGCACGCAGACGCGCCCCCTGGGAGGACCATGCGGTCTTTTTCGAAGATCCTGCTGCCCGTCGATTTTTCGGAACGCTCGGTGGGAGCCGCCCGCTACGTCCGGCTGCTGGCCGAACGTTCGCAAGCTGAAGCCATCCTTCTGCACGTCGCGGTGCCGGCGCCGTTTCAGCTCGGACCCATGGAAATGGCGTCCATGCCCATTCCCGACCTTTACCGCAGCCAGATGGAACTGTTCCAGAAGGATCTCGATGGACTGCGCGAGTCTGAGTTGGGCGGCATCCGCACGCGCACCGTGGTGCTGGAAGGCGACCCGGCGGCGCGCATCGTCGAGTTTGCGCATCGCGAAGAGGCCGGACTGATCGTGATGCCCACTCACGGCTATGGGCCGTTCCGCCGCTTCATCCTGGGATCCAACACTGCCAAGGTATTGCATGATGCCGATTGCCCGGTCTGGACGGGCATTCACATTGCCGACGCGCCGCCCAAAGCCATCGAGCTACGGAATATCCTTTGTGCCGTGGATTTGGGGCCACAAAGCCTGCCGGCTCTCGCCTGGGCCGATTGGCTGCGTCAACTTTTCAGCGCGCGCTTGAGCGTACTGCATGTCACCGCGGCGGTTCCCCCTTCGGAGAACGAGGAGGCCCAGCGCGCCAGCCTCCGCTGGGCCGCCGAAAAGGAACTCCGCCGCGTGGCCGAGGCCGCCGGAGGGCTACCCGCGGGCGTGGGCGACTTTTCAGTGGAAGCCGGCGAGCCCGCGCAGGCCATCTGCAGCGCGGCAGCGCGCCACAAAGCCGACGTTCTCGTTATCGGCCGGGGTTCGGCCGCCGGTGTCTTCGGCCGCCTCCGCACCAATGCCTATGCGATCATCCGGCAGTCGCCATGTCCGGTGGTGAGTGTGTGAAGAAGCTATGAGCTCTGTCTCATCGCTCGCGTCTAATATTTCCCCAACTCTTCCAGATCTACATTGCCGCCCGAGAGCACTACTCCCAGCGTGCGAATGCCGGAGGGCAGCTTGTGAAACAGGGCAGCGGCGGCCGGCACAGCTCCGCTGGGTTCTACCAGAATTTTGAGCCGCAGCAGCAGGAATTTGACAGCGGCACGAATCTCGTCGTCGGTCACTAGCACGATACGCTCCACCAGGCGGCGCACTACCGGAAAAGTGAGCGTGCCGGGCCGGGGGGTGCGCAACCCGTCGGCGATGGTGTCCGGACGCGGCACGGTAACCGGCTTCCCCGCGAGCATTGAAAGGAAGGTATCGTTGGCGCCTTCCGGCTCCGCCCCGAAGACACGGATGGCGGGCTCGATAGCGCGCGCGATGGTCGCGCTTCCCGAGAGCAGGCCGCCGCCGCCCACCGGAGCGATGAGCGCATCCAGCGGACCCGTTTCTTCGAGAAGTTCCAGCGCGGCGGTTCCCTGTCCGGCCATAATCATGGGGTGGTCGAAAGGCGGCACGGCTACTCCACCCGTCTCTTTCAGAATGTGCCCGGCGAGCCGCTCGCGGCTCTCGGTATGGCGGTCGTAGGTGACGATCTTGGCTCCATAGGCGCGGGTCGATTCCATTTTGGAGCGCGGCGCGTCCCCGGGCATCACGATGGTGGCTTGCGCCTTCACATGGCGGCACGCGATAGCCACCGCCTGCGCATGGTTCCCGGAAGAATAGGTGACGACGCCGTGCGCCAGAGCCGCCTCGGGCAGCGAGAGAATCAGATTCGAAGCGCCGCGAATCTTGAACGCGCCGCCGCGCTGCAAGTTCTCGCACTTGAAGAAGATGCGCATGCCGGCCTCGGCATCGAATCCCGCCGAAGTCATCACCGGCGTGCGTCGCGCCAGGGGCCGGATCCGCTCCGCCGCCGTGCGTACGTCGTCCGCTTGAATTGCCAGGGATTCCGGCTCCTGGCTCCTGACTACCGGTTCCCCGCTTGTCAACTGATCACGCCCTTTCGCACAGCGTACAGAATCAGCTCCGCGCCGCTGTGCAGATTCAGTTTCTGGAAAATATTGCTGCGGTGGGTTTCCACTGTGTACAGGCTTAAGTTCAGCACGTTGGCCACTTCCTTATTGTTTTTGCCTTCGGCCAGGAGTTGCAGAACTTCCCGTTCACGCGTGGTCAGCAGTTCGTAGCTGTCTTCCACGGCGCGCTCCCGCATCTGGCGCATGTAGTCTTCCACCAGCATTTTGCTGATGGCGGGGCTGAAGAAAGCCTTGCCTTCGCTCACGGCTTTCACGGCATTGATCAAATCGTATTCCGCCGAATCCTTCAGCAGGTAGGCACGGGCGCCGGCCTTGAGCGCCTTCAGCACGTAGCCCTCATCGGAGTGCATGCTCAGGAAGACGACCGCGGTTTGCGGCTGGCGGGCGGTGATCTGCCGCGCCGCCTCGATGCCGTTGAGCGTGGGCATGGCCACATCCATCACCACCACGTCAGGCGCCAGTTTCTCGGCCATGGCCACGGCTTCACGGCCGTCGGCGGCGTCGGCAATCACGGTGAAGCCGGGCTGGGTTTCGAGCAGCAGCCGCAGGCCCTTGCGCACCACGGTATGGTCGTCCGCCAGCAGGATGCGGATGGCTTTCACGACACCTCCTGCGTGTTGGGAACCGCGGGAGCGGCGCGTACCCGGGGCGCGGAGACCGGTAGCGATACCCGTAAGGTGACGCCGCGGCCGTGTCCCGACTCCACCGCGAACGTTCCGCCCAGATGGCTTACCCGCTCTTCCATGCCGAGCAGGCCCATGCCTTTCTCCGCACGGGGATTGAAGCCTTTACCGTCGTCCTGAATGGTAAGCAGCAGGCGGTCGTTCTCCTGCCGCACGGTGACCCAGATGTTGTGCGCTCCGGCGTGCTGCACCACGTTGTGCAGCGCCTCCTGCACCAGGCGATAGATACAGGTTTTATGCTCCTCGGAAAGTTCCTCGGGGACCTCTTCGGCCGTGACCTTCACGGCCACGCCGCTGCGTTTGGAGACCTCGCGGGCCTGCCACAGCAGCGCGGGTGCGAGGCCGAGATCGTCCAGCATGGAGGGGCGCAGGAGCAGCGCCATGTTGCGAACCACGCTGATGGAGTTTTCCAGCAGGCGCTTGATCTCGCCGGCTTTGGCTGCCACCTGGTCGCGCTCGGCGGTGCGAATCAGGGTGGAAAGGTTGGCCATTTCCACCAGCACGCCGGTCAAGGACTGGCCGATTTCGTCGTGCAGCTCGCGGGAAATCGACCGCCGCTCATTTTCCTGCACTTCCACCAGGCGGGCCGACAACTGCTTCAGTTCGGCCTGAGCGCGCGAAATCTCGCGGAAATGCATGGCGGTTTCGGTTTCGAGACCAAGGATTTTGCGGATGCTGAAGGCGGCCAGCAGAATTCCCAAGCCGACCGTGAGCCCGATGGTCAGCGTCAACCGCTGGCGATAGCGCCCGAAGGTTTCTTCCACTTCCGCCCGGCCGGCGGTGGTTTGCGATTCGTTAATGGCGCGGATCTGATCGGCGATGCCGAGCATGGCGGCGCGGCGCGGGGAAACCTCGTCGCGCAGGAAAAGAAAGCCCGCGCGTTGGCGCTCTCGGGGACTCCACTGAAAAACCGGCTCCAGGATGCCCCAATAGCTCGCCAGTTCCTGAGTGAGCACCTGAAAAGGCGCGGCCTCGCGCGGCGTCAGCATGGCGCGGTACTGGTTGAGGGCGGCATCCATGTCGCTGCGCGTCTCCAGCAGGCTGTAGCGATGGCCTTCCGCTTTACCGGCTTCCGGCTCCAGCAGGTAGTCGCGGACGTAGGTGCCGGAGACATAGACATCGCCGCGGATACGCTCCAACAACCGCGTCCGCTTGACAAAATCCTCGCGGACTCTGTCTGTGGAATCCTGAATCTGGCGCAGCGCGGCAATGCCATCGAATTCGGCGAAAGCCATCAACAGCAGCAGCCCGCCGAAACCAGCCATTAAGGCTACCCGGCTGCCCACGGCCGGTGCGCCATTTGCCTTGAGAGAGAACATTTTAAGCGTTCTAATCCTATCCTACACTCCGCCGGCGGCACGACCGCCGGCGCTACCGGCCGCCGCGGCCCAAACCGGACTCCGAGTCCGGCGAGGTATCGCAACCGCCTGGCTTTGCTGCCAGTCTGCTGTATGCAAATTTCTTAACCGCTCCCTAACGGTCGCGGCTCTGTAAGAGGCCCTCGTTCGGAGCCGCGACCATGAGGGAGCGGTCAAGCTACTTCGGAACCGCGAAACTACCGGCTGCCGCTGCCCTGCATGGCGGCCATCAGCATCTGCAGTCGTGGGTCGGAACCGCTGAACAGGTTCACGGGAAAACGGCGATAGCTGAGCATCTGCTCGTAAATGCCGCTTTCCTGGCTGTTGTTCAGGGCCAGTCCGGCGAGGTATTGCAGCCGCAGGTTCCCATCCTCGTTGATCTCGGCGCCGGTAAGCCACGCGCGCAGGTCCTGCGCCTGGCCGGCATAGACGGAAAACAGGTCCACCGCATTGCGGAAGCCCACTTCATGCAGCGACTGCGCCACGCGCGCGTAGGCGGGCGTGGCCAGCCGTTCCTCCATGCGGTCCAGATCGATTTTCATAGGCTCGTTCTGCCCCAGCAGGAAGACGTCGTATCCGCCGCGGTCCAGTTCATTGGCCCAGACGGTGCCGTTGGGAAACACTTCGAAGAAGGTGGCCAGCTCGCTTTTTACCGTTTCCACATCGCTTTCGTAAAGCGGCACCCACTGCGTCACCACGCCTCCGGGATTAAGGTGCTGCTTGACCAACTGAAAATATTCGCGCGAATAGAGCGTGGCGCTGCCTTTGACCCACGGATGAATGGGGTCGGAAGTGATGATGTCGAATTTCTCAGGCGTAGTGAGCACGAAATGGCGCGCGTCGTCATACACGATGCGCGTGCGCGGGTCGTTCATGACGTCGAAATTCTCGCGCCCGAAGTAGCGGGTCGCGGTGGGCGGAATGAGCGGCTCCATCTCGCAAATCACGAGCTGCCTTACTTCGGGATGCACCACGAACGTCCCGGCCGTGACGCCGGCTCCGAATCCCACGATCAGCACTTTTTCCGGATTGGGGTGCACCAACGCCGGCATGTGCCCCAGCATCCGCTGCAGACGCATGTCGTAGGATTCGGTGGAAGCTTCCACCTTGCCGCTGACGTGGAACTGCACCGCGCCATCGTCCCATTGCGTGATGGCGATGGAGGAGTTGATTCCCTCGCCCGAGTAGAGCAGCTTGGAGCGGCTGGCGGAAATCATGATGCGGCGGCCATAAGCGATCAGCATTCCGGGGACCGGTTCCACCTTAACTGCCAGATAGGTGCCCGCTACCATGGCCAATGCCAGGGCGGCGGCTGCCGGCATGCTTTTCCGCGCCTGGATATGCGGCAGCAGCACCAAGAGCGCGGCAGCGGCTGCCAGCACGATAAGAGCTCGCTCGCAATTGGCGGTGCCGATCCACGGAATCAGCACGATGCTGAAGGCCAGCGCCCCTGCGATGGCGCCGAAGGTGTTGGAAGCATAGACGCGGCCCACCAGGCGGCCGGGATCGTCTTCGGGCGACGCCGCGCCGGCCAAGGCCAGCGGAAAGCTCATCCCCCAGAGCAGGGTGGCGGGCAGAATTGCCCATATGACGCGCACCACGTCGACTTGGAACGTGTACCAGGGTTTGGTGGATAGCAGTGGATTGATAGGCCAGTAGGGCAGGGAATGAGCCAACATCAGGGCGGTCCAGGCGATGGCCGCCACCGCGGCCAGCTGGCACCAGCCCAGCGCCCAGCGCGCTCCCTCCGGCCCGCGCAAACGGGCCATCATGGCGCCGGCGGCGCTGCCAATGCCGAGTCCTACCAGGAAAACCGCCAGGATGAGCGAGAAGGTGTAGACCGTGGCACCCAGCATCAGGCCGAGCAGGCGCGTCCAAACGACTTCCGCGCCCAGAGCGGCCGCCCCGGAAAGACCGATGGCCCAGTAGACCGGCAGGTAACCGGGGGCGGCAGTCCCGGGTTCGGCGGGTACGGCGTCCGCCGCACTCACGGGGGCGCGCTTGGCCAGCGACAAGCTTACCAGCGCCACCGCCACGTTGATCGCCACCGCCGCGAAGGTGGCCATGGTCATATCGGTGAGGCGCAGCAGGTAGAACCCTGCCAGAATGCAGCCCAGCACCGCACCCGCCGTATTGCTGCCGTACAGCAGGCCCATCCAAGAGATTCCCTTGGGGCTGGCCTCGAGCCAGCGCGACATGGCGGGAAGCGAAGCGCCCATGAGGGTGGTGGGCGGCAGCAGGCAGAGCGCCGAGACCACGGCGCGCAGCAGGATGGCCGGCATGCCATGCCCGACGGCGGCCGTGTACACGTAATCCACCAGCGGCATACCGAAGAGCGCCAGTATGCCGCATGCGGCGATTCCCAGCTCGATCAGGCCATACACGCGGAACGGATGAATTTTCGCGGCCCGTTTCACCCGCGCCAGCCCCAGACTGCCCAGGCACAGCCCGCCCATGAACGTGGCCAGCAAAACGCCCAGCGAAACCGCGGTGGATCCGATTACCAATTGCAGCAACTGGTACCAGACAATCTCGTAGATCAGCGCCGAGCAGCCGCTGGCGGCAAAGAGAGCCACGAGCAGCGGGAAATAACGTGACGTATCGAGGGCGGGTGTTTTGGGTCCCTTGGGAAGCATGGGGGTGAATGGGCCATCATACCATTTGGCTGGCTTGGCCTTCCTGGCGAAGGGCTACGCGTGGCTGCCCAACAAGTGCCAGCCTAATGGTCGCGGCGCCCGGGCGCGCGCCCGGCCCCCCCCCCCCCCCCGCAACGGGAGGAAGGCCTAGCGCAAACAAAAAATTA
>Ga0335079_10008809_pt1 | contig 11495 bp, 8 predicted proteins | sample Lox_Sample_33_FD_206719 | JGI IMG/M metagenome (GOLD analysis project Ga0335079, IMG submission 206719) | Soil microbial communities from Loxahatchee National Wildlife Refuge, Florida, United States - Lox_Sample_3.3 | ecosystem: Environmental > Terrestrial > Soil > Wetlands | place: USA: Florida... | reverse complement strand
AGACGATGCAGAACATCGCCCGGCTCGTGATACCGGATCTGGCGGACAACTGCGTGGTGGACATGGTCATGCCGGACGGAACGATCCGCCGCGTGGCCGAAGCGTCGGTGGACCCGCGCAAGGAGGAGCTGCTGCGCCGACTCCGCAAATACCCGGTGGTTGCCGGTCGACCGAGTCCCGTCAATCGCGTGCTGGCGAGCGGCAAGACCGAATTTACGCCGCGTTTCGACGGAGCCGCGCTCGAGTCCGTGGCGCGGGGGAACGAAGAATACGCGGCAATCGTTCGCGCCATCGCACCGACCTCGTCGGTCACCGTGCCTTTGAGGAGCCGGGGTCGCGTCATCGGCGCCATCACGTTCGGGATGGCGGAATCGGGACGTGCGTACCGTCCGGAGGACATCCAGCTTGCCGAGGAGCTGGCCGACCGGGCCGCGCTCGTGGTCGATAATGCGAGTCTCTACTCGCAGTCCCAGCAGGCGGTGCGCGCCCGCGATGTGTTCCTGGCGGTCGCGTCACACGAGCTGCGCACGCCGATCACGGCGCTCGATCTGCAGCTCGCAAATCTCGAGCGGCTGCTGCAACGCTCGCGCCCCGAGGCGCTCAGTTACGACAATCTCCAGAGCAGAATCCGGGACCTCCACCGCCAGGTGGACCGGTTGACCGGGCTCATCACGCGGCTCCTCGATGTCTCACGCTTCGTTTCCGGGCGGCTCGAGCTCGAACCCGAACCCTTCGACATGCGGGAGGTGGTACTCGACGCGGTGACCCGGTTTCGAGAGCAGGCGACTGCCGCGGGATGCGAGCTGCGGCTTACCGACGGCATCGCGTGCGTCGGGGCCTGGGATCGGCTGCGTACCGAACAGGTGCTGTCGAACCTGCTCTCGAATGCCGTCAAGTTCGGCGCCGGCCAACCGATCGGGATTTCCCTCAACTGCACGGATACCGAGGTCACGCTCTCGGTTCGCGACGGGGGCCCCGGGATTCCGGCCACCGAGCACGAACGTGTGTTCGAGCGGTTTCAGCAGACGGAGCACAACCGGACGTTCGGAGGGCTGGGACTCGGGCTGTGGATTTCACGCCAGATCATCACGGCAATGGGCGGCACGATCGAGCTGAAAAGCGAGCCGGGAATCGGGACCGAATTTACGGTCACCCTGCCGCGCGACGTCCCCGCGGCCTAGCGCCTACTTCTGCCAGACGGCAAAGCCGTCGTGGCGCAGCTCGCGCGCCAGCACCTGCTCCATTCGCTGCGCTTCCTTGTAGGGAAGCGGATTCAACTCCGCGTAGAGATCGGGACGCAGCTTGAGACCGTACAGACGGACATACGAGTTGTCCTTGACTCCGGCCTTGTGACGCTCGAACCGGATCTCCGGCGTGAGGCCTGTCATGCCCACGTAGAGACAGCACTTCTCAGGGTTACGATCGGGATTTGCCGCGCGGAACTTCTGGTGGTGGAGCACGTCGCGAGCCAACTCGATGACGTACACGTGATGTCGGCCGCGGTGTGTCAGATCCGCCGAACTACGACGAGCGCGTCTTCCAGGGGGTGTAGACCGCGCGCGATGCTTTGGCATTCCGATCGCCGGCATACTCGAATCTCGCAATGAATGTGTTCCCCATCACCCTGAACTCAGGCCTTGTAGAACTCCCACGCGTTCTCAAGCGAGGAGGGATAACCGTGCAGCGCTGCAGCCAGGATCTCGACGGTCTCGACCACGGTCGTCCCGGACCGATTGAAGTAGCGATTACCGTCGGCCAGGATCACGCGCCCCTCACGCACGACCCGGAGGTCGCGCCAGCCGGGAAAGGATGACAAGGTCGGCAGCTCGCGCCGGGTGCGCTCCAGATCGAAGCCGCAGGGCGCAACGACCAGGAAATCGGGGTCGGATGCCAACACGTCCTGCCACGTCACAACGCTCGAGTACCCTTCAGTGCCCAGCGCGGGGCGACCGTTGGCTGATTGCAGCAGCTCGGGCGCCCAGTTTCCCATTGCATAGAGCGGAGCCACCCATTCGAGCATGGCCACGCGCGGCGGGGGACAGTCCTTGACCGCATTGTGGAGAGCGTCGATACGCCGCTGCATCCGGGATATCAGCTCGCCACCAGCAGCTGGTCGCTCCAGGGCGCTCGCGACGCGCGTGATGCCTTCGTAAATGCCGGGGAGCGTGCCGGCCGAAAGCCCGAGCACCTGACCGGCGACGCCGCCGCCGCCCGCGCGCTCGACATCGGCCGGGGTGACCGCACACACCTCACAGTGCGTTTGCGTGATCAGGAGATCGGGGCCGAGCGACTCGATCAGGCCGGTGTCGACGTCGTAGAGCGGTTCGCCAGAACGCAGCCGCTGTTTGACGAGCGCGTCGATTGCGGCACTCGAGAGGCTGGGATCGAACGTGGGACGGGTGCAAGCTGGCAGACGGCGAACCCACTCCGGGTTGTCGCATTCGTGCGAGCGTCCGACCAGGCAATCGCCGGCACCGATGCCGCAGACGATTTCCGTCCCACTGGCGAGCAGGGAGATGACGCGCGGCTTCATGGGGGAATGATGCAGGACTGTTCAAGCGCGGGGCAGTGGCCCGGAGCACCTCTCCCCTTGCCAGGTCCCCCTTCCCGCCCCTCCGAGCTATCCCAACAAATCGGCGGCGATAATGCTCGCGAGCGGCATGACCCGAATGTGATTGCGCACCAGCCGAACCCGCCGGATTTCCCCGGCGAGGCGTTCGGCGGTCCGCTTTTCGAAGTCCGTAGCGACTCGTCCAGCAAGGGTCACGACCTGGTGATGTACCTCTACGCGGAGTCCCCCCGAGCGCAGCTCGGGTTCACGCCAAAACGCGTCGAACACCTGCTCCTGCAACCTTCTATCCAGGATAGCGCGGCCGCCGTCATCAGCCCGCCACATCTCGATGGCCATGCCACCACCGGAATTCGAGGGCATGAACAGCAATGCAAAGTCCCACAGTGACTTATCGCCACCCAACTTGGCCCGCCGACGCGCCAGGCGCGCTGCGATCGATTGGAATGCTGCCATTCGTCCTCCTTGCTCTGTGCACGCAATATAGTGCACGAATTTGCGCAAATGTGTAACGAAACTGCAAATGTAACGGATATTCTAAGCCGATTGTTATAAAAACTTTGCAAAAAGTACATCAATTTGTGACTAGGAAGCAATGTGGTGGACCACCGGAGAGCCGCCGGAGCGGCCGCCATCGATAACCACGAACCGATGCCACGAGTTCCTGCTGAGGCGTATTTTCTCCGCACATGACCGACCTCGCATCCGATCTCACCGCCGCGCTCGGGCAGGCATATCGCATCGAGCGCGAGCTGGGCGGCGGCGGGATGAGCCGGGTGTTCGTCGCCACCGAGATCGCGCTCGACCGACAGATCGTCATCAAGATTCTCCCGCCTGAGCTGGCGCTCGGGCTGAACGTCGAGCGCTTTCGCCGGGAGATTCAGCTCTCAGCGCGGCTGCAGCATCCCCATATCGTCCCGCTGCTGTCCGCCGGGGTAGCGAATGGGCTGCTCTACTACACGATGCCGCTGGTCGACGGCGAATCGTTGCGCGCCAGGCTCGCGCGCCAGGGAGAACTTTCCGTTCCCGACGCGGTTCGAGTTCTCACGCAGGTGGCTGACGCGCTGGCCTACGCCCACGCGCGCGGGCTGGTGCATCGCGATATCAAGCCGGACAACATCCTGCTGAGCGGGAAACACGCGTTCGTCACCGACTTTGGTGTTTCGAAGGCCCTGGCCGACGCCACGGGCGCCGCCGCCATCACGTCAGTCGGTGTGGCGCTGGGCACGCCCGCATACATGTCGCCCGAGCAGGCTGCCGCTGATCCTACGGCCGACCAGCGATCCGACATTTATTCGGTAGGCGTGGTCGGCTACGAGCTGCTCACGGGGCACACGCCGTTTTCCGGGCACGGGGCGCAGCAGCTCTTCGCCGCACATGCGACCCAGGTACCGGCCTCGATCTCACAGCGCAGGCCCGCCGTCCCACCAGCGCTCGAAGCCGTGATCCTGCGCTCGCTGGCAAAGCGGCCCGCTGATCGCCAGCCGAATGCGGACGCCCTCCTCGCGGAATTGGAGCGGCTCGGAACCACGCCGGGCGAAACCCCGGCGTACCGGACATCGCGACGAGGTCGTTGGCAATGGATCGCGGGGATCGGCGCGGCTCTTGTCGCCGCACTGGTTCTCGGATTCGCCGCGTTGAGTGGTAAGCGCGCCGCGGCCGCAGGCGCTCACTCCGTCGCGGTGTTGCCGTTCGAGAACATCGGTGGCGGCGACGCGGGGCAGTCGCTCGCTGACGGGCTTCAGGACGACATCCTGACTCAGCTCACGAAGATTTCCGCTCTCCAGGTCACGTCACGCGCTTCAGTGGAGGAGTACCGGAAAGCTCGGAGACCCATGCGCGATATCGGCCGGGAGCTGGGCGTTCGAGCGCTGCTCACCGGACAGGTACAGCGCTCGGAGCGACGCGTGCACGTCAACGTGCAGCTGGTCGAGCCGGCCAGCGATCGCCAGCTCTGGGCCGACACCTACGATCGCGAGCTGACGGCGCAGGATGTGTTCGCGATTCAGGACAACATCGCGAAAAGTGTGGCCGAAGCCCTGCGCGTCCAGCTGACGCCCGCGGAAGCGGCCGCGATTTCAGAGACGTCGACCAACAATCTCGAAGCCCTGGACTACTATCACCACGCACGCGACCTATTCAACCGCCGCGGCTCGATCGGGCCGGACACGGAAGCACCCCGCGCGTTCGAACGGGCCGTCGCCGTCGACCCCCGATTCGCCCAGGCGTGGGCTGGGCTGACCGAAGCGCGCAGCTGGCTGATTCGCCAGGGTCTGGCGCGCGACACCATGCCGGCGCGCGACGCGCTCGATCAGGCCGAGCGCCTTGCGCCGAATGGCTCGGAAACCGCGCTCGCGCGGGGGTTCTACGAGTACTACGGCAAAGGGGAGTACGCGATCGCACTGGGGCAGTTCCGTGCGGCGCTCGCGGCGCGACCCTCGGACGCCGTGGCCGCCGCCGCGGTGGGGTACATCCTGCGCAGGCAGGGCGACTGGAACGGAGCCCTCGAGATCGAGCGGCACGTCGCGGACCTCGATCCGCGTGATCCAGCGCCGTTCTGGGATTTAGGCGGGACGTATCTCGCCCAACGCCAATACGCCGAAGCAACGCGCACGCTCGAGCGGGCGCTCATTTTGTATCCCGAGTACGACGCAGCGCGTTACTTCCTGTACTCGACGTACATCGCCCAGGGCGACACCGCGCGCGCGGCGCGGTTCGTTCACGAATCCGAGGGGCACGTGAGCCCATGGTTCCTCGCGCTGTTCCAGAGCGATCTCGCCAGCAAGCGACGTGATTTTGGGTCCGCCGCGAGAATCCTGCTCGCGGCGGCCGCGCCCAACCCGCCGATGGCGCGGGGCCGGTTGTTGCTCCTCGCGCTCACCTATCACACCGCGGGCGACGCCGGCCACGCAAGCCTGTACGCCGACTCGCTGCGTATCGTCGCCGAGAGCGAGCTGCGCCGGCTCGCGGGATGGCCGGATGTGTTCGGCAGCGTGGCAGACGTGCATGGCTACCTGGGAATCGCATACGCGCTGCTGGGACACAACGACGACGCTGTGCGCCAGGGACGCGAGGCTGCGCAGATGAATCCCGTGGCGCGCGATGCAATCGAGGGTCCGCGGAGTACGACGCAGCTCGCGGTGATCTATATGCTCACCGGCGATCGCGACCACGCGCTCGACCGGCTGCGATACCTCAACTCGATTCCCACCACGCATTGGCGCACAGGCCCGGGAATGATGAGCGCCGCCATCCTGCGGCTCGACCCCCTGTACGACCCGCTCCGGACCGACCCGCGGTTTCAGGAGCTCGTGCGCAGCACGGAGTCCAAGGAGTCTCGACCCTAGCGGGCTTCGGCTTATATTCGGTGCTCGATGCCGAGCGGAAGAGAGCACCAGGAGGCGCTGAATCCGGCGCAGCGGAGCGCCGTCCAGTACGGGACGGAACGCGTGCCGGAGGGCCTGCCAGGGCCCCTGCTCGTCATCGCGGGAGCGGGCACCGGAAAAACGAATACGCTGGCCCACCGCGTGGCCGCGTTGTTGCTGCGGGGCGCAATTCCAGAGCGAATGTTGTTGCTCACGTTTACCCGGCGTGCGGCCGACCTCATGACGCGCCGAGCCGAGCGGATCATTAGCCGCAGCGATCCCCACGGCGGCCGGGCGCGCCGAGTCTGGTCCGGGACGTTCCACGCGGTGGCGAATCGCCTGCTCAGGCTGCACGCGGCCGCGATCGGCCTCGATCCCGCCTTCACCGTGCTCGATCGCTCGGATAGCGCTGACCTGCTCGACGTGGTGCGCACGGAGCTTGGCCTCGCGCAGCAGCCGACCCGGTTCCCGCAGAAGGGCACGTGCCAGGCGATCTACTCGCACGCGGTGAATGCCTCGACTCCGGTCGAGAAGACGCTGGCCGCGGCGTTCCCGGCCTACGTCAATTGGGCCGATGAGTTGAAGCGGCTGTTTCGAGGATACGTGGAAGCGAAAGAGCGTCGTCACCTGCTCGACTACGACGACCTCTTGTTGTACTGGTTTCATCTCATGCAGGAAGACAGCGTGGCCGAGCTCGTACGGCGCCGCTTCGATCACGTGCTGGTGGACGAGTATCAGGACGCGAACGCACTCCAGGCGGGCATTCTGCTCGGTCTCAAGCCTGATGGTCGCGGATTGATGGTGGTGGGCGACGACGCGCAGTCGATCTATGGGTTTCGCGGCGCCACGGTCCGAAACATCCTCGATTTCCCGCGGCAGTTCGAGCCACCGGCCCACGTCATCACGCTGGAGCACAACTATCGCTCGGTGCAGCCGATCCTGGACGCCGCCAATGCCGCCATCGCGCTCGCCCCCGAAGGGTTCACCAAGCGCCTGTTTTCGACCCGCCCTTCGGAACAGAAACCGCTGCTCGTGTCGGCTCGCGACGAGCAGGCGCAATCGGACTACATCGTTGCTCGGGTGCTGGCGCATCGCGAGGCGGGAATCGAGCTGCGCCGGCAGGCGGTGCTGATGCGCGCCGCGCATCACTCCGACCTGCTCGAGATCGAGCTCTCGCGGCACAACATTCCATGCGTGAAGTACGGGGGTCTCAAGTTTCTCGAGGCCGCGCACGTGAAGGATGTTCTCGCGATCCTGCGCTGGGCGGAGAATCCACGCGACTCGGTCGCTTCATTTCGAGCCCTGCAGCTCATCCCAGGACTCGGACCCGCGCACGCGCAGCGCATCGGGGAGCAGCTCGCCGGGGCGGGGTTCGACCTGGCGGCGCTGGCGAGCTTCGCCGTTCCCGCGCCCGCGCGTCTCGAGTGGCCGCCGTTCTGCGCGCTGCTCGAGGAGCTGCGCGACGCTGCACAATGGGCCGGCCAGTTCGGACGAGTGCGCGAATGGTATGAGCCGCGGCTCGAGCGGTTGTACGGCGCCGCCGAACTGCGGGCCGCGGACCTGATCCAGCTGGAACACGTCAGCGCGGACCACCCGACGCGCCAGAGCTTCCTGTCGGACCTGACGCTCGATCCGCCGAACGCGTCGGGGGACCTGGCGGGAGATCCGTTGCTCGACGAGGACTATCTCATTCTCTCGACGATTCACTCCGCAAAGGGCCAGGAGTGGGATGTGGTGTACGTCCTGAACGTGGTGGACGGCTGCATTCCGTCGGACATGGCGAGCGGCAGCGCCGGAGAGATCGAAGAAGAACGGCGGCTGCTCTACGTCGCGCTCACGCGCGCGCGGGATTTTCTCTACGTCATGCAGCCGCATCGCTTCTACACGCACGGCCCTGCGACCAGCGATCAGCACGTCTACGCGCCGCGCAGCCGATTTCTGCCTGAGAACGTCGCGTCACGATTCGAGAGCCTGGCGCATCAACAACCGCAGCCGCGGATCGAGCCGGCGGAAATCGCCGGCAGGGTCGATCTGCGAGCCCGAATGCGAGAGATGTGGCAGTGAGCCGGTAAACCGCGTCTCATCCCGCCTTGAGACGCCGCACCGTTTCTATCGTATCCGCGTCGTCTGGCTTCTTGTCCTCGCGATACCGCACGATCCGAGCGAACCGGAGCGCCAGTCCACCTGGATAATGCGGACTCTCCTGCACCCCGTTGAAGGCGACCTCGACCACGAGTTCCGGACGCACATAGACCACCTGTCCCTCACGTCCCACCTCGAGCGCTCGGAGCCGTTGAGTTTGCCACTCGAGCAGCTCATCCGTCATCCCCTTGAACGTCTTGCCGAGCATCACGAATCCACCGCCCTGCTTCCGCGCGCCGAGGTGCAGATTCGAGAGCCAGCCGCGCCGCCTGCCGTGACCCCATTCGGCGGCGAGGACGACCAGGTCCAGCGTATTCGCCTGCTTGATCTTGATCCAGCCCGTTCCCCGCGCGCCGGCCTCGTAGGGCGCATCGAGACTCTTGCCCATGAGCCCCTCGTGGCCGGCGGTCAGGGCCGATTCGAAAAACGCCTGCGCTCGGTCGCGATCCTGCGTCACGATGCGGGGCGGTCGTGCGTTCTCCGGCACGTGAGCGCTGAGAGTCTCGTGGCGACGAGAATAGGGCTCGGCCAAGAGCGCGGCGCCATTGGCGTAGAGAATGTCAAAGAAGAATGGCGTCAATGGCAGACTGCCGCGGAGTGACTCGACGTCGAGTTTCCGGCCGAACCGCCGCATCGTGGTTTGAAATGACCGGGGGCGGCCGTCGGCCGCGAGGGCGATGGCCTCGCCGTCGAGGATTACGTCCTCAAACGGAAGATCGCGGACCAGCTCGACGATTTCGGGAACCGCCTGCGTGACTTCGTTCAAGAGACGCGAGAACACTCTCACCTCCCGCGCCGCCTTGTGCACCTGGATTCTGGCGCCGTCGAACTTGAATTCGAACGCCCCATTGCCGCCCAGCTGCGCAAGCGCGTCGTCCACATCGGTCGCTGTCTGCGCGAGCATCGGCTTCACGGGTTGAAATAGCTGCACGGCAAACCGTGACAACCCCGGCTCGCCTTCCGTGAGCGCCGCGAGGGCCACCGGGCCCAGATCGCCGGCGAGCATGGCGGCGCGCCGCACGTCGGCTGGCGGAAGCGCGGCGGCTTTCGCGACGGCTTCGACCATGAGGCCTTCGAGGGCGCCCTGGCGCAGCTCCCCCGTGAAGAGCCGCACCAGAAACTCCTGTTCATCCCGCGTGGCGCGCGAGAACAGATTCTCGAGCTCTCGCCTCCTTGCCGCGGCCGAGCCCTTGCCCTTCGTGGCCCCGATTCGGCGCAGCAGCGCGTCCACTTCCTCGATTTCGAGGCTCGGCGCACTCGCCCCGCGGGTCCTCGCTCGCTCGAGTGTGGCCCAGCCGATCCCGAGCTTCGATTGCCGCATGGTCCCCGACGTGTACGCGATCACGGTCGGGATCTCGTCCGGTGTGGCCTGCCGCAACAGGCCCGCAAGCAGCTCGATCTTCGCGAGCCGGCCCGCGGTGCCGGCGACGGCGCCGGAGGTGGTGACGAGATGGGAAAGCAGCATGGGGAATGATAAGGCGGCAGACCCATTACCTTTAGCTCATGTCTTCAGTCCGCGTCCTCGTCGGCACCCACAAGGGAGCGTTCATTCTCAACTCCGACGGCAAACGCGAGCGCTGGGACGTGAGCGGTCCGCATTTCTCCGGGTGGGAGATTTACCACGTGAAGGGATCTCCGGTGGATCCCAACCGGATCTACGTATCTCAGTCCACCGGTTGGTTCGGGCAGCTGATCCAGCGCTCCGATGACGGCGGCAAGACGTGGGAAGCCGTGAGCAACAAGTTCGTGTACGACGGCGTGCCCGGCACCCACCAATGGTATGACGGCACCCCGCATCCGTGGGAATTCAAGCGCGTGTGGCACATCGAGCCCTCGCTCACCGATCGCGAGACGGTGTACGCCGGCGTAGAGGATGCCGCGCTGTTCCGGAGCAGCGACGGCGGGAAGAACTGGTCTGAGCTTCCCGGGCTGCGCGAGCATGGCACCGCGCCGCGCTGGCAACCCGGCGCCGGCGGATTGTGCCTGCACACGATTCTGCTCGATGCCAAACATCCCAACCGCATCGTGATCGCAATCTCCGCGGCGGGAGCGTTTCGCTCGGACGATGGCGGGACAACCTGGCGGCCGATCAATCGCGGGCTCAAGTCGCAGTACATCCCTGATCCCGAAGCGGAAGTCGGGCACTGCGTCCATCACATCGCGATGCACAGGGCTCGACCCGACGTGCTGTTCATGCAGAAGCACTGGGACGTCATGCGCTCGGACAATGGCGGCGACTCATGGACCGAGGTGAGCGGGAACCTCCCCACTGATTTTGGCTTCGCCATTGATGTGCACGCGCACGAGCCGAATACCGTGTACGTGGTGCCCATCAAGAGCGACTCCGAACATTTTCCGCCCGACGGAAGGTTGCGCGTGTATCGCAGCCGCACCGGGGGCAATGAGTGGGAACCGCTCTCGAATGGGCTGCCGCAGCGCGATTGCTACGTGAACATTTTGCGCGATGCCATGGCCGTCGATGCGCTGGACCCGTGCGGCGTGTATTTCGGCACCACGGGCGGTCAGGTGTACGCGTCGCCCAACGCGGGCGACCGGTGGTTGCCGATCGTGCGCGATCTCCCCGCCGTGCTGTCGGTCGAGGTACAGACGCTGCAGTGATTCGCGTGGTTCTGCCACCGCACCTGCGCACGCTGGCGCGCGTGGGTGACGAAGTCGCCCTCGATCTCGCGGGGCCCGTGACACAGAAATCGGTGCTCGATGCGCTGGAGGCTCGGTATCCGGTGCTGCGGGGGACCATCCGCGATTACGTCACGCAGGCGCGCCGCCCGTTTATCCGTTTCTTCGCGTGCGAGCGCGATCTTTCCCACCAACCCGCCGAACAGCCACTCCCGGAAGCCGTGGCGCAGGGGACAGAGCCGCTGCTCGTGGTGGGAGCGATTGCCGGAGGCTGAGAGCGAACGGCATGGCAGTCGTTTTCTTGATCTCGCCCGCGAGCTGCGCCGGCAGCCGCGCCAGGACCCTGCTCGCGAGCAAGAGCAGCGCCCTCAAGCAGGATCTCGAGCACGACGGCGTGCCTTTAGGGCAGCTCTTTACGTACCTGAGCAGTCTGTATTTCCGCGGCAAACTCGCGTATGCCACGTGTTTCGGGGCGCCGCCCGCGGGCTGGCCGCCCGGAGTCGTGATCGCCCCAGGCCGCGGGCTGGTCTCGCCTGAAGCCAGGATTCGATTCGACGATTTCCGGGCCATGGCCGGCGTCCCGGTCGATCCCGCTGAGCCGCGGTATCGCGAACCGTTGGTGCGCGACGCGCGCGCACTCGAGCGCGCCCTTCCGCCCCGGGGACTGGCCGTGCTACTCGGCAGCGTGGCGACGGACAAATACGTCACCCCGCTGCTCGAGGTATTTGCCGAGCGGCTCCACTTCCCCGCCACCTTCGTGGGGCGCGGCGACATGAGTCGCG